>Ga0187888_1004504_pt1 | contig 10171 bp, 14 predicted proteins | sample June2016WEW_7_40_FD_132987 | JGI IMG/M metagenome (GOLD analysis project Ga0187888, IMG submission 132987) | Peatland microbial communities from SPRUCE experiment site at the Marcell Experimental Forest, Minnesota, USA - June2016WEW_7_40 | ecosystem: Environmental > Terrestrial > Soil > Wetlands... | reverse complement strand
TATTATGTTAGATACCAACATTCCCACAAATCCAACTAATAAATTAGTAAAAGCCTATACAATTAACTTTGGACCACAGCACCCATCAGCACATGGTGTTTTACGTTTATTGTTAGAAATGTATGGTTAAACAGTCATTCATGCCGACCCCCACATAGGTTTATTGCATAGAGGAACCGAAAAATTAATGGAATATAAAAATTATATGCAAGGGTTACCCTATTTAGATCGTTTATATTATGTATCAATGATGTCACAAGAACATTGTTTTTCTACGGCTGTAGAAAAACTGAGCCATATTATTATACCGATACGCTCTCGTTATATTCGTGTTTTAATGTTATAAATTACCAGAATTTTAAACCACTTAATGTCTATTACAACACACGCAATGGATGTAGGTGCATTAACGCCCTTTTTATGAGCTTTTGAATAGCGTGAAAAATTAATGGAAATTTATTAACGTGTGTCGGGTGCCCGTATGCATTCTAATTATATCCGCCCTGGAGGCGTATCTCAAGACCTTCCTCTAGGAACTTTAGAATCGTTGTATCAATTTATTACTCAGTTTTCATCGCGCATTGATTAAACAGAGGACTTATTAACAAGTAATCGCATTTGACAAATTCGATTAATTGGTGTAGGTTCAATTAATACTCAAAAAGGATTTCTTTGAGGTTTTAGTGGCGTAATGTCCCGCGGTTCAGGCTCGCTGTGAGACTTGCGTAAAGTAAGCCCTTATGAGGTCTATTCACAAATCCCGTTTATCGTACCCCAAGGGTTATTGGGTTATTGCTTTGATCGGTATCTAATTCGTATGGAGGAGTTACGCTCGAGTATTAGTATTATTTCTTACTGCCTTAATAAAATTCCTTCAGGTGAGGTTAAATCAACCAATATAAAAATTAACCCGTCGAAGAATCTAATGAAACAGTCTATGGAGTCGACAATCCATCATTTTAAATCTACGGCATCCGGGTTGTTGGTACCCTCAGGGGCAACCTACAGCGCGGTCGAGGCTCCAAAAGGTGAGTTTGGAATATATATTGCGTCTATTAATAAATTCCATCCTAGCCGCATAAAATTACGCGCCCCGGGATTTTTTCATTTGCAAGGTACTAAAGCTATGGTATATCAACATTTATTGGCTTACGTAGTTACTATTATAGGGACAATGTATATTGTATTTGGTTAAGTAGACCGTTAATGACACATCAAGTAGCTCCCATTACATTTCGTTTAAATAAATCAATACTATGAAAATCCAACACTATAGCCACTATCAGCCCGGGAGCAACTACTAAAAACCTTCCCATAGCTTCATCAACTTATAACAGTATATCTCTTTTACTAAAACGTAAGCTTCGTCGGTTACGTTATTTACTTGTTAAGTCTACCGTCTCTTATAGATATAATATTCAAACAATACATTGCCGGGTACTGGTAATGCCCCGAGTTAAAACCCGCCCAATCCCAGACAGTCGTGGAAGTTTTACTCGTAATGTTTTATATAAGCCTTATAAATGAATAGATTCTAATTTAAAAAACACAGGTAAAAATTACGTGGATGAAAGGCGATTAAAAATATACACGTTCCCGTTAAAAAAACGTAAACAGATTAATAAATGGTTATCACGCCGGATGTTAAGGGGAAGTAAACCGGGATTGATTAAAACAAACAACTTACATCAATACATGCGCCTCTACTCTATAAAACACCACTTCAAATATATGAAAAAATATATAAAGTTAAACAGGCGCTGATATAAGAACCGAGTTCGTACTAACCGACAACTTAGTAATGATAGAATCTCGCACAATATTAGTAATATTTTAAATTGTAGGTGCAATTTACTAATTATTAACATTTTTAATTATCTTATACAAAAACAAATGTTAGGTTATCGTAGCCACCAAGAACATATATTAAATAGTAAATACCGTAAATATCGCTTTCACTATGATAATTATTATGATATTGTTAACAGTCTCTTTATTATAGGGTTAATTAAAAACTCTGAAATACTCTTATTAGATATACTTCACATTATGATGCCACGAATCCGAAAAATCAAACGATTTATGATGTTTTTAGATACAGTTTTAAAAAACATGTTACAAGTACAAAAATCTTTTTTATGTTTTCGTATTCTTATTACAGGTAAAATTAGGGGCGGTACTGAACGAACTAAATCTTTAATAGTAGGTTTTGGACAACTTCCTTACCAAAGCATTGCTGTTGAGGCCTCATCGTTATTTATTAGTTACCCCCACAAATATGGGGAGTTTGGTATTAAACTTATTTTAAATCGTACCTTTTAATGGTAATTACTTATATAAATACTCAATGATATTACTAAACTTATTTGATAGTATTAATTTTCTAGTGCTGGGATCTCCTCTTGATCAATTTGGCGACGACTCTTAAGACGTGTTAAGTATTGTAGATTATTCAATTTTTGATACTATTCCTGGAATTATTTTTTTAGATGAGATTTTTTATTGAACTGCTATTAATTAGATAGATAGTTGGAGTGACTGAGTTGCGTTAATATTAGGGAATGTTGGGGTTTTTGTATTTGATGATGAGGATTCCGACTCTTCTGAATGATAAGAGAGCGATATAACAACCTCCTCACTACAAGCAGCGATTTTTACCTCTAATGTTATAGGTATGGTACCCGGTGTTTAAACAACTACCAGCGACGCATCTTTAACTTTTATGTTAAGTATCGCTACAATAGTCACCATTACTCTTTTAGGATTTTCATTACACGGTATTCGATACATTACATTACTATATCCGACAGTAACTCCCACAGTTATGGCACCCTTTATTATCCTAATTTAATTTGTTTCTTATACTGCCCGCGCAGTTAGCTTAGGTATGCGTTTATTCGCAAACATGTTTGCTGGGCACTCGTTAGTTAAAATTTTAATGTCTCTTGCCTGGTTATTTTTAAATTCAGTATTCCCCATTTTAAGCATTCCTGTTTTTTTATTGTTGTTGGGTATTTTTATGATGTAGGTTGGTATAGCATACCTACAATCTTACGTTTTTAGTGCCCTTGTTGCTATGTATCTTTAAGATGCTATTGCGTTAGGACATTAAGGTATTAATGTTTTTAAAAAGCATTAATTCAAAAGTTCCTTTTAAAATTAAAAATATTTTAGAGAATCATTTAGTTAATTATCCAGCCCCTGCGAGTTTATATTATGCCTGGGGGGTTGGGTCTATTTTAGGAGTACTTTTAGTCATTCAAGTGTTTACTGGGGTTTTATTAGCTATGCATTATGTTCCACACATCAATGAAGCCTTTAATAGTATCGAGCGTATAATGCGCTAAATTCCAGGAGGTTGATTCTTACGTTACATGCACGCTAATGGATCTTCATTATTATTTATTTTATTATATGCCCACGTAGCTCGCGGAATGTATTTTGCATCCTATCGTAAACCTAAGCAGTTAATTTGATGCTCAGGGGTTGTTCTACTTATTTTGATGGCGGGTATCGCATTCTTAGGGTATACTCTTCCCTGAGGTCAAATGAGTTTTTGGTGGTCTACCGTTATTACTAATTTATTGACAGCTATCCCATTTTTTGGTCAGAAAATAGTAATATGGGTGTGGGGTTGATTTGCAATTAATACCAATACCCTTAACCGTTTTTTTAGTTTACACTATTTTCTGTCTATTATTGTTCTAGCGCTATCAATAGCCCATTTAATCTTATCACATACGGTAGGGTCATCAACACCCACAATTAATGAGTCTTAGTTAGATGTAGTTAAATTTTCACCCGCATTTGTTGTTAAGGACGCTTTTCCATTTATAATCTTTATATTTTTATATTTTATACTGATTATTTATGCCCCTAATCTGTTCGGCCATCCCGATAACTACATCCGCGCCGATGCACTTGTTACTCCCGCCCACATAGTTCCTTAATGATACTTTTTGCCGTTTTATGCAATGCTTAAAGCTTTTCCAAGCAAGTCGGCCGGGGCTATTGCTATGATTACATCAATGTTAATCCTGCTAGTATTACCGTGGGCTGACGGCTTGATGAATACGGTATCATTAACTAACGACCCCCGTTTTCGACCACTTTTTCGTATTGTATTTTTAATATTTATTATTAATATGTTTATGTTAGGTTGGTTGGGATCGTTGGCTGTAAGTGACATAAATCAGATTTGAATGCAATTAGGTACAGCATTTTATTTTAACTATTTGATTATTTTAATACCCTTTATTAGTTGGCTTGAAAATTGTATTTTATCAAAAAAAAACTTTAGTCTAACGGCCGGAGTGTACCTTACATCCACTAAGATCAACTCTTTATAATCTTGGTAAAGTTATAGTACCTATCCCAAACAAGTATTTAATTAAAGTTTAAATTGTCCTAAAAGTTTGAGATCTTTTGTAAAATTTAGTATTTTAGAAGCGATAATTTTGTCTGTGAGTTGCACAATAATGGTAATTATAACTAGAAAACCGATTTATACAAAACTTTTTTACGAGACCTTTAATAACTTACTGATTAAAGGTTTTAAATTATTAGCTGGCCTGTTCTATTAACGAGTTTGATTAAATGTAGTTAAATTAAAAGGTTTAAACAAGACGTTTACTATAGCGTCTTTTATTAAATATTGGTTTGTACTAAGTATAGACTACAACACCGCTAACGAGTTCTTGTTTTATAGTATAAGTCACTTTAAATTGAAGTTGACCCCAACCCTATAGTAATTGTAATTATTTTAGTTAAATTTGCTGGTTTATTAACCTACATTAGTAAAACATAAATATTTACTTTTCTTATGTATATTATAATTACCGGATATCTTTAATGATCTTATTATCAGCCAAAATTATCGCTGCAGGCTTAGCAACCATCTCTTTAATTGGGGCGGGTATTGGTATTGGAAATGTTTTTGGATCTTTTTTAATTGCAATTTCTCGTAATCCTCTACTACTAAAAACCTTGTTTACGTATACAATTTTAGGATTTGCTCTTTTAGAAGCAATTGCACTTTTTGGTTTAATGATGGCGTTTTTACTACTGTTCGGTTTATAGTTTTTTACGAAGGTTCTAATTATTAGGAAAAGTATTCAAGTGTCCGAAGAGAAAGGTTTGTAAAACCTTATCGAGAGCCGCGCAGGTTAAAATCCTGCCTTTTCCAAATACTAAATACGATTACTATAATCCTATAATATAAGAGGGAATTTAGTTAACCGGGTATTCTAGAGCCTTAAAATTCTATACAACTATCCTATGACAATGCAAATTAACTCATTAAATATTTCAAATTCTGATTTAGATTCTCAAGTTTTTACTAGTTTTTGAAAAGTTACAACTAATAAAGATGGTATTATTCAAATTATTGTATTATAAAATGTCGTTGTTGGTGAAGTTATTATGATCGGTGCTGATAGCGCTGGAATGGTAATGAACATTTAAAATGACGGAATTAAAGCCTTAGTTTTAGGAAATGATGCTAATATTGTACAAGATTATATTGCAACTTCAACCGGAAATTTATTTTATGTTCCGGTAGGGGAAAATTTATTATGGCGGGTCGTTGATTGTTTAGGCGTTCCTATGTATTCAGATGAAAAAATTTCTTATCATTAGTTTAACTATATTGAAGCTAAAGCTCCTGGTATTATTTCTCGTAAGTCTGTTCATGAGTCTATGATGACTGGCATTTTAACAATATACAGTGCTGTATCGATAGGTCGTGGTCAACGTGAATTAATTATCGGAGACCGTCAAACCGGCAAATCAACCATTGCAATCGACACTATTATTAACCATCGCAATATTGCAAATGACGACAGTACTAAATTATACTGTATTTATGTAGCAATAGGTCAACGTTTATCCTCTGTAGTTACTTTAGTTGATCAATTAAAGGCTGCGAATTCGTTTGATTATGTTACAGTTGTTTCTGCTACCGCCGCATAACCAGCGAGTCTTCAATACCTTGCGCCATATACTGGCTGTACTATGGGAGAGTATTTTCGTTATAATCAAGCCCACTCTCTTGTTGTATATGACGATTTAAGCAAACACGCTGTTGCTTACCGCCAAATTTCTTTACTTCTTCGTCGACCCCCAGGTCGTGAGGCGTATCCTGGCGATGTGTTTTATTTACACTCTCGATTATTATAGCGTGCCGCTAAATTAAATGAGGATTATGGTGCTGGTTCTTTAACAGCCCTGCCTATTATTTAAACTCAGGCTGGTGACCCAACGGCGTATATTCCTACTAACGTTATTTCTATTACTGACGGTCAAATTTTTTTATAACGAGAGTTGTTTTATAAAGGTATTCGCCCGGCAATCAATATTGTACTGTCTGTTAGTCGGGTTGGCTCAGCGGCACAAAACCCTTTAATGAAATAGTTTGTCGGATCGCTAAAATTAGAGCTTGCACAATATCGTGAAGTTGAAATTTTTGCAAGTTTTGGTTCTTAGATTGACGTTACTACTCAGCAAATTATTAAACGTGGTGCCCGTCTTGTTGAGCTGTTAAAACAAGCACCTTATAAACCAATGCAATTAGAGCTTCAACTATTTTTATTATTTGCAGGTCGCAACGGCTATCTTGATAAATTATCGCTCGTACAAGTCGATGAATTTAAAGAAATTGCACTGGACTGGTTTAATAATGCTGAGGATCGTCTTGCATTAGAAAACTTATTTGATTTAGACGACGAGATCGTTAGGGATCTTACTCTAGATAATACTGTCCGTGAAATTGTGGAGGATATTATTAAAAACTAAATTTAATTTTCATAATATCCGTTAGAGGCAATTTTAAGCAATGTTAACTCTAGCTTAGAGTTGATATTAAATAAAAGATAACCATAATCAGGAATTCTATATAATTATACAGTTGTATGTGCGTAATAATTAAATACTAAAAGAGACCCCACCATCGCTATCAATAGAAATTTATAAAATTTAATAATCATTTAAGCTTAAATTGCTTTGTAACGTTATGTCTATTCTAAAGGAAACGTATTTTATTAATAACTTAGGTGAAGTGAATTGACTTAGTAGCCATTGGAATAAAAATCAACAGATATATTGTTAGTAGCTAGGAGCGAATTCGATTATGTTATATAACTACTATGAATATATTTGTGATCAATTATAAATTTGGTGAGATTCCTTTCAACATAACTAAATCTGTATTAATTAAGGCTGTGTATTTAATTCACAGTTTAAATAAGGGAGTACCATCTTCCAAAACTAAATATTCAAGCGTGAGTTATATTGTACAAGTACTGTGAAGGAAAGGTTAAAGAGATACCGGGGTCGGAGTGAAAAGAAGTAAAATTAGTATTTAAATAAGCAGTTAAATATTATTATTTATATTAATGTACCTTTTGTATAATTGGTCAGCAACTTAATTAATAATGCATGCTTAAATATACTAACTGTAAGCTCAATTAATGTAAATAATTTATATCCAGTTTTATTAATTATACCCGAAGTCAGATGATCTAATTGTAAGCAAGCACTGGGCTGAACCCGTATCTGTAGAAAAAGATTGGGATGACTTACGATTGGGAAGTTAAAGGCTAATCAAATCTGAGGATAGCTGGTTCTCCACGAAATATATCTTAGTATAGCGCTAATTATTAGGCGGTAGAGCTACTCTACGTAATATGCTTAAGCATAAACTGAGGAAACTTCGAACGCTACTTAAAATAAAAATTAGTAGACATACTCTAGGTGCGAAGGTCTAGAGTCAAAAGGGAAACAGCCCATAATTATAGTTAAAGTCTCAAATAATTATTAAATTTTAATCTAACTATATACTCATAGGGATATCAATTGGTTGGCTTGTAAGCTGCCATCTAGTTAATAGTGCGTTAAAGCTCAATGATTTTATTATAAACCACAACGGTTTTTGAGTTTTTATTATATGATGCAAATATACGAGATTAAAATTAACTGAAACTTAAGATACTATTATTCTAATATAAGGTAGTGGTGCGTTTTGCATCGTTTGAAAATATTAATTTTCTATTCCAAAATTGACTATGCTGACATGAGTAACGTTAAATCCTAATATAAACCGGATCGCTGGAAGTTAAAGGTTTTCAACGTTCAGTATTACTGCGTTGGGTGATTCGACCTCTAAGAAAAAATGAAAATTATATTTTAACGAGGTATTATTAATTATTCTTTAATATACAGGACCCTTATTTAGACGTTATTAATTAAGAATTTAATTAATATCAGTAATGAGGCTAGAAATAAGTATTTATACACATCGTACTAAAAACCGACACAGGTAAACTGGTAGAGAATACTAAAGCGTGTGAGTAAATAATGTTTAAGGAACTCGGCAAAATAACACTGTAACTTCGGGAGAGCGTGGACTGTGGGTATTTTAATTTTCACGGTAGCATAGAATAGAGAAAAGCGACTGTTTAATAAAAACACAAGACTTTGCAAAATAGCAATATTATATATAAGGTCTGACGTCTGCCCGGTGCCCCAACATATTAAAGGTTGTTAATAGCTTCTGATTAAGATAAGTTAAACGTCGGCTGTATTCTGACGGTCCTAAGGTAGCGAAACTCCTTGATGGGTAAGTTCCATCCCGCATTAATTACGTAACGACTTTTCTACTGTCTCAAGCATTATCTCAGTGAAATTGAATTTTCCGTTAAGATGCGGAATAGTAATAGCTAGACGGAAAGACCCCATGCACCTTAACTATAGCGAACGGAAATTGTTTTGAAAGTTTATTACGTAGGATAGGTGGGAGTTTTGTAGTAATTTTATATGAGACGTCCTTGAAAGTACCGCCTTTTAAACACTTTTAAAACTTAACGTTTTTATAATCAAATTAAATCTTATTATTTCTTTGAAAGTCGCAGTTTGACTGGGGCGGTCGCCTTCTAAAATATAACTAAGGTTCTGTATAAGGTTAGCTAACGATAGTTCAGGTACTATCACATAAGTGTAATAGCTAAAGCTAACTTGACTGTGAGATTTATACATCAACCATAGGTTAATGCCGACTATATTAATCAGATTCTTCTGAATGGATAGAAAATCTCAAAAAGAACTTAGGTACGCTGGGGATAACAGGCTAATATAATCTTAGAGACCCTATCTATGATTATGCTTGGCACCTCGATGTCGGCTTTACGCATCCTGTAACTTAAAGCGGCTCCAATGGTAGTGTTGTTCACACCTTAAGGCGTAACATTAGCTGGGTTTAGAACGTTGCAAAACAGTTCGGTCCCTATCTACTGTTACTAAATACAAATTTAAAACCCTTAGTATTAGTACGAAAGGACCGTGTAAAATATGCGTCTGGTCAATCAATTGTTTCATGGCATAGTTGAGTAGCTATGCATAGAATAGATAATTACTGAGTAAATATTAAGTAAGAAGCTAGGTTTAAATATATTTGTATCGTTGTTGTAATATATAATTACATTATTAATATACAAATGAATATTATGAAAATGGTAATATGTTTAGTATTTTTTAAAAGCACCGCTGACGTTCGAGAAATTTTATAATTATTTCAGTTTATAGTTCAGGGGTATAATACCCGGTTTGGGACCGGAAGGCCGTAGGTTCAATTCCTACTAAACTGATTGTATGGTAATTTCATGACTAAATATTAAAATAATAATATAAATTACCGCTTTTAAGTATACTGAATATGGGGTGTATAGTTATAGTGGGTTAAGTATACCATAAAAGGTTAGACTCCTTTTGATCCCTGATGACAAAATCACTCAATAACATCTTTCAATTTATTATTAAATGAACTTGCACCACCAATCATAAACAAATCGGAACTCTTTACATGCTGTTAGGTGGATTCTCTGGTCTTGTTGGTATGTTATTATCTATGATAATTCGTATTGAACTTAGTCATTAAGGCGGTTTTTTTTTTAAAGGTAATGCTCACATGTATAATGCGGTTGTTACCTCGCATGGCTTAATTATGATTTTTTTTATGGTTATGCCAATTTTAATAGGGGGGTTTGGTAACTGGTTTGTACCCGTTTTGATCGGTGCTCCATATATGGCTTTTCCTCGTTTAAATAATTTAAGTTTTTGATTTTTGCCTTGATCTCTATACTTACTGACGAGCTCAATGTTTTTATATGCAGCTGGAACT
>Ga0187888_1004503_pt1 | contig 10172 bp, 8 predicted proteins | sample June2016WEW_7_40_FD_132987 | JGI IMG/M metagenome (GOLD analysis project Ga0187888, IMG submission 132987) | Peatland microbial communities from SPRUCE experiment site at the Marcell Experimental Forest, Minnesota, USA - June2016WEW_7_40 | ecosystem: Environmental > Terrestrial > Soil > Wetlands... | reverse complement strand
GGTAGAGGACGCGGCCATCGCGCGCGGTGAGCACGACTTTGACCGTCAGGGTGACCAGGTAGCTGGAGGTCTCGCCGCTGGTGGAGTCGTAGGTCAGCGGCACCGAGGTCTGGGTGAGGATGGTGCCGCTGAGAACGGCGTCGGCGTCGGCCGTGCCGCTGGTGAGAACGCGGTAGCGGGTGCGTGTGTCCAGCTCGCGGACGACGGCCTGGGTGAGCGCCATCTCGCTGTGGTAGGCCTGGGAATGCGTGGCGAAGACAGGCACGGCAATTGTGCGCACGTTGGCTGGAATGTGCGTGGCCGAGCCGACGGAGTGGTAGCCGCAGCCGGAGGACAGAAGCGCAAGGGTCAGGGGGACCAGGCAGGAGAGACGGCGCGCCGCGGTGGGGGACAGGATGCGCATTCGAGGTGGTTCTATTGTCGCACTGAGGGGAGGGGTTTCAGGTGGGTGTCTTTGCAGTGTGCCCAATTATTCAATGTGGGGCGGGCGTCTCCGGGGCAAGCAGATGATGAGGCGACCCGTAGGCCGCCTCATGGTTTTTCTGAACTGGTGTAGGTCTATGCAGGGCTGGGGCGGCCTTCGCCATAGCCCGGCTTGCGGCCTGCCTCGGGTTTGATGACCTTCTGGCCTTCGCCTGGCCCGGGGTCTGCGTAGGCCAGCGGCGACTTGAAGGGCGGCAGCTCCTTGCCCTCGATGATGAGGTCGATCTCCGCCCGGTCGAGGGTCTCGCGTTCCAGCAGCGCGGCTGCCATGCGGTGCATAATGTCGGCGTTCTCCTCGAGAATCTTGTAGGCCGACCGGTAGCCCTCGTCGACAAAGGCGCGCACGGCCACGTCGATCTGCTTTGCGGTGTCGTCGGAGTAGTCACGCATCTGGGCGATGTCGCGGCCCAGAAAGACCTCCTGCTCCTTCTTGCCGTAGGTCAGCGGGCCAAGGTCGCTCATGCCGTACTCGCAGACCATCTTGCGGGCAAGCTCCGTGGCGCGAACGATGTCGTTGCCAGCTCCCGTCGTCTTGCGGTTCATGAAGATCTCTTCGGCGCAGCGTCCGCCCATCAGGATGGCGAGCTGGGTGTCCAGGTAGTCCTTGGTGACGGTGTGTTTGTCCTCCTCCGGCAGGTGCATGGTGACGCCCAGTGCCATACCGCGCGGTATGATGGTGACCTTGTGCAGCGGGTCGGAGTGGTGGCGCTTGGCCGCGACCAGGACGTGACCGGCCTCGTGGTAGGCGGTGTCCTTCTTGTCGTCGTCGGAGAGCAGCATGGACTTGCGCTCGGCGCCCATCAGGACCTTGTCCTTGGCAACCTCGAAGTCAAACATATGCACGGACTTGCGGTTGTAGCGTGCAGCGGTAAGGGCGGCCTCGTTGACCATGTTGGCCAGGTCGGCCCCGGAGAAGCCCGGAGTCCCGCGGGCCAGGATGTTCAGGTTGACGTCCTCGGCCATGGGAACCTTCTTGCAGTGCACGCGCAGCACCTCTTCGCGCCCGCGAATGTCGGGGCGATCGACCACCACGCGGCGGTCGAAGCGGCCGGGGCGAAGAAGCGCGGGGTCCAGCACGTCGGGTCGATTTGTGGCGGCGATCAGGATGACGCCGTCGTTGGACTCGAAGCCGTCCATCTCCACCAGCAGTTGGTTGAGGGTCTGCTCACGCTCGTCGTGTCCGCCGCCCAGGCCTGCGCCGCGGTGACGGCCCACGGCGTCAATCTCGTCGATGAAGATGATGCAGGGGGCGTTCTTCTTGCCCTGCTCGAAGAGGTCGCGCACACGGCTGGCGCCGACGCCGACGAACATTTCGACGAAGTCGGAGCCGGAGATGCTGAAGAACGGAACGTTGGCCTCGCCGGCAACCGCGCGGGCCAGCAGCGTCTTGCCGGTGCCCGGGGGCCCGACCAGCAGAACGCCCTTGGGGATGCGGCCGCCCAGGCGCTGGAACTTCTGCGCCTCGCGCAGGAACTCGATGATCTCCTTGAGCTCTTCCTTGGCCTCATCCACGCCGGCCACGTCCTTGAAGGTGATCTTCTTCTGCTGCATGGAGAGCAGCCGGGCGCGGGACTTGCCAAAGCTCATGGCCTTGTTGCCGCCGGACTGCATCTGGCGCAGCAGGAAGAACCACAGCAGGATCAAGGCAATAAACGGCGCGATACTGATCAGCGCGGAGAGCCATGCGTTGGAGTTCGGGTCCTTGATGGTGATGACAACGCCGTGGTCGTTCAGAATCTTGTACATGTCCGGGTAGTTGGACGGAACGACGGTGCGGAACTGGTCCTTATTGGTGTAGTGGCCCACCAGCGTTGAGCCGTCGATGGTGACATCGGCCACCTTGCCTTCGTCAGCTTTACTGAGCAGGTCGGTAAAGGTGACAGCCGTCTCATGCACGGCGCCCATGGGTTTGGCGACAAACTCGTAGAGACAGATGACACCGGTGAACAGGAACACCCAGATTACAAGTTGTTTGACGGTCGAGTTCAATCGCGTTTCCTCATTCCTCCGCCCTGAAGCGCCCGGTTGCAGCGACACTACGGTGCGGCCATCGACCTGGCAGGCAGACGCTTGCGCGCCGGCACCTGCTCATTGTTAGACGCTCACACTGGACTATAGGTTCCAGGTCATCGGCTGAAGTTGCCCTCCCGGCCCAGCGCCGGTGCGCGTCAGATAGAAAGATTCTACTCTGAGCGGGGGCGGAATGATGCAGAGAAACGGTTACAAAGCAGATGGAGTTCAGCGCCAGCTTGTCCCAATTTGACCACTTCATGGCGTTCTCGATGCTTCGCGGATAAGCGCGTCCCAAGGGGTTAGAGCGGTTAGCTGTTCTTCGGGCCCTTCGGCGGAGCTTCGCGGAAGAGGCGAAGTTCGCGCGCAGAGCGCTCTGCGCGCAACTGGCTAGGCAGGTGGAGCCTGGAGCCGCGGCGCGCGGCGACAGGGCGGTCTTCGGGGTTCGAGTCTGGCGAGAGGCCGGCCAGCGCCAGCAGCCGTGCGGTCTCGTCGAAGCTGAGGCGCGCACCGAGCTGACGTGCGGCGGCGCGCACCACGCGGCGGCGCAGCGCGGGGTCCAGCACACGCAGGCGGTCGATCTCGAGGGCGACGGAGCTGGCGTCGGATTCGCCGGGCGCGGTGCTCACCGCGCGTCCCCCTCCGCGGACGGGTTTGCCGGGCAGCAGGAGTTGCGGCAAGATGCGGCTGAGTTCCGTCTGCCAGCGCGCCTCGTCCTCGCGCGCCAACTCGGCCAGGTTGGCCAGCGCCTGGTCGATGGCGGGGTTCTCCGCGCGCAGAACGGGCAGGACGCAGTGGCGGATGCGGTTGCGCGTGAAGGCCTGGTCTGCATTGGAAGAGTCTGTGCGCCAGGGCTGGTTGCGCGATTCGAGGAAGGCGACAAGGTCGGCGTGGCGGACGGCCAGCAGCGGGCGCAGAATCCTGCCGGTGCCCACGGGAACGCGATCTGCGGGCTGTGGACCGTGGGCCTTGATCTGTGGGCCCTGAGGTGTGAGCTTTGAGCCGGAACTTGGGCTGGATTCGACCAGCAGGCAGGGATGGATGCCGCTCAATCCCTCGGTCCAGGCTCCGCGCAGCAGCTTCATCAGGACGGTCTCGGCCTGGTCGTCCAGGGTGTGCGCCGTGAGCACCGAGTCGGCGTGGCCCTCGGCGATGAGCTGCCGGAAGTGGTCGTAGCGCAGGTTGCGCGCGGCCTCCTCAATGGTCTCGGGCTGGCCGGTGGCGCGCGAATGGGCAATGCGGCCGGGAACGCTGGCGTGGCGGATATGCAGCGGAACCTCAAGACGCGCGCAGAGCGCCTCGACAAACGCAAGGTCGGCATCGGCGTCGGCGCCGCGCATGCCGTGGTGGACGTGGACCGCCGATAGTCCCACGCCGAGCGCGTTGCGCGGCTGCGCGTTGGCGGCGTCGAGCAGCAGCAGCAGCGCCACCGAGTCCGCGCCTCCGGAGACGGCGGCGCAGATGCGGTCTCCGGGGAGGATGTGGCTGCGGTTCAGCGTGGGCTCGCGGTTTGCCATCGAGACTTATGGTACTGCGCGACGCCGCTGCGGATGTGGTTGGCGGCAGATTTACGGCTCAAGTCGCGGCACTCTTGTTATACTTCGTGGGCTATGCGAGTCTTTGTGATTCTTCCGGCGGCTGGGATTGGGACGAGGATGTCCGTGGGCAGCGGTGTGGGCGGCGCGTCCACTCCGAAGCAGTTTCTAACCATTGCAGGCGTGCCCGTGCTGGTGCACTGCCTGCGCGCGTTTCTCGCGGTCGAGCGCGTGCAGGCCGTCTATGTCGCGGTGCGCGGGACGGAGATCGAGCGCGTGCAGGCGCAGATTGCCCACTTCGGACTGGGCAACAAAGTCCATGTGGTCGAGGGGGGCGACCAGCGCCAGCAGTCGGTCTCGAACGCGCTGGCGCTGCTCGTCGCCGAGAACGGCTGCACCGACGACGACGTGGTGCTGGTGCACGATGCGGCGCGGCCTCTGATCGACGCAGCCACCATCGAGCGCACCATCGATGCCGTCGCCGAGCACGGCGCGGCCATCGTCGGCCTGCCTGCGGTGGACACCATCAAGCAGGTGGAACGCACAGCGCACGGCGCCATCGTGACCGCGACCATTCCGCGGGAGAGGATTGTGCAGGCGCAGACGCCGCAGGGAGCGCGCTGCGGGCTGCTGCGGCGGGTCTTCGCCGAGGCCGAGGCAGACGGCTTCGTGGGCACCGACGAGTCCAGCCTGCTGGAGCGCGCCGGCATCGAGGTGGCCGTGGTTGCGGGCACGGCCAGAAACCTCAAGATCACGCAGCACGGAGACCTGGAGTTGGCCGAGTTCTACCTGCGACAGGGAAAGACCTAACACCGATGGACACCGACGAGCACCGATCCAGGACAAAGATGGATACTAATGAAAGACAACTTCGGGGCAAGCATGATGATCTTACGCAGAAGATCATTGGTGTTTTTACGATGTTTACAACGAGTTGGGCTGTGGGTTTCTTGAGTCGGTCTATCGTGAGGCAATGCGGCTTGCTTTAGGCCAGGCCGGATTGAAGGTTCAGACCGAAATGCCGATTCCGGTTTGGTTTCGCGGTGAGTTGGTTGGAGTTTTCAGGGCTGATTTGGTTGTAAATGATGTTGTTCTGATTGAATTGAAAGCCTGTGAAGCGCTTGTTCGTGAACACGAATCGCAGACCTTACACTATCTGAGAGCTACAGAGATTGAGGTTGCATTGTTGATGAACTTCGGACCGAAGCCCCGGTTCAAACGGTTGGTGATGGATAACGAACTCAAGAAACCTAAAGAAAAATCGGTTTCATCGGTGCCGATCGGTGTTAAGCCTTTAGTAGACGCTGAGGTGCTCTCGTGAGTATGCGGATCGGCTACGGCTTTGACTCGCACGTCTTCCAGGCGGGCATTCCGCTCATCATCGGCGGACTGGCCATCGAGCACACCGAAGGCCTCGCCGGCCACTCCGACGGCGATGTGCTGCTTCACGCCATCACCGATGCACTGCTGGGCGCGGTCTCGGCCGGCGACATCGGCAGCTTCTTTCCTCCCAACGATCCGCGCTGGAAGGGCGCTGCCTCCAGCGTCTTCCTGCAGACGGCGCTGGAGGAGGTTGCAACCGCGGGCTATCGCATCGTCAACGTCGACACCGTGCTGATTCTGGCGCGGCCCAAGATCGCGCCCATTGCGGGCGAGCTGCGCGAGCGCGTCGCCCAGTTGCTGGGCGTCAAGCCCGGCGAGGTCGGCATCAAGGCCAAGACTCCCGAAGGCCTGGGACTGGACAACACGGCCGTGGCGCATTGCACCGTGTTGTTGGAGAGCCTGAAGGCGCCCGATCCGCTGGCTCACATGGTCGCGACCGCGGAGGCTGGATCGGAAGAGGAGCTGAACGCGATCGTCGAGGGGCTGATCGGCGAGCCGCACGACCTCACCGCGTTGGGCCGCAAGAAGCCGTTCGACACGGACGATCTGACATAAGTTGATTTTGGGCCGGCGAAATTTTTCAGCGGGAGATTGCGATTTGAGCGGTGCGGTGGGAGCGGAGTTTTCAGCCGTGGTGACGGACATCCGTCTGCAGTCGCGCGACGGAGCGGCGGTGCGCTGGCGGATGACGCTGAGCCGCACGGAATTTGCCGTGGGCGATGTGGGCGTACTCCATGCCGTCTCGCGCAGCGGAACGCGCATCGAGGTTCCCGTGCTGGCTGTCGTCGCCGACCAGGCGGGCGACCTGTGGCATGTGGTGGAGAAGCCGCTGGCCGCGGGAACCGATGTGGTCGGCCAAGTCACGAGGTAAAACTGCCTCGGAGATGGTGCGGATCGACGGCTATGGAGTGCTACCCCCCCCCCGGTGTAAATAGCGTAAAGTATTCATAAAATGCCAGTTAAGCACGCGCTAAGCGCGCGAGACGCATTAAAGGCGAAGACCCGCCGGGTTGTTTGCGCCGACGGCAAGAAGAGACAACAGTACATGAACGGACAAGACCCCCTATTTAAATTGTACGCGGTTGAGGGTAACTACTATGCCAAGTATTTTTCAGGGGGAAGTGGTTGGTAGGGTTGGAGTTAGTTGGATTTTGGAGGGTCGAGGGTCTTGACAGGAAAACAGGGATCAGCAAAGGCCCGGGGCTAAAGCCCGTTTCTTCGAGGGGATGGTTTCAGGGGGCTGAAGCCCCCTGCTCCCTCCGAAGGGCAAGGACGGGAGTTTTTCTGGGGTGGAGGAAGACAGATCAGTCGTTCCGCGCTGCGCGCTGCGCTCCGGCCTACGGCAGTGCGGAAGCGCCTTCGGCGCGGCGTTTATTGGCGTGGCTAAAGCCACGCCCCATCAAAGCGGCACGCGTGAAATCACCCCAGCGAGCAAAGACGCTCGCCGGGGACCGCGATGCGCGGGCCCTTGCGGGGGATGGCGGTTGACGCAGGTGTCCGAGGTTGCGCGGAGGTCCGATCGCACATCTCAGAAGCGAGATGTAGGCCGCTCGCCCGGGTGCCAAACGAGGAACCTAGGAGTTTGAGACTAGTTTCCCTCAGCCTGTTCAGTGCTATTCTTTCGATGAATGTTCGCTCTTGAGGAGCCTGAGGCAAAAACTAATGTGGCATTGGGATCAAGGACACTTGCCATACTTTCAGTTTGACGCACTGAGGCAGATTGCCGCCTTCGTCGTCACGAGAGATTTCAAGACGGCCAGTCGCTCTGAGTTATTGGCAGCGACCGGCCTTGATTTTGCGGCACCGACTGACTATACCCCTTGGCGGAATTACGCGCGAGTTCTGAAACTTTGTCTCCTCGTAAGCGAGGGCGAAAATCGCGGTCCTGCTATTCCGACGCCGGTCGCTCAGTTGCTCGCGACACCTGGGCAGACCACATGTGATGAGTACTTTCACTTCATCGCTCGATCATTCACCGAGCCGTCACCTGCGTTGTCCCCATGGTCCCCGATAGCCACTTCGCGTTACCCCTTGCTTTTTAGTTTGAAGTACCTACTGGCGAAACGAGCTGTTACCGGGGCTTCGGTGACACAACTCGGAGAGCTCATCGAAGCTTATGAATCCAGCGGCTTCATTGGGGATGAGGACGATACCGCATTCATACAAGTTGTTGGAATCCACCAAGGTTGGAATGGAACCCTTTCGACGACGAAATACAGACAGGAACGCGAGAGTCTGCTAGTCCTGTGTCAGATTTCCTATTTGCATCTCGAAGGGTCGGTCATCACGATTTCCTTGGACCCTTCTGATGCTCAGTCTGTTTTCGCCGACATTAAATCCGTTACCGGCCCGAAAGCTGCGGATCGGGAGAGTGAGATTAGGAGATTGGCTGAGTTGTTCAGGGATGGTGCAGTGGAGGACTTCTATGAGTATCCGCACACGGCCATAAACGACGTGGTGCAGAGCGGCTTCGCGGAAGGCTCCAAGGTTAAGCGAACACACTTGGTCATTGAACGAAATCAAGAATTGCGCCGAAGCTTCTTTGACGCGAATCCGACCGCTCTCTGCGATGTTTGCGCACTCAACACGGCTGCGACCTATCCGTGGACAGCAAGGGTACTCGATTTGCATCATTTGCTTCCGCTTGCGTCTGGAACGCGGGTTCTTCAGGCGGGGACGAGTTTTGCAGATATCGTTCCTGTTTGTCCAAGTTGTCATAGAGGGGTACATCGTTTTTACGATGCTTGGCTGGCGGATCACCAACTGCAGGACTTTTTGAATGACCAACAGGCGAGGAATACCTATTTCGCCATGAAGGATAGCTTTGGAGGTCCGATCTATGGGCAGCTTGTTGTGTGAACTTCCTCCCCCGAGCCATGCCAAGATCGTCGCGCAAACGAAGCTTCTCAAGCGCGCCGATGATTCAGGGGAGCCGCTGTCCGCCGTATTGAAACAGGCTGGCTGGACCTACGACGATCTTGTGTATGTCAGCAGTGGTACACGCGAAGCACTCGCGGCGGAGCCCGTCACTCTAGAGAGAGTTACCGTGAAGGGGACGGCGATACCTTTTGTGAGCTTCTTTACTGGATGCGGTGGTCTGGATTTAGGGTTTGAAGCTGCGGGATATAAGCATCAAGCTGCTTTCGAAATCAACGAGCTAGCCTGCAAGACATTGCGACGCAACCGTCCATCTTGGCACGTTTTCGGGCCACCTACTCATTCCGGCGATGTTTCGCGATTTGAGGAAGTTTCAGCGACGTTACGGAAAAGCATTTCGCAGCCGTTCGAAGGAGTTTTTATAGGCGGTCCGCCATGCCAGCCCTTCTCGATTGCTTCCAATCAACGTTTCTCCCGGGCTGGAGAGAATTTCAAACGAACAGGTTTTGCTCATGCGAAGAACGGGAACCTGTTGTTCGACTATGCCAACCTCATCGTCGAGTTTAAGCCTCGGGCTTTTGTCGTCGAAAATGTTCCAGGGCTCCGTGATTTGGATGGTGGAGAACAACTCAATAGCGCAATCAGGCTTTTTACAGAGGCTGGGTATCGGGTGGAAACTCCGTTTGTCCTTGAGGCAGCTCACTATGGGATTGCTCAACAAAGGCAGCGACTTTTCGTTATCGGCAATCGATGCGATGCCCCCTTCATCAAGCCCCAGCCAGCGGCTTTGCTGGTAGGGGCAGGCAGCGTATTGCCCCAAAAACGTGCTGTCGGACAGAATGATGAGACAAGGGAACACAAGGCCGAATCAGTCTTGCGTTACCAGCAGCTAGGGTATGGCCAGAGAGATCAACTTGGCCGCGTTGATAGGCTCGACCCGATGGTGCCTTCTAAGACGGTAATTGCTGGCGGCACGAATGGCGGGGGAAGGTCGCATCTGCATCCGGAGATTCCCAGAACTTTGAGCGTGCGCGAATGCGCGAGACTTCAAACGTTCCCAGAAGATTACGTGTTCGTCGGTCCGACTGCTCGTCAGTTCACACAAGTGGGAAATGCTCTTCCTCCGGTTCTTGCTGCCTTGATCGCGACAAGCCTTCGCCGTAGTTATTTCTGAGTACCATAAATGATGCGACGTTCGACATAGGCAGATAAATTGTCATCGCTGATCTTCTTCAGTCGACATTCCCAAATTGTGAGTACGCGCCAGCCCAGCTGTCGAAGTTGTCTGGAACTTCTCGCGTCTCTTCGCTTATTTCCCGCTAGCTTTGGCTCCCAATACCAGCAGTTGGTTCTCGGTTTGCGGCAATCTTTGCAGGAATGTGAGTGCCAGAAACATCCGTTGACAAAGACCGCCGTTCTGTAGCTCGCGAGCACGATATCTGGACGACCGGGTAACGAGGCAACATGCAAGCGAAACCTGTAGCCCAGCCGATGCAGTGCCCGGCGCACTCGCATCTCAGGCTTGGTGTCCACAGATCTTGTACGCGACATCCTAATGGACGTTTGTTGGTCGGTACTGAGGACGCGACCGGACATCGCCTACTCTACGGTGACGGATTTGGCGAGGTTGCGGGGCTGGTCGACGTCGCAGCCGCGGCGGACGGCGATGTGGTAGGCGAGGAGTTGCAGGGGAACGACCTCGAGGATGGGGAGGAGCAACTCCGGGGCGGGGGGGATGTGGATGGTGTGTTCGACGAGTTGGGCGATCTGGCGGTCGCCCTCGATGGCGATGGCGATGACGCGGCCGGAGCGGGCGGTGACCTCCTGAATGTTGCTGAGGGTCTTCTCGTACTTGAGGACGGAGGCGGGGTCGGACGGGTCCTG
>Ga0187888_1004502_pt1 | contig 10175 bp, 7 predicted proteins | sample June2016WEW_7_40_FD_132987 | JGI IMG/M metagenome (GOLD analysis project Ga0187888, IMG submission 132987) | Peatland microbial communities from SPRUCE experiment site at the Marcell Experimental Forest, Minnesota, USA - June2016WEW_7_40 | ecosystem: Environmental > Terrestrial > Soil > Wetlands... | reverse complement strand
GGCGGGGGGCATGCGGATGCATTCGGCCGAGGAACTCAGCCGGTTGGCCGCGGTGGCGAAGCAGCACGGCGTGCTTTTGATCGCCGACGAGGCAATGACGGGTGGTGGTCGTACCGGCCGCCTTTGGGCGCACCAGGCGGCTGGGATCGCACCGGACTTGATCTGCGCGGCCAAGACCCTGGCCGGTGGGGTGCTACCCCTGGCTGCGACCCTCGCCGCACCATCCCTGGTGGCCGCCTGGGACACAGCCGATCGCAGCCGGACCTTTTTTCACGGCCATTCGTTCACGGCCCACCCGTTGGCCTGTGCGGTTGCGGTCGCCAACTGGAACATGCTCACCGGGGCTCCCCAGCCGGCGCCCCAGCGCATGGAACTCTTCTGGAGGGAAGCTCTGGCCCCCTTGCGCGGCCATCCGCGGGTGCGCGACGTCCGTGTTTGCGGAATCATCGCGGCCGTGGAGTTGAACCTGGCGGGCGGCTATCTAGCCCCCGTCGGCTGGCAGTTGCGCTCCTCCTGTCTGGAACAGGGTGTGCTTCTCCGACCGCTGGGCTCTGTTCTTTACGCCATGCCACCGTTTTGCACCTCCGACGCGTCGCTGGAAAAGATCGCCAATGCCATGCACCACGCCATCGCAACGCTCGCATGAGTGAAACGAGGATAGAACCATTGCTGGAAGCGGGAGAAACGGGAAGAATTTCACGAGGACCCTCTTGTCCATTATCGCGGGAACCATCCATGAAAGACGTGTTCGAAGACCGATTGATCGAGTCGCCTCGTTTTTCCGGCCGCTGGCAGGAACTGGCAAATCGGGTGCTCGAGGGGCATCGACTCACTGAGAGTGAAGGGCTCGCGATCCTGCGATCGGGGGACGAGGAACTCCTCGACGTGCTGGCGGCGGCCTACCGCATTCGCTACCGCTGGCACGGCAACCGGGTCCACCTGAACTTCCTCGTGAACGCCAAGAGCGGCCGGTGCGGCGAGGACTGCGCCTACTGTTCCCAGTCCAGGACGGCCACGGCAGAGATTCCCCGTTACAGCATGCTCGATTCCGATGAGATCTTCGCCGGCGCGCAGGAGGCCTCGGAGCGACAGGCAGCTACGTATTGCATCGTCATCGCCCGCCGCTCTCCAACCGCAACTGAGCTGGACCGCATCGCCGACGTCGTCCCCCGGATCAAGGCGGCATTCGACTTGCAGATCTGCACGTCGGTGGGCTTGCTCAATTCGGAGCAGGCGGCCCGGCTGAAAAGCTGCGGCGTGGACCGGGTGAACCACAACCTCAATACCAGCCGCCGGTTCTACCCCCGGATCTGCACGACCCACAGCTATGACGACCGCATGGAAACCCTCCACGCTGTCCGCGCCGCCGGGCTGGAAATCTGTTCGGGGGGAATCATCGGCATGGGCGAGGCGGATAGCGATATTGTGGACCTGGCCTTGCAGCTTGGGGCCCTGCAGGCGGAGGCAGTCCCGGTCAATTTCCTGATCCCGATCACCGGCACCGGCCTGGAGTCTCAGCCGCTGGTGAGCCCCCGCCACTGTCTCAGAGTGCTGGCCTTGTTCCGGCTGGCCAATCCGAAATGCGAGTTGCGGATTGCCGCCGGGCGGGAACTCCGACTGGGCAGCCTCCAGCCCCTGGGGCTCTATGCAGCCGATTCCCTCTTCGTCGGCGACTACCTCACCACCAAGGGCCAAGCGCCTCATGAAGACTACCAGATGATCAAGGACCTTGGATTTGAAGCAGTCATCGAGAGCAGCAATGGAAAATGAAAGCTGGGTAACACCGCTGCTCCGCCAGTTGAGAGCCGACGGTCGGGAGCGCACCTTGAACGTGCTCCCGCGCGCGGGGGGCAGGTTCTCGATGGACGGCCGTGAGTATCTGAACTTTTCCAGTAACGACTATCTCGACCTGTCGCGGGATCCGCGCGTTTTGAGTCGCGCCGCGGAAACCATGAACCGCTACGGCGCCGGGGCCGGAGCCTCGCGCCTGGTGACGGGGACGCTCGCCTGTCATGCCGAACTGGAGGCGGCGCTGGCTTCGTTTCAGTCCTACCCCGCCGCGATCGTCTTCGGCTCCGGCTGCCTGGCCAATGTCGGGGTACTCTCCTCGGTCCTGGGGCGCAGCGACGTGGTGTTTGCCGACAGGCTGGTCCACGCGACGATCATCGACGGGATCGTGCTCAGCCGCGCGAAGCTCTGCCGCTTTCCGCACAATGATATCGAGCAACTGGACAGCTTGATGACGCGGGCCGCGGCTGCTCGGAAACCAGGCTGGCGCTTTCTCGTGGTGACCGAATCCGTCTTTAGCATGGACGGCGACCGGGCACCGCTGCGGGCTCTCTGCGAGGTCGCCAGCCGTCACGAGGCCATGCTCATGGTCGACGAAGCCCATGCGCTTGGGGTCTTCGGACCGCTTGGAGCTGGATTGGTGCGCGAGCACGGCCTGGTCAATCGTGTCAATGCGTGTACCGCCACGCTCAGCAAGGCCTTGGGCAGCTACGGGGGCTTTGTCGCCTGTTCCACGGAACTCCAGGCACTCCTGATCAACCGCTCCCGGACTTTCCTGTACAGTACGGGACTTCCGCCCGCCAGCGTGGGGGCGGCCCTGGCGGCCCTGGAAATCATTCGAGCCACGCCCCATCTGGGACCGACGTTACTGGCGCGGGCCGAGCTGTTTCGCCGACAGCTCCGGGAGCTGGGGTTGAACGTGATGCATTCCGAGAGCCATATCATTCCTTTGCTCATCGGCGACAACGCGACGGCTTTGCGTTTCTCAGCTCGACTGAAGGCCAAGGGAATCCTGGCCACAGCCATCCGCGAGCCGACGGTGCCGCGCGGCACGGCGCGGATCCGTCTCTCGGTGACATTGGCGCACGCTGAAGAGGATTTGCAACAAGCCGCCACGGCCATTGCAGAGGCTGCCCGTCAGGAGGGTCTGCCTTGAACGCATCGGCCGGTGTCACCTTGATTGCCGGTTGGGCCCAAACCGAGCAGGCGCTTGCGCCGTTAGTCGAGAAGTTATTCCCGGGTCACTCTCCCGTCGCTCCAGACCGGGGGAGAGAGGCCGAAGGGCAAGGAGCCGGCAATGCGAGCTCGGTGACGATGACGTCGGTCTCCGCCTTGCTGAGCGCATCCGCGAGCGACGCTGGCTTTGCCGGCGGCAGCGTCCCTTCCGCCTATGCGGTCGCACTTGCATCCAGACTTGCGGGGCAGAAGCACCCCAGCATCGTGGTCGGCTGGTCGATGGGGGGCATCGTCGCCCTGGAAACGGCAATTCACTTTCCGGGGCTGGTGCGGCGGTTGGTGCTCATCAGCTCTTGCGCGCTGTTCTGTCCGCCGCCCACGGACCAGCACGAGGTGCAATCGCTCCCGGTGCGCGCCATGATTCGCGGGCTGCATCGAGACCGGCACGAAACGCTGCGAAGATTCTTCTCCCTGGTGCATTCGGAAAGCGGCTCCGCGGCGCAAATGGCGGAGGACTTGCACCAGGCGCTGCGGCTCGACCCGGACCATCTGGTCCACGGCCTTCGATACATCCAAACGGCCGATCTCCGCTCGCGGCTGTCCGCGGTCCGCGTGCCGACATTGATCGCTCACGGCCGAAAGGACCAAGTCATTTCCTGGCAGGCGAGCCGATTGATCCAGGCCGGCATCGGCGGCAGTGATTTGTTGCTTGTTGACGAGGGAGACCACGGCCTCGTCGCGACTGCTCCGGGGATCCTGACTCCGGCCATCGTGCGGTTTTTCAACGCGGACCCACTTCCTGTATGAAAAATAACACTTCGACGGTGCTCCATTTTTCCCGGGCCGCCACCGTCTATCATACCCGGGCTGAGCTGCAACGGGCTGTTGCCGGGAAGCTCCTGCAATACCTCAGCGGTCCGGTCGAGGCCGAACGCATTCTGGAGCTGGGCTGCGGGACCGGGTTTCTCACGGGAAATCTGCTGGAGTTTCTGGCGCGTGCGCGAATTGATGCCATCGACATCTCGGCCACCATGATTGAGCAGGCCCGGCGGGCGGTTGCAGCTAACCAACGCATTCATTGGCACGTCTGTGATGTCTGGGATTACCAGGCCGGGGCGGTGTATGATCTGATCAGCAGCAGCTCCTCGCTCCAGTGGATGCAACCGCTCGATGCGTTGTTTTGTCGCCTGGCGTCGATGCTGAAGCCGGGAGGTCGTCTCCTCTGCTCCCTCATGGTCGAAGGAACGCTCGGGGACCTTCACCGCTTGCGCCGGGAGATCGCTCCCCAGAAAAGTCCGCGAGACCGACTGCCGACGATCGCCGCGACGGTCGCGTGCTTGCAAAGCGCTGGGTTCCGGGTCTCCCGTTCCGGACAGGACACCCTGCAATCGAAGCACAACAGCACCGAGGATCTGCTGCGCGCGATCAGAGAACTCGGATTCACGGGAGGGCCGCTGGCCACGTCCTCGATGTTGCTCACCCGCGGCGAGTTGAAACGGCTGGCCGAAAGATACGCCGTCGAGTGCGCTTTGGCCGGGGGCCAAGTCGGGGCGAACTACGTCATCTACTATTTCGAAGCGTTCAAGGGGGCGAAAAGGACTCGGGAGTGAAGTCAGATCGTCGCCGACGCTTGTGTGCCACGCGTGGTTGCAGGCAAGCCAAGCCGCAAGATGCGAGTGCGTCGCCTGGACGATCCCTCTGACAGCCGCCCATGATGCAAACCTGAGAAGTCGACGAACTGGCGACTCGCAGAATTCGCCAACTCTCCTCACTCCAAAACGTTCCAGCCACTCGCGGCACCGGCGGCGCGTGCAGCTCGCTCACAACTCGGGTCTGCTGGCGGCTCGAGGTCGCGAGTTCGCCTTCCCGTCACACCACCTCTCGTTCAAGTTATATTTTGCGAGGTCTTGACGAGGCCACTCCTCGACCGGACACTAGATTTACGAATCCTCTCATTGTCCGGCTGGAACGCGACCACCATCCGGAATCAGTCTCCACCGCCTCGCGTTCCGCGTTGAATACAGAGGCAGCAAGAGATGGCGTATTGTCGAAGGGTCCGATGCCGGATCATGTTACAGCCATGGCCAGGTACCAGCATGCACCCCAACCCGAACGGCATCAGCCTGCAACGGCTTGTTGGGGGCGATAGAACACCAGTCGAAAAAGTCACAGCAACAGTGCTCTCTTCCGCACCTATGTTCTGCGACGCAGAGAAGGGCACTTTCTGGTCGCGCGAGCCGATGTCGCGAAAGTCTTGGCTCTTGCGACACCTTGCAAGAGGATGGACTACCTGAGCAATTCACTTAACATACAAGTTTGAACATTCTTCATGGTGATCGCGTTCTCATTGATCCGGCTCTGACCGGCAAGGTGACGAAAAACGGCTTACCGAAGCATCCACCCAAGCGTTAACGCCGCCATGCCTCGTGATAAAGGCATTCGTCGGTCCAGGTCATTGAAAGGAACGGGGACATGCCAACCCAGCCCGATTCCAGCTCGAACGCGTGCACCGAAAGGCTGCGGCCGAGCGCAGAATGCTACCGCCTGCTCGTGGACGCCGTGAAGGACTATGCCATCTTCATGCTCGACCCGACCGGCCTTGTCGTCACCTGGAACACCGGGGCCGAACACATCAAGGGTTACCGGGCCGCGGAAGCCATCGGCAAGCACTTCTCCCTGTTCTATACTCCTGAAGATGTCGCCAGTGGAAAACCAGAACGGGAGCTCGAGATCGCCGCGGCTGAAGGCCGGCTTGAAGACGACGGCTGTCGGGTCCGCAAAGACGGCTCTCGGTTCTGGGTCAACGTCGTCATCACCGCTTTCCGCAACGATGCGGGAGAGCTCATGGGCTTCGTCCAGGTGATCCGCGACATGACGGAGCAGAGGGCGCGTGACTACGCCCTGCGGGAGGCCGAGGAGCGGATGCGTTCGGTCGTCAACCACGTCATCGACGGGATCATCACCATCGATGAGCGGGGGCTGGTCGAATCGTTCAACCCGGCTGCCGAGAAGACCTTCGGTTACCCGGCAGGCGAGGTCGTGGGCCGCAACGTCAGCATGCTCATGCCCGAGCCCCACCACAGCGGGCACGACGGCTATCTCGCCAACTACTTCCGCACCCACCAGTCGAAGATCATCGGCATCGGCCGCGAGGTCGAGGGCGTCCGGAGCGATGGCTCGATCTTCCCCATGGAGCTTGCCGTCAGCGAATTCAACCTCGCGGGGCGCCGCTACTTTACCGGCATCATCCGCGATATCACGGAACGGCAGCGGTTGGAGCGGGAGCTCCACAAGCGCGTCGCGGAACTCGACGAGACCGGCCATCGCAAGGATGAGTTCCTCGCGATGCTCGCCCATGAGCTTCGAAACCCGCTCGCCGCCATCATCACCGCCGTGCAACTCTCGACGATGTCCGGCGTTCAGGACCAGATCAACTGGAGCATGGAAGTCATCAACCGGCAGGTCAAGCACCTCACCCGGCTGATCGATGACCTGCTCGACGTCTCTCGCATCACACGGGGCAAGGTTGAACTCCGGAAGGAGAAGATCGACGCCTACCCCGTCATCAACGGTGCCCTCGAAGCCATCCGGCCCCTCATCAAGCAGCGGAACCATGAACTGATCGTCTCCCTCCAGGCCGGTCTCCGGCTCGATGCCGACCCCACGAGGCTGGAACAAATCCTCGTGAATCTGCTCGCGAACGCCGCCAAATACACCGAGAGCGGAGGGACCATCTGGTTCACCGCCGAGCACGAGGGGAATGATATCGTCATCAAAGGCCGGGATACCGGCATCGGCATCCCGCCCGAGAAGTTACCCCAGATGTTCGAACTCTTCGCCCAGGGAGACCGGTCGCTCGCCCGCTCCGAAGGAGGTCTAGGGATTGGACTGACGCTCGTCCGCTCGCTTGCGGAGATGCACGGCGGGAGCGTCACCGCGACCAGCGAAGGTCCCGGCAAGGGGAGCGAATTCATGGTGCGATTGCCCGCCGTCGCAGCACGGGCCGAGGAAATCCCGAGGCTACCGGCGAAGACTCCCCAGGCAAATGCGCACCGAGCCCGGATTCTCATCGTCGATGACAACGTGGATATGGTCCGGGGGCTGGTGAGGCTACTGGAGCTCCTGGGGCATGACGTCCAGACGGCATACGACGGGCCGACCGCTGTCGAGGCAGCCCGCGTCCACAGACCCGAGTTCGTGCTTCTGGATCTCGGACTTCCCGGCATGGACGGCTACCAGGTTGCGACTCGTCTCAGGCAAGAGCAAGGCTCCCAGGATGCCGTCATCATCGCCGTCACCGGCTACGGCCAGGAAGACGACCGTTGCCGCTCCCGGGAGGCGGGCTTTGACCATCACCTGGTCAAACCAATTGACCACAATGTGCTGGTTACACTCATCAGCCAGTCGCAAGACATTATTGATTAGTTTTCATATTACATATCAAAAATAGTAATCTATTTATGAGAACCGATGCGAGTGTGGCTCTCAGACCTGATGTGACGTTCAGGGTTCGCCCATCTTCTCCACCCCACCCGAGAAGTTTTCCTTCCCGGCGGCGGCCCCGATATCACCGTGCCGGTTTTCAGTTGCGATAACGGACCTTATTTCGCCCTGCTAACCCAGGTTCATGCCCCCCCCAGCGGAGGGCGGCGGGGGTAACCCCGCTGCGATGCCGACCGCCTCCTGCAATAGACTTCCGCATGTAGGCAAAGCGGAGGTAAACCGCTCTGGTTGCCTGGCCAGTTCGTCCGCAAAGAGGCTCCTTGTGTAACAAGTGTGGAATCTATAGGATTGAGTTTGTGCGGACGGTGCGGTCTTGCAGAGTTGCGCCTCGGCGACCCACAACCCGAGCCGGATTCTCGACGGGTTTGTGAACTTCCGGGCAATTGGGCTCTCACCGGCTGGGTTGGTGAGTCCCTTGTATGAATTATCTCGGTTTCTTCCCGGGATGATGAAAGGGGCACGCCACCATGGATCTCGTTCGATCTGCGTGGCGGCGATACGCCGCCTCCGTGGTCGCCGTCGCGACGGCCGTGGTCGTTTGCCTGGCCCTCAGACCCTGGATCGGGCCATTCCTCTACCCGCCGTTCCTGATCGCCGTCCTGCTGTGCGCGCGATTTGGCGGCCTGGGACCGGGGCTGATGGCGACTGCCCTGAGTTGTGTGGCGAGCGGAATCTTGCTGGCCAGATCTGTCGGTCTCCCCATGACAACCGAAATTGGCGTCATCGTACGGCTCGTGTCGTTCACCGGGATCGAAATCCTCATGGTCTATTTCATGGTCGCTTTCAGGCGCGACCTGGCGGCCCTGCGCGAGTCCGAGACCAGTTTCCGCGTCCTGACGGAGACCATACCTCAGATCGTGTGGTCGAGCCATGCGGACGGCTCCGTCGACTACTGCAACCCGCGATGGCTCGAGTTCTCCGGACTGCTCAGCCAGCAGGCAAAGGGCTCAGGATGGAGAGTGGTCCTGCACCCGCAGGACCACGACATCACATTGGCGGCGTGGAAGCACGCAATCAAGACCGGCGAGGCCTACCGCCTCGAGCATCGGTTGCGGAACCGCATGGGCGTATACCGGTGGTTCCTGTCCCAGGCCGTGCCGAAGAGGTCCGAGGACGGCAAGATCCTCAAGTGGTACGGCACCTGCACCGACATTGACGAACAGAAGCGAATGCAGTCGGCACTCGCGGAGGCGGCCCGGGCGAAGGACCACTTCCTCGCCGTCCTCTCTCATGAACTGAGGACCCCGCTGACCCCCGTCCTGATGTCCGTGTCGGCGATGCTCGAGAGCCCCGAGATCAGCGCGTCCTGCCGCCTCGAACTGACCATGATCCGCGATAACATCGTGCTGGAGGCCCGGCTGATCGACGATCTCCTCGACATCTCGCGGATTGCGCGCGGCAAGATGCTCTACCGGTTCGAGGTCGTCGACCTGCACGGCGTCCTTCGACGGGTCGTGGAGAATTGCTTGGGCGACATCGAGCTCAAGGGCCACAGCCTGACGGTCGAGCTCGAAGCAGTCGAGCACCATCTCGACGGAGACTCGGCGCGGCTGCAACAGATGCTCTCGAACCTGCTGTCCAATGCCGTGAAGTACACTCCGGAGCACGGCCGGATCACCGTGCGGACGCGGTCGGATTCCTCGGGGCGTCTTTTCGTCGAGGTCGCCGACAATGGTATCGGCATCGACCCGTCTGACCTGCCCCAAGTCTTCAACGCATTCGATCGTCTCAGCGAGACGAGCCCGTCCAAAGTGGGCGGGCTGGGCCTGGGCCTGACGATCAGCCGATCGATCGCGGAGTCCCACGCCGGGTCGCTCGATGTGGCGAGCGAGGGAAGGAACCGCGGCACCACGTTCACGCTCGAACTGCCAACCGTCCCCGCACCCAAGGTCCGGGTCGAGGCCTCGGCCGCGACGGCCTCGACGACGAACCGAACCCTGCGAATCTTGCTGGTCGAAGACAACGCCGCGACGGCCCAGGCAACGGCCCAGGTTTTGCGTCAGAAGGGGTATGAGGTCAGCACGGTCGCCAGCCTGAAGCTAGCCCTGGAGGCCGTCTCCGGAGCTTACGACGTCATCGTCAGCGACCTCGAGCTGGGAGATGGCAGCGGGCTCGATCTGATGCGTCACGCCAGAACCCTCGGCAACACGCCGGGCATCGCCCTGAGCGGCTATGCGACGCAGGACGATGTCCACGAGTGCCTGGCGGCGGGATTCGCGCTCCACCTGGCCAAGCCGATCACGATTTCGATGCTGGAGAAGGCCATTCAGAAGGTCACCGCTTGCCCAGGACGTGCGCAGCACGAAGGGAAACCACTCTAGAGGCCTGATCCAGTCCCAGATGCTCTTTGATCTCGTCATTGCCAAGATCGCCCAGCTTTTCTCGCAAGGTCGCCGCATCCAACTCGCACCACACCAGCCCGCAGGTTGCACAGGCGATGGCTTCGCTCGGGACGGCGACCTCGGGAAGCTGGAAACTCAGCGCGAATAACTTCAATCCTTCGGGACGAAACCCCGAACGCCTGGAGATCGTGCCGTGCACAATCAGGGCTTTCCCGCATCGCGGGCATTTTTCGGTTGCGTCAGAATTGAAGCTATGAGAGGGAGGAAAAGGTCGACGCGACGGTTTGCAGAACCCCTGAGCCTGAGGAAGACTTTAAGGACGTTTTCCCCAATTTTCCAGTTTCCCCAGACCCGGAGACCTGCAAT
>Ga0187888_1004482_pt1 | contig 10207 bp, 8 predicted proteins | sample June2016WEW_7_40_FD_132987 | JGI IMG/M metagenome (GOLD analysis project Ga0187888, IMG submission 132987) | Peatland microbial communities from SPRUCE experiment site at the Marcell Experimental Forest, Minnesota, USA - June2016WEW_7_40 | ecosystem: Environmental > Terrestrial > Soil > Wetlands... | reverse complement strand
CGCAGCGTGGTGTATCACGAGCATCGCGGCACCATCGGCAAGCGCTTCCGCGAAGACCAGATCCAGGGCGTGCTGAAGAAGAATTACCTACTCTGGGCGTGGAAGAACATTCATGCCTGGCCGCGCCTGGTTTCTCACCTGGCTTTCACTTGGGTGGGAGGCTTGCTCGCCGTGGTATTCGGCGACGTTCCGCTTCGCCCCGATTTCGCGGCCGTGTGGCGGGCCTTCCGCCAATTGCCTCGCGCCGTGGTGTCGCGCTGGCGCGCCCGCTCGCTGGCCGCCATCGGCGATGCCGAGGCCTTTCGCCGTCCCATGGGCGGCTACTTCCGCGATCGTTTCGAGCCCATGGAAGCCGACCCCGCGCGGCTCCGCGTGCTGTTCGTTTCTCCGTATCCCATCAACCCGCCCACGCACGGCGGCGCGGTTTTCATGTCTCAGACCTTGGCGGAGCTCGCCCGCCTGGCCGAAACGCACGTAGCCGGCATGCTGGATTGGCCCTGGCAGGAAGCCGACAATCGCAAACTGGCGGAGTTTTGCGCTTCGTCCGTTTGGATCGCGCGTCCGCTCGGCCGCACGCGCGGTTCGGCATCCCTTGCGCCGCACGCCGTCCGCGAATTCCGCGACGCCGATTTCGAATGGCTGATCCATCGCCAGCTTTTCCTCAAGCGCATCGATGTCTTGCAACTCGAATACACCCCTCTGGCCCAATACGGCGGCGCTTTCCGCCGCATTCCCACCGCCCTGTTCGAACACGACGTCTCGTTTCAATCCATCGCCCGCGGCTTAGGCCACTTGATGAGCGCCACCGATGAAATGAAAGCCCGCATGGAATATCTCCGCATGCTGCGCTATGAATTGCGGGCGCTTCCCAAGTTCGACCAGGTACAGGTCTGCACCGAAGTTAACCGGCGCTACCTGTTGGGATTCCTGCCCCGCATGGCCGACCGTCTGCGGCCGGGCTTGCGCGCCGGAATCGATACTCATCGCTATTTCTTGCCCGCCGCGCCGCGCGAGCCGGATACCCTGCTGTTCGTCGGCAGCTTTCGCCACGATCCCAATCGCGGCGCGGTGGATTGGTTCGTGCACGAGGTGCTGCCCTTGGTTCTTGCCCGCCGGCCCGATGCCCGCGTGATTCTGGTGGGCTCCGACCCGCCTCCCGCCCACACCTACGCGGATTATTCCGCCAATCTGGAGATGCTCGGCTGCGTGGACGACGTGCGCGACCCCATGAGCCGCCACGCCGTCTTCATCTGCCCGATCTTGAGCGGCTCGGGCGTCAGGGTGAAGCTGCTCGAAGCGTTCGCCGCCGGGATTCCGGTGGTATCCACCACGATCGGCGCCGAAGGTTTGGCCGCAAGCGACGGCGAATATTGTCATCTGGCCGACGATCCCGCCGGTTTCGCCGAACGGGTGGTCGCCGTTCTGGAAGATCCCATCGCCGCGGCGGCAATGGCCGCGCGGGCGCGCGCCATGGTCGAAACTCAGTGGGACATGGCGGCCGTTACCGCCCGCCTGGTGGAAGAATACCGCAAGCTGGTGCGCCAAAAGCGCGCGGCCGCGCCCGGTGCGGGCCCGGTTCTCGCCGCCCCTACTTCTCGGCCGTCGTTTTCGGCGTCTTCCGGTTCAGGTCTTTCTTGAGGCGGCTTACAATGTCGGTGGCTGTGCGATCCATAGTCTTGCTGTCGTTGCCCTTCGGTTGGATATATAGCGACCAGACCACCTGCCGGGACTTGGCGTCCACCAGGAATATGGTTCCCTTGGAGCGGTTGAAGGTCGAAACCGGGTGCTCGAGCGCATTGTTCGTGTCGCCGCCGAATGCCGCCGCCAGCGAATTGCCGCCTCCCGAGGGAGCTTCCTCGTTTTTGCGTCTCCTGCCCTTGGCATCGGGCGCGTCCGGTTCCGAAGGTCTCGCCTCCGCGTCTTCCTTCGGCTTGGGGCTGGGGGCGATGGTTTCGAGCATCGCGTTCAGGTCGCCTCCAAGCTGGTCGCCGATCACCGAATCGGCCTTCTTAGGGTCGGTCACCACCGTAAACAGGTGCTCGCCGGTCAGGCGGTTGACCAGATACTGGTCCAGCCCATGGGCCATGTTCAGCACATACACGGTGTGTACGCCGTTCAGATCGGCGGCCCATCCAGCCGCCAGCCCGCACAGAATCAATCCGGTCAAAACCAATCGGGCCCGCTTCATCGTTGTCATGATAGCAATTGCCGTTTCTCTTCTTCAGACGCGCGGCGGCCCGGAAAAGTCGTACCCCCATGTATAAATCCCAGTCCATCACCGTGATCATCCCCTGCCTGAACGAGGAACAGGGCATCGAACGGGTGCTCCGCGCCATGCCGGAATTCGTGGATGAAGTGATCGTGGTGGATAACGCCTCGACCGACCGCACGTCCGAAGTCGCGCGCTCGCTCGGCGCCAAGGTCATTTCCGAGGACATGCGCGGCTACGGCCGGGCTTACAAACGGGGCTTCGCCGCGGCCACCGGCGACCTGATTATCACCCTCGATGGCGACCAAAGCTACCCGGTGGATGCGCTCTCTTACCTGATCGAGGCCTTCCTGCATCTGCGCGTGGATTTTCTGAACGCTTCCCGCTTCCCGGTGCGCGACCGCGAGGCCATGAGTTTCCGCAACAAGCTCGGCAACCTGGCGCTCTCGCTCGCCATGTCGGTGCTCTTCTTTCGCTGGGTCCGCGATTCGCAATCCGGCATGTGGGTCTTTCGCCGCTCGATTCTCCGAAATATGAAGCTGGAATCCGACGGCATGGCATTTTCCGAGGAAATCAAGATCGAAGCCCTGCGCGATTCGCGCATCCGCTTCGGCGAAATCTCAATTCAATATTCCTCGCGCATGGGCGAAACCAAGCTGAACCTCTGGCGGGATGGATTCCAGAATTTGGCGTTTTTGGCGAAGAAACGCTTTCTGAGGTGAGCAGGCGTAAGCGGATCTCTACCCCCGGTTTTCATGTATATTTAGAGTATATCCGTATGCAAAACGAGACCACGGTGTCAAAATGGGGCAACAGCTTGGCAGTGCGGATTCCCCAAGCGATCGCGAAACAGGCTCGAATCAGCGAGGGTGACTGTCTCGCGCTGGCTCTCCACCGCGACGGAACCATTGTTCTGCGCTCAACGCGGCGCCGGTATGATTTATCGGACCTCGTTTCGCGGATCACCCCCAGGAACCGTCATGGGGAGACAAACTGGGGGCCACCCGCCGGGAAAGAATCCTGGTGAAGACCGGCTATCTGCCGGACACAGGCGACCTAATCTGGCTAACCTTCGATCCTCAAGCTGGCCGCGAACAGGCTGGACGCCGCCCGGCGCTGGTGCTCAGTCCGGCAACCTACAATACAAAATCCGGCTTGGCACTGGTCTGCCCGATCACAAATCAGCGGAAAGGATACCCGTTTGAAGTCGTCGTCCCGGACGGTTGTGGCGTAACGGGCGTAATCCTAGCCGATCACATGCGGAGCGTCGACTGGAGAGCGCGCCTGGCGGAAAAACTCGGCCGCTGTCCCATCGAGACTGTCGAGGAAGTCCGGGCCAAACTGGCTTCGTTATTAGGCTGCTAACGAGAACGGCGTCTTTAAGCCCCTCGAAGACGTAAAAATCGAGGAAGGCACTGTAGTCGAAGTCTCCGTGCCCACGGCTGGCAATCAAAGAAATCGATCCCTGCGCGAACTCGGAATTTTCGGCATGTGGGCCGACCGAGACGACATCACCGATGGGGTTTCCTACGACGACAGGCTCCGCGACAACCCACGGGGCAGATAACCGGCCGATGGCACAAACCTAAGGCCGCATGTCTTGCCTCGTAGACACGGATATCCTCGTTGATTTCACGCGAGGGAACCGGATGGCGTCGGACTTCCTCGACGACCTCCGTAGCGACACGGTTACTTTCGGCTTCGGCCGCTCTTCACTTTCGCAAACGGATTCGAGATCGTGATCACCTTTCATTTGCTTTCAACCGGTCGAACTTAAAGCCGGGAGGCAATGGGCGCCGCAGCCGCTGTATCTGTTCTATTGCCTTTTGTCGGCTGTGATCTCGAGAGATCTCAAATCCCCGTCGACCGGCGATTGTAATCTCGATATCCTCTCCCTTCTTCAGGTCTAATGCCTCGACGACGGCGGAAGGAATGCGCACGGCCAGGCTGTTTCCCCACTTTGCGACTTGCATAGATATACGCCACTATTGTCTATCAACCAGGCGCCCGGAAGTAACCTTCAGCGCCCACCGAACAGCCACAGCTTGATCGGCTGGTAGATCAAATACAGCGCCCCAGCCGCCAACCATACCGTCGAGCTGACGGAGAACATGCGCGCGGTGATTCGCACCTCCGGCGTGCGGTCTAACTGCAGCAACGGGCCGCTTTCGTTGGCGGCCGTCCGGTCGTACAGAAACAGCGGAGCCGCCGCAAAGACAGCAAACGCGGGAAACCAGGTTGCGTTGATGACCATATTCGGCTGATTGATCTTCCCACTTTGCATTAGGAAACCGAGAGATCGGAACACGTCCGCAATCGCGAATGCCGCCAGTGCGAAGTGGCGAATCGCCAGGGCACGTCCCGCCGAGCGCAAGCCGGCCATCAGATCGCGCGAACGCTGGATAGCCGCCTTCCCCGATAGCCTTTCCACCACGCAAATCACCGGCCACAGACAATCGCCGATCACCCAACCGGGTCCGAAAAACCACAGGGATCGGGCCTGCGTCGCCATCAGAACCGGCATCGTCCTCACCAGCTTCCAGAAAACCCGGAACGATAGGAACCGCCTGATGCGGGCTTGTTCATCCACTGCCATGAGCGCCGCGGCTGCGCGCAGCACGTTGTCGGAGAAAATGAAGAGCATCGCCGCTATCGCAGGGACCAGCACGATTCGCATTGCGGCAACCGGAACCAGTTTTCTGCTGAAGGAAACCAGCAGGGCCGTCAGCGACAAGAGGGTCGCGTAGATGGGGAGCATCAAAAGCGCATATGGCGTAAGATGTTGCAGCAGAAATGCCTTCGATCTCCGCAGCGCGAGAAATTCCGCATCTACCGCGTTATGGAACCGCCGTGAAAATGCGGCTGCGGAGGCCGGGCGATCCGCGGGATCGCGCGCGAGCCCGGCAAGAATCGCGTCCGACACGTCGCGCGGAACGTTGCCGAAGCTCGCGGGTGGACGAGCGCTGCCAGTTCTGTGGAATTCGAATAACTCGCCAGGCTTGCCGGTAAAAGGCAGTTCGCCGCATACCAGGGAGTAGGCCATGACGGCCAAACTATAGATGTCGGAACGGAAATCGATTTCCTTTCCCAACGCCTGCTCCGGCGACATGTACGCGGGGGTCCCGATCAAGCTCCCCGGCATGGTTTGCGCGCCTGGCCCTGTATCGAGCGATCCGGAGGATTGGCCGGAAGGAGTTTGCGCGATCGCGACCGTCTCCCGCTCCGCCTCTTCGACGCGGGCGTGAGAGGAACGTGGCCCAGGCGTCATGTCCATCACGACCGTTTCCAAGTTGTCGCCGGGCATCGGGGGCGAAGGCGTGGGCGTCTTCGGGGCGCTCCGCTCCGGCGCCTCCATTACAGGCGCTGCCCAACCAACCAGCAAATTCACCTTGGCCACTCCGAAGTCGAGCACTTTCACCGTGTAGCCGCCGCGGCCATTGGGTTCCAGCCAGATGTTGTCAGGTTTCAGATCGCGGTGGACGATTCCATGCCGGTGCGCCTCCGCCAGCGCCAGTCCAACCTGGTCCAGAAAATCCGCGATCAGCGGCAGTGCAATTCGTGGATTCGTTTTTTGGAAATCCGAGAGCGTCTCTCCGTCGAGGAGTTCCATCACCAGGTACGGCATGTCACCGCCAGCGGCTTTGGCGATTCCGAAATCCGTGACATTGACGATGTTCGGATGGCGCAGGCGGCCGCATGCCTGTGCTTCGCGCTGGAAGCGGGCGAGAAATTGCGGTTCCGCCGCCCATCTCGGAGCGATCACTTTGACCGCGACCACGCGAGTCGTTCCGAGGTGCGTTGCCAAGTAGACATTTCCCATTCCGCCGGCGCCCAGTTGTCTCGAGAGGCTGTATTTGCCGTCCAGAATTTCGCCGATCATCGAACCATCCAAGAGGTCCATCATAGCAGCCGTCAGATTGCCGGAGGCTGGATTGCCACGGCCGGCGAACGGAAAGGGCGCTTAGATGGTCAATGCGATGGCCCGTTCGGGCCGTGTCCGCGTCTCACACTGTAGCTCTTTATTCACCGGATTGACGCTTCTAACTTATCGCCCTAGAATAAGTTGCGGCCTAATAAGCCTGTTTCAGGAAAGCGGTGCCGAATGAATGTTACTCGCCTTTCCATCGCCTGGCTTTCTGCGTCCTTACTCCTGGGCCTGGTGATTGCCCAGCAGCAAAGTGAGCCTTCGCAGCAGATTGGCCAGCAACTACAACCGTCCGATCCATCTCAGCATAAGAAGGGCAAGACCTTGGGCGCGCCTCCGGGCAGCGAACTCGCGGCCAGGCCAATATCGGAACGCGAGAAGAAAAAGCAGAGCGAGAAACTGAAAGGTGAGTTAGAGACTCCCTACCGCAAATGGCTGAACGAAGACGTCACCTACATTATTACCGATGAGGAACGGGCGGCCTTCAAGCAATTGCAGTCGGACGACCAGCGCGAACAGTTCATCGAGAGTTTCTGGCAGAGACGTGACCCGACGCCGGATACGGTGGAAAACGAATTCAAGGAAGAACACTACCGCCGGATTGCCTACGCCAATGAGCATTTCGCCTCTGGACTTGCCGGCTGGAGGACCGATCGCGGCAAGATCTACATCACTTACGGACCGCCGGACGAACTCATCGACCATTCCTCCGGGGGCTTCTACGAACGGCCTCCCGAAGAGGGCGGGGGCGAAACTTCCACTTATCCGTTCCAGCAGTGGCGCTACCGCTATATCGAAGGCATCGGCAGCGACATCACCATCGAATTTGTCGACCCGACCATGTCGGGAGAGTTCCACCTGACCATGGACCCATCGGAGAAGGACGCTCTCTTATATGTTCCCGGCGCTGGCTTGACCTTGATGGAACAACTGGGGCTATCGGACAAATCGCAGCGCTTCAACCGTACTGACGCCACGCATCTTGGCATGGCATTCGGCGGCACGCCGGAAAGCATGAACGAGTTTACCCGCTTGGAGCAATACGCCCGAATCGGTGGCCAGGCGCCACCCGTGAAATTCAGAGACCTGGAAACCGTAGTTGACTCGGACATCTTCTACAGCATGTTGCCCATGAAAGCGCGACTCGATTACTTTCCCTTAACCGGCGCCTCCGTGATGACTCACATCACCTTGCAGTTCAATAACAAGGACCTGCAATTTACATCCAAGCAAAGAATCGAGCGCGCCACCGTGAATATCTTCGGCCGTGTGAGCACGATGACCGGCCGTATCGTATCCACGTTCGGAGATACCGTGACGGTGGACAGCCCCAGGGAGCTTCTCGAACAGCTTGCTGAGCAGAAGCAAATCTATCAGAAAACGATGCCGTTGGCTCCTGGAACCTACCGGCTGCATATTGTCGCCAAGGATGCCGTTGCGGGCACAATTGCCAACTATGGCGCGGCCCTTCTGGTGCCGCGCCTCGATGCCGACAAGGCCAGCATCAGCAGCTTCATCTTGGCGGACGCGGTTGAGCGGGTACCAATGAAGCGCATCGGCGCGGGTATGTTCGTCATCGGCGACACCAAGGTGCGCCCGCGCATGGACGATACTTTCCAGCACAATGAAAAGATGGGGATCTACCTGCAGGTTTATAACCTGGGTGAAGACGAGAACACGCACAAGCCCGCCGGCCGCGTGCAGTATGAGTTAACCCGCGCCGGTTCCGATGAGAAACTCTTCGCTTTCAGCGAGGATTTCGCCGAGATACCGGACGCCTCCTCCCGGCAAATGACCATCGAGAAACTCCTGCCTCTGTCTACACTCTCACCAGGACAATATACGTTGCGCCTGCGCATCACCGACAAAAACCGCAATCAGGTTCTCACCCCAAGCGCCCGGTTCACGGTGAATTAGTGCGTTGTTTCGGTGGTTCGATAACGTATTCGCGCGCAACCGCTCCCTCACGGTCGCGGCTCTGACCCTTGCATTTCCGACTCGGCGCGAGATCTTGAGTCAGAGCCGCGACCGTCAGGGAGCGGTTGCGGGATGCAAGATCGTATACACGCGCGAAGCCTTTTGAAGTCCGGCAGACAAGAACCGGATCTAGGTGCTGTAATACGATGCTGTGAGCCCGCTCTCGGCCGGAAAGTCGAACGACCCGTTCTGCAGCCGCATCACCGCCGTCATCCCGCTGTGGAACGGCGAGAAGCTCATCGGGTCCCTGCTCGATTCGCTCGCCTGCCAGACTTTGCCCGCAGCCGAAACCCTTATGCTGGATAACGGTTCGACCGATGGCGGGCCCGCGCTGGCGCTTCGCCGCGGGGCGCGCGTCATTTCGATGGGATCGAACGCCGGCTTTGCCGCCGCCGTGAATCGCGGCATCGCCGAGGCATCGGGAGACTGGATCGCCGTGCTGAACACCGATGTCACGCTCGCTCCCGATTATTTTGAAAAACTGGCCGCCCGCGGCGCCTGGTTCGCTACCGGCAGAGTTCTTCAGAAGGGAGATCCCTCTCGCCTCGACGCCACCTTCGATTTGCTCTCACGCGCGGCCGCATCCTGGCGCGCCGGACATGGTGCGCTGTACGATCCAGCCTTCCAACAGGCTCGGGCGATTTCGTCCGCGCCTTGGACGGCAGCCCTATTTCGCGCAGAGATTTTTCGCCGTGTCGGGTTGCTTGAAACCAGCTTCGAATCCTACCTGGAAGACGTGGATTTCGGTCTGCGCTCGGCAGCTCTCGGTCTCACTGGCGAGTATGTGCCGGAGGCCGTCGCGTATCACGTCGGCAGTGCGTCACTGGGTCGTTGGCACGCCGGCGTGGTGCGGCGCATCGCCCGCAACCAGGTGTTTCTGCTGGCGCGGCACTATCCACGGCGCTTGCTGTTTGCCTGGTTTTGGCCCATTCTGGCCGGCCAATTGCTTTGGGGCCTGGTGGCGCTGCGGCATCGAGCCGGCTTGGCTTGGTGCCGAGGCAAGATCGAAGGCTTGTGGCGTTTTCGCGCCGTGCGTGCCCGCTCTCAGCCTCTCCCACCGCAAATTCTGGCGGACATTATCCGGCCCCAGGAACGGCTCATTCGCCAGTTGCAGCCCGCCGCCGGACGCAGTTTTTACTGGCGCCTGTACTTCCTGCTCACAGGCACTGAGGCGGAATGACCCATGCGCGACGTAGGAATCGTGATCGTCACCTATAACTCGCAGCAGGAAATCGGCCCCTGCCTCGACGCCGCGCGGGCCACCGGCGCGGAACTGGTCGTGGTCGATAACGCCTCTCAAGATGGGACCGTGGCCGAGGCTCGCTGCCGCGGCGTGAGAGTACTAGCTAATACTGAGAATCGAGGGTTCGCCGCCGCTGTAAATCAAGGCTTTGCGGCCTTGGACACCCCGTATGTGCTCCTGCTGAACCCCGACGCCGTGATCCTCCGCGGCCTGGATCGTCTGCGCGCGGCATGCCAACCGCCGCAGGCCGCCGCCGGCGGTTGCTTGATGGATGAGTGCGGAATGCCACAGATCGGTTTCATGGCCCGGTCGCTCCCCACCCCTACAGCCCTGATTCTGGAAGTCCTCTTGCTAAACAGGATCTGGCCGCGAAATCCGGTGAACCGCCGATACCGCGGCTTGGATCTTCCGTACGGCCGGCAATGCGAGGTGGAACAGCCGGCAGGCGCTTTTCTCATGGTTCGGCGCGCGGTCTGGCAGGAGTTGGGTGGCTTCGATGAAACCTTTTGGCCTCTATGGTTTGAAGACGTCGACTTCTGCCGGCGGATGGCCGCTGCTGGTTTTCTTTCGCACTACGTACCCGAAGCTGTGGCAAAGCATACGGGCGGGCATTCGATCCCTCGCCTATCGGTGGAGATGCGCCACTTTTATTGGTATCGTAGTTTGTTACACTACGCTGCCAAGCACTTTCGGCCGCCTCCTTTTCGCGCCGTTTGCTTGGCGGTTATGGCCGGGTCGGTTCTGCGCGCCGTCGCGGAATCGGTGGCCGGCCGAGGCTGGAAGGCGTTCGGGGATTACGGCCGGGTGGCGTGGCTCGCCGGCCGGCTTTTTGTGGTCGGTTCTCGGGGTGAGT
>Ga0187888_1004479_pt1 | contig 10209 bp, 9 predicted proteins | sample June2016WEW_7_40_FD_132987 | JGI IMG/M metagenome (GOLD analysis project Ga0187888, IMG submission 132987) | Peatland microbial communities from SPRUCE experiment site at the Marcell Experimental Forest, Minnesota, USA - June2016WEW_7_40 | ecosystem: Environmental > Terrestrial > Soil > Wetlands... | reverse complement strand
GGTCGTGCTCGATTCCGAAACCCTCCGGTTCAAGGTCAAGGCCCAGGACGATTTCGGCGTCAAGCGGATCGGCATGGAATGGCAAGGAGTGGAGAGTGCCGTCGTCAAGACACCGGCAAAAGGCGAGCGCATCCTTGCGGCTGGGGGCAATGACCGGGAATCGCTCGAGATCGCCGGCACGTTCTCGGCGAAGTCGCTGGGCATCGAGCCGCAGCCGGTGAATGTCCGGATCTTCACGGAAGATTACTTCCCGGGCCGGGGGCGGGTCTACTCGCCCTCCTACTTGCTTTATGTGCTGAGCGCCGAGCAGCACGCGATCTGGCTGACCGAACAGCTCAGCAGGTGGCATCGCCAGTCGCTGGAAGTACGCGACCGGGAACTACAGCTCTACGAGACCAACAAGCAGTTGCGGTCCCTTTCGCCCGACGAGCTGGATGAGCCCGAGGTCAGACGGCGGATCGAGAACCAAGCGGTTGCCGAGCGCACCAACGGGCGCCGGTTGGCGAACCTGGTCGGGACCGGTGAAGACCTGGTTCAGCAGGCCATGCGCAACCCTGAGTTCGGCGTGGGCCATCTCGAACAATGGGCCGAGATGCTCCAGATTCTCAAGGATATCGCGGCGAACCGGATGCCCTCGGTGGCCGACCTGCTCAAGCAGGCATCCCAGTCTCCGCTGGCTTCCGCAACCGCTCAGCGCGGCAAGACACCGATGGCCGGAATGGTCCGCGACACGCGATCCGGGTCGCGGCCGGCGGAGCCTAAAGACGCGAAAAAGGCCCCGGCAGCGGTTCCCCTGGTCGTGGACCGCGAGTCATCCCAGCAGCCGCCGGACAAGAACGCCGGTCAACCGGGTGCCCCCAAGCCTCCGAGCCAGCCTCGGCTGACGCTTCCCCAGACCACGCTGGCCGGCAAGAGCGGCGATGGCAAGCAATCCGCTCCCACGGAACAGAAGATGGAAGAGGCCGTCACCAAACAGCGGGACCTGCTCGCCGAATTCGAGAAGATCGCCGACGAGCTCAACCGCGTGCTCGCCAACCTCGAGGGCAGCACCTTGGTCAAGCGCCTGAAAGCCGCATCGCGGATGCAGTACAGCATCGCCGGCCGGATGATCGACCAGGTCCGCGACGCCTTTGGTCTGTCGGCTCCTCGCGCGCCCGAGGGCGCCGCGAAGGTCATCGGCGAGCTGGCGGAGCAAGAGGCGAAAGGCATGGCTGTGCAATTCGCTCCCGTGGTGGGGCAGCCGGCCGCGGCAGCACTCGACGCACAGGCCGCTCAGTATGCGCAGCAGTTCCGGCCGATGTTCCGCGCCGAGTACTATTTCATCCGCAACACCTGCGGCCTGAACACGGATCAACGCAAACAACTGGCCCGGATGGGAGAAACCGCGGTCAAGGCCGCGGCAAGGAATTTTGTCGAGGCCCAGCAGAAAATGATGCGCGGGGGATGGCGGCCGGGCACGGAGTATCCCGATCCCCGCAGGCTCATCGAGCAAGAGCTCACCAGGGTCATGAGCCCTCTGCTCACTCATGATCAGGAGAGCCGGTACAAGGCGGAGCTGGAGAAGCGAGCCGCCAGCCGAAAGCAGGTCGTCATCGATAATCTGGTCGCGAAGCTCGACGGGGACCTGGTCCTGACTTCCGACCAGTGCACCAGGCTGGTCGAGGCATTGTCAGCAAACTGGAAGGATGCCTGGGGCCAGTCGCTGGAGATGCTGATGAACATCGATAACTTCTTCCCCAACGTCCCCGACCAGGTCGTGGCGCCGATCCTGACCGACAACCAGAAGGAGGTCTGGCGGAGAATTCCCAGGAACCAGAACGTTTTCTGGGGGTTCAGCTTCGGCGGCGTGATCAGGGAGAACGATCCGCTTGACGACCCGGAGCTGGCCGAGGCTCAGAAGGAAGCCGAGGCCAAGGAGAAGAAATGATCCTACTGACACTGGCTTGCGACATGCTCGATCCCGCTTCCCACTCCGAGGCGCTTCCATGAGAAGGTTCGATCGATCCTGCTGGTTCCGCTTGCACCTGGCCGCGGCGCTCCTGGCGGCTCTCGGATCGGGACGAACCTGCTGGTCGCAGGGCGTGTACGGTGAGTTTGAGGAGGACGCTGAGGTCAACGCGGCCCTGCAACCCGCCCGGGGCGTCTGGGTGATGACCGACGATCAATTCGATCAATGGGTTTTCGGCGGTCCCAGGAACTCAAGGGCCGGCCGCAACAAGCTCGACTCCTTGCTCGCCCTCCAGGTCGATGACGTCGCCAGGATGTGCACCCTATCGGAGGCCCAGAAGAAAAAGCTGCTGCTGGCCGGGCGTGGTGACATCAAACGGTTCTTCGACAAGGTCGAGGAAAAACGAAAGAAATTCGAGAAGGTCAAGCAAGACCAGACCAAGATCGGCGAGATCTACCAGGAGCTGGTACCACTTCAGGCGGCGCTCAGTTCAGGGCTGTTCGGCGATGGATCGATCTACGCCAAGACCATCCGGAGGGTCCTCAGCGAAGAGGAAGACGCGCGGTACCAGAAGGTCATCCAGGACAAGAACCGATTCCGCTATCGAGCCAAGATCGAGCTGGTCGTGGCGCAACTGGACCAGTTGGTAGGGTTCCGCGACGAGCAACGTCGCAAACTCGTGGAATTGATCTTGAGCGAGACCCAGCCGCCCACCCGGTTTGGGCAGTACGACTACTACCTCGTGATGTACCAGGCCGGCCAGATTGCCAAGGCCAAGCTCAAGCCGCTGTTCGAGGACAGGCAGTGGGCCCTGCTCAATCGCCAGCTCAACCAGATGAGAGGGATGCAGCAATTCCTTCAAAACCAGGGCCTTCTTCCCCCTCTCAAAGTACAAGGCGACGGTCAACTACCTCAAGCAGCGGCTCGAGCAGCAAAGTCCGCAGCAATGGCTGGAATACGGTCGCTATTACCAGGCACAGGCGATCTTTCAGGGCGACATCGACGCCTGGGATAAATGGAACAAGCTGATGGTCCGACAGCTCAAGGCAGCTCAGAAGCCCGACGGCAGCTTCCAGGGCCAGTTCGGTCCGACACTTTCGACGTCGTTCTCACTGCTGGCCCTGGCACTCAATTACCGCTTCCTGCCCATTTACGAACGGTAGGCCATGCCCTTCACACCGACCCGGAAACGGATGCCTCCACTGTGTATGGGTAAGTCAGCCGGTTCGATGCGGCGTCGAAGGCTTTCGTGATCCGCGATGCCAAGGGTGAATCGCGAATCCCCGAAGATCAGATCGGCGGAGTATTCCTGTCCCGCTCCGGCGCGACCAAGGACCGTGCCCTCGCAGCCGTCTACCAGAACGGCTCGCGTCTCAGCGGTGCCTTCCAGCAGGTGGAAAAAAGTGTAACCGCTCAATAACTCTGGGTAGTGGGCTCAGGAAGGTGGCCGTTTCAGGCCAACTTCCTCGGGAATTCCAGGGATAAGAGCTCATGCCATCGCGGAATCGCCCGGATTTCTTGAGAAGTTACACTTGATCCCGCCCGCAAAACCGCCGCGCCGTCGCCACCCGGCGCGGGCACGAGAGTCCAGGCGGTTTGCAATGATGGAATACGCTTGACCTTCCTGGCCGACCTGCTTGCAAGCGGGACGCTCTCTGGCAAGAGCGACGTGCTGGGCCCGTGCCAGGTCGTTCTCAAGGAAGTCGGGCAGTTGCTGATCGGCGGCGGCATCGACAAGGCCGCGGAAGGTCTGGCCTATCAGCAATGGAAACTGCAAAACGCGACCGAGCCGAAGGCGTTTCAAGCCGATTCCGGCTCATCGCCGGCCGGTCGTCCCCTGGGCACCGAATCCGCCCTGGTGGGCAAGCCTGCTCCCGACTTCGAGTTGGAGCTTCTGGGAGGGCCGAGATTTCATCTGGCGCAAACCAGGGGAAAGGTGGTCGTGCTCGATTTCTGGGCCACCTGGTGCGGACCGTGCCTGCAAGCGATGCCTCAGGTCGAGCGGGGCGCCGGCGAGTTTCGAGATCGGGACGTACAGTTGATCGCGGTCAACTTGCAGGAAGCGCCCCAGCAAATCACCTCCATGCTCGAGCGGCACAAGCTGCACCCTGCGGTCGCACTCGACCGTGATGGGGCCGTTGCCGAGAAGTACGCGGCCAATGCCATTCCGCAGACCGTCGTCATCGACCGAGCTGGCATGGTCGCCCGTCTCTTCGTGGGTGGCGGGCCTCATCTGGGCGACCAGCTCCGGGACGGCCTTGATGCGGTGCTCAAGGTGCCTGGCGCGAAGCCTCCGGGAAAATGAGGAGGCCGCACCCCGCAGGGGTGCTGAAAGCAGCATGGCAGATGGCAGCATGGCAGATGGCAGATGGCAGATGACGGATGACAGATGACGGCTGGCCGAGGAAATGGGAACCGTGCAGAGGTTAAAGGCAGCCGGAATACCGTCATCTTGCCGTGGCATGTCTTTCCTCCGTGAGTCCCGGGTTTTCGGATTCTTACCTCTGCCTTGCCACCGCGAGATTGTGTTGCCAGCTCCCTACACTGTTGCGTTGCGACTTTCCCGGTGCAGTTGCAAGAGGGAGCAATCACGATGCCAGGACTGTATACTTTTTTTGTGCGATCCGGGATCAACCTCTTGATTCTGTAGTTTACATTGATTATTGATTGATGATCTGTGAAGAAAGTGGGCCGGTACTACTCACCTGGAGATGCAGTCATGCCAACAAAGACACGAGATCAAGGCAAGACATCCTTTGTCAAGGAGCTGCTGATCGATCACCCGATGGCCAATACGAAAGCAGTCAACGAGGCCTGGTCGGCAGCGGGGATGGAAGGGACGATCAGCGAGACCCTGGTCAACAAGACGAGGTCGCAAATGGGGCTGGCCGGGAATCTGCGCGGCAAGCGTCGTACAAAGACCGAAGCGGCGGCCAGCACGAAACGTCCCTATACCGGCAAGAAACGGGGACGGAAACCGAAACAGGAAACCGCCGCGATCGCCGACGGCAAAGCCGCACCAACGGGCGCGCCAGCGGGCAAGCGCAATGACCGCTTGGTCGAGCTCGAGGCCGATCTCGACCGGCTGCTCTTCAGGGTGATGAACGAGGGGGAACTCGCCCCGGTCGAGCATGCGCTTCGCGAGGCACGCAGACGGCTGTACGCCGCGTTCGTGGCGTAGCACTGATCGTGGCCAGTATTCCCTTGAAACGCAGTCTCGATGCACGCCGGGAGAGAATCCCGGCGTTTTTTTCGCCCGCGCGGTCTCGTAGAAATCATCCAGTGGCCTCACGGAGCCCTCTACAACAGGTAGGCATGGAGGGATAATCTGGATGACCAGGAAGACAACCGGAGGCCCGGATCGCTCCGCCTCGTCCTGATAACGGCGGTGACCGGTGGACCGATCTGCCGCCATCCGGCACGACGCGACTGTTTCCTTGCTAGCTCCCAGGAGAACCGACATTGCGAATCGTCAACCTGTCTGCCCTTCTTCTCATTGCCAGCGCGGTATGCACCACCGGTTGCGCCCCGCAGCCCGGATCCGGTACGGGCGCGCAGCCGGCGGCTGGTTCAAGTGTCCCGGCGACTGGCTCGAGCGTCCCGCAGGTGACGCGGATCGATGTCGGTCCTGACGCCCCGAAGCGAGCACAGACGGCGCTGATCAAGGCCAAAGCAGGGGAGATCATCGAGTTCGGTCCCGGGAAATTCGAATTCACCGCGATCCTCTCACTCGATGAGGGCTCCGTGACGATCCGCGGCCAGGGCCAGGACAAGACCATCCTGAGCTTCAAGAACCAGGGACAAGGAACGGGGGGCGAGGGTCTGCTGATCACCGGCAAGACGGGTATCACCCTGCAAGACCTCGCAGTGGAAGACCCCAAGGGAGACGCAATCAAGGTGAACGGCACCAAGGGACTGTTCATTCGCAACGTGCGGACCGAGTGGACCGGCGGGCCATCGGAGACCAATGGCGGATACGGACTCTACCCCGTGCTCTGCTCGGACGTCCTCATCGAGAACTGCGTCGTCAAGGGGGCTTTGGATGCGGGGATCTACGTCGGCCAATCCGAAAACATCATCGTCCGCCGCAACAAGGTCGAGCAGAACGTGGCGGGTATCGAGATCGAGAACTGCACGCGGGCCGACGTCTACGAGAACCTGGCAACGGACAATGCCGGCGGCATCCTGGTCTTCACCATGCCGGACTTGCCCAGGAAGGACGGCCGCCACTGCCGGGTCTACAAGAACACAGTTCAGGCCAACAACCACGAGAATTTCGCCCCCAAGGGCAACATCGTGGCGACGGTTCCACCGGGAACCGGGGTCATGATCATGGCCAGCGACCAGGTCGAAGTCTTCGACAACGCGATCGAGAACAACCAGACCACCGGCCTGTCCATCATCAGCTACTTGCTCACCGACAAGCCGTTGAAGGATGACAAGTTCGACCCGTTCTGCGAATCGATTCACATCCACGACAATCGCTTCAAGAGCAATGGCGAGAGACCCTCCGGAGCACTCGGCCTGCTTGTCAGCAAGGTGGTGGGCTCGCCGCTGCCGGCAATCCTCTACGATGGCATCGTCAATCCGAAATACCTGGCCGGCGGGTCGCTGCCGCCGGAACTGGGAATCCACATCCGCAACAACGGCAACGCCGATTTCGCCAACTTCGACGCGGCCTCGCTCAAGGCCGGCGCACCGGGCGGAATCGCTGCTGCCGGCAAAGGTCCCAAGATCGTCCGTGACCTCAAGCTTTACGACGGCGAACTGCCAGCTCTGGAACCTGTCTCGATCGAGGGGGTCAAGTGAGGAAGCGCAATGGTGTGCGAGGCTGTGCGGACCGAGCCGGCTGGTCCGCACGGCGGACTCCACGGGCAGCTCTCCCGGCATTCCTCATGGTGGCTCTCGCCGGCTGCGGCTCGACAAGTCCGCAAGCCGTCCAGGCGACATCGCAGACGCCCCCTGAAAGGCTCTCGCAATACGGACTCTTCGTCGGCAACGGCGGCTCGCAAGAGCCGGCCGAGGGCGTCATTCCCTACGATCTGAACTCGGCGCTCTTCAGCGATTGCGCCCTGAAGTATCGATTCCTCAGGCTGCCGCCGGGAACGCATGCGACTTACAGCGACCGCGACGCCTTCGAGTTTCCCGTCGGAACCATGATCGCCAAGACGTTTGCCTATCCGCGCGATGCGCGCGATCCGTCCCTGGGACGGCGGCTGATCGAGACGCGGATTCTGGAACGAAAATCCGAGGGATGGGTCGGTCTGCCCTACATCTGGAACGCAGAGCAGACCGAGGCCACTCTCGAGCTTGCCGGAGGAACGCAGGACGTCGAGTGGATTCATGGCGACGGCAAGCCTCGGACGAATAACTACATCATCCCCAATGCCAACCAGTGCAAGGGGTGCCACAAGGCTGGCGAGACCGTGACGCCGATCGGTCCCAAGGCCAGGCATCTGAACCGGGACTTCGCGTACTCCTCGGGAGTCGAGAACCAGCTCGAGCACTGGACCCGTCAGGGGGCACTCTCGGGAGCTCCGCCCGCGGCCCAGGCCCCAAAATTGGCGGTCTGGGACGACCCCAAGAGCGGCACGCTCGAAGCCCGGGCTCGAGCCTGGCTCGAGATCAACTGCGCCCACTGCCACAATCCCGACGGCCCGGCGCGGAATTCGGGACTGGATCTGCTCGCGTCGCAACGGAATCCCACCGCTTTCGGCATCTACAAGCCGCCGGTGGCCGCCGGCCGCGGCTCCGGCGGCAGAGAATTCGACATCGTCCCGGGCCAGCCCGACAAGTCGATCCTGGTCTTTCGGATCGACTCCACCGATGCCGGCATCATGATGCCCGAGCTGGGCAAGCGGCTGGTTCACAAGGAAGGTCTGGCCCTGGTGCGCGAGTGGATCGGGGCCATGGCGGATCCCGGCAAGACAGCCGCGATCCCCCGATCTGCGCCAGCCGAAGCGCAGACCAATCCGCGGGCCGAGGCGTCCACGACCGCACGGGGCTCGCGCCCCCAGGGCGCTCTGGACGGGAATCGATATCGAGATGGACGGCACACCCGAGTCGTCCCGACGCATCATGGAGAACTTCCTCAATATGGCTCTCGTCACGAGTCGCCCCACCAGGCTCGGTCATCGACCTGCTCAAACTGGCGATTGATCCGGACGGCGAACCCGGTGTCGCGATTCTGTGTCCTGGGGGACAGGGAGCGAGTCGGGTTTTCATCACCTCGTTGGGATGCAGATCCGCTCAAGGTGTGGGTTGTCGACTGAGCCCCGACTGTTCCTTGCGGGTTGGACGGACGCATGCTGCTCACCATCGCAACGACACATCAGCCTGCCACGAACCTTGGCTTCTTGCTGCACAAGAATCCCGGACGCTTTCAGAGCTGCGACCTGAGCTTCGGCAAGGCGCACGTTTTCTACCCGGAAGCATCGGCCGAACGATGTCAAGCCTGCCTGCTGCTCGACGTGGACCCGGTGGGCATGGTCCGGGGCAAGGGCCAGGGGGAGGGGCTGCTTGACCGGTACGTCAACGACCGCCCCTACGTCGCCTCCTCATTTCTGAGCGTGGCGATCTCCCAGGTCTATGGCTCGGCTCTCCAAGGTCGCTGTGCAGACAGGCCCGAATTGACGGCGACCCTGATCCCGCTGGAGGCTCGGCTCGATGTCCTCCCCGTGCGGGGTGGCGAGCGGTTCCTCCGGACCGTCTTCGAGCCGCTGGGTTATTCGGTCGCGGCGGTGCGGCACCCGCTGGACGAGCGATTCCCCGAGTGGGGCGAGAGCCCGTACTTCTCCGTGACGATCGGCAAGATCACGACCCTCTCGGACCTGCTGACCCACCTCTACGTCCTGGTCCCCGTCTTCGACAACGCCAAGCACTACTTCGTCGGCGAATCCGAGCTTGAGAAGTTGTTGACGAAAGGAAGCGGCTGGCTGGCGAACCATCCTGAGCGAGAGGAGATCACGCGTCGCTACCTGAAGCACCAGCCCAGTCTCTTCCGCCAGGCACTTGCCCGACTGGTGCAGGAAGAGCAGCCGTCGGCAGCGGAGGGTGACGAACAGCGGTCTGCCGACAAGGCTGAAGAGGTGCTGGAGAAGCCCCTGAGCCTCCACGAGCAGCGGATCGGGGCCGTCCTTGCGGCGATCCGGGCGAGCGGTGCGAAGCGGGTGCTCGACCTCGGCTGCGGCGAGGGCAAATTGCTCCGGGAATTGCTCAAAGACAAGCAGTTCGAGGAGATCGTCGGCATGGACGTGTCGATCCGAACCCTGGAGACGGCCCGTGACCTGCTCAAGCTCGACCGGCTCCCCGAGCGGCAGGCGGCTCGCATCAAGCTGATCCACGGATCGCTGATCTACCGGGACAGGCGATTGGAGGGGTTCGATGTTGCTGCCGTTGTGGAAGTCGTGGAGCACCTCGACCCACCCCGGCTGTCGGCCTTCGAGCGGGCCGTGTTCGAGTTCGCCCGTCCGGCAGCGGTGGTGCTGACCACTCCCAACCGGGAGTACAACGTGACGTGGGAGAACGTCGGGGTCGCGAAGCTACGTCATCCCGACCACCGGTTCGAGTGGACCAGGCAGGAATTCCGGGACTGGGCCGAGGGGGTCGCCAGGCGGCACGGCTATGGCGTGAGGTTCTTGCCGATCGGGCCAGAGGATGAGGTGCTTGGGTCACCTACACAGATGGCAGTAATTGAAAGGAATCTGTCCTCGCTTTAGGATGAGAGTTCGGAGAGAAGTCCACGGCCTGGAGGGTCCGGAACGATGTCAGATACCAGGTTCATAAGGTCGATCCGTCTCGATGGGTTCCTTTCGTTCGCACCAGGGTCGGAACCGATCGACCTTGCTCCGTTGAACGTCTTGATCGGCCCGAGCGGCTCCGGGAAATGGAACCTGGATCGCCGCCGACCCGGATGGCATGGCACTCTATTACGGACAGGGCTTCCGTCCGAAAAGCCTACCCCAGCGGTCAAACCTCGAGCACGAGCCCAAGGCCAACTTGTACTCCAAGCTCGCGAACGCGACGAAGGACACGAGCAAGGGGAAGTACTCCGAGTCCAACAACGCAAAGATCCGGCATGCCAGTAAGCTTCTGGAGAAGATCAGCGCCACGAAGGTGGCCGCGCGATGCCCCCGGTTCGCAGCCTTCACCGCTTGGCTCGACCAGAGGATAGAAGAGGCGTGATTCCTCGTGACCGTCAAGATCCCCAAGCTGAGCCTGGTCGTCCTGATCGGCCCTAGCGGCTCGGGCAAGAGCACGTT
>Ga0187888_1004453_pt1 | contig 10258 bp, 8 predicted proteins | sample June2016WEW_7_40_FD_132987 | JGI IMG/M metagenome (GOLD analysis project Ga0187888, IMG submission 132987) | Peatland microbial communities from SPRUCE experiment site at the Marcell Experimental Forest, Minnesota, USA - June2016WEW_7_40 | ecosystem: Environmental > Terrestrial > Soil > Wetlands... | reverse complement strand
GCCCTAATCTTCGGAACAGTTTGGGATCCCGACGGGCACCCGCTCTACGGGGTCAAGGTGAAGATCCGGCGGGCCAACGACAAGGACAAAAAAGCCCGCTGGGAGCTCTATTCCAATCACACCGGCGAGTTCGCGCAGCGAGTGCCCACCGGCAAAGCGGACTACATCGTTTGGGCGGACGTGAAAGGCTACAAGCTGCCCTCGGGCAGACAGTTGAAGCCCGGCTCCGAAGTGACCGTGCATATCGACAACGACGAGCGTTCCGACATCGGTCTTCATTTAGACTGGTAATGGCCGCCGTGGTTGGGAATCGGCTGCAATGAGAAATTCATGAAGAACTCGATCATCGGGGCTTCGCTGCTGGTTGTGTTGTTGGCGTCGGTTTTCTCGACATTGGTCCTGGCGGCTCCAGCGCCGCAGTTTGGCGGCTCCTCAAAGCAAGACAAGACCCGCCTGCTCACCGGCAAGGTGCTGGATGGCAGCGACAATCCTTTGCCGAACGCGGTCGTTTATCTAACCAACACTCATACCCGCGCTGTGAAAACTTATATCGTTGGCCCGGACGGTGCCTACCGTTTCCCGGCGCTTCAGCCCACCATCGATTACGAAGTGTACGCGCAGTACAACAACCGCAAGAGCAGCACAAAAACGGTCAGCCAATTCGACGATCGTGCGCAGGTTTACATCAGTTTGAAAATCAACTCCAAATAAGCTCCTTCCCTTACGCCCGGCGCCCGGTTCACTCCACCGTGTTACTGACCGGTTGCACCGGGCCGCCGCATCCACCCGGGCGTAACTTGTGTGTGATCGACCCTTCCGCTACATTCGAGGCTGTTTCAGGCAAAAACGCTCATGCCGGTTCTTAGTTCCGCCTCGGTCATTCTGCTGGTTACGGGTGCCGCAATCTATGCGGTCATCGTCTACAACGGACTGGTGCGCCTGCAGAACGAAATCGGCCGTGCCTGGGCTAATATCGACGTTCTGCTCAAGCAGCGCCACGACGAGGTTCCCAACCTGGTGGCCTGCGTCAAGGGCTATATGGATCACGAGCGGCAGGCGCTGGAGGCGGTGACGCAGGCTCGCGCGGCTTCGATGAACGCGGCCAGCATTCCGCAAAAAGCTCAGGCAGACCTGCTGCTAACGGGCGCTCTGCGATCTTTTTTTGTGGTGGCGGAGCGCTATCCGCAGCTCAAGGCCGACCAGAATTTTCTGGCGCTGCAGAATCGCATCTCCGCACTGGAGGAGCGAATCGCCGACCGCCGCGAGTTTTTCAACGACGACGTCAACACCTACAACACGCGTATCGCACAGCTCCCCGAAGTCTTCCTGGCGCGGCTGATGAAACTGCAGCCGCAGCAGATGTTCCGCGTGAACGAGCAGGAGCGGCAGCAGGTGGAAATGAAACTCGCACTGGCTCGGGGACAAGGCACCGCGTAGCCACTTAGAGAATCAAGAGCACAACACCGCCATCGGTTACGAGGGCAAGAAGAAGGCCACCGCTGGCGGTGGCGCGGGCAGAATGCATAGGTCCTTCGCTTCGCTCAGGATGACAGAGTTTAGCGAATTACGTGGAAGTTAGTTGCTGTCCCCGCCGGCCCGTTTCCACGAGATCAAGTCGCCGATGGTGGTGCTGGTTGAGGACGAGGATGCCGGGTGTTTGTAGGACTCGACTTCGTGGCGCGACGCTTCTTCGCCGACCGCCCGGATGCTCAGGCCGACCTTTTTCTCTTCCTGATTCATCTTGATGATCTTGAAGTCGAACTCACTGCCGGGTTCCAGATGCATCGGCTGTCCGTTCGGATCGACGGCTTCTGAGTTGTGACACAGACCTTCGATGCCTTCGGCAATCTCGACAAATGCGCCAAAGTTCGCCACGCGCAGGATCTTGCCACGCACGATGTCGCCGACGCGGTGCTGCGCGAAGAACGAATCCCAAACGTCCGGCTGCATCTGCTTCACACCGAGCGAAAGGCGCCGCTTGTCCGGTTCGATAGCCAGGATAACGGCCTTGACCTTGTCGCCCTTCTTCAACACCTCGGAAGGATGCTTCACGCGGGTAGTCCAGCTCAGGTTGCTGACGTGTACCAGGCCGTCGATTCCGTCTTCGATTTCAATGAAAGCGCCAAACTCGGTCAGGTTGCGGACCCGGCCCTCGACCGTCGCTCCCACCGGGTATTTGTCGTGCAGCGTATCCCAGGGGTTGGACGCGAGCTGCCGCATGCCGAGCGAAATCCGGCGCTCGGTCGGGTTCACGCTCAGGACTACACAATCCACCTCGTCGTTTACGTTGACCAGCTTCGACGGGTGTTTCATCCGTTTCGACCACGTCATTTCGCTCACGTGGACGAGGCCTTCAATGCCCTGCTCGAGTTCTACAAAGGCGCCGTAATCGGTGACGCTGATCACGCGGCCGTGGACGTGCGCTCCCACGGGGTAGCGGTGCTCCGCATCGAGCCACGGATCAGGCGTGAGCTGTTTGAAGCCCAGCGAGACGCGCTGCTTGTCTTTGTCGTACTTCAGCACCTTCACCTGAATCTGGTCGCCAACGTTGACCAGGTCGCGCGGGTGCGTCAGACGTCCCCACGACATGTCGGTGATGTGCAGCAGTCCGTCAATTCCGCCCATATCCACAAACGCCCCGTACTCGGTCAGATTCTTGACGATCCCGGTGAGGATGCTGCCTTCTTGCAGATGCTCCAGCGTTTTGCCGCGCTTTTGGTTCTGCTCTTCTTCCAGAAGCTGTTTGCGCGAGACCACGATGTTGCCGCGCTTTTTGTTGAGCTTGATGATGGCGACTTCCATCGTCTGGCCCTTCATCCCATCCAGATTCCGGATCGGACGCAGGTCCACTTGCGAGCCCGGCAGGAAGGCGTGCGCGCCGTGAATGTCTATGGTCAGGCCACCCTTGATGCGTTCCACGACGATGCCCTTAATCGGCTTCTTTTCGTTGTAGGCGCGCTCAATCTCATCCCACGACCGCAACCGCTTTGCCTTCAGGTGCGAGAGGTTGACGTAGCCCTCTTCGGTTTCGCCCTTCTCCCGCATCACGTCGATCTCGTCGCCGGGCTGGAACTTCGGTTTGCCCTCGCGATCCAGAGCTTCCGCAATCGGCACCATGCCTTCGGACTTCGCCCCGATATCGACGACGACGTGGGTCGCGGTCAGTTTCACCACGGTGCCTTTGATTACGTGGTCGCCGCCAACTGCTTCCTCGGTTTCGGTCTCGAAGTGCTGGAGGGCGGCGGCGAAATCATCGCTGCCAGCCGCGGCAAATTCGGGAGCGGAAATTTCCGGGGTGTCATTCTGAGGAGCGTTATTTCCCGTAGCGTCGCTGGCCGCGGCGGCAAATTCGGGGGCGGAAATTTTCGGGGTGTCACTTTGAGGAGCGTCAGGGGCGGAAGCCTGTGGTTCCGCGCGAGTGGGTTGTGCTTGCTCGGGAGCGTCTACTACGGCCGAGCCGCCGGTGTGGGTGTCATGTGCAGGTGTCATGGTTTCAAGACTGGATTCAAGATTGCGAGCGGTGCTGTCGTCGAACAAGTTCATAGCCTCGATGTCGATGCGTTCGTGCGCGATGCATTCGTGCGCGACACATGCGGGACGTGGCATAGCGGACTGCTGGCGTGGTCTTTAAGTTGCGTTGAGGCCGACCTGGCGGACGACCCTGGGACAATTCCAGCTGGTTCGAAACCCCGTCCAATACGGACCCTTCGACTATAGCAACCGCTTTGGAACAGTGTCAAACGCGAAACGAGCCGTCCGATACCACGATTCTTATTCTGTTCACAATAGAAGTGGCCCTAAGAATTCCACCGCCGAGGCGCCGAGTACGCCGAGACGAGCCAAGGGCTTAACCACAAAGATCCCAGAGCACACCGCGGAATCTGACAGTATCGGTTAAAAGCCCAAAAAGACTTTCTCGGCGAACCCGGCGTTTCGGCGGTGAAAATCTACCGGCTGTACTGATTCCGCCTTTTGTCCTCGTGCCGCTCAATGCCCAACTGGATCAGGCGATCGATCAGTTCGGGATACGGCACTCCCGTTGCCGCCCACAGCTTTGGATACATGCTGATTGCGGTGAAGCCGGGCATGGTGTTGATTTCGTTGACGAAAATCCTGCGCGACTTGGGATCCATCAGAAAATCGACGCGCGCCAGGCCCGCGCAATCGACCGCTTGAAACGCCGCAATCGCCAGCCTCTGTACCGTTTTCATTTCCGCTTTCGTGATCTTGGCGGGGATTATCCCTTCCGAGCCTTCCGCCAGATACTTCGCGTCGTAGTCGTAGAACTCTTTACAGGGAACGATTTCTCCCGCAACCGACGCTTTGGGATCGTCGTTGCCGAGTACCGCGCACTCGATCTCGCGCGCCTTGTTCTTCTTTCCGCCGACGCCTTCCTCAATCACGATCTTGCGATCGAACTTTGCCGCTTCCGCGATGGCGGGACCGAGTTCCTTGCGGTCGTGCGCCTTCGAAATTCCGACCGACGACCCCAGGTTCGCCGGCTTCACGAAGACGGGATACTTCAGCTTGCTCTCCACCAGCTTCTGCACTTTTTTCGGCTCCTGCTCGAATTGGCTGCGCAACACGGTCACGTGTTTCACGATGGGCAATCCCACCGCGCGGAACAAAGACTTCATGACATCTTTATCCATGCCCGCGGAAGAGCCGAGCACGCCGGCGCCGACGTAGGCAATGTCGGCCAGTTCGAGCAGACCTTGAATCGTGCCGTCTTCGCCGAAGGTTCCGTGCAGCACGGGGAAGATGACATCCACGTTAATGGCGCGATCGGAAGCGCGCCGCAGATTCGCATCTGTCTTCGCATCGGTCTGGAAGGGCGCGAGTCCGGCTTCGCGGCGCGCCGGTTCCGGAGGAACGACCACCGACTCGCCCGTAGCCAGCACCGCCGCCCCCGGAGTCGCCTCCGGATCGCCCGCCCGAAGGTGCGTGGGGTGAAGTTGTGGGGCGCGGGCGCCCACGCCCGCTGCGTCTTCGTCTTTGCCCTTCAGCAAACGTTCGGCGTGTTCCGCCGTGAGCCAGCGGCCGTCTTTCGTAATGCCGATCGGAACTACTTCGTATTTCGTTTTATCAATTGCATTCACAACCGACGCTGCCGACAGCAACGACACTTCATGCTCGCCGCTGCGTCCGCCAAAGAGGATGCCAACCCGAAGTTTTGCCATGCCATTTCAGTCTGGCTCCGCGCGTGTTTTCCGTCAATCGCAGCTTTGGTTCCGGCTGCGCGCCTCGCGCACCGCCGAGACGCCGAGTCCGCCGAGAAAACCTCTCAGACTATTCCCGGTTTCTCAGCGCGAGCGATGTGTCCGCGGAGCGATGGGGCGAGTCATTGAGTTGATCTTCGATGCGCGTCTGGATGAGTTCCCATTCCGAGCGCAGCGTCATTTCCTTGATGGTGAACCTGGATTCGTGGCGAGCGTCATCCACGCGAACCGCCAGTTCTTTTTTCTGGAAACGGAAATCGATGACTTCCGCGAGAGGCACCAGTTGATTGGAGGACTTGCCCACGATGAGATATACGACTTTATCGGTCACCAGCGTGTATTCCGGGCAGCTTTCCTCGGCCACTGCGGCTTGCGGCGGCCCGAACGCGGTCATGAAGCCTCGGTGCATCAGCATGCAGTCGCCCATGCGCATACGAACCACGGTTCCATGTTGATAGATACCGATCGGTGCGGCCACGGCAACCGAAACGCCAGTCGATATCAGTACAAGCGCCAACAGCAAGGTGGATTTCATAGATCTCCTGTCAGCGGTCTCCAATCTAATGATCTCCAATCAGTGACCGCTGGGTTCGTAGTCATAGCCGTTTCGACTATGGAATGTGAGGTTGAGGTTGTGGGTTGGCAAAAGACGAAGAGAATGAAATCCAGTCTGGTGGCTGGGCAGATCGTAGGTCACCACATAGGAGGCGCGCAGATCCTCCAGCACGGCGTTCAGTACTGTGGCAGCGCCGTCTTGGTGGGCCGAGCGCAGGGAGAAATAGCGCCCACCGGTAGCATCCGAAACTTGCCGCAGGAACATGCTGCCCATAGTTTCGTTCGACGCCTGGTTCGACGACCGGTTCTCGGGAGTCCCCATATCAACCGAGTAGATCAGGACGCCCTCGTCCAGCACCGCCTCCAGGGCCTGGCGCGGAGAATGCCAACTGATGGTGTCGTTCCCGTCAGAGAACAGAATCAGGACCGGCCGGGCCCCGGCGCGGCGATGATGCGAAATGAAATCGGCGCCAAAGATCAGCGCGTCGAACAGCGGCGTTGTGCCGCCGCTCTTCACCGCCAGGAGTTTGCTCACGGAATCGGAAGCGCCGCAACCGCTCGAGCAGAGGATGGCAGGACGTATGCCACCAGACGCCCCTCCAAACGACAGAACGGCGATGTTGTCATCCGGGATCGACTGCTCCCGCGCAACCAGTTGCAGCACCGCGGTCATGGCAACCCGAAAGCGCGGCGCAACCGATCCGCTCAGGTCGACCAGCGCCACCACGTCGAGCGAGGTTTCATCCGAACGTGTGAAGCTCCGGAAATTGCGGACCACACGTTCGTTGTCGACTACGGCAAAGTCCGACTTCGTCAAGGTTGCGAGCGGATGATTGCTTTCGTCGGTGGCGAAGAATGTAACCCGGACTTCAGAAACGGTACTGCGATACTGAGGCAGGCCTGAGGGATCGTTCGTGTCGTCGGCGGCCAAAGCGTAAGTCAAGGCAAATAGAGCCAGGAGTGCGGAGAGAGCCAGGAGTGCCGACCAAGTGTGCCAATGCGCTAACATCGCTGTCCATTGGTTCCATCGGCGGACAATGGGGCACTCCCCAATTACCGAAGTCACTCTTGGGAGGTGACCATACTGTGATTGCGCTTGGAGTTGCCCAGGAGGGTGGGAAAACCGGCTGCGGGCCAGGCTGAGGTCGAAAATTTCGGGCAGCCCACGCCGGGGAAAGAAGGTCCCTGGCTTCGTTCAGGACGGCAAATGTAAATTCGCAGGAGCTCGCTTGACACAAGTGGTAAAACAGGTGTGAAATTGGCGATGTTTCGAAGGCCGGTGCCGGCTCTTCCCTATGGCACTCGGACCCGGAAGCTCTAGTCGAAGAAACCCATGAGCGGGATTGCAGGCTGGAAATTTCTCTGGCCGCACAGGTTCCCTGCTGATGGATTTATGAAGAAAGAGCTTCACATCTCACAGGAGTGGCTATGAAATCGAGCAACCGAGGAAAGAATGTCCTGCTGAAGTGGTCCGTGCTGCTGGTTCTTCTCACGGTAACCGCATTCGCTTCGGCTCAAGCCAACAAGAAGAGTACCCCTGCACCCAAGGCTCCGAGCAAGCCGGCTGCCGCCCCGCACGCAGCCCCAGCGCAGCACGCGGGCGGCACGACCAGCCACACGGCGACAAGCGGTCACACCACGACCACGCCTGGCCACGGGACAACCACCGCCGGCCATGGGACGACCACGGCCGGCCACGGGACAACCACCGCCGGCCACGGGACGACCACGGCCGGTCACGGGACGACTACGGCTGGCCACGGGACGACCACGGCTGGTCACGGGACGACCACGGCTGGTCACGGGACGACCACGGCTGGTCACGGGACGACCACGGCTGGTCACGGGACGACTACGGCTGGTCACGGGACGACTACGGCTGGCCACGGGACGACTACGGCTGGGCACACGCCGGCCGGGAGCAGGAACGTTTCTCTGAAGGGCGGTGGGTCGGCGAGCATCCGTTCGAATGGACAGATTCGATCTGTGGATCGCAACGGCATGCACATTGAGCATGGGGTCCACGGCGGTCGCACGGTTGTGGGTGAACACAACGGAGCGCACGTCGTGAACACGGGACGGCATGGAGGATACGTGCAGCGCGCTTACGTGACGCGCGGGGGCCATTCCTATTATTCGCGCACGTACTATGACCACGGCCACTATCGGACCGGCGTGTATCGCGGCTACTACTGGCATGGTCATCCCTACTATGGCTACTATCCGGGCTACTGGTACCATCCGGGATTTTATGCATGGGGCTATCAGCCTTGGGGTGCGCCGGTTTACTGGGGTGTCGGGGCGTGGGGTTGGGGAGGAGCGCCGTGGTTTGGCTTCTACGGCGGGTGGTTCACGCCGTATCCCTATTATGCTTCGCCGGCGTTCTGGCTGACGGACTACCTGATTGCGGCGAACTTGCAGGCGGCGTATGCGGCCCGGCAAGAGGCGAATGCGGAGGCGGCAGCGGGTGACGGCGGCGGTGGAGAACCCGCTCCGGCGGCCGCCTCGAACGCGCCAGCGCTGACTCCCGAAGTCAAGCAGGCCATCGCTGATGAAGTAAAAGCGCAGTTGGCCGCGCAGCAGGCACAAGCGGCACAGAGCGGCGGTTCCGCCGCGCCAGCACCGGCGAACGCCAGCGGCGAAGTTCCTCCGGCGCTCGATCCGGCAAGGCGCACCTTCGTGGTCGACAGCGATCTCACCGTGGTCGCAAACGGGCAGGAATGTGGGCTGACGGGCGGTGACGTCATCACGCGGCTCACCGACACTCCGGATGCCGACAATATGGTGAACGCCAGCGTCTCGGCGAGCAAGAAGTCGGACTGCGCGGCCGGACAAACTGTAGCCGTTAAAGTCGATGACTTGCAGGAAATGCAGAACCACTTCGCGGAGCAACTCAATAGCGGCTTGGGCGAACTGGCGAAGAAGCAGGGCACAGGCGGTATTCCGAAAGCGCCGGACACGAGCACTACGGCCTCGGACGTACCACCTCCGGCGCCGGATACCACTGCGGCAAAAACTCTGGAAGACCAACAGCAGGCGGCCGACCAGACCGAGTCGCAGGTCAAGCAGGAAGCCGCGGGATCGGCTGGTGGCGCGTTGTAGAAACAGACGCTTGTAAAACGGCGGTCTCACCGATCAATCAAGCACTGGGGAGCATCGGATGACGACGCTCCCTTCTGCAATGAGACGAGATGTTCGCTGACTCTGCGCTCACCGTTCAGCGTAAAGCTCGGAGTCTAACTTTGGGAAAAGCTGAACCGGAGGGTTTTACGATGTCGCAGAAATTCCACAATCTGATTCCAAGAATTGTGCTTCTGGCTGCCACGATCTTTCCGATGCCGCTAGCCAATGCCCAGGCGGTTACTCTACAGGAGCAACTGGCCGCGCAATACAAGCTGGTGAAGATGGGGTCGGACTCGAACGGAGCTGCCGTAGTGGAGGCGGGCACCATCCTGAACATCAAGAAGGGTGGAATCCTCGGTGTGCCTTATTCCGACCAGAGCGTTCTCTCCACCAAATATGAAAGCGGAACAGTCCATTCTCCCAATCCCGTGGCGTCAAAGGTCGTCGGCTGGGGCTTGGGAAAATTAGGGAAGACGCAAACGACCCAGTTTTTCCAAGTTGGCAACAAAGTGTATCCCTCCAAGGTCATCGTCAATCTGCCCAAAGATCAGGTGGTCATCAGCGTCGTCGCCTGCGATTCCTGTAACAACGTCAGTCCGACTACGTTCTTCAAGGCCGACGTGGTTTTCCAGTTCGCCAAAGGATCGCTCGCGACCGCCGCCGCTCCGCAGGTAGAAGATACGATCGGCGGTCTCCTCGCCATTGACGACAGCGGCGGCGACCAAGGCGGCAACAACGGACAACAGGGCGGCAACGATCAGCAAGGGGGCGACCAGGGTGGAGGACAAGCGCAGCAACAGGCGCCTCCGCCGGAACCTCAGCAGATAGAAAAAGGGCAAACGCCCGATCAAGTGAAAGCCGCGATCGGTACGCCGGACAAGATCGTCAATCTTGGCGCTAAGCAGATTTATGTCTACAAGGACATCAAAGTCACGTTTATTAACGGAAAAGTTTCCGACGTGCAGTGAGCGGTTGTGTTAGACCTCCCATGAATTGTCATCCCGAGCGGAGCGAGGGATCTGTAGTTCGCCGCGAGATGCAGATCCTCGCTCCGCTCGGGATGACAATTTACAGAGGCTGTTAGCAGACTCTAAAGGATCTTCTTCCCGAAAGCCGAGAGCGCCAGCTCGACAGCTAAGTCGGCGGTCTGATTGCGCTCGTCGATGACGGGATTCACTTCCACGATTTCGAAGCTCAGCATGCGTCCATGGTCGGCGATGATTTCCATGGCGAGATGCGCTTCGCGATAAGTGGCGCCGCCCCAGACCGGAGTGCCGACGCCGGGCGCGTCTTCGGGATCGATCCAATCCATGTCGAGGGAGACATGATAGCCGGCGGTGTTGTGTCCGGCCATGCGGAGG
>Ga0187888_1004451_pt1 | contig 10260 bp, 11 predicted proteins | sample June2016WEW_7_40_FD_132987 | JGI IMG/M metagenome (GOLD analysis project Ga0187888, IMG submission 132987) | Peatland microbial communities from SPRUCE experiment site at the Marcell Experimental Forest, Minnesota, USA - June2016WEW_7_40 | ecosystem: Environmental > Terrestrial > Soil > Wetlands... | reverse complement strand
CTGGACGGCCAGTATGAAGCTCAGCGAGGCCGGGCCCATTCCCATGCCGACGACGATCAAGGCCACCGTGAATGCGAGACGGGTCCAGGCGGGGAACATCGCGCCGGCGATGAGTCCCGTCACGCCCATGACGACAAGGCCGGCGCCGAAGATTCCTCCCCTGCGGAATCCCCAGCAAACCACGGCCGGGGCGGCGAAGGCCAAGCTGATGGCCCAGGCCAGGAATAGCGGCGTGAGCGCCTGGCCTGCCTCTCTCGCATCGCCGCCGCGCACGCCCTGGATGAAGAGCGGCACGTAGGTCTCGATTCCGAAGAGGATCCCGCCGATCAGAAAGTTGCCGATCACCGAGGTTGCTATCGTCGGCCGGATCATCAGATCCATGGGCAGGATCGGGTCTTCGGCGTGAAGTTCCCGATAGACGAAGCCGACCAGGAGCACGGCAGTCAATCCGGCCAGCACGAGATCGATCTTCATGCCCAAACTCGTTCCGTCGAGTACGATGAGCAGCAGTGCGGACAGCCCCGCCGTGAGTAGCCCGGCGCCGGCCCAGTCGATCGGAGCCACCGTCCGCCGCTCCACTCGTTCGTGGAGGCACCAGGCGAGCATGAGCGAGGCCACGACAGCGAACGGCACGCTCACGAAGAAGACCCAGCGCCAGTTGAGGTTGACCGTCAGCCAGCCGCCGATCAGTGGCCCCGCGATGCTCGACAGGCCCCAGACCGTGCTGAAGAGTCCCTGGATGCGGGCTCGCTCTTCCAGGGTGAACATGTCTCCCAGCAAGGTCAGGACAATCGGGGCAACAGCCCCAGCACCCAGGCCCTGAATGGTCCGCATGGCGATCAACTGGCCCATGCTCTGCGCGGTTCCGGAGAGCATCGAGCCTATGCTGAATAAGACCATGCCGAACAGCAAGATCCGCTTACGGCCAAAGAGGTCCGCGAGCTTTCCGTAAATCGGAGTGCTGACGGTAGACGCCAGCAGGTAGGCCGAGACGACCCACGGGTAGATCTCGAAGCCCTTGAGCTGGGCGATGATCGTGGGCATGGCCGGCGAGACGACCAGTTGCTCCATCGCCGTCACCATCATCGCCACCAGGAGCGCAGCGGTCACCTGCCGGCGGCCCGCGATCCGCGGCCCGGCCGTCGCTCCTTGCTCCCCGCCAGCCTGTCCGCCTCCGTCTCCGTTTTCGCTGGCTCCTGTCATGCCCGCAACTCCATGACTGGTCTCCACCCTTTCCCAGGGCATGTCTCATTGTACCGGCCTCGCCAACCTCCACACGGAACGGGCCGATCGGGATCGCGGTAATCCATGGTTCAATGTGACACTCACGGCCGGGCGAGCCGTCATTTCGGCCCGGCGTTCCCGGGATCAGCCGGCTTCAGCCAGACCGGTTGCGTGAATGCCCCGTTGCAGGCGATATCCCAGGCTTCGAGTCGAACCCACTTCTTTCCGGTCAGGTCGACCTCGAGCCTCAGCTCCTTGCCTCCAAACGGACCGGTATCCGACAGATCGATCCGTTGGCGATGCACCCTGACACCGTCTCCCGAGATCAGCTCGGCGAACCGGAGCGGGAATGTCCAGCGGAGCAGGGCATGCACCTCGGCGCGCCTGTCCCTTGAGGGCAGCTCGATCGTGGACCCGCTGCCCTTGCCATTGACCGAAAACTCCGGGATCAAGACCTCGCCCGTGGTGACTTGGTTCATGATCGCGTGTCCTCGCAACTGTGCGACCCCATTCGCGACACATCCCCGACCGGCTTGAGTCTATCGGCACTCCATGATCGAGAGGGCGAGTGCGGACTCCTCGCTCATCAACTGGTCGGTCTGGTCTTCCGTATCATCCGGGCGATGAACCGTGCCTCGGAGTCATGCAGGTGCGGCCAGAGCTGGAGTGTGCCGGCGGTGGTCGATTCTTCGAGGGGGTGGGGGAAGGGATCGAGACGGAACTCGGGGTGAGAGCCGAGGAAGGCGGTGATCACATCGAGCGTCTCGATCACCGTGGCTGTTGCCACCGAGTAGATCAGGGTCCCGCCGGGACGCACGGCCGCGCTGGCAGCATCGAGAAGTTGCCTCTGGCGCTCGACCAGTTGGGGCAGGTCTTCCTTCTTGACAATCCAGCGGAGCTCGGGATGCCTGCGCCAGTTTCCCACTGCCGAGCAGGGTGCATCCACCAGCACGCCGTCGAACGAGCCCGGCTTTCCCGGGGTGCGGCGGCCGTCCCAGAGCTTGGCGGCGATGTTGCGGAAGGGAAACCGCCGCAGCCGGATTGCCGTCTCGTGGCGGCGCTTGTCGTGTTCGAAAGTTGTGACCACGGTCCCCTTGTTCTGCATGAGTGCACCGAGATGAAGCGCGTGCAGCCCGGTGCCACCGGCTGTGTCCCACCAGCGCTCGCCCGGGTCCGGATCACAGACTTTCCCCAAGGCCTGGGATGAAAGGTCGTCAATGACCAGATCGCCCTCACGGCAGGGCCTCAAGGATGAGAGATCGGTATCCGGATCAAACCTGGCCGCGGTGGTGAGACGACGGTGGATCCAGGGCTTCAAACCGGCCTCGCGCAGCTCGTTCCAGATTGCCTTCTCCGCGGCGCCACGAACCCCGGCCCAGAGCGGCAAGCGGGTCTGCAAGGCGTACAGGAAGGCCAGCCGGCGTACCTTGGCCGGCGTGTCGCCGGGCGGCAGGGGAAGCTGGTCGCGGAGCCAGGTGGGAAAGAGCAGCCAGGGGTCGGCCGTCACCGGCCCGCCTCCAACCCACCGCTTGAGTCCCTCCGCCCGGGCGGTCCAGCCGGGAGCATCGCCGACCGCCAGCAAGCGATCGAAGGGCCGCCTGGCCTTGCTGGCCCAGGTTCTGCAAATCCCGTCGACTTCGTGGGTATCGAGCAAGGTGGCCAGCAGGAGCTGATCCTCCACCTGAAGCAGGTGAAGGGGCTCGATCCAGCCCCACCAGCGGCAGAGCGCGGCCATCGAGCGCAGCACCAGGTGGCGGTCGGTCCTGCGCACGTCGGGGTGGGTCCGCAACGCCTTGGCCACCGCAGGCTCGAGCCATGCGCCCGAATCGAAGACGGCCCGCAGCACGGCGGGCGCGACAGATGCCGTCAAGTTCGCCACGGCCGGAAGCGATATCACCTGGTTCGGACCGGGACGTGGACTTCCGGTTTGCCTGGCACGGGCTCCAGGGCCGGAAGCCTGGCCGCCGGACCCCGCGGCGCGGCGGCCGGGTCCGTCCGACGGTGCGGAGCCGGGCTGGCCGCGGAACACCCGCTGGCGCGAGCCAGAGGGATGAGCCTCACGCGGCGGTTTGCGCCCGAAAGCAGCAGGGCGTCGAGAGCTTTTACGAACCATCCGGGGCAAACCTCGAGTCTGGTGGACGCCGTGGCCGTCGTGCGGGGCGGCGTCCTGGCGTTCAGTGGGGTCGGCGACGGGCCGTCTTGCGATGCGGCCGGTATCCGCTACCGGGCCCGCGCTCAGAAGATGCCGCCCGAGGCGTCTTTGTCCCAGGCTTGGCGATCGTATGCACATACTGACCCTCGGTCAGCTCGCTCCGGGCTTTGGCCATCCGGGCCTGCAAGGCCGCCTGCGGCGGCTGGGCCGATATCAACGCATCGCAGCCGGAGCCGATCAGGTCGTGCCGGCCCGCTGCCAGCAGGGCCTTGCGGACCTCGAAGTAATTCTCCGGCTTGAAGAACTGCAGCAGCGCCCTTTGCAGCTTGCGGTCGCGCAGGTGGCGCGCGACGTAGACTTCCTGACCGGTGAACGGGTCGAGCCCGGTGTAATACATGCACGTGGCGATGTCGCTGGCCATCCGCATAAAAGATCAGGATATCCGGAGATCGCATCACGAGGAAGAGGGATGCCAGCCGCGGAGTGCGGTAGGGGGCCGTGTGACCAGTTGGGCGGCGAAGACGAAGACACCGCTTGCGACGGCCCTCGCGAAGTGCGATGATTCAATTCAGCCAGTCGCACGGAGGCTGCTCGTGGATATCCGCTTCTACCTCGACCCCGACACCGGCCTGCCCCACATCTATGGGCATGGGGTCACGGAGGGAGAAGTCGAGCAGGTCTTGCGGGCCTCCGGCGGCGACGTCCAGGGCAGTCGGGGATCGCGGATGAAGCTCGGCCGGACCTCGGCCGGGCGTTATCTCCAGGTCATTTACTCGCCCGACGAGGAACCGGGGAGCGTCTTCGTCATCACCGCCTACGAGCTGACCGGCAAGGCCAAGAGGGCGTATCGCCGCCGACGACGGAGGAAGCCGCAATGAGCGAACAGAAATTGCCGCCCGGCTGGGACGAGGCACGGATTCGCGAGGTGATCGAGCACTACGACTCGCAGGACGAGGACGAGCGGGCCGCCGAGATCGAGGCGGCCTGGGAGGCGGAGGGGATGACGCTGATGTCGGTGCCGACGGAACTGGTCCCGGAGATCCGCGCGCTGCTCGCCCGCAAGCAGACCGCCTAACCCGGCGCGGCAGCGGACCCGGCCACGCGGGCGGTTCCTGGTCATGCGAGATCGGTGATTGTGGCCGGTCCGCTGAGCTTTCAGGGAGGAGCCGCCCAACCCCGATGAGACGGACTGGGTCGACCGAAATAATTCGACCGGCACCGTGTTCGACGAGCTGGCAAGCCGACTTGCTGTGACCGGCGTCTTGATAGACGAACCGGCGTCGGTCGATGTAATCACCAGTTAGGCGAAGATACGCATGGCCAAACTTCTAGTCAAATTTGGGGCAAGCGCTGTTACGGCGATCTGTGCTGTTGTTGGTTTGTTTTGCCCATGGGGCTTCATCGCGTCAGGCGAAGCGGGGCAAGAAGCGTGGGCGTGGCGCGCCACTTACGCGACAGTCTTCGTGGCAGCTATCCTCTTGGGTACGCTCTCGTACAGAGTCGCCTCGAAATTGTAACTCGATCATTTTTTCCGTTTGTACTTCTTGTCCTGACGGCGCGCTGTCTTGCGCCCCGGTCGGTAGCCCTTGCTGGATTCGGGATTCGGGATCTGGTGGACGTACTTCCCCTCGCCCAGCGACTCGTTAGCTTTCTCCATGCGTGCACGCAGGGCCGCCTTGGGTGGCTGGTCCGGGATCAGGCATTCGCACCCGTTTCCGATGAGGTCTCCGCGCCCCGCTTTGAGCAAAGCCTCCCTCACCATGAAGTAGTTCTCGGGCTTGAAGAACTGCATCAACGCACGCTGCATCTTCCTGTCCCGCAGGCCTTTTGCGACGTAAACCTCTTCCCCCGTAAAGGGGTCGATCCCCGTGTAGTAAAGTGCTGTGGCGATGTCGAACGGGGCGGGGATGAAGTCCTGGACCTGGTCGGGTTTGTACCCATTCCGCTTCAGGAAGACGGCCAGGTCGATCATGGCGTTCAGGTCGCTGCCGGGATGCGAGGCGATGTAATAGGGGACGAGGAATTGCTTTTTCCCCGCCTTCCGGCTGGCGTTCTGGAACGCCTCGGCAAACCCTTGGTAGTCTTCGGAGCCGGGCTTTTTCATCACGCGCAGCACGTTGGCGTCGGTGTGCTCAGGCGCGACCTTGAGATGCCCGCCGACATGGTGCCTGGCAAGTTCTTCCATGTACTCCGGCGATTTCTGAGCCAGGTCCATGCGGATGCCGGAGGCCACGAACACCTTGTCGATTCCGGGAACTTCGCGGCTCAGCCGCATCAGCTCCACGAGGGGCCCGTGGTCGGTTCCCAGCAGCTTGCAGATCGTGGGATGGACGCACGACAGCCGCTTGCACTTCGCCTCGACCTCCGGACGCGTGCACCGCATCTCGTACATGTTGGCGGTTGGTCCGCCAAGGTCCGAGACCACCCCCGAGAAGGTCGCGTCCGCGGCCATCGACCGCAGCTCGGCCAGGACCGACTCTTGCGACCGCGACTGGATGATCCGACCCTGGTGGGCCGTGATCGAGCAGAACGTGCAGCCGCCGAAACAGCCGCGCATGATCGTCACCGAGTCCTTGACGACCTCGTAGGCCGGGATCTTCCGCCCCCGGTACATCGGGTGCGGCTTGCGCGTGTAAGGCAGGCCGTAGACCCGGTCCATGTCCTCCTGGCTGATCGGCAGGGCCGGCGGATTGCAGACGACCGCCTGGCGATCGTGGAACTGGACCAGGGTCCTGGCGTTAAGCGGGTTGGTCTCCTGGTGAATGACCTTGGTCGCCTGGGCGAACTTCCGCTTGTCGGCCTTGACCTCCTCGAACGAGGGCAGCACGAGCGCCTCGGCCGGCGGCGTCTCGCTGGCCCTCAGGGCGAAGGCCACTCCGCGCATCGTGCGCAGGTCTTTGACCGTCTCACCGGCCGCGAGCCGCCGGGCGATCTCGACGATCGGGTGCTCGCCCATGCCGAAGACCACGAGGTCGGCCTTGGCGTCGAGCACGATCGACCGGCGGACCGTGTCGCTCCAGTAATCGTAGTGAGCCAGCCGCCGCAGCGATGCCTCGACCCCCCCGGCGATCACCGGCACCCCGGGGAAGGCCTCGCGGGCACGCTGACAATACGGCATCGTCGCCCGGTCGGGACGCAGGCCGATCCGCCCGCCCGGACTGTACGCATCGTCGTTGCGCACCTTCTTGTTGGCCGTGTAGTGGTTGATCATGCTGTCCATGTTGCCGGCACTGATGCCGAAGAACAGCCGCGGCCGGCCGAACTGTCGCCAGGGCTCTGCGCTGCGCCAGTCAGGCTGGCTGAGAATCGCGACCCGGAACCCGGCCGCCTCGAGCACCCGGCCCAGGATGCCCATCGCGAACGCCGGGTGATCGACGTACGCGTCTCCGGTCACGAACACGACGTCGACATCGTTCCATCCCCGCGCCTTCATCTCCGCTCGCGACGCCGGCAGATGCGGCAGCGCAAGCGGAACGATCGGCAGCACGGGAAGCAACGTGGGCGCTGCGTGGGCGTCAACGCGGCGCGCAGAGCAGGGGGGTGGAGCAACCGCGTCGAGAGCCATTGAGTCCAATCAACCACGATGAAAAGGCAAATCCAGGCAATGCTTACGGCAAAGCTATTACCCCGGCACGAAAGAAACGCATTGTAGGTCAGGCTTTCCAGCCTGACTCTGAAACTTGTCAGGCTGGAAAGCCTGACCTACTTCCTTGCCCGCGTAATATTATGGCCCTGGAGGCAACCGGGACACAAGGCCGAGAGGAGGGGACTGAGGTTCGCCTCGCTCGGTGACCGTCACCCGGCGAACCACCGGCTCGCCAGCCGAGGTGCCAGCGCCAGCATTGCCATCTGGACGAGAAGCCGCGGATCGGTACCGAGGGTCCTGATCACGCTCGCGGACGAGAGAGCCCACGCGCGTGCGAGGCAATTTCGGGCCAGGTCTGCCTGTCCGTTACGAAATGCCTCATGAGATCGGTTCAGGAAAGCGCGGCTCAGCCGTCGATTTGCCAGCTTACGGCTACTCGCTGCCGCAGGCTTTGCGTGATCCTCCGGCTGGAAGATGGAGTCCAGAAGTCGAGCAGTCTCCTCCAGGTCGTCGGTCCCCGTCTTGAAGCGGTGGGTCTCGCTGGCCGCGTGCCAGCGGACCAGGACGGTGGCTTCGTGAAGTTTCCACGAAACGGCATACTTGCGCGAAAGCCGGTACCAGAACTCCCAATCGACCACATAGCGATAGGAGGGATCGAAGCCGCCGACATCAGCATGCGCGGCGCGGTTCGTGACGACCGCCGAACAACGGAGCGGATTCTCTTGCCTGAGCAACCCGGCAAAATCCCCGGGCGGAAAGCCCAGGAACTCCAGAGTGCGGGGCATCACGCCAGACACGATTTTGCCCCCGGGGTCGACGACCGAATCAGGAACCGGGCTGGATTGCTCGTCAATCACTCTTACGGGACCTGCGAGCAATCCGATTTGACTTGCTGCATGCTCTGCCAGCTCAAGCCCGTTGATGACTGACGCAAGGTGCCCCGGCAGCATGACATCGTCCTGGTGAAAGATGCTCACCCAGGGCGTTCGGCTGAGGGCCATGCACTGGTTCCAGTTGCCGGCCAGGCCAAGGCGGTGCTGGTTGACAACCAGACGCGCGCGGTCGCCCGCCAGGGCGCGAACCACCGGCACGGTTTCGTCGTCCGAACGATCGTCGCAGACCAGGAGGTCGAACGGACCGCAATCCTGATGCAGAATGGAGTGAATCGTCTCGGCAAGATGAACCGAGCCGTTGCAGGTAGGAATGGCGACCGTGAGCAGGGGGGCGGAGCTCGCCAAGGGTCGAACGGCCTCAGTTCAAGCAGGAATCTGGCCGGCAAGTTGCCGGAGAGTTTCCCAGGTAAAAAGCCCCGACGAGTGGCCGTCGCTCCAGGCGAGTTGGACCGCGTAGGTGCCGATCGGCTCCATGCCCTCGAGCTTCAGGTCAGCGCGGATGGATTCAGCCCGGAGGATCTGCTCACCGGTCCACTCGTCGCGGCAGCTTGCGCACGGGCATTCGGAGCGAAGGAACAGGTAGGGAAAGCGATCGACCTGAGCGTGGGGCCAGGTCACTTCCAGAATCTGTTCGGTCTGGAGGGCTCGGATGTTGCTGGGAGGATCGGTCATGCTTACGTCTCAGCCAACGAGGATCCTGGGGAGAAATGGCTCGTGATGATCGAGAATAACAAAGACGAAGGCGCCGTTGATAGATCCTCGGCGCGATCGACGCGATTCTATGTCCGCGCCAGGAGCGTCAACGCCGTGCGCCGGGCACTGTATCGCGCGCCTGGGGGAGCCAGGGTGGTCGGCCGGTTCGATCGCGACACGATCGAGTGCCGGCACACGATGGACGGCCACAGTTACCGCCGGCACTGGCCGGTGATCGCCAGCCGGCTCGAGAAGGCGGGTCTGGTCGTCGTCGCGCGGCACGAGTTCGGAGCCGGGGAAAACCCGGTCGATCAGGACTCGTCTCGGGACTCGTCCCGGCCGGAGTTCGAGGATGTTGACCACTGAAGCGCGGCTGCCCGCCGGTGCAGGCAGTCCGCCGCAGGTATCTGAAATCGGTGCCGGGGAAGAGAATAGAAGTATGGGGTTCGAGGTTCACCCACTCTCGCGTGACGACGTCCGATGGCTCAGCTGACCCTCTTTGACTCCGCAAGAGAAAGGTGTCACGCAGGTGAAAGGCTGTCAGCTCTTGCCCCGGAGGCTTTGATCATGACCGTCATCGGCTCTGCCTTGGAACTGCTCAAACCGGGCGAAACGGGTCTGTTCATCTCCACGGACGGACGCAACCTAGGATTGCCTGGGAAGAGGGAAGGAAAACAGAGGTCGCTAGAGTAGGATGGTGAAACCCTCATGCGTGAAATGATTATCATGCGTAAGGATGTCGGTGATGCCTTCCTGTCGCATGGCTTCCATCGAGATGCAGTCGGTGAGGCTGTAATCCTTGTCGAGGCGGGCTTTGTAGAGTGCGAAGCCGTCGAGGAACGTCTGGTGGGTTTGCGGGCGTACCGTGATGTCGGGATTGGTCAAGACCCGCTGTGCATAGCGGACGGCTCCCTCGCGTATCATTCGCCCCTGACCGCTGAAATGGGCAAGGAATTCGGTCAGGACTTCTTCCGAAGTAACGATCGTCGTCCCGCGTAATGTCCGGCGGGCCCGGACCGCCAATTGGTGCCATTGATCGAGGGGGTTGGCCAGGGCGATCCAGTAGACCGTGTCAGCGAAAACCCACCTCATTGCGTCGGCGGACGCTTCGGCGTGCCGTAGATGTAATGGTCGTGCTGCTCGGCCCCGTCGGTGGGCAGCTTGGCCCATTCCTCGTCCGGGATGGTGGCGGCGATCTCCGCGAATTCCTCCCAGATCGGCTTATGCTTCGGGGCTGGCTCGGCCTGGCTGGCCGATGGCTGCTCCGCCTGAGGTTGCTCCTGCTTCAGCCGCTGGACGAGTAGGGAGGCGGCCGCGGCCATCGCATCGTCGAGCGAGGCATAGCGGCCCCTGTGTACGGCCGCGAGGATGGGTTTTTCCAGGTTCTCGGGTAATTGTATCGTCATAATTGCGATGACCTTTGGCTCTAGACTACCACAGCCGCCGGGACTTGCCAAGCCGGATCAGTGCGTGCATGTTGGGCGTTATTGCTTCCCTTCCAACAGATTAACGGAAGAGGGAAAAAGGGACATCACTGATATCGACCGTTTGAGAGGGGTTGGAGCCTCGAGAACATGCAGGTAAACGCTTGATGCAAGCGGCTTAGGGGTTAAGGAAGCTCTATTCAGTGATGACCCTTTTTCCCTCCCCCTCCTCCAAAAGCAGCCGCAGGGCATCGTCGACCAACGACTCGTTTTCCCGAGCCGCCAGTT
>Ga0187888_1004446_pt1 | contig 10270 bp, 10 predicted proteins | sample June2016WEW_7_40_FD_132987 | JGI IMG/M metagenome (GOLD analysis project Ga0187888, IMG submission 132987) | Peatland microbial communities from SPRUCE experiment site at the Marcell Experimental Forest, Minnesota, USA - June2016WEW_7_40 | ecosystem: Environmental > Terrestrial > Soil > Wetlands... | reverse complement strand
GAGAGGCTTTGGGGAATTTCTGAACAAGCGTCTGTCCGCTTAGTGTTTCTTTTTCTTGGCGGCTTTCTTCTTGGTTGCCATGAAGTGTTTCCTCCGTTTGAACGATTTTGTTCTCCCAAGGTTCTCGACAGGGCACCTTGATGCCCGGGCTACTCAACTCATAGTATGAGTAGCTATCCTACCACAAGATATTGCCATTTGTATGTAATTTGTCAATGAAAATTTCACTCCACCGGGCGATTTTGGTGAAGTACGTGCCTAGCTTGTGCGGGCGGCCTTATGCAAAATTTCATCACCGCGGCAAAACCTTCTCGTCCGCAATCGATGAAGGCGCGATGCCTGTGCGATAATTTCAGAAGAAATTTATGTCCGATCACAAAGTCTTCTGCGCCAAATTGAAACAGGAATTGCCTGGGCTCGCCGAGCCTCCGTTCGACAGCGACTTGGGGCAAAAGATCTACGAGCAGGTCTCGCAACAGGCGTGGGACCAGTGGGTGGAACACTGCAAAATGTTGCTGAACGAATATCGCCTGAACCCGGCACGCAAGCAGGATCAGGAAGTCATCGTGAAGCAGATGGAGCAGTTTTTCTTCGGTGAAGGATCCACGCGTCCCGCCGAATACGTTCCCCCAACGCACTGAGCGCACTGCGAGCGTGAACTGAACTAAAAACGCGGCCGGGCAAGCCATCCGCGGCCGTCAGCCGATTTCGCAGGCGGGTCGGAGGCAGGTTACTGACTGATTACCTCTGGCCTCTCAGTCGGTTCCCAATTCATCACCTCGTAACACTCCTCGGCGACAATGGAGTCGTGGCGTCGCAGGTCACAGCACCGCAGATCTATGACACGCTGATCCTCTCGGATCTGCACCTCGGCGCGGACATGAGCCGCGCCCGCGAGGCGTTGCGCGTCCTGCGGGAAAATCAATATCGCCGCCTCATTCTGCTAGGCGATATTTTTGCCGACCTCAATTTCGGACGCTTGAAAAAAGAGCACTGGAAATTTCTCGGCTTCATTCGCAAGCTCTCTAATCCCAAGCGCAATGTCGAAGTAGTCTGGGTCGAAGGCAATCACGACCACGGCCTGGCCGAAATCATGTCCCATCTGGTGGGTGTCCGCGTGTACCACGAATATCAATGGGAATATCAGGGCCTGCGCCACATCGCCGTGCACGGCCACCAGTTCGACGGCTTCGTCGTGAGCAATGTTCGCGTCAGCTATCTGATCGGGACGCTGCTTTATCTGCAACTGCAAAAGTGGGATTCGAAAAACAAAACTGTGACCCGTTTCCTCGACCGGCTTAACACGCGCTGGCTGCGCTTGTCGCCAAAGGTCGCCGAGGGTGCCCTGGCCCATGCCCGTCATCATCACGCGGCGCGCATTTTCTGCGGCCACACCCATGCCGCCTTGCACAAGCACGGGCACGGCGTCGATTATTTCAATTGCGGAGCCTGGATTGACGAGCATCCTACCTACATCACCGTTGGTGAAGAGGGAATCCAGATCCATGAATACATTGAGCAGCCTGACGATCATCATCCCGGCGAAGAACGAGGCCCGGCTGATTACGAGCCTGCTGAATTCGCCGATGAGGGGAGCCTACTCGAAGATGGCGAGTATGAGAGCGTTAGTCGCTGACGCCAACTCCACCGACGGCACGGTCTTCCGCACGGACTTCCGAAATTTATCTCGACGCAAGTCAGGTGACTCTTGCGCAAATTGACTATCGTTTTCCACCACGCTGGCGGAGGACATCAAAGTGCAGCCGACGCTCTCAAAGGGACTCTCTCCGGGCAAGAGCATCCTTGGGACGTCAGCCTTCTCGACATTCAGGAGTTGCTCGATCCCCTCGACCTCCTTCGTCGCGCCACCGGCCTGCGCATTCAGGACACCTACAACCTGATTCTCCGCCGAGGCTGGACGCGCTTCACGCCGCAACTCCTGGTCGTTCTGCAGGGGACGATCCGTCTCTACCATTCCCCGATCGTGAAAGCACTTCGAGCTTATTGGGCCGAGCATCCGGCGGACCTGGTGCTCTCAGTAATCCCGCACTTCAATCGCGAGATCGCCGACAGCCTTCGCCCGGTTGATATAAGAACGCCCGGCACACGAACGCCCTTTGTCACTCTAATCACGGATTTGGCGGATTACCCGCCACACTTCTGGATTGAACGCGAGTCGGAATACATCATCGCCGGTACGGAACGCGCCCGACAACAAGCCTTAACCATCGGCCACCCCGCCGACCATATCTTCCAGACATCTGGAATGATTCTGAAGCCAAAGTTCTACGAAAGGACCACGGTCGATCGTGTCTCTGAAAGGAAGCGGCTCGGCCTGGAAACCGATTGTCCAACGGGCATTGTCCTGTTCGGAGGCTATGGCTCCCAGGTGATGGTGGACATCACCAGGAAACTCAACGAAGCCGGCAGCGGCGTCCAGTTAATCCTAATTTGCGGACACAATGAGAAGCTCGCCGCTAAGCTCAAGAACCTGCAGACCAGAAAGCCAATCTTAGTCGTCGGATTTGCTCAGAACGTTGAATACTACATGGCCTTGGCCGACTTTTTTATTGGGAAACCAGGCCCTGGCTCGATAAGTGAGGCGCTGCAGTTCCACTTGCCTGTGATCGTTGAATGCAATGCCAGAACGCTGCCGCAAGAACGATACAACGCGGAATGGGTGACGGAGAAAGGTTACGGGATCGTCGTGCCGAGCTTCAAAAGAATTGCGCCCGCCGTTCAACGCTTACTCCAGAGCGCGACTTTCAATGAATTCCGTCTCAAGGCCAACGAGTACTCCAATCGAGCGCTGTTTGAAGTGCCCATGATCCTGGAAGAATGCGCGGAGCACACGGCGGCTCCAACTCAATCGAAGGTTGTTGTCTAATTTAGTCGCCGCAAGTGTTGTGACCAACCCGCGTGTAGTGTCCCCGCGAGTTCGTGGCATAAATCCACGCTGTCATCCTGAGCGAAGCGAAGGACCTATGGATTTGAATGCGCAACGCATAGATCTTTCGCTTCGCTAAGATGACAACCCAAACTTAGATCGCGAATTTGCGGGACACGATACTCTAAAAGTGCACCGCGACTCCCGTCGAGAAGCGCACGCCATTCTGGCCCTCGCCATAGAAACGAGTGTTGATCCAATCGAGCTGTCCGCGGAACGTTATCGGCCCGGCGATCCGATAATCCAGACCTCCGCCGACCGCATTGACGAACGAAGTATTCGAGTCGGAAATTCCGTTGCTCCGGCTGATGTGCCCCACGCCCACCAGGAACTCCGCGAAGGGACGGAAGCGGTGGTACTCCACCGAGACTCTCGGGCCAAACAGAACGTTGTGCGCGGCGACGTCGGCGCTGGTGCCGCTGAAATTGTGGTTGCCATAATGCCCGTCGACATCGGCCACCAGGCCAATCCATGGCAGGAATTTCCCTTCAAGCGATGCGTCCCATCCATTCAGATTTGATGTGTCGTTCGATACGACGGAAGTACGGTCGTAGGAATAGCCGAAAAATACGTTTCCCTTCGTCGGAATCTGCGCCCAAGCAGCGCTCGCCAGCATCGTCAATGACAAGACAACAGTCCACAGTCTTCGCATTGTTTTTCTCCTTGCGTGCAGTTTGAAGCATTGCGATTTGAGACGTGTAGCCCAATATAGATGCAAGCGCGGCAGAAAACTTTGCCCGGCGACGCAACACACTTGGGCAGATTAGCGGAACATCGCGGCAAAAAATCCCCCGAGTTTTCTGAAGAACCCGCGCGCCGGCGCGTGACTCGCCGACGCCGCTTCAGTGCCAGCCGGTTTCGGCTTTTCGTTCGCGGGCGGAGGAAGCGGAGCCGCCAAAACCGGCGCTGCTTGCGGACGCGAATCTAGAGGCAGCGCGCGCACATCCTCAACCGGCGCGGGCGGGGGGCCTGTTGCGTGGAATACAAACGGCGCCTCTACCTGCACGTGAAGTTCGTTCGGCGCAACCGAGGCGTCAAGTGGAGCGGCCGCTGCCGGTAACCCAGTCGCGGGCGCGCTTTCCACGTGAGCCGTCTCCGCAACCGGCGCTGGGCTCCCGTTCAAGGGGGGCAAAGCGCTCTGCGCTCGGCTTTGCATGGGCAGATTGTTTGTCGCCCGCAGCGGAGGGTCCCGCGGGGGTGGACATCCGCACTCGAGCGGCACTGCCATATCCACACGATCGAGTTGCCCGGAACGAAACACGAGCTGGTCGGTCGCCTTGACCTGGTAAGTGCGATCGCCGAGTAACTCGGTGACAATCGCCGATGCCGTGTTGCCGGGTAGCGCTCGCACGCAGGTATTACCCTGGTTGTCCGCGCTGATGGCATAGTGAAATTCCCCCGGCCCCACCAGAAGGATGCGGAAGTCCGGCGTCATTACGGAATCCGAAGAAGCGTCGAGCGCGAAGTGCGCTTCGAGCGCGCCCGTGTTCATGCTGAGCATCACGTTATGCCGGTTCTGCGACGGAGTCACCGCCACGGTCGTTCCCGGGCAAACATGCACCTTGCCGCCACTCGACAGGCTGAGGACGGCGGTATCCGGTCCGGCGGTAATCGAAGAACCTGAGCCCCCGTTATTTCCAGCCAGCGCCAGCGGGCCGGCCGCGCGCACCGCCATCACTACCGGTTGTGGCGCTGGCGTCAGGCTGGGAACCGTAGGTGGCTGAAATGGCGAACTGTTCGCCTGGTTGGGATTCTTCCCGAGATGCACGACCAGGCGGTTTCCTGCAGCATCCCAGGTGTAGGCGCGCGGCGCAAGTAGATCTACGACCACGCGCGCTACTGGTGGATTCTGCTGAAACTGGTCGGCGCGTATTGTGCTGATCTGATCGGCTTGTACGCTGATCCGCTTCTGCTGCGTTTCCAGCCGCGCATTCGGCAGATCGATCACCAGCCGATCAGGGTCGCTGATCGCCTGTATCGAAGGAATCAACGGCTTCGTCGAAAGAATTTCGACTGCCTGGCCATCCTTTTCCTGCACAATCCGGAAGCTCTTAATCGCAGCAATCTTGCTCAAAGAAGGAGCGGCAGGCTTGGAGCCCGGCTTAACCCCAGGCTCAACCGTTGTCTGGGAACGAAGCCAGGGGGCTGCGAGTACGAGCATTCCCAGCGCAATAGCCGCGCACAAATCTGCCCGCAAACTGCGGCGAGAGAGCGGTTGCCGGAACGCCAGATTCGGCGGGAAGTCTTTCACGAAAGCACTCGAGTGTTACAGCAACCATACCACTCGGGGGTTCCATGGAAAAAGAGCCCGAAAAAAGCGATGCTGGGAAAAAGCGCGCGATTTATTACGAGTCGGCCAGGAACTCGTACTCATCAATGACGGCTGCCACCGCTATCTTGTTGGCGGGACTGCCACCTTCGACCCGCACCACGCGGCCTTTGCAGCGCACTCGGATGCTTTCCGTCAGCGTGATCTCGGGCGGCAAGGTCAGCGTGAAATCAATCGCCGAGCCGGCCTGAATGACGGAATCGACATAGAAGCAGATTCCGCGCGCGCTGACGTCGCGAGTCTGCGCCGCGTGCTCCGGCTCATTTTCGCCGTAACGGACGCTTACTGGCAGACGAAGCGCGAACCGCCGCGTGGCCCGCTTATCATTGTCCTGCTGCGTCTCGGCCATCGAACCTCCGGAAATCGCCTGTAAGCATGGCAATTTGCGACCAGCCTGTCAAGGCTTTCGAGGCCTGCCTTGCAGCCGCTACAATGAATTCGTGGTCTTCGTTCTCGATAACTACGATTCGTTCACTTACAACCTCGTCCAGTACCTCGGCGAACTGGGCGCCCAAGTCGAGGTTCGCCGCAACGACGAAGTGACGGTCAGCGAGATCGAGGCGATGCACCCCGAGCGCATCGTCGTTTCTCCGGGACCATGCACTCCCCAGGAAGCCGGCATCAGCATCGAACTGATCCGCCATTTCGCGGGCCGAGTTCCATACAAGGTGCCGTTGCTAGGCGTCTGCCTCGGACACCAAGCGATTGGCGCGGCCTTCGGCGGCCAGGTAGTTCGCGCGAAGACCCTGATGCACGGCAAAACCAGTCAGGTTGAGCACGATGGCAAGACCATCTTTCGCGGCCTGTCTTCGCCGATGACCGCGACGCGCTACCACTCGCTGATCGTCGCCGAGGACGGCCTGCCGAGCGATCTCGAAGTCAGCGCATGGACTTTGGACAAAGACGGAACCCGAGTCATCATGGGCCTGCGACATAAGAATTTCCCGGTTGAGGGTGTGCAGTTTCATCCCGAAAGCGTGCTGACTGGGGAAGGGAAAAAGCTCGTGAAAAACTTTCTCAAAGGTGGATAGCACGCACGGTAAGGCATTCACAACCCCGAGCCTTCACTATCCACTGCCCCTAGCCATCTCCACTGCCCGCAGCACTGCCCGCGCCTTGTTCTCCGTCTCTTCAAACTCACGCTGCGGATCGGAATCGGCCACGATTCCCGCGCCCGCTTGCAAGTACGCCTTCTTGCCTTTCATGAGCAGAGTCCGAATCGCAATGCACGAATCCAGATTCCCCGCGAAATCGGCGTAGAGCACGGACCCGCCATACACTCCACGCCGCGTCGGCTCCAGTTCTTCGATGATCTGCATGGCGCGAACTTTTGGTGCGCCGCTTAGCGTTCCCGCGGGAAAGCACGCGGCAAACGCGTCCATCGAATTCAGTTCAGGACGCAGCCGCCCCTCGAGCGCCGAAACCAGGTGCATCACGTGCGAGTAGCGCTCCACGTACATCAGAGCGCAAACCTTTACCGATCCATACTCGCTGACTCGGCCGAGGTCATTGCGGCCGAGATCGACCAGCATCACGTGCTCGGCGCGTTCTTTCTCGTCCGCGAGCATTTTCTTTTCCAGCGCCGCGTCTTCCGCTTCGTCGCGTCCACGCGGGTGCGTCCCCGCAATCGGACGGTATTCGAGCTTTCGTCCTCCTCCCGCGGCACGCACCAGCATTTCGGGAGACGAACCCAGCACGTGCATTCCTGCAGAATTCTTTCGTCCGCCGCCGAACCGCAAAAAATACATATACGGCGACGGATTCACGGTCCGCAGCGCGCGGTAGAGATCGAGCGGAGCGATTCCCGGCTCGAAATCCCAGCGCTGCGAAAGCACGACCTGGAAAATGTCCCCGGCGGCGATGTACTCCTTGGCTCGCCTGACACTTTCCAGAAACTTGGGCTTCGGAGTGCGCGCCCGCAGCTTCATTCTTAACTTCGCCAGCTTCGACTTTGTGGCAGCTTTGCGCCAGTGCGCCGGCTTCCATCCCGCGGCGAGTTTTTTCTCGATGCCCGCGATGTCGTTCACGGCCCGCTCGTAGGCAACTCTGGGCGCTTCCCGCGTCACGTCCGCCGACGCCACAATATGGATCTGGTGCCGCAGGTGATCGAAGGCGAGCACGCGATCGAAAAACATCAGCACACAGTCGGGAACGTCGAGGTCATCCGAAGCGTGCTCTCCGATGTTCTCCAGTTGCCGCACAATGTCGTAAGCGCAATAACCGACCGCGCCGGCGGTGAATGGCGGCAAGCCTTCCATCGTCGCTGGACGATGTTGCTGCAGCAGTTCCTTGATGACTGCGAAAACATTTCCCGTGCGCCGCTCGACTTTCTTAATGCCGCCACGTTCGATCTTGATCTCGGCGCCACGCGACTCCAGCCTCAGAAACGGCCGCACGCCAAGAAACGTATACCGTCCAATCTTTTCTCCACCTTCGACCGACTCCAGCAGGAAAGCATCGGGCTCTCCGTCCGCCACGGCAAGAAAGGCGGAAACTGGTGTCAGCAAGTCGGCAGAGATCGACTTCGCCACCGGAACCAGCGTGGCGCCGCGTGACAATCGGGCGAACTCTTTGTAGTCAGGACGGATCATGGCTCTCCCGCGGATTTCATTATAAGGAATCTGATCGTTGCTCCCACGTTCCCCATTCATCACACCTTCGCTTGCCTAGCCTGCGGGCCGGCAATATACTTTGCGAGGCTTGCCTGCTTGACTTGGGCAGCAGGGTTTATCGCAATCATCCGGAGACTTTATGAAGACAGTGGACCTCGAACAGGAAACTAATCCCTGGCAGGCGCAAGCTGCCCGCTTCGATCTGGCCGCGAAAAAGCTGAATCTTGATGAAGGACTGTGGAGGGTTCTGCGGAGTCCGAGCCGCGAAATTATTGTTCATATCCCGGTGATGATGGATGACGGGCACCTGGAAGTCTTCACGGGATACCGGGTGCAGCACTCCATTGCGCGCGGCCCGGCCAAGGGCGGACTGCGCTACGCGCCCGACGTGAACCTCGACGAAGTCCGCGCGCTGGCGAGTTGGATGACGTGGAAGTGCGCAGTGGTGAACATTCCGTTCGGCGGCGCCAAGGGCGGCATCATCTGCGATCCGCACAAAATGTCGCAGGGCGAGTTGGAGCGCATGACCCGCCGCTATACCGCCGAGCTGTTCGATTTCATCGGGCCCGAGAAAGACGTTCCCGCCCCTGACGTGAACACCAACGAACAGACCATGGCCTGGATCATGGACACCTATTCCATGCATGCGCGCCAGACGGTCACCGCCGTCGTCACCGGCAAGCCGATCAACATTGGCGGATCGCGCGGGCGCCGCGAGGCTACGGGGCGCGGTGTTCTCATGGTCTGCGAACAGGCGATCAAGAAACTGCGTCTGAATCGCAACACTACCCGCGTCATCGTGCAGGGCTTCGGCAACGTCGGTTCGAACGCGGCGCGCCTCATGGCGGAAGCCGGATACAAGGTCATCGGCATCGTCGAGGTGGACGGTGGCCTGTACAAAAGGGACGGCATCGACATGGAGGCGTTATGGGAATTCCGCCAGCGCAATGGCACCATTCACGGCTTCCCGGGCGCCGAGAAGTACGATCCGGCCGAGCTTTTGCTCGTCGATTGCGACATCCTGATCCCTGCGGCGACCGAAAACCAGATCACCAGCCAAAATGCGGACCGCGTGAAATGCAAGATCCTGGCAGAAGGCGCGAACGGTCCCACGACTGCGGCCGCCGACGATATTCTCTCCGAGAAAAAAGTCTTCGTGATCCCCGACATCCTGGCCAACGCTGGCGGCGTCACTACTTCTTACTTCGAGTGGGTGCAGGATCGCCAGGGCTACTTCTGGAAGGAATCGGTGGTCAACGAGCACCTGTCGGAGATTATGATTGCGGCGTTCGATGATGTTGTCCGGTACTCCGAAACTCATGGCGTGAACAACCGGATCGCCGCCTACATGCTGGCGATCGACCGCGTGGCATACACCATCCGCCAGCGTGGAATCTATGCCTAGCTTGTGGAGCGACGGGCGCCCTCGCCCGTCCTCAAGATGCAACTTGCGAGGAAAAATGAATTACTCACCAGGCAAACTTACTCTATGGATGCTCATTTTCTGCTTGATGCTCGCGGTCGTCATTTCACCTGCTTTGGCAAACGCCCAGGCGAGCGACAGCAGTTCCGCCGCAGCAAAACCCGCGGCTCAGGCTAGTCCCAGCGCAGCTCCAGCCGCTCCCAAGGCGACCACCAAGGCGGCTGCGGGCGCACCTACCAGTTCGGAGATTGCCGCGGCGAAAGCCAGCGGCAAGGTGTGGGTCAACACCGAGAGCGGCGTCTACCACAAGAGCGGCCGCTGGTATGGCAAGACCAAAAACGGAAAGTTCATGACCGAATCTGAAGCGAAGGCTGCCGGCTACAAAGAAGCGCAGAAATAAGTGGCATGCGGTCTTTTCTGAACGCGCGCCACTTCATTTTTCATCATCGCGCCGCTCTAAAATGGTGCCCGTTTTGGAATTACTATCTTACTTTCCTGGACCATGGCCTCCTGTCCGTTGCCATGGCTTCCGATGTAGAGGATAATCACATTGACACCGACCGCCCCGGCGGTCCTGGTTGAGCCATCGCGTGAATCTTCCTAACTACATTACGCTCACCCGTATTGCCGCGATTCCGCTTCTCATCTGGATTCTTTGCACCCCACGCTTCTCGAGCGAGCAGACCGGGGAAAGAGAAATCATGGCCTCGGTCGTTTTCATCCTGGCTTCGATCACCGACGGCATTGACGGCTATCTCGCGCGCAAGCGCGGCCAGATCACCACCATGGGCATGCTGCTCGATCCGCTGGCCGACAAGCTGCTCATTGCCGCCGCCTTCATCACGCTGGTGCAGTTCAATCCCGCGCTGGTGCCGGCCTGGATGGCCGTGGTCATCATCGGCCGCGAGTTTCTGGTAAGCGGGCTGCGCTCCATTGCCGCTTCCGAAGGTTTTACGATT
>Ga0187888_1004432_pt1 | contig 10300 bp, 17 predicted proteins | sample June2016WEW_7_40_FD_132987 | JGI IMG/M metagenome (GOLD analysis project Ga0187888, IMG submission 132987) | Peatland microbial communities from SPRUCE experiment site at the Marcell Experimental Forest, Minnesota, USA - June2016WEW_7_40 | ecosystem: Environmental > Terrestrial > Soil > Wetlands... | reverse complement strand
TTTCGTCGGCACGAGATCCGCTCCGTGCTCGAGATCGGCATCGGCGCCATGTGCTCGATGCGGGGGTACGCGGCGCCGCACTACCTGCCTGGAGGGTCGCTTCGAGCGTGGCGTGACTGGCTACCCAACGCAAGCGTTCTGGGACTCGACATCCGAGAGGAGACGCTGTTTCGAGAGGACCGGATCACAACGGACGTGTGCGATTCCACCGACGCAGTCTCCGTGAGACGCGTCCTTGCAGACCAGACGTTCGATCTGATCATCGACGACGGCGCGCACGAGTGGGACGCACAGTTGCGGACGCTGGCGAACGTGTATCCGCATCTCCGACCGAACGGGCTTTACGTCATCGAGGACATCTACCGCGCAAGCCCACTTGTCCAGGATCGCCGCTTGATCCACGACATCACCGGGCACCAGGAATGCCTGTTTGTCGGACGAGAGGATCCCATCGCCGTCATATTCGCCCATCCTCTGGTGACAACATGATTACTAGATGGATCGTTTGCGTGTGCGCTGGGTTGCTCGGCTGCGGAGGAGCCTTCTCTGCTGACTTGTCCATCGATGGGGGTCCAGAAGCCGGTTCCGTGTTTGCGTTCGATGCTGGAACTGACAATGACTCTGGAACTTCCTCAGACTCCAGGTTGTGGATCGATTCTGGAACCCACGAAGATTCCGCCGTCGTGTCGGATTCTGGAACCTACGAAGCTTCCGCAGATCCGACCGAGTCGGGACCCGACGCCACACCGTGTGTCGCCGACCTGTCGAACATCGGGCTGTCTGACTTTCAGATCGCCTTCGACGTCAAGACCACGGACATCGCCGTCGCTTTCATGCTCGACCAGCAGACCTCTTGCGGCGTCTGGGGTCAGTACTGGAACATTTTTCTCACGGGCAGCGGCGGCACCATCGGTGTCACGCTGTGCGACGGAGCCCACATGACGAACCTGCAGAGCGTCGCTGCCGTCGACGATGGCGTCCTCCACCACGTCATCGTCGCCCGCACCTCCGGCACGCTCTCGATCACGATCGACGGTCACCTGGACAACTCAGGCATGGGGGGTCCTGTAGCCGCGTCTCTCGGATCCCTCGGCATGCTCCAGATCGGCGTCTCGGTGTGCGGCGATCCACTGGTGGGCACCGTCTCGAACGTGTGCCTGTCCAGCCCGGCGGCGGGGGATCAATGACTTCGGGCAGGCGATCGGCGTCGATCGTCTTGTGGTGACCACGCTGCCGGCCCGTGGGCCCGAAGAGGCCGGCGTTTTACCCTTCTGGTACGTTGTTCTTCGTTCCGACACACGTTCCGCACCACTTCTTCCCACGCTTCCGAACACTTACGAAACACCCCGAATCGCTGCAGACGTGCGAGATACCCGCAAGATACCCGTACCAAAACCGTGTAGATACCCGCGAGATACCCGACATGAACCTCGAAGCCTCGTACCACGCTGCCGTCGATCGCGTCCGCGCCCTGGAGAAGCAGGTGTCGGCGCTGCCCAGGACCGATCCCGCCCGCGCGAAGATCAAGGACGAGCTGGCGGCGACCGTCGCCGAACAGCGCGATATGAAGGCGAAAATCACCGAGATCGGCCGCCGCCGGAACTTCGCGGGCCTCGGCAGCCCCTTGCACGCGGCCTGCGTCGCGCGCCTGGCGCCGGAAGTCGTCGCCGAGCTCGAGGCCGAGGCGCTGGCGCTGCAGGAGGAGAGGGAGAGAAAGCGGGCGGCGGCACCTACGCTGCCGCCTCCCGCGGCAAGCGTTGCAGGAACGCCGGCGCTCCGGCCGCTCGGGCCTCTGGTACCGGAGGTATTTCACACGGTTAGGCTATCCCGTGACACGGCGTGTTCTCGCGATGACTGATCGCCGCGGCCCCCACACCCTGCTCATGCAGGATTTCGTCGACGCGCTGCGCGAGTGCATGGGCAAGGATCCGCTCTACCACCCGGCCAAGTCCAAGCGCGTCGACGCCGTACGGTTCTACGTGCCGCCGATGGCGTGGTTGGAGAGGAGGACTGGATGCCCACACCGACAGTCGTAGCGTCCCAGACCGTACGTGAAGCAATTCCTAAAGATTTTCATGGATGTAAGACCTGTCAGGATGCGGCGAATAGTTCTTACTTCCCTCGTCCTGGATGGATCTGCATCGGGCAACCTGTCCGGCGAGATCGCTACTCAACAGAGCATTTCTTGCAGTGCCCCGCCTGCGGCGCTGTATGGGAGGAGCTAGACGAGATGGACCCCGGCAACAGGATCTCCGAAGGCTCAACTTACGAAATGCGTCACCCCAAATGAGCCCCAGCGCAGCACTGCTTGAACTAGCTGCCATCGCTACAGAATTGGGCGACGACGAGGTGCGCGTCCTGCTCGTGCTCGCCCGACGCCTCGCTGCCGGCCAGCGCACCTACGGCCGCCTCGACGTGGCCCACGACCAGCGCGATTGGCGCCGCGAGCGCGCCGAGGAGCTCGCCGACGTTCTCGTGTACACGGCGATCGCGGAGGTGGCTGCGACGATCGGAAAGGTGATTGTCGGCAAGAAGGATGCAGAGGTTTCCGCGTCAACCGACGCGTCGCCACCATCCGTTGCAGGTGCCGCCGCATCCACGCCCGCCATTGCCCCCACGTCAGCGGACGCCACTCAGGTACCGGCTCCTCAACCAACCTCGCTGCAAGCGGCGCAGGCTGCGGAAACAGAGCGCTGCGCAGGCTGCAGTGCAGGCTGCGGCGGGTCAGCCGCATGGATTCAAAGATCCAAATTATTGGAAAAACATGGGTAAGCAGGCGGTCGCGCTTTACACGAACCCAGTAGGCACCTCGGTTAGCCAGGGAGGCCAAATAGTAGGCTCGTTCTTCAACAAAAAGAGCAACGCCCCGGCGGGTATCGTGTTACTGGCGGCGGCGCATGGCGTCAACGCGAACGATCCGCATTTTCACTATATAAATGGCGGCAAGCTCTACAACGATCAGACGCAGCAACTTTTCGATCCGCAAGCAAACACGTGGTCGCCAGCAGATCCAAAGCTCGTTGCGCATTTCGCGGGAGGATAGATGGACAGGCGCGACTTCCTGCTCGTGTGGCTGCAGACGCTGCTGCTCACGCTCTTCCCGTGGCTGCGCAGCGAGCGCGGCATTGAAGTCGCCGGCAAGGCCGCCGAGGCAATGCTACCCGCGGTTGAGCGGGCTGTTTTCAAAGGCGGCCCGCTCAAGCTGACAATGGTACTGAAGGGGTTCGAGGTTCCCGGGCCGTGGAAGCGTTGGATCAACGAGAATGCGCCGAATATCGTGGGGTTGACATGAGGCGCCGCCTCGGAGCAGCCCCCGGTGTGACGCCCGTGCTTGGGCGGCTGCCCTAATCATGCTTCCGTGCGAAGCCGTTGCTCCTGCGAGCAACTTCCGATAGCCTTCAGTTATCGGAAGCACCGATGACGCTTGTTACTCGCACATACACCGACACGCTCGCGATGCTCGAGCCGCTCACCTAGCAGGTCAAGGAGCTGATCGAAGAGGCGAAGGCTCCGAACACGCGCAGCGCCTACGAGGGGGACTGGGATCGCTTTGAAGCCTGGTGCGCAGAGAACAAGCTCCACACCCTGCCGCCACGTGCGGAAAACGTGGCCGCGTACCTCACATGGCTCATGAACGAAGGTCTCAAGTGCTCGACGATCGAACGCGCCCTCGCCGGGATCGCCTTCGGCTTTCGCAAGCGAGGCCACGACTGGACGAGCCCGAAGGTGGTGACCGAGATGTTGAAGGGCCTCCGGCGTAGACTCGGCGTGCGCCCCAACAAGAAGACGCCCGCCGGGGCCGACGTGCTCGATAAGATGATCGCCACCTTCGGATCAGATCTGAGAGGACTGCGCAACCGAGCGATCCTCACCGTCGGGTGGACGGGCGCGTTCCGGCGCTCCGATGTCGTCTCGCTCGACGTCGAAGACGTGAGCTTCGTTCCCGAGGGGCTCGTCATCCTGCTCCGAAAGAGCAAAACGGATCAGGAGCGTGCGGGCGTCGAAAGGGGCCTGCCGATGGCAGACAATGCCGCGCTCTGTCCGGCCAGGAATCTACGCGCCTGGCTGCAAGCCACCAGGATCACCACAGGACCCGTCTTCCGCGCCATCAACGCCCAGGGACGTATCCGCGACGCGCGCCTGAGTGATCGATCCGTAGCCGACTGCGTCAAGCAAGCGGCCGAGGCCGCGGGGTTCGATCCGGCCGAGTTCTCTGGGCACTCGCTACGTGCAGGCTTCGTGACCACCGCAGCCAAGCAGGGCAAGCCGCTGCACGAGATCATGGAGCAGACCGGCCACAAGAGCGAACGGATCGCTCGTGGGTACATCCGACACGGCACGCTTTTCGAGAACAACGCAGCCAAGGGCCTCCTATGATCGCGGGCTCGCCGTGGTGATCGTATACGTACGTATACAGGGCCCATGAAGCTCTCCCTGCCCGACATCGCCCTCGCCCTGCGTCGCCCCGACGCCGCCGCGGAGCTCTTCGGCCCCCTGCCCCCTCCCGGTGCCACCGACGATCACCTGGCCGAGCTGCGGAGCGCCTACCGCCGCCTGGCGGCCCTGGTGCACCCCGACAGGCACCCGCGCAACGTCCAGCTGGCCACCGAGACGTTCCAGCGGCTCGAGGCGCTCCGCGCGGAGCGGGAGAGGGCCTTGCTAGGGCAGCCCTTCCCGGCGCTCCCAGGGCCCGCCCAGCGCGGCGGACGGGCCGTCGTGGTGCGTCCCAAGGCCGCACCCGTCGTCGACTACGAGGAGGAGGAGGTGCCGCCGCTGCCTGCGTGCCCGTGCGTTCACGTCGCCCGTTCCAGTCTGCCTGGACGAGTGATCTTCTGCACACGGGGTGAGCAGGACGTGGCGGTCCGCAACTCGGATCACCGGGCGATGCCGATCGCGCACTCGTGGGGGTGCTCGCAGTACCGGGGAAGGTACCCCAGTGCCGTCGCCGAGGGCGGGGTTACGCTGCAGGACGCGCGGATGTCGCTGCACCTGTCAGGATGGTCCTGGACGAGAGCGGCGCTCGAGCAGCAGGTGAGGCCGGATCCGTTCATGGCGTGGACGCGATGAGCTGGCTTCCCGAAGTCCTCTACCTGCTACGCCAGACCCCTCGATCGATCCGCTGGCGTTTCGCCCGACAGATCGGGATCCTCCTGCTGGCTGCGTGCGCCGGATGTACCGCCTGTGCTAGCCGTGTCGGATGCGTACCCTCATCCTGCTCATGTGGTCGATCCTCGCCCCCGGCGCTGATCGCCTCCCCTCCGCGATCCCCGTAGCTGACGCGATCGCCGCCGTCGCGGGAGACGAACAGACGGCCGCCCTGCTGAGCGTCTACGCCTGGCGCGAGTCCTCGCTGCAGCCCCACGTCGTAGGCGACGGCGGTCGATCGTGCGGCGTCTGGCAGATGGCGTGCTCGCGCATCCAGGGGCTCAGCCTGACGCAGCAAGCGGCGCTCTGGCTGAGCGACGTCCGCGCCTCGAGCCTCGCCGCCGTCGACTCGTCGCCGTCGAGGGCGGCAAGGCGCACCGATTTCGCGATGAAGCTCCTGGATCGCGCGAAGGGTGTACGATAGCGACATGCCCTCCCCCTGCGCCGGCAAGGCGCGCTTCACCTGCGAACAAGACGCCCGCGCAGCTCTGCGCCCCGGCTTGCAGACGACGTACTGCTCGAGCTGCGCGGCGTGGCACGTCGTGACTCCTCCCCCGGCTCCCAGAGTGGGAGCTCGCCGGATGCGCAGTGCGGTACACTACGGCAAGCGCTAGTCGCTGAACGCCGCCAGCGTCGCGCTGCTCGACTGAGCCAGCCGCAGGATCGCCTCGCGCTGGCCGTCGTCCGATCCGTCGATCACCTGGACGTGCTCGCCGTCGACGAAGATCGCGACGTAGCGCAATCGCAGCGCGAGCTTGTGGACGAAGACGCGGGCGTGCGCCGCGGACTCGAAGGCGAAGAGGTACTGCCGATCAAACACACCTGCTACCTCGCAAGATCAGAGACATCGATCCGAGCTTGTTACACCACCCGGCGCGGTGCGGCCAAGGCACGATCTCGCAACGGCACACGCGCCGGTACGCCGTCCGAGCCCTCATCCAACGGCAGAGAGGATGCGCGGGGCGGCAGCCGGCGACGTGGTGCTGCGGGCCGTAGCAGCGATCACGTGGCACCGAGAGTCCTCGTCACAACACGGATCCCCAGCCTTACCGCGTGCTCGATCCCCTTCAGCATCCCCGGCGTGATCCCGAGATCCGCGTACACAACGATCGCGTCCGCCCTCTCGTGCCACGCCCAGCCCGCCAGCATGCCCTTTCAGCGCTCCTCGGGCTTGGTGTCGTCGAGCACGCCGGGCTGTGTGTAGAGCGCATGAGAGGCGATCGGCGCCTCGTCCCGACGCAGGCAGTCCGCCATGCACGCGCGCAGGTAGCGCACGTTGCGCTCGATCGTCTCGGGCGTCGCAACGGTTCCGTCCACGTTGCGGCCGTAGGGGGATTCGATGACTACGAGTCTCATGGGTACCTCCCGAGAAAGAACAACCCTATCCCGATCGCGTCAATGACGTTGTGCTTCTGCCCCTTCGGAACGTCGCACCCCTCTACGATGCCTCGCTCCACGACGTCCAGCTTCGCCAGCACCCGCGCGTTGCAAACGTCCTTGGGCAGGTTGCCCTTCCACGCGTGCGGGGCAACAGTGTAGATCTTCCCCGTCGAGGCGCCCGCGTACCTGCCCGCGAGGAAGGCCAGGGTGACGAGATCGTTCGGCGGCACGGGATGCCCGGGGTAGATCTGTGGCAATTCAACGATCACGACAGACGCCAGCCTCAAAGGCGGACGACCTGTACCGCAGGATCTGAGATCTTCCTTGCTGAAACCCGCCCAGCCCGTGTGCATCCCAGGATCGATAGCCAACAGATCGACAAGATCCGATCTGTTGAGAAACGTACCAAGACGCTCCGCGAAAGGCTTTACTTCTTTGCAGGCGGCATTTCCCACGGCACGAGCCTCCCGTCCTTGCAAACTGGCTTGCTCTTCTTCGACCAGCACCTTGCCAAGAGAGGCTCGATCCTAGCCGGCACGTTGGGCAGAAACTCGTTAGCCCCCTGGATCATGATCCGGCCGAGCTCGACGGCCTTGTCGTGAGCACGATCGTCGTCGTCCACTTCCAAGATCGTCTCGTCGTGCACGAAGTTCACGGCTCGAGAGCCATACAAGACGTTCGAGGGCTCCGAGTAGCAAGCACGCACGACGAGGTAGTGCGCCCTCTTCGCGGCGTCCGCGCCGAGTCCCTGAAACCACGTGTTGCAAGAGGCCGTGTAGTGACACCCGCTGCGGATCCTCTGAGAGAACAGTTGCGTAACCTGTGCCTCCCCCGTGTCTTCGCTGATCAGATCACTGACGTGCGCGAAGAAGAACTGCATCTCGGGCCAGCGCTGCAACCACTGCTCCTTCAGTTCCCTCGCCCGCGCTTCCGTCAGGATCACCCCGTAGGACTTGCGGGCGAAGAGACAGAGCTTCTCGGGCCCGAGGCCCCCCGGGAAGCCGAAGTTGGCCACCTTCGCCGTCTGCCGCGCATTGTCGAGCGCCTCGTCGCCTGCCTTCTTTCTCTTGACAGCTCCCTCATACGTGATCCCGAGGATGTCCGCCGCGAACGCCGTGTGCGGATCCGATCCAGCGTTCAAGACTTCGGCCAAGTGCGACTGCCCGAACAACGTGACGCAGCACTGCGCGAGCGTGTGCAGCTCGAGGCCGGAAAAGTCCGCTTGCGCGAACACCTTGCCCGCACGCGGCACGAAGCACTCCCGGATCCCCGGCAGGCGCCGAGGGTTCTGCACGTTGGGCTTGCTCGACGTGCTGCGTCCCGACGCCGCCAAGCCGAACGACGTGTGCACGGGGTACACGGTACCGGCTCGGAGCACGGGCAAGTCCTTGCTCAGGACGTTCTTGAGGGACGTGATCTCGGCGTAGTCCTCGAGCAGATCGTCCCCGGACGCCTCGCAAGCGTCGGCGTCGAGACACACCCCGCCCTTGTCCGTCAAGCGCACGGGCTTGCCCAACGCTTCGCAAACCTGCACCATGCGGGCACGGGTGGCCTTGACGTTCCGGGTGCCGTCCGCGCGCACCAGGCCAGCCGCCTTGAGCCCGTCTTCGATCGCCGCCAGCGCCCCACGCGTCTCCCTCTCGAGCTTGTCTACCCCCGGCGCGTGCGTCCGCAGCCCCCACACGCTCGTCAGGTGCAGCGCCCACGCTGCCCGAGCCTGGCGAAACTGATCGGGGATGTACTTGACGTGCTCCTCTTGCTGCAGGAACACCTCGAGCGTCGCGCGGGCGTCCTCGAGAGGGTAGGTGCGAACTCCCTCGGGCCACTCGCTCAGGGGAACGTGCAAAAACTCCCCGTACCGAAGGCGCCAGGTGTCCTTGTCCAGGTGCCTGCCTGTCGCACGGTACGTCAAAGCGTCGAGGGTGTAGTCGTAAGGGATCCAGCGAGCGCCCTTCTTGATCGTCGCCTTGGGGCAGTTCTCCGGATCGCAATCCTCGTGCTCAGCACAGACGGCCTTGTCGAACTTGCGCAAGTACCCCCGGAACTGCCCCCCCGCGATGTCGAGCAACATCTGCCGCGTCTTGGTGTCCGTGACTCTGTCCGCGTCGTAAGCCTTGAAAACGAGCGGCACGAGCTCGGGCCACTTCGCACACAAGACGGCGAAATCGTAGGGCACGTGGTGCCCTACCAAGAGATCGTCGCCCTCAAGCCACGATCGGATCAGGGGAAGCGTTGCGGGATCGTCGGCGTGGATGATCCCGGGATCCTGCCCCGGCGTCTGGTACGTGACGCAGACGAGCTCGGGGGCCATGACACCTGCTCGAAAAAGGCAGGTCTCTGTGTCGAAGACGCGGATCAAAACGGCACCTCTTCTTCCTTCCCGGTTTCCACGTCGAGGATCGTCCAAGCCCCCGGCCGACCCGCGCCCCACAAGAACCACGCATACTCCGTCGCGTCGGTGCGCTTGTCTCCCGTGAACGACGGCCGACGCGGCAGTACGAACACGTGCGACGGGTTGTCCCGGTGCCACTGCGCCCGCTTCATGCTGGCAAGCCACGGCAGGCGAAGGAGCATGCAGACGACAGGAGCAAGATCCTGCGCCTTCTGAACGAACTGCAGCGCGTGGCTGTACGGGGGGTTCGAGACGATCAAGTCGAACCGATCGGTGCACAGCAAGAAATCCCCGAGAAGGGCAGGCAGCGCCGCGTCTTCCGCCACCCGACACCTTCCAGGCTCCTTCTCGATCCCGCAGATCTCCCGATCCGGCCACGCTTTGACAATCTCACGGAGGATCGCCCCCGTACCACACCCCGCGTCGAGGATCTTCGCCGCGGCAGGCAAGTGCGGCAGGATCGCCCGCACGCACCACGGCGGCGTCTCGTAGAAGTCGAGCATCGGCCGCAAGAGAGACTTGAGCTCGAACTCGCCTACCTGGACGAGAGACTCAACCACCTCGTCCGGGTGATCCTCAACGTACTGTTGGAACGCTTCTGTGCGAGACAGATGCGGCGTTGCGCGGATCTGCCCCCGGACACGATTGAAAAGAGCAATCCAGTCCGGGGGCAGGTTCCTGCGAACTTCGGCGTCCGTCTCAGGCCGTAGTCTCGGCAACGATCTGTCCCCACTTGTGCAGACTGAAGTCGGTGTCCTTCTTCGTCTTGACGACGACCACCTCGACGGGGATCAGCATGCCGTTGATCACCCCGTCGTTGACGGTCGCGTCCATGAACTCCTCGACCTGATCGATGAAGTCCTTGTCGTCGGCCTTGCTGCCCAGGATGCTCGCCGCGAACGCCTTCAAGGCGCCGAAACCGATGTCCAGATCCTGCAGGGACTGGTACCAGGAGGCGGTAGTGCCCTCCTGGTTCGGCAGCGTCTTTTCGAGCTCCTGCAGGCTGTAGTCCGCGGTGCCGAGCGCCTCGATCGCCCGCTTCTTGGAGATCTCGTAGTCGGACTTCTCGATCGTGAACTCGAGGATGTACGCGTCCCCCTTGGCCCGCGTTTTCTTGTAGATCGCCCGCTTGACGCGCACGAGGTACTGCCCCTCCTTGAGGAAGGTCCCCCTCTCAAAGGTCTTTGCGTCCCGTAGTCCTGCGAAGAGACTGCCCATGATCTTGTCCTTTAGGCCCAGAGGGGCCCCTTTCGATTGTCAATGTTTGGCATACACACGTCGGCTAAGAGAAGCTTTTGATCGTGCCCCAAAGTGTCTGCGGTTGCCTTTGCCCCGTCCAGCGCTCGCTGGAAAGCGTCGTGGTGCTCCCGGCAACCGAGCAGG
>Ga0187888_1004424_pt1 | contig 10315 bp, 9 predicted proteins | sample June2016WEW_7_40_FD_132987 | JGI IMG/M metagenome (GOLD analysis project Ga0187888, IMG submission 132987) | Peatland microbial communities from SPRUCE experiment site at the Marcell Experimental Forest, Minnesota, USA - June2016WEW_7_40 | ecosystem: Environmental > Terrestrial > Soil > Wetlands... | reverse complement strand
TCCAGTGAACAAGGTCTCGGCATCGATCCCCTCCAAAAATCGAATCAATGCCGCTAGATTCCCCCATTCATAATTTAAGGGGAATCCCCCGATTCAACCCAGCCGAAACATGCTCTAATGATAGGCCGCGCCCTCGCCCACTTTGCCGCGGAACAGCCAGTAGGTCAGCGCGGTGTAGCCGAGAATGATCGGCAGCAGCACCAAGGTCCCGACCAGCATGAAGGTCTGGCTCGACGGCGCCGCCGCCGCCGCCCGGATCGTCAAGTCCGGAGGCACGATGTAGGGAAACGTCGAGATCACCAGGCCAAGATAGCCGAGCAGGAAGAGCGCGATGGTGGCGAGGAACGGTGCGGCCTCGCGCCGGGTCTCGATCCAATGCCATTCGGCGAGCGCGACGAGGCCCGTGAGGATCGGCACCGGCAACAGATAATACAGATTCGGCAGCGTGAACCAGCGCTGCGCGATGCGCGGAAATTCGAGCGGCGTGAAAATGCTCACCGCCGCCATGAACACGAGGACGGCGAGAAGAAGCACTTTCGCCTGTGCCGCGGCGCGCCGCGCCATGTCGCCGTCGGTTTTCAACATCAGCCAGGTGGCGCCGAGGAGCGCGTAGCCGGCAACGACACCGAGCCCGCAGACGACGCCGAACGGTGTCGCCCAGTCGAACGGGCCGCCGGCGAAGGCGCCGTTCTCGATTTTGATGCCCTGCACCAGCCCGCCGAGCACGAGTCCCTGGCAAAAGCCGGCCAGCGTCGAGGCGCCGGCAAACACCGCATTCCAAAACGGCTTGCGCTGCGCATTGCCGCGGAACTCGAACGTCACCCCGCGCAAGACCAGCGCCAGCAGCATGACGATCAGCGGCAGGTAGAACGCCGGCATGATGATCGAATAAGCGCGAGGGAAGGCGACCAAGAGCCCGCCGCCGCCGAGCACCAGCCAGGTCTCGTTGCCGTCCCAGAACGGCGCGATCGACGCCAGCATGCGATCGCGCTCGCTGTCGTCCTTGGCGAACGGGAACAACATGCCGATGCCGAGATCGAAGCCGTCAAGAATGACATAAAACGCCACGGCGACGGCGAGGATGCCGGCCCAGATGAAAGCAAGTTGCGCGGCGATGTCCATGGCGCGATCCTTTACTCTAGCTCTCAAACGACGGATGCCCGGCGGCAAGCCGCTGCCGGGCGGCTTCGTCGCGCTCGGCATCCTGCGGCCATCGGGCGATCAGCCGATTGATGAAATAGATGCCGAACGAGAACACGACGAGATAGATCAGCACGAAGAGAACCAGCGTCGTCGCCACGCTCGCCGCCGGCACCGGCGAGGCCGCGTCGACGGTGCGCAGCACGCCCTCGACGACCCATGGCTGGCGCCCGCACTCGGTGACAACCCAACCGGCGATGACGGCGACGAAGCCGGCCCACCAGGTGTGTGAGACGATCGTGAGGTACCAGCGCGTCTCGAACAGCCGTCCGCGCCAGAGCAGCCAGGCGCCGAACAAAGCCGCCGCGATCATGTAGAAGCCGATCGCCAGCATGATGCGAAAGCCGAAGAAGACGTTCTTCACCGGCGGCCGATCCTGCTGCGGCACGTCCTTCAATCCGGGAAACAGGCCGTTCCACTGATGCGTGAGCACCAGCGAGGAGCCGTGCGGGATGGAGATGGAGAACAGGTTGCGCTCGGTCTTCTCGTCCGGCCAGGCGAAGATCTCGAAATCGCCGGGCGTGCTGCCGTCCCAATGCGCCTCCATGGCGGCGATCTTGGTCGGCTGGTGAGCGAGCGTGTTGAGACCGTGCTGGTCGCCGATGATGAGCTGCAGCGGCGCCAGCACCGCGGTCAGCGAGATCGCCATGCGCAGCATGGTGCGCGCTTCCTCGATATGGCGTCCCGCCAGCAGCTGCCGCGCGCCGACTGCGAGCACGACGAATCCCGCGGTGAGAAACGACGCATTGATCATGTGCGCGAAGCGGTAGGGAAAGCCGGGATTGAAGATGATGGCAAACCAGTCGAGCGGATCAACGATGCCGGCTTGCAGGGTGTATCCGGCCGGCGTCTGCATCCAACTGTTGGCCGCGAGGATCCAGAACGCCGAGAGCGTGGTGCCGACGGCGACCGCTACGCCTGAGAACACATGCAGCCAGCGCGGCACGCGATCGCCGCCGAACAGCAGGACCGAGAGGAACGTCGCTTCGAGAAAGAACGCGGTGAGCACCTCATAGCCGAGCAGCGGGCCGATGACGTTGCCGGCCACGGCAGAGAACCGGCTCCAATTGGTGCCGATCTGATAGGACAGGACGACGCCGGAAACGACGCCCATGGCGAACGACACGGCGAAGATCTTGGTCCAGAAGGCGGCCAGCCGCTGGTAACGCTCGGCGCCGGTCCAGCCCCACAACACTTCGAGCGTGGCGAGATAGGCCGCAAGCCCGATCGTAAAGCTCGGGAAGATGATGTGAAACGAGATGGTGAAGGCGAATTGCAGCCGCGACAGCAGAACGGGATCGAGCTCCATGGCATGAACTCCGTCTCATGCGGTCGTGAAATGTCCTATGATAGAGGCGCTTCGAGCGACGCGGAATGCGACAAGTGAGGCCACCACCGGTGCACCAAGTCCGCATCCTTTTTCGACCGTTTGTTCGGGCTGGGCAAGGCGGTGCGAGCGCTCGGCTTCGCCGTCAAATCGCCTCGGATAGGCAGCGCCGCTAGAAGGGCCTCATCACAGGAGAACTGGACGCCATGAATGCCAGCGCCTTTTCGTCATGGCAGCTTTGGGCCGTGCTGTCGGCGGTGTTTGCCGCGCTGACGGCGATCTTCGCCAAGATCGGCGTGGAGAACGTCAACTCCGATCTTGCCACCTTCATCCGCACCATCGTCGTGGTCGGCGTCCTGGGATTAATCGTCTTTGCCACCCGGCAGTTCCAGAACCCGGCGGAAATCTCCGGACGCACGTATCTGTTCTTAGTGTTGTCCGGCCTCGGCACCGGCGCGTCGTGGCTTTGCTATTTTCGCGCGCTCAAGCTCGGCAATGCGGCGCAAGTCGCGCCGATCGACAAATTGAGCGTGGTTCTCGTCGCCGTCTTCGGCGTGCTGCTTCTTGGCGAAAGGCTTTCGGCGGTGAACTGGCTCGGCGTGTTGCTGGTTGCCGGCGGCGCGATCCTGGTGGCGATGCGCTGAATGCGGCCAAGCTATGGCGCGAGCGCCTTTTTGATCGCCAGAAAATCGCGCCAGGCCAGCCGCTTCTGCAGCGGGCTGCGCAGCAGAAAGGCGGGGTGGTACGTCGCCAGCGCGCGGATCTCGCGGCTGCCGGTGTCGAATTTAAACCAGCGGCCGCGCGTTCGCGTGATCCCTTCCTTGGTCTCGAGCAAAGTCTGCGTCGACGGCTGTCCGAGACAGACGAGGATATCGGGGTCGGCAAGCTCGATCTGGCGGCGGATAAAGGGCAGGCAGATGGCGCTCTCATGCGGCGTCGGCGTGCGGTTGCCGGGCGGGCGCCAGGGCACGATGTTGGCAATATATACTTGCGTGCGATCAAGCCCGATCGCCTCGATCATGCGGTCGAGCAATTTTCCCGAGCGGCCGACAAAAGGCAGCCCGGCAATGTCCTCGTCGCGCCCCGGCGCTTCGCCGACGAACATGACGCGGCCTGTTGGATTGCCGTCGGCGAAGACAAGCTGGGTCGCGGTCGCGCGCAGCATGCAGCCTTCGAAGGCTTCGAGGAGCGCCCGCAGCTCATCCAGGGTCTTCGCGCTTTTGGCGGCTGCATGCGCCGACATCACGGCGGCTTCGGGCGAGGGCCGGGCTGCGATGCCTGCTCCGGGCGAGCCGATCATGGTGCTCCCTGCCCCCTTGAGCGGGAGGGACAGGGATCCTTTCCTCATGGCGGGCGACCCACCGTCACCCCCCTCCTTGCGCGTCGCGCCGGCCTCTGCCGCAAGGGGGGTAGCAAACGAATTGCCGGCTGGCGGTTGCGCCGCATCGGCAAAGCGATCGACCGGCTCTTCGCCGACGAGGGCGTCGACCCCGGCATCGAGGTAGAAGGCGATCAGCTCGCGTGAATCTTTGCCGGCGGAATTCATGGCTGAGGGTGAATTATGGACGATGAATTCAGTCTATGCGAGGGATGAAAACATGAAATACTGCTTGTCGAGCGGATTATGGAGCCGGTCATGAGTGCAGCGGACGTTCCCGCCCGCGAGGCGATGGAGTTCGACGTTGTCATCGTCGGCGCCGGCCCGGCCGGCCTTACCGCCGCGATCAGGCTCAAGCAGCTCGCGCCCGAAACCTCCGTCGTCGTGGTGGAGAAGGGTTCCGAAGTCGGCGCGCATATTCTCTCCGGCGCGGTGATCGATCCGATCGGGCTTGATCTTCTCCTGCCGGAATGGCGGAACGAGGAAGCTCCGGTGCGGACCGCGGTGACGGCGGATCGCTTTTATATGCTTGGGTCTTCCGGCGCGCTGCGGATGCCGAATGCGCTGATGCCGCCGCTGATGAGCAATCACGGCACTTTCATCGTCTCGCTCGGCGATGTCTGCCGCCACCTGGCGCAGAAGGCGGAAGCGCTCGGCGTCGAAATCTATCCCGGCTTTGCCGCCACCGAGATGCTGTTCGAGAATGACGCGGTCGCCGGCATCGCCACCGGCGACATGGGCGTCGCCAAGGACGGACACCACAAGCCCAGTTTTACCCGCGGCATGGAGCTGCACGCCAAATATACGCTGTTCGCCGAGGGTGCCCGCGGCAGCCTGTCGAAACAGCTGATCGAACGTTTCGGCCTTGCGCAGGGCCGCCAGCCGCAGAAATTCGGCATCGGCCTGAAGGAACTGTGGCAGGTCGCGCCGGAAAAGCACCGCCGCGGCCTTGTTCAACACACGATGGGCTGGCCGCTCGACAACCGCACCGGCGGCGGTTCGTTCATGTACCACTACGCCGACAATCTGGTGACCGTCGGCTTCGTCGTCCACCTCAATTACCACAACCCTTATCTGTCGCCGTTCGAGGAGTTCCAGCGCTTCAAGACGCATCCGCTGGTGCGTGACACCTTCGCCGGCGGCAAGCGGCTTTGCTATGGCGCGCGCGCCATCAGCGAGGGCGGCTGGCAATCGGTGCCGCGGGTGGCGTTTCCGGGTGGCGTCCTGGTCGGCTGTGCGGCGGGCTTTTTGAACGTGCCGCGCATCAAGGGGACCCACAACGCGATGCTGTCGGCGATGCTGGCGGCCGAGCATATGGCGGCCGCGCTGGCGCAAGGGCGCGCCCATGACGAGCTTTCGAGCTACGAAGCGGCGTGGCGCGCTTCGCCGATCGGCCGCGACCTCTGGCGCGTGCGCAACGCCAAGCCGTTATGGTCGAAACTCGGCACCGTCGCCGGCGTCGCGCTCGGCGGGCTCGATATGTGGACCAACACGCTGGGCTTCTCGCTCCTCGGCACGATGAGTCACGGCAAGCCTGATTCGGCGACGCTCAAGCCCGCGGCGGACTGCCGGCCCATCGCTTATCCGAAGCCCGACGGCAAGCTCACCTTCGACCGGCTCTCCTCGGTCTACCTCTCGAACACCAATCACGAGGAGGATCAGCCGGTGCATTTGATCGTGCGCGACCCCGCGCTGCAAAAATCATCGGAGCTCGGGGTCTATGCCGGGCCGTCGGCGCGCTATTGCCCGGCCGGCGTGTATGAATGGGTCGAGGAGGCCGGCTCGCCGCGCTTTGTAATCAACGCCCAGAACTGCGTCCACTGCAAAACCTGCGACATCAAGGATCCGAACCAAAATATCACCTGGGTGCCGCCCGAGGGCGGCGGCGGGCCGAATTACCCGAATATGTGATTCCCACGACGCCTGCGGGACTTGCGTCGAAAAGGTCCGGCTCTGCTGCCGCGATTTTGCCTCCCTTCGTGGCTAATAGGCGCACGTCCTTGCGGGGACGTGATAAAACGGTCATTCTCGCGGGCATACCGACATCCGGCGCTTTCGAGTCCCAGTTCGCCGATCCGGGTTGCCAATGGAGATCTCGTGATTCATTTGCTGCTGTCCCGGCGCGCCGCCGTCGTTGGCGCCGTTGTCCTCTGGAGTCTGCCCTCAGCGCTCGCCGCCCAGGCGCCGACGCCGCAGGAGTTGTCACACGCGACCGCCTCCGGCAGCTACTTGGCTGCCCGGCACGCCGGCGTCGAGCGCGATTCCGGCACGGCGGCTGCCTATTATCTCAATGTGCTCAAGGCCGATCCGCGCAATGCCGATCTGCTCAGCCGCACCTTTCTGTCCGTTCTGACCGAAGGCGACATCGACGAAGCCGGCCGGCTCGCCGACCGGCTGATCCAACTCGATCGCAGCGACCGCATTGCGCGCCTTGTGATCGGGGTGCGCGCGCTCAAGCAGAAGCAATATGCGATCGCCCGGCAGAACTTCGCGCAATCGGTGCGCGGCCCGGTGACCGATCTGACGGCGACGCTGCTCTCGGCGTGGGCGCTGGCCGGCGCCGGCGACACGCACGCGGCGATCGACACGCTGGATCGGCTCGCCGGACCGGATTGGTACGCCATCTTCAAGGACTTGCATGGCGGCCTGATCCTCGATGTCGCCAACAACAAGAAGGAAGCCGCCAAGCGTTACGAGCGCGCTTACAAGGCCGACCCGATGGCGCTGCGTACCGTGCAGGCCTACGCCCATTATTTGTCGCGCAACGGCGGCAAGGACGATGCGCTGAAGCTCTATCAGCAGTTCAACAAGGGCGTCGCCGATCATCCGATCGTCGTCGAAGAGATGAAGCAAATTGCGGCCGGCGACAAATTGCCGCCGCTCGCCGATTCGCCGCGGTCCGGCGCCGCCGAAGCGCTTTACGGTCTCGGTGCCTCGATCGGGCGTCGCGGCGGCGAAGACTTGGCGCTGGTCTATCTGCAGCTTGCGCTCTATCTCGAGCCGACGCACGCCATGGCGTTGCTGTCGCTTGCCGACCTCTACGACTCGCTGAAAAAGCCCGAGCTCGCGATCAAGATCTACGACCGGATACCGGTGTCGTCGCCGCTGCGGCGCAACGCCGAAATCCAGGTCGCTTCCGATCTCGATTCTCTCGATCGCACCGACGAGGCCAAGAAGCGGCTCGAGGCTCTGATCGCGGAGCATCCGAAGGATTCCGAAGCGATTATCGCGCTCGGCAACATCTTGCGCGGCCGCAAGGCGTTCGCCGAATGCGCCGATGTCTACAGCAAGGCCATCGCCAACCTGGCGGTGCCGGAAAAGGCGAACTGGGTGTTGTTCTATTTTCGCGGCATCTGCTACGAACGCTCCAAGCAATGGCCGAAGGCCGAAGCCGATCTGAAGAAGGCGCTGGCGCTTTTCCCGGACCAGCCGCTGGTGCTTAATTACCTTGGCTATTCCTGGGTCGACCAGGGCGTCAATCTCGACGAAGGCATGAACATGATCCGTCGTGCCGTCGAGCAGCGGCCGGACGACGGCTATATCGTCGACTCGCTGGGCTGGGCCAATTTCCGCATCGGCAATTACGAGGAAGCGGTGAAGGACCTCGATCGTGCCGTCGAGCTCAAGCCCGACGATTCGACCATCAACGATCACCTCGGCGATGCCTATTGGCGGATCGGTCGGGTGCTGGAGGCGCACTTCCAATGGTCGCACGCCAAGGACCTCAATCCGGACCCAGAAGAGCTGCCGAAGATCGAGCAAAAGCTCAAAACCGGGCTCCCCGACGACACGTCTTCCGCGGCCGATGCCGCCAAGACGAAGAAGGCCGGTAACGGCGGGTGAGGCGTGTCCTTGCCCGTTCAGCTGGCCGCGGCCGCGCCGGCCAAGGTCAATCTGACGCTGCGGGTCTTACGCCGCCGCGACGACGGCTATCACGAGATTGAAAGCCTGGTGGCGTTCGCCGACTTCGGCGACCGCCTGAGTTTGTCACCGGGAGGCGAGCTTACGCTGCAAGTGAGCGGACCGAGCGCCGCGGCCGCCGGCGATGGCGCCGACAATCTGGTGCTCAAGGCGGCGCGCGCGTTGGCGGCACGGTGCCCCGACATCGTCCTCGGCGCTTTTCGCCTGGACAAGACACTGCCGGTCGCGGCCGGTCTCGGCGGCGGTTCGGCCGATGCCGGCGCGGCGTTGCGGCTTCTCGCGCAAGCAAACGGGCTTTCGCGCGACGATCCTCGTCTGTATGCGGCGGCCCGCGCGACCGGCGCCGACGTGCCGGTCTGTCTCGATGCGCGCGCGCGGGTCATGCGCGGCATCGGCGAGCAGCTATCGGCGCCGCTTTCGCTGCCGTCCCTACCGGCGGTGCTGGTCAATCCCGGCGTGGCGCTGCCGACCAAGGCAGCCTTTGCCGGGTGGCGGCCGGCTGCGGCGCCGGGCGCGGCGCTCGACCCCGCGGCGGTTGCGAAACTGACCGGCCGCGATCAGCTTTTGCAATATCTGGCAACGCAGTCGAACGATCTGGAAGAGCCGGCCGTCGCGCTCAAGCCGGTCATCGCCGAAGTTCTTGCGGAGCTGCGTAGGCTTCCCGGATGCCAACTGGCCCGCATGTCCGGCTCAGGTGCGACCTGTTTCGGCCTGTTCGCCACCTCGGCGGCAGCGCGAGAAGCGGCAAAGGTCCTGCGCGACAAATATCAACATTGGTGGGTTGAGGCAGGCGCGTTGGGTGGCGACCGGAATTGACGCGTTAATGCGTCCGCGCCACGCAAAAATCGACCGTCTCGGCGAGCGCGGATTTCATCGGCGAATCGGGGAACAGAGCGAGCGCGTCGCGGGCGATGGCGCCGTAATGATGTGCGCGTCCGATCGTGTCCTCGAGCGCGCGGTGCTTGATCATCAGTCCGATGGCATGATCGAGGTCGGCATTGGTGGTTTCGCCGCGTTCCAGCGCGCGCCGCCAGAATTCGCGCTCGGCGTCGCCGCCGCGGCGGAAGGCGAGCACGACCGGCAGCGTGATCTTTCCTTCGCGGAAATCATCGCCGATGTTCTTGCCGAGCTTGGCCGCGGCGCCGCCATAGTCGAGCGCGTCGTCGACCAGCTGGAACGTGATGCCGAGATTCATCCCGAACGACCGGCAGGCAGCCTGCTCGGCCTTTCCCCGCGAAGACAGCACCGGCCCGACTTCGCAGGCGGCGGCGAACAACTCGGCCGTTTTGGCGCGGATAACGGCGATGTACTCGTCCTCGGTGGTCGCCGTGTTCTTGGCCGCGGCCAGCTGCATGACCTCGCCTTCGGCGATCACGGCGGCGGCCGAGGAGAGAATTTCGAGCGCCTTGAGGCTGCCGACCTCGACCATCATCTTGAAGGCCTGGCCGAGCAGGAAATCGCCCACCAGCACGCTTGCCTCGTTGCCCCAGAGCATGCGGGCGGCGAGCCGACCGCGCCGCAGCTCGCTCTCGTCGACCACGTCGTCGTGCAAGAGCGTGGCCGTGTGCATGAACTCGACGGCCGCCGCGAGCTTGATATGGCCGTCGCCGCCATAGCCGGTGAGCCGCGCCAGCGCCAGCGTCAGCATCGGCCGCAGCCGCTTGCCGCCGGAATTGATCAGGTGGTTGGCGACCTCCGGGATCATGGCCACCTCGGAGCCCGCGCGCGCGAGGATGGCGCTGTTGACGCGCTCCATATCGGGGGTGACCAGCTCGACCAAGGGATCGATCGAGGGTGCACCCGGACTTTCAAAAGGGACGACAACGGCCACTTGAACTACTCCGAAGAGGACGCGCAAGCATAGAAACGCTAAGGTGAGGGGGCAAGTATGCCGGCGGTTGCAGTAAAAATCCGCCGGCGCCTGCATCTGTTCCGTTAGCGCCGACCACGCTAGCGACCTACTGTGCGGTTTTGCCCGAGGCGGCCGTCCATGTCTATGACAACAATTCCATCGTCGGCAATCTCATCGCCTATTTGGCGCTGGGCGCACCGGGCGAGGAGCGTCACCGAGGCTGAGCATGCGCGAACTTGTCCGCACTAACGATGCGGTGTTGATCTCGGCGATCGAGGCGCTGCTCAAGGGCGCGCAGATCGGCCACATGGTGGTCGATCAGAATATGAGCGTGCTGGAAGGCTCGATCGGCATTTTCCCGCGCCGCATTCTGGTCGGCGAGGATGAATTGGAAGGCGCACGCCGGCTGCTCGAGGAGGCCGGCTTCGCCCACGAGCTGCGCCGCGATGGCCGCTGAACGGGCCGAAATCAGCGAGGATGCGATCCTCGGCGGCCGGCTCATCCTGCGCCAGCCTCGCAACGGTCACCGCGTCGGCCACGACGCCATCCTGCTGGCGGCGGCGACGTTGGCGCGTGCCGGCGAGCAGATCATCGATCTCGGCGCCGGTGTCGGCGCGGCGGGGCTGGCGGTTGCTCG
>Ga0187888_1004412_pt1 | contig 10333 bp, 6 predicted proteins | sample June2016WEW_7_40_FD_132987 | JGI IMG/M metagenome (GOLD analysis project Ga0187888, IMG submission 132987) | Peatland microbial communities from SPRUCE experiment site at the Marcell Experimental Forest, Minnesota, USA - June2016WEW_7_40 | ecosystem: Environmental > Terrestrial > Soil > Wetlands... | reverse complement strand
GGTTTGATGAGCGGGGTGTGGAAACGGAGCATGGCGAAGCTAGTGAGGCACCGGCAACCGAAAGGGCCGGACACAGATATGCCGAGCCTAAAACCACCGCGCCACACCTCGACTCTACAACTCTTGACGCGGGGTTCTGGCCGGGTTAGTTTCCCACCATGGCTCGATTCGGGGGAGTCGGGGACACCATACCCAACTCTTGACGCGGGGTTCTGGCCGTGGGAGGTAAAAAGCGACATCACTGAATAGCGCTTCCTTAGCCCCTAAGCCGGTTGCATCAAGCGTTTACGTGCGTGTCCCCGAGGGCCATGCCCTCACAAACGGTCGATATCAGTGACGTCCCTTTTTCCCCCCCAAGCGGTTCGTGAACACGATCATCCTGATGCCCTGCCAGATTGTCCGCGGTGGGCGGCGGTTGATCTACCGGCTGTTGTCGTGGAACGAGTGGCAAGGGGTGTTCTTGCGGGTGGTTCACGCGCTGCGGTGCTGACGTGGTGCAGGAACGAAGCCGGGATCCGGACGTCCCGGTCCCCAAGGGCATCGTGGGCCGAGAGGCACAAGTGGGGGGTGACGATAAAGCAGTCGAGCCGGTGGGTACGTGGAGGCACCTGGCCTTCCCGATGACCGTGTGCGCTCGACCGAGATACGCCGACTCAAGCGGCGCGGGTCTCAAACCTCGCTTGTTTGAGGTCTAGTACCTTGTGTCGTCCTGCGAGTAGAATGCCTCTGGAGGAGCAACGAGATGAGCGAAGACGAGTATGTACGAACTAAGGAAGACCTCGAGGCTCGACGTGATGCGGTAAGCCCGGGCAACGGCCCGGAGGTTTTGATCCGTCCGGTTGAGCACTCGGGCGCCGAACAAAAAGACCCTGAGACCGTCCCCGTTGATGACGATGAACGCCCCTGGCGACGAGGCATCGCGCTGACCTATCGCCACAGGTCGGTTCTTGCGGTCCCGGTAGACATCCAAACCGCGGAACTTCCCCGATGGAGGCCACGCTCTGTCGGCGATGCCGGAAGGGCATCACAAGACGATGAGTGATCAGTGGTATAAGCTGGCTGCCGCCGATGAGCGGGTGACCCAGGGTGACATCGTTTTCCAGTGTCCACTGCTCAACTGGCATCCCGAGGCCGTCGAGATCGGTTCAGCAGCTCAAAGCAGCGAGCGTCTCAAACAGATCTCCCAGGCGATCGAGGCCGATGTGGTTGTAATGACCCAGGCATGCGACCTGGAGCATGACCACGTGACGAACGTCGTTGTTTGCCCCCACGTAGGGCTTCTCGAGCACAAAGCTCTTTGGGAAGAATTCATGACGAGCAAGTCGCAGAATCCGTCTGCAAAGGCCTGGCGAAATTACTGCGATGACATCCAGGGTGGATATGTCTGGAACCTCTGTTTTCTCAACGCGGCCGAGTTAGACGGCTTCTCCCACGAAATCAGGGTCGTAGACTTCCGCGAAGTCTTCACGATCCCGCGGATTGTTCTTGAGACCGTCATTCGCGAGAGGTCCGTGCTCAGGCTGCAGCTTCTTCCCCCTTACAAAGAGCATCTCTCCCAGGCCTTTGCGCGCTTCTTCATGCGGGTCGGGCTGCCGACTCCCGTCATCAGGCAGTGGTGACCTTTGAATTGCTGTTCGATCAGATCGTCAGGATCAATCTGGCCTCTTCGCCCGATAACTACGATTCCGTCATTTCCCCGCCGGCTTGCCGTCGTAGGTGATGACCTTGATCGCCTTGAAGCCCGCCTTCGCCAGTTCCGGCTCGACGGTCTTGCGGTCGCCGACGACGAGGATGAAACGGTCGGCCGGGGCAACGACTTCGGTCATCGACTGCTGGGTCTCGGCAAGAGAGACGCGGTCCAGGTTGGGCAGGAAGGTCTCGAGGTAATTGGCAGGCAAACCGAACTCGGCGATCTCGGCAAGGGCGGAGGCGATTCCGGAGGGCGACTCAAACCCCTCGGGATAGCTCCGCGCCTCGGCGGACCGAGCCTTGTCGACCTCTTCGGCAGTCATCGGACGAGCCTTTGCGAGCGCGTCGAGCTCCTTGAGGATCTCCTGAAGTGCCGGCGCTGTGGCATCGGCTCGCACGGCGGTCGAGACGCTCCAGACGCTCTTGCTGCGACGGAAGTGAAAGGCAGAGCGGGCGCCGTAGGTGTAGCCGTGATCCTCCCGTAGATTCTTGTTCAAGCGACTCAAGAAATCTTCGCCGAGCAGATGGTTGCCGACCAGTGTTGCCATGTAGCGCGGATCGCGCCGATCTACCCAGTGCCGGCCCACGCTGATCACGCTCTGCACCGCGCCCGGCTTGTCCACCAGGTAGATGACGCCCGGCTCCGGTTTGACCTCGGCCAAAGGCCTGGGACTGGGGCCCGGGTTGCCTCCTCGCCAGCGTCCGAGAGTTTGCTCGAGGGTGCGCGTCACCGCGTCCGGATCGACGTCTCCCGTGACGATGAGCGTGGCCCCTTTGGGTCCGAAACCGCGAGAGTGGAAGGCCCGGACCTCGTCGCGTGTCAGCCGCTTGACTGTCTCAGGATAGCCCTCGGCCGGTTTGCCGTAGGGGTGTTCGGGATTGTACATGACGATGGGCAGAGCGCGGCGGGCAAGCCAGCCAACATCTTCAGGGCCTTGCAGCAGGCTGGCAAGCTGCTGGGTCCGCTCGCGGTCGAAGTCCTTGGGATCGAACCGGGGAGACGCGAGCATCTCGGCCAGCAGAGTCAACGTCGGCTCCAGGTTCCGAGCCAGGACACTGACGCCCACTACTGTGTCGTCGTGGCCCGCGCCCACGCGTACCGCGGTGCCGAGTTGCTCGAACGCCTCGGCCAGCTCGGTGGCCGTGCGCGAGGAGGTGCCTTGATCGAGCAATCGCGCGGTCAGATGCGCCAGTCCCGCTTTGCCCTCGGGATCGTCGCCGGTACCAATCGGCACGGTGAGCGACACCTGGACCAGGGGCAACATCTTCCAGGTTGAGATCCAGAGGTCGATCCCGTTGGAGAGCGACCGGCGCACGTAGCGCGGAGGCTGAAACCCCTGTGGGATTGTTGGGCCGGGCAATTTTGACCAGTCGGGCCCTCCCGCGGGCGGTCGCGTGCTGACCCTGGCCTTTCTGGCCGTCTCCGGATCGGGGCCAACAGGAGCCGGTTCGGTCTTGGCCTCGCCGGGCTGCACCGGGCGTACCAACAGGGTCACCTTGTCGTCGGTGAGGTAGCGGGAAGCGACGCGCTGGATGTCGGCCGGAGTGACCTTGAAATAACGGGCGAACTCCTTGCGGTAATACTCCGGATCGTCCTTCTGGGCGAACCCCGTGCTGATCGAGACAGCCCGTCCGATGGTCCGGGTAAGCCGAGCGTACAGTCCGGTCTCGAGCCGTGCCAGAACGCGGGCCAGCTCGGCCGGCGAGGGAGGCTCGGCACGCAGCCTGGCAATCTCCTTCTGGAACTCGCTCTCGATGCCGGCGGTCGTTTTTCCCTCGGCGGCTGTAGCCTGAAGCGTCAAGAGACCGGCGATCTCCTTGGTGTCGTTATTGGCCGAAACATCCTTGGCCAGGCGCAGGTCGCGGACCAAGGTCTTATGCAGCCGGGAAGTTTCGCCGCCGGCCAGCACGGTGGCCAGCATGTCCAGCGCGGGGGAGTCAGGATGATCGTCGGCCACCGTGGGCCACGACCAATGGATTCGGGGGAGCTTGACCTCGTCGGCCAGCTCGACGTGCGCGGATCGAGCGGCTACCGGCTGTGCGTGCACTGATGACGGGCGCGGGCCGGCGGATAAAGGCCCGAAGTAGCGGGCGATCAAATCCTTCGCCCGCGTGGGATCGAAGTCGCCCGCCAGGCAGAGGGTCGCGTTTGCAGGGTGGTAGAACTCAGCGAAGAACGATCTGAGATCGTCGAGCGAGGCGGCGTTCAGGTCTTTCATCGAGCCGATGACCGGCCAGGAATAGGGGTGGCCCTTGGGGAAGACCCGGGCCAGGAGCGTCTCCTCAACCAGCCCGTACGGGACGTTATCAACGTCCTGTCGCCGCTCGTTCTTGACCACCTCGCGCTCGGTGTCGAACTTCGCCTGATCCAGGGCGGAGGGGAGGAACGCCAGACGCTCGGCCTCAAGGTAAAGGGCCCGCTCAAGGTACTCGCTGGAGACCGTCTCGAAATAGATTGTCATGTCTTCCGTCGTGAACGCGTTCGATTGCGCCCCGGTCTCCTGGAGCGGGATGTCATAGTTGGGAACGTTCTTGGTGCCACGAAACATCATGTGTTCAAATAAGTGAGCGAAGCCCGTACGGCCCGCCCGCTCGTTCTTGGAGCCGACGTGATAGGCGACGCAGACCACAACCCGGGGCACGCTGGCATCACGGTGCAGTGCAACCTTCAGGCCGTTCGGCAAGCGGTAAGATTCGATCTCGAGCTTGGGCCCCTTGAGATCGGGCTGTGCGCCAGGGGCCGAGGCGGCAGTCAAGGTCACGAGGAAGAGAACGATGAGTCTTCGCATAAATCAATGAATCCACATCAGTTAAGTCTTGGGAATCAAGGCTCGACGAAGGCCCTGACCTCTCGCTTGAGTCGATGGCAAGGCCCCGTCAGAGCAGCGCTGTTGCTTCGGGGCAACCCAGCATGAGGTTCAGGTTCTGGACGGCCACACCCGCGGCCCCCTTGATCAGATTGTCGAGGCAGGCGAGGATCACGATCTGACCGCGGACGACCCGGAGCGTGATGTCGCAATAGTTGGTGAGCGCGGAGTCCTTGGTCGCCGGCAGGTGGGAGACGATCCGGAGGAACGGGCTTTGTGCATAGAACGACCGGTAAAGCTCGAGCAGCTCGTGCTCGACGGCTGCTTGCTTGGGCCGGGCGTAGATCGTGGCGAAGATGCCCCGGTCCATCGGCACGAGGTGAGGCGTGAAGATGACCTCGACCGCCTCGCCGCGCCCGCTGGTCATCGTCGTCAGCACCTGGTCGATCTCGGGAGTGTGCCGGTGCCTGCCCACGTTGTAGGCCGAGAAGCTCTCGTTGCACTCGGGGAAATGGAAGTTCAGCTTGGGCGATCGGCCGGCCCCCGAGACGCCGCTCTTGGCGTCGATGATGATTCCGGTCCGCTCGATAAGGTCCCCGGCGATCAGGGGCGCCAGGGCGAGGATGCTGGTCGAGGTGTAACAGCCCGGGTTGGCGATGAGCTGCGCCGGAGGAATCTGGTCGCGGAAGAGCTCGGGCAGGCCGTACACGGCTTGCTTCAAGCCGGGGAGGTCGGTGTGCTGGTGGCCGTACCAGTCGGCGTAGACCTGGGGATCGCTCAAGCGGTAGTCCGCGCTCAGATCGATGACCCGGACGTTTCTCTTTCGGAGGGCCGGAACGACGGCCAGGCTTGCCGTGTGCGGTAACGCGAGGAAGGCGAACGACGCCCGCTCGGCGATCTGATCGGCGTCGAACGGTTCACAAGCCAGGTCGATCCGCCGGGTCAGGCTGGGATGGAGCGCGTCCACTCGGGGTGCCTCATCCTGCCGCGAGGTTGCCACGGTGATCCTGACCCGAGGGTGCTTGAGCAAGATCTGGATCAGCTCGCGGGCTGCGTACCCGGATGCCCCGACGATCGCCACACCGACGTGACCGCTCACGCCATCTCCTTTCCTCGCGCCCGAACCGCGGCCGCGGCGATCATGACGCACCAGATTAGCCACGATGCCGATGAGATCGCCAGTCCCTCCGTGATGTCGGTTGCCACGTACTCGAGGTGCAATGTCCAGCGCCCGGGCCCGGGAACCCGAACTCGCTGCCACCCCCCCTCGCTGCCGTTGCGCCGGAATGCTGGCAGAATCTCGGTCGGAAACTCTCCTTGATTGTCCCTGTCCAGCCAGCTAGCCCGCCACTGCGGGTCCGCCAGTTGCGTGATGATGACCCATCCGGGCGCGTCGGCATCAACGGACACGTCCATGAGCTGGGCCCCGCGCGATTCTGCCCGCAGCGGCGAAGCCCGGTCAAACAGCTCGAGAAGCGGCTCGAGGTCTCCCGCCCAGATATCCAGCATGGCCGGGCGACTCACGGCGGTCAAGGGGATGAACCACGCCCGGTGCGGGTCAGACTCGGGATGGAAGATGCGAAACCGCGACGACCAAGCTCCCGGCTCCGATCTCCACTCCCGCCCGAAGATCCAACCGGCCAGGATCGGATCATCGACGGTTTCGGGCTCATCCTTGCTTCCCTTCGACCTGGCGAGCCAGCGCTCAATGGCAGTCTCGACGGGGTCCAGTACACGTACTCCGACGCCTGCCACGCGCATGGCTTTCCGTACGCCAGCACGACAGGGCTCCGAGCCAAGGGGGCCTCGCGCCAGTTTACTTAACGGCTCAAGGGCAGGCAGGTCGAGGGTCCGGTAAGCGACGACCGGCTCCAGTCCGACCAGCATCGACAGATTGTGAAAGCCGTCGATGATCCTCGCGCCCCTCGGCTCCCTTGCCAGTCGCGCCAAAACGGGGCTCTGGTTCACGAGGGGGCGCACCGGCCCGACAGCAACCAGCCGGTGCCGGCTCAGAATCATGAGGTCAACGAATGTCAGCAGGATCAGGCAGGCCGGCAAGTGCCCGCGTCGCGAATGAGGCGAAGTGAGCCAGGCGACTATCAGAATTCCGAAGAGAAGACCCGCCGTGCCGGCCAGCTCGCGCGCGTAGATCTCGGCTCGGCTTTCGACAAACGTCCTCGGGTCCGCGGGGCGGGTAGCCACGCCCACGCCCACGCCCACGCGCACGAGGTCGGCCGGAATCCTCGGGTCGCCAGCCGGCCTTCGGGCCTCGGCCAGCACGCTGCGGAAATCCGGGTCGTCGGTCCAGGGACGTGACTGAAAAGCTCTTTGAAAAAGGCCGGTTAGCCAGGGACGCCTGTCCGATGAACCGCTGCCAAGGGCCAGCTCGATCAGCCCGAGCACGACGAGAATCCAGACGGCCGAAAGGCCTGCCAACCATGCCAGGGATCGTCCCGGCCTCGGCCAGTCGAGGCAGCGATCCAGCCCCTTTCCCGCCAGGATTGACAGGGCCAGAGCAGTTGCCAGACTCCATCGCGCGGGGGCCCGAAAGAAGGAGAATCCGGGTACGGTGATCAAGAGCCGGAAACCCGGAACGTACGGGCCAAGACTGAGGATCAGGGTCACGCCCGTAAGGACTGCCAGGATCCGGATCGAGCGATCGCGGCGGAACTCGTGCAGGACAACCAGTATTGCCAGGAAGAACGGCACTAACCCCACGTAGCTGAGCTGCTCCTCGGGAGTGGTATGAAACGGGTCCCAGACCAGTGGGCGCCAGAGGGGCGAGCGATGAAACAACCCCGGCGCGATGTAATTGACCAGATGCCAGGGCGTGGCGGCGAATCCGGAAAGATACTCGAAGTCGCGCTGATCCGCAGCCAGGCGAGCCAGGCGAGCCGTCGGCCAGAGTTGCAGCGCCGTCAGTGGAAAAACCGCAATCAGGCAACCGCCGATCGCGAGAGCCTGCCCCGCTCTGCGGGCCAGGATGATACCTCTTGCGCTGTCCTCGACCCATTCTCCTCCGATCCAGGGCTCAAGGACGTACCAGACCACCATCAGCACGATGCCCACCTGAGTCAGAAAAGCGATCTGGAAGTGACCGGGCAAGATTTGCAGCGCGAGGAACAGGCTCAACAGAAACAGCCTCACGGCCGCATTCGGTCTGGGCGACGTGAGCAGCGACCACGTCAGCCCCCAGGCCCAGGGCATCCATGAGCCCGTGGTATAGCCCCAGGGATGAGGCATGTGAATGACAAAGAACCCTGACGCCGAGAAGGCAAAGGCCGCCAGGCTCGAGCCCGTCTGTGTGACCCCGAACCGCCGCGCGGCCCACCAGGCGCCGAGGGCCCCCCACAGCGTGTGCAGAAGCAGGCTTGCCACATAAGCCCATTCCGTTGGCAATAAGCCGTAAAGAATGAGGTGCGGAGGGTAGTAAACTCCCATCTGGCTCTCGCCGATCCCAGGGAACCCATAGCCCCAAAGATCGTTCCAGACCGGCAACCGCCCTTGCCGCAGCGCAGAGCCGAGCACCCCCATCAGGCCAAGGAAAAACTGGGTGACATCGCCGCCGACCGGCATCTTGCCGCCGCCGCCGATCGGCCAGAGCCAAAGCAGCAAGCCAGCGATCAACAACAGGATCGCAGACCGGCCCCGGCTTGCTTTCGCGAACTCAATCAAAGCCCTTAACTTCATCGCGGCTTCTGATCCTTCCAGTTTTCCTTGCTTTACCTGATCTCTCCAATCCGACTCAACTATGGCCCTTCATCGCTCTGCCCCCTCGAAGCTGAAGGAATTCTTTACAAACTGGTTCACGATTTTACACGAGGAGGGATCGTGCCGGCACATTCATCCCACGGCTGCGTCGGCTACGATCGCTCTTTACTTCAGTATTGGACGAATCTTGGCGATTGAGTCGATCCTGCGGCTTGTTTGGCATTTAACCTGCTAAGTTCTCCCCCGTCGATGAATCGGTTGTCGCGTGAAGTGCACGCGCCGGTGCGACCTTGACTCAGAAAGGAGGGAGTCATGCTGGTACTGAGCAGGAAGCTTGGGCAGAGTTTTCGGGTGGGAAACGGGGTTCGAATCACGGTGCTGAAGATCGACAACAACGCGGTCCGGATCGGGATCGAAGCTCCGGAGGATGTGTCGATCCAGCGCCAGGAGATCGTCTTCGAGCTTCCCGAGCCGCTTTCGAAGGAAGCAGGCAAGTGTCGGTGACCAGTCTTTCGTCTCCAATCATCCAGGTTGGACCGTTCTTCACCAGGCCTGTATGCTGACTATTGTCCCGGCACGAAAGAAACGCATGTAGGTCAGGCTTTCCAGCCTGACTCTGAGACTTGTCAGGCTGGAAAGCCTGACCTACTTCCTTGCCGGGGTAATGACGATCGAGGTCGGCCGCGATGCGGGTGGTGATTGCCCCGGACAAGTTCAAAGGCAGCCTGACGGCGCTCGAGGCGGCCGAGGCAATGGCGCGGGGCCTGTCCAGGGTTGATCCCTGCTCCAAGATCGACCGCGTGCCGATGGCAGACGGCGGCGAGGGGACCGTTGCGGCGCTCGTTGCGGCGACGAATGGTTCGTATCGCACGGTCACGGTCACTGGACCGCTCGGCGAGCCGGTGGTCGCCTCTTTTGGACTTCTGGGCGACGGACGCACCGCGGCGCTCGAGATGGCTTCTGCCTCGGGGCTCTGGCTCGTGCCGCCCGCCTTGCGAGATCCCTTGCGAGCCACCACGCGGGGAACCGGCCAGTTGCTCCTGGCGGCGCTCGAGGCCGGCGCCCGGCGCGTGATCGTGGGCATCGGTGGCAGCGCGACCAACGATGGAGGAGCCGGCCTGGGCCAGGTACTCGGCTTCCGCCTCCTCGACACCCAGGGACGCGAGCTTGGGCCGGGCGGGGGCGAACTGGACCGGCTGGCCAGGATCGAACGCACCGGCCAGGCGGCCGGCCTGGGCTCGGCCACCATCGCCGTAGCCTGCGACGTGACCAACCCTCTGTGCGGCCCGCGGGGCGCCTCGGCGGTGTATGGACCGCAAAAAGGAGCCACGCCCGAAATGGTGGAGCGGCTCGATCGCAACCTTGCCCACTTCGCGGACATCGTGGAGCGCGACCTGGATGTCGCAGTGCGCGACATCCCCGGCTCGGGCGCGGCGGGGGGCTTGGGTGGAGGGCTGGTCGCGTTCGCCGGGGGACGGCTCGAGGGTGGGGTCAACCTCGTCATCGAGGCCGTGAACCTGCGCGAACGCCTGCACTCCGCCGACCTGTGTCTCACCGGCGAGGGCGCTCTGGACGGTCAGAGTGCCTTCGGCAAGACTGCCGTCGGCGTGGCTCGCCTGGCGCATTCGCTGGGATGTCCAACCCTGGCGATTGCCGGATCGATCGGGCCGGGTGCCGCAGCCGTCCTGGAACAGGGTATTGACGCTTACTTCAGCATCTGCCCCGGTCCCGTGCACATCGACGAGGCCATCGAGCGGGCCTCCGAGCTGCTCGAAAACGCGACGGCCCAGGCAGCCCGGGCTTTCCTTGCGGGACGAAATGCTCGTCGAGTCAATTCCTGATCCTGGTGCGACCATGCAACCCACCCACCCTCTCGGCGAGTTTGGCCTGATCGACTGGATCCGCCGGCAGCAGTCGGGGCGTCCGCACCAGGGGACGGTGCTGGGCATTGGCGACGATTGCGCGATTCTCGATGTCACTGCGGGATCTCAGCTCCTGGTCACGACCGACATGCTGATGGACGGCCGCCACTTCCGGCTCGAGAGCGACGGGGCCGAGGCGGTTGGCTACAAGGCCATGGGCGTGAATCTCTCAGACATCGCGGCCATGGCGGGTCTGCCTCGCGC
>Ga0187888_1004406_pt1 | contig 10340 bp, 11 predicted proteins | sample June2016WEW_7_40_FD_132987 | JGI IMG/M metagenome (GOLD analysis project Ga0187888, IMG submission 132987) | Peatland microbial communities from SPRUCE experiment site at the Marcell Experimental Forest, Minnesota, USA - June2016WEW_7_40 | ecosystem: Environmental > Terrestrial > Soil > Wetlands... | reverse complement strand
TCCGTGGTGAATCAGGGCCCTGGAATTGGCTCGAAGGAGCATTTTGCCCAAATCGACTCAACCTGTACAGATTGATCGCTCATGGACGGACCTGGATAGGGATTCCCGGACAGGCTCCTAGCGACTGGGAACAAGAACTGTGAATGGATTTATCGCTTTTGGGCCAATCCCGGTAGGCCGTGGGGCGGCATCGTGCCGCCCTCTCCGGTCTTGGCCCCTGAGTCGGCGCTCGGGTCGCGTCCCCGCGTTGCCCTATCCTCCGCCCAGATCTTCTCAGTGTACCTCGCAGGACCGTGGCTGGACAATTTCGTTCTCCTTGGTCTTGGCTCGCCGCCTGGCGTTGGCCGTCGCCAGCTTCTCTCTCCGCGCGGCCCAGATGGCCTCCGCGCGACCGGCTAGCTTCTCCGCTGGCGTGACGTAGGCGATCGCACTATGCAACCGCACCGTGTTGTAGTAGGTCACGAACTCGGCGACCAGCCGCCGAGCGTCCTCCAAGCTCAAAGGGGTCTTAACTCGTATGCACCCTCCTTTCAGGGTCTTGAACCACCGCTCGATCTTGCCGTTGCTTTGAGGATGGAATGGAGACGTTCTGAGGTGAGTCATTCCATATATGCGGATGAACTCCTTGAAGTCCCGGGCGATGAACTGCGGGTCGTTGCCCGAGATGATCCGGGGCCGCTCGCCGGGATACTGCTCCCGAGCCCGCTGGATGATCGTCTCCACCTCGGCTGCCTTCATGGTCTCGCAGATCTCCCAGTGGATGACGAACCGGCTGTAGCCGTCGAGGATGCTGCACAGGAAGAAGAAGATCCCGCAGACGTTGAGATAGAAGACATCGATGTGCCAGTGCTCATGAGGCCGCAAGGGCTGCTCGAAGCCCTGTCCCTTCTTGGAAGGCTTGCCGCCTCGGGAGCCAGCTTGCCCGCCGCCCTGAGCACGCGGTAGACGCTGGAGGGGCTGACGGCCACGATGTCGGCGTCGAGCATCATGCAGGCCAACCGCCGATATCCTTCCGGGGGCTAGAGGGCATGGAAGGCGATGATCGCGGCCTGCTCCCAATCCTCAAGCCAAAAATCGCGGGGGAGGGAGGCGTTGTACTGGTTGGGTGTTCCCAGCGGCCCGCTCCAGCGGCTGAACTTGCTCATGGCAATCCCCAGTCAGCCGACCAAGAGCAAGATCGGCAGGTTCGTGCGGCCAGCCCAGCGCTGGACGAACTGGACGACCACGTCGCGGATGGACTGGGGAACCCAGGCTCCGTTCAGAGTTCCCCAAGTTCTTTTTTTAGTTTGATATGTTCCTCCATGAGTTCGGAGAGGACTTCGTGCTTGCGTTGCAGCTTTTGTTCCAGCAGGGCGATCCTCCGGTCCTTGTCGTCGCTGGGGCGGCGGGAGCGGTGCTCGAATGCGGCAGCGGCGTTCTCGAAGAACTCCTTCTGCCAACGGTAGAACATCGTGGGGTGAATGCCGTGCTGGTCGCACAGATCCGAAACCGGGGGGTGTTCGAGGAGATGGAGCCGAAGTATGGCGACCTTCTCCGGGACGCTGAAGCGATTCCGAGTTTTCTTGGACATGGGAAAACCTCCGCTCGAGATTGTGGCTTATTCGATCGCCTTGTTCTTCCCATTCCGACTGAAGCAAAACAGATTGATCTCGGCTTTTTTGCGGATCAGTTCGGTGGCCTGAGCCGGTTGCCCGTCTTTCTCCGCTAGTTGGGCAAGCTGGTCAAGGGCCGCAAAATTGGCCGGATCCGCTCCGATCAGGCGTTCCAGCGCCAGGCGTTCCAGCTTGACGTCACCCCGCTGGGAGGCAAGGCAGGCACTCAGCCAATGAAGTTCAGCCAGAGTCGACTCCCCGGCCGGCAGGTGCGGGAGGGACCGTTGCACGACATCAATGCGGTAAGCTCCAGATCGCTGTGATCCCGACTCGCGGAATGGGTATCCTGTCGGTGCTTATGGACGGAAAGCAGGTGCTGGGCTTGGACTCACCGGTCGTGGATATCGTGCATCCGAACTTCATCAATCTGAACAGCCCCGGTGGGCTAGGCTAGCTTCAGGGATTTGACGAGTGGCGCTGCCGCTGCGAGATGGAATGGGCTTCTGGAGCAGGGAGCATGGTTCCTGGCGCCCGTCGAGCTGGTGAGCCCGTTCAATGACCATGCGGCCAGGGAGATCAAGTAGTACGACCTGTACCCAGAGCCCAAGCCTGGATCCGTCGAGCACGTGTACAACATCCAGCCCTTGGCAGGAGGAGCCGCGCCCTCCAACGTTGGAAAAAAGAAACATTCGTTGCTGACTTGGTCGTTTCCTGGTAGAGTTGATCCATCGCCTGAAGGCACTCCCGTAGGGAGCCCTAGTTTAAAACAGGTGTCCGAACACGCCGTGAGGCGCTTCGATGCACGCGGCTCGGAACATCCGGGCCAAGGGATCTGTCAAGGTTCCAATGGTAGGAGTCGTTGAAGCCAAAGCGGGAACCTCCCGAATTGCGGCCGAGACTGCTTACAAGCCCCCAGCTTTAGCTGTGGGGTAACTTGACATCCAGGGCCGTTTCCCACATTGAGCGGTGACCTCGAAGTGATGCAGACCACAGAGTATCTCACCGTCGGATGGGGGAGACAAGCGACGACTGTATGGCCGCGCCGGTCGCAGTCTCTACGCCGGGCTGAACTCTGGCAAGCAGATAGGTCCGATCCCAGCGGACCGCGGAACTTCGGGACAGAACCTCGACTTGGCCAAGCTCCTTGAGTGCCGGCAAGTCGCGATCGCGGCCGATGATCATCATCGATGCCGGAGAGTCATGCAGGTTGCGCAGGGGACACTTCCCTATCCCATGATCGGCCAGCGCCCTCGCATCGTAATGCCAGCAGGCAGGGCGGTTTAGATAGAAGAGGCGGACCGCCAGGTCGTGGGGAATGGGTCCAAAGGGAGTGGGATAGGCGTCGCGGTCCCAGTCGTCGTAAAGCAAGATAAGCGTCGCCGTGGGCGGTAAGGCGCGGCCTGCGGTCTCGTAGAAGGCCCACTCGGCGCCCCGCCGGTCGAACCATGGTCCAGCTAGCCAGAAGCTCAGTCCATAGGCTGCCGCCAGGCCGCCGAAGATACCCCAAGTCAGACGCCTTAGCCGCGCTGGTGACCAACCCCGTGCGATTTGCCAGGAGCCCAGCTGCGCTACCCCAAGTGCCGCCCAGATGGACCAAGGCACCAAAGCGTAGATCGCGTAATGCGCATTCCGGGCACTGGCCAGCGAAACCAGGACCAGTGGTGCTATCGCCCAGGAGCAGAGCAGCCGATCGCCGGCAACTTGATTGGTCCCCAGGCCGTTAAATGCCTGGCCATTGTAACTGCGACGGTAACTGCGCAACGCCCGGTCTAACGACCCCCAGGCCCCAACCACAGCCAGAGGCGTCCAAGGGAGAGCTTCAGCCAGGATATTGAGCCCGTACTCGCGCCATGACTCACCGGCGAACGTCCCATGCCCAGTCCGACCGCCGACTCGCTCGGTGATATGCAGCGCCCAGAGTTCCACAACCTTGAAACCGTGCTCGGCGATCATCGCCAGCGGCCAAGCCACTGCTAGCACCGTGACCATGATCCAACCGGCTGGAAATAATAGCCGGCCTCTTGTCGCCCGGTCGCGGTCCCAGAGCAACACCAGCGCGATCACCGACAGACCCAGAGCTCCTCCAAATCCTGTCCCCTTGACCAAGGCGGTTGCACCCAGCAGCCCGAAGAATACCCACCGCCACGTTCGCCAGCGATCCGGCCCAGCACGCGTCTTGTGGTCTTCACCACCAGGAACTCCAGCTACTCTGATCCGATCGAACGCCAGCAGTGTCCAGACAAGCAGGCACGCCAGCAGAATATCGGCTTCCGCGAGTCGCCCGCGGAGCACCGTCCACGCCGTCGTCGTCTGAATGGCCCCAGAAAGCATGCCGACCGCAGATCCATAGTGGCGGGTAGCTAGGAGACCAATGCCCAGGACTAGGACCACCGCCGCCACTGCGGAGGGAAGCCGCGCTACTGATGCGCTAACCTCGCCTGCGCACCACCCCAAGCCCGCTACCAACCAGAACGGCAGCGGCGGTTTTTCCAACCATGGCAAGCCCCCAATTGTCGGGTTCCACCAGTGACCTGAGCTTAGAATCTCCCGTGCCCCTTGGGCCACAAAGGCTTCATGGTAGGTCAACCGCATGGAAGAGCCTAGGCCCAAACCGAAAGCCAGGCCGGACAGCACTCCCAAACATGCCAAATACCGCCAACTTAGTTTGACGTCCAGCATTGGTTTCACAGCGGTTCTCCCAACGCTACTTGGCTATCTCGACCCATGCCATCGCCAGCACGGTGTCGCTTCTCGGTGATTGGTCGAACACCCGGCAGCAGCTAGCCCGATGAGCTGGGGTAATCTTATTGAGGTTGAACATGACCCTGTTCTGGTAGCGAAACGCATGTTCCACGACTGAATTGGATCTGAACGTCCTGACATTGTCAGTACCCACAGCCCGCTCGGTGTTCTTGAGCTCCAACGCACTTTGAGATACCAGCTCCCTGATTCTGTACGTCAGCACCGTGCTAGCACGCTTGGGCAACAAAACCAACCCATTGCCAGGATCAGGGCAGCCCAAAAGGTGGGACAGGAGCATCGTCCAGGTCCTTCCTCCGTGAAGCAACGGCCAAAGGCGCAACCTTATACCGCGCATTGGGAATCATCTGGCAACGCGGGGTAAGCGTCAAGATCAATGCATCGACGACTCGCATCAAGCCCGTGTGTCGTATGGTATTACCACATTGGACCGGCGTATATGCTTGTCCGCAGCGCCGTTCCCGTTAGAAATGGTATAGTCCTGAGGATCTCGCCAAACTTAAAGCGATCATTATTTCATCTCAACTCTGTAGGTTGCGGCAGCCGAATCTTTGACAATGTCTACGTGCAGAGCCGAATTTGCCTCGCCGGGTGAGGTGGTCTCAGTCCTTTTCCGCGTGCCGCTCACCCTTTACTCTCGCCGCATCTCTAGGGACTCTTCAGCCTTCGGACCATCCGCCGCTCAGAGATTTGGCCGGAGAGCATCCGCATGAGACATCCTGTTCGGGCCTCCAGCGTGTCAACGGCTTAGAGGGCAAAACGCGTGGACAACCTGTCAAGCCATGGTGTCTCACAGGGCCGGCGTCCACAGTGGACAGCAACGCCGGTAGGCCAAGTCCCTCAAGCCAACCGACCATGCCGGAGTCATCCACAGAGTTGTCGACAAGTTTTGCCCCGGCTAGCAAGGGTAGTTGTACTTGGTTAAGTTCTTTGGTATCATTAGCTTGTCCTAGCGGCCTTGTGGTTATCCACGGCGGCATTCCCACTCTACGGTTGATGCGGCGGTCAAGTTACTTTATCGTGAATTAAGAGATCCGGGATCGTCCCAGGCAGAAGACATCTCGGTACCCGGTTCACCCCGCCGCCTTGAAGGAAAACAACCAAGCCGATAAACTCTTCCCGCACCGTACCCCGACATCCCCTGCGAGCAAACGGGGGCTTTTCGGGTTGGCTGGTGCTCCACGGGGATCGGCACAGGCGGAGAAAACGCAAGCCTTCCAGGCTTAGGGTGATCCATACAGCACAAGACCACAGCCAGCCGAGTTGTGAGTTGCCCCGCTCGGGGCCTCAGCGCTTGACCAGAGCAAGACCAAGGGCTCGACGTGGTTCCAGGCGCGAGGGTTGGGAAGAGGGTCGACTTTCAAGGCCCTTGATCGTGTGCACGGCCAAGGTTCTGACGATCAGAGCAAGGCCGGACAAGGTGAGCACAGAGGGTTAAGACGTTCCGTCCATTCGAGGAAAGCGCATGAGGGCTTTTTGCAACCGCGATGGATTGCTAAGCGCATTTGCGATGGTCAGCGGTGTCGTTCCGGCACGGAGTCCCAAGCCGATCCTCCAGAACGTCAAACTGATCGCCGATGAAGAAGACGGTTCGGTGTTGATGGGGACTGATCTTGAGGTGGGAATTCGCCACCGGGTTTTAGGCGTCCGCGTGGAGCAGCCTGGTGCCGTGATCCTACCGACTGTGCACATTGGGTCGATCCTGCGGACCAGCGGCGACGAAGAGCTGGAAATCGTTACCGATGACGATCACCTGATCGTGCGGGGCCAGCATGCCGAGTTTACGCTCCCGATCGAGGATGCCAGCCTGTTTCCCGAGGTTCCCGATTTCGCCGCAACCAGCTATCATGTCATACGCGCGGGCAACCTGAAGAAGCTGATCCGGCGGACCATCTTCGCCACAGACTTGGAGAGTGCCCGCTACGCGCTGGGAGGGGTGCTCGTCGAACTAACGGCCGAGTCGATCGCCATGGTGGGCACCGATGGACGCCGGCTTGCCCGAATGGTAGCGCTGGCCGAGGTAGAGAACGATCCCCCAGTTCCCGCTGGCACGCCGGTCATCCCGGTCAAGGCACTCAAGCTGATCGAACGTAACTTGGTTGACGACGAAGTCCTTGTTCACCTGGCCATCCAGTCGGGAACCGCCGTTTTGGTCCGGACCGAAAGCGCCGTGATTTATAGCCGATTAGTTGAGGGTCGCTTCCCACGGTATCAAGATGTGTTTCCCGCCAATATCGAGGTCAAGATCCCACTCGAAGCCGGCCGGTTGCGGCTGGCCGTCGAGCAAGCTTCAATCGTCACCAGTGACGAAAGCCGCGGCGTTGATTTCCAGTTCAGCTCAGGGGTGCTCAAGCTCTCCAGCCAGGCGGCCGACATTGGAAGCTCGCATGTTGATCTGCCGATCGCCTACGAGGGAAAGCCGGTCGAGATCACATTCGATCCACGTTATTTGGTCGATGCTCTCAAGACCCTGGATGACGCAACCCCCGTCACCGCCGAGTTGATCGATTCCAAGAACGCTGCCGTTTTCAAGACCACCGATCACTACACGTATGTGGTCATGCCGCTAACCCGCGAACGTTGACCCCTCGGAAAGGACTTGAGAGCCAAAGCAAACCATGGTGAGGCCAAGAGGACGTGGGGCCGGTTTTGCTCTGGGGTGGCCTTGAATCCCAGGAACCACCCCATGGCGGCGGTTGCCACCAACTCGAATCTGGATGAGGAGAAAGGCACGCGGATTGCTTTTATTAATGGAATCCAAACGTGGCCGTCTGGGTACCTCGTTGTGAGGTAGGTATCCCTTCGGCCCTTGCCACGCAGTCGGCGATGCGATGCGGGTGAGCAAGACGCTTCGAGAGAAGTTGAAGCGGAGAACGCACACCTGACCGCTTCTAGAAGTCATGTTCGCCCCTTTTTTTGGGTGGGAACGGAATGAACCAGCATGGCAAACCCTAACCGTCGGGGCCCGCGACCACTGTCCGAGATTCTGGGTGAGCTTTTTACTGTACGAGGGTATGGACGACTACGGGCTTTGAGCGAGCTGGAGGAAGTTTGGAACACCGCGGTGGGAGAGCCGCATTGTCATCAGACCCGGGTAGGCGAAGTGCGGCGTGGGGTTTTGAACGTCACGGTGGCACATCCCACGCTCCTGGAAGAGCTAGCCGCGTTTCGCAAGCCGGAGCTGTTGCAGGCTTTGCGTACAGGCGCTCCTGGGACGACAATCCACGATATTCGGTTTCGGGTTGGGCCGATCGAGGAGCCGGAACCTACGAAGGTCGAGTCCTTACCTCCACCGAGTTCGACGATTTTACCGCCTAGGCGATCCAAGGCGAATCCTGGAGCGGCCGGCAAAAGGCGACGCTCGCGTAGCCGAAGCGATGATCGCGACCGGACCGTGGGAGAAGACTAAATCTCCAGGGCGGCAGTGAAAGACAACGCGCGCCCGAACACGATTCAATATGGCATGACATAACAGAGCACGCTCCGGCAATCCCCAAGGGGAGCTGTGCTGGTAGTAACCGGCTCTGCCCCCTTGGCATTCGTCGGATCCTGGATCCGGTCCCTGGTGAGCGGGCCGGGAGCGAACGCCGCGCCCCATCTCGTCGGATCGCAACCAGGGCCGGCGAAAAGGGAAAAGGTGAGGCGGTGAAAGTGAAATGAGCGAACAGGATGGAGGTGAATGCGCAATGGATCTGAGCAAGAGCGACGGCGCAGTGATCGAGACTCCCGAGGCCCAAGCGATGGAAACTCCCATTTCCCCGGAAAACGGTCATGCTGATGAGGTTGGAGAGGGGACTGTTCCCTCTCATCCCTATGGAATGAGTTGCAATACGGGCGATTATACCTATACCGGGGCGAATATCCGGGTTCTTGAAGGCATCGAGGCAATTCGGAAGCGCCCGGGCATGTATATTGGCGATACGACGGCGCGGGGCCTGCACCATCTGGTCTACGAGGTCGTCGACAACTCGATCGACGAGGCGATGGCCGGCTTCTGCCGGAATATTCACGTCACGCTCCATACCGACGGATCAGTGTCCGTCGTCGATGACGGTCGCGGCATCCCGGTGGACAAGCACGCCGACAGCGGCAAGAGTGCGCTGGAAGTGGTACTGACCAAGGTCCACGCGGGTGGCAAGTTCGATCATGATACCTACAAGGTCTCTGGCGGCTTGCACGGCGTTGGTGTAACGGTTGTCAACGCGCTGTCGGAGTGGCTGGAGGCCGAGGTCCGCCGCGACGGCCAGGTCTGGCAGCAGGATTACGAGCAAGGCATTGCCAAGGGGGACCCCCACACCCTGGGGCCGGCCAAGTCCACGGGCACGACCATCCGGTTCCTGCCCGACGCGACGATTTTTCCCAGGATCGTGTTCGATTATGACACGCTGGAAAAGCGGCTTCGCGAGCTGGCCTTCTTGAATAAAAGGGTGCGGATTCGCCTGAGCGACGAGCGGGGCGACGAGCGGAAGGACGCCGAGTTCTTCTCAACGGAGGGCCTCGGTGAGTTCGTCGCTTACCTCAATCGCGCCCAGACACCGCTGCACCCGCCGGTCGTTTTCCTGGGCCGCGATGACGAACGTGCCGTTGAAGTCGAGGTCGCCTTGCAGTACAACGATTCGATCAGTGAGATGGTCGTCTCCTACTGTAACAACATCCACACGGTCGAGGGAGGCACCCATCTGACCGGTTTCCGGGCGGCGTTAACACGGACCCTGAACCAGTACGCCAAGAGTGCGGCTCCCGCCAAGAACAAGGATCTGACGATCACCGGCGAAGACTTCAAGGAAGGCTTGACGGCGATCATCAGCGCCCATGTTCCCGATCCCCAGTTTGAGGGACAGACCAAGACCAAGCTGGGCAACAGCGAGGTCGAGGGGATCGTGGCGCGGATCGTCAATGAGAAGCTGGGCGAGTACCTGGAAACCACGCCGGCCGCTGCCAGGAAAATCATTGCCAAGGCCCAGCTTGCTGCCGAGGCGCGCGAGGCAGCCCGTAAGGCGCGGGAACTTGTGCGTAATCGCAAGGGAATCCTCTCGGGAGGAGGGTTACCGGGCAAGTTGATGGACTGCACGACCCACGACCAAGATTCCAGCGAGCTCTTCCTGGTTGAGGGTGACTCAGCAGGCGGCACGGCTGAGGGCGGCCGCGACCGGCTTTACCAGGCCATCCTTCCCTTGCGCGGCAAAATCCTCAACGTCGAGCGGGCCCGGCTCGATCGTGTGCTCAGCAACGAGGAGATTCGCAACATCATCACGGCCGTGGGCAACGGGATCGGTGAGGAAGAAGACCCGGCCAAGCGGCGGTACGGGAAGGTCGTCATGATGAGCGACGCCGATGTCGATGGTTCCCATATCCGGACCCTGCTTATGACCTTCTTCTACCGCCAGATGCCCCGCCTTGTGGCCGAAGGGCATCTGTATGTGGCGCAGCCTCCACTCTACATGATCGTCAACAACAAGAAAGACCGGCGGTACCTCCACACGGAAGACCAGATGCAAACGATCCTGATGGATACTGGCTTGGCCGGTTCAGAGCTTTCCTCCCCATCTCCGCCCGATTTTGCGATTCGCAGAGGCGGCTCGGAGGCTGACGGAGCAGACCAACAAGCCAGCGGGATCCGTGGAGACCGGCTCAGGAACCTACTGGACCTCGTAGGGGCTATCGAACAAGGACTTAGGGCATTCGGCCGGCGAAACCGCTCAGTTCGGGACTTCTTACACCTAGCTCATCCCGCGACCGACCCGAAGGCCGACCCCCGTGCCGGTCTGCTACCCCAGTTCTTGATCGAGGACCACGGCAAGGAAATCCCTTGCTGGACTGAGCAGGAGTGCGACGACTATCGGCAGATTCATGACGTGGCATTCCTTTCCCAGTCCGAATTCGAGAAGGGAGACAAGGAGTCTACGGACACAGTGCCCGACCCAGGGAAGGCCGTTCATGACGCGGTTTTGGCGTCTCCCCACACGGGGCCCCGGAAAGTCCGCCGTA
>Ga0187888_1004404_pt1 | contig 10343 bp, 7 predicted proteins | sample June2016WEW_7_40_FD_132987 | JGI IMG/M metagenome (GOLD analysis project Ga0187888, IMG submission 132987) | Peatland microbial communities from SPRUCE experiment site at the Marcell Experimental Forest, Minnesota, USA - June2016WEW_7_40 | ecosystem: Environmental > Terrestrial > Soil > Wetlands... | reverse complement strand
TTCCGCCTTGGTGGCAAGCATCTCACTGACGTCCTCAATCACAAGGCCGAGATCGAAAACTATGGATTCGATTTGCAACTTGCCGGCCTCGATCTTGGAAAAATCGAGAATGTCGTTAATGATGGCGAGAAGGGACTCTCCCGCTGCGTGGCGTCGATTGAAACCCACCGATGGGGTATTCCTCACGACCGGATCGCCTTTCCGTGGACGTTGTCCGCAGAGCGTTCAAGCCCTTTCGCAGGCTGGGAGCCTCGGCAGGCAATAGAATCTTCCTGATCGATTGGTTAGATACTGAGCACCGGGCACGGCGATTCACGAATGATGGCATAGGCGTTCGTCGGTAGGCGTCCGGTTATACCGTCACGAGGACTGCGTCCGATGACGAGTAGATCGGCTTGTACTTCCCTGGCGGCGTCCGCCATTGCGTCGGCAATCGACCCGATTTCAATGCGAATCTCGCCGTTGGCCCCCGCGGTCTCCAGCGACCGTACGAGTTCAGCTTTCGCTTCGTTGATAACGTGGCCTCTCCATTCCGGCGACAAATAGTAGTCCTCCAAACGGGGATCGAGTGAGGCAACGACGTGAATCACGCTGAGCGACGCTCCAAACTCCCTGGACAGCCGACTGGCCCAGCTCAAGATGCCATTTGTCTGCGGTCCACGATCAACAGCGCACGCAATGCGACGAGGTTGTGCCGAATGTGCGCATAACGCGGTGTCCGGCGTATGGACTGCCGTCCAGACGAGACAATTCGCATCGTGCAGGACTTTTGCTGTGATCGAACCCAGGAGCAGGCGTCGAAACGGCCCATACCCGTGGGTGGGCATCATGATCAAATCGACGTGTTCCGAATGGGCATACTCCACGATTTTCTTTGCCGGGTCTCCTTCCAGCAGGACACGCTTTACCGCGAGGTGCTGCCATTCGTTTGATCGGAATTCTCTCAATTTCTGCTCAGCGTCGGCCCTGGCGTTTTCAGTAGAGGTCCCGAGGGACAGGTCGAAACGCGGAGCCAAGACGTGCAGCAAGGCGATTTCAGAGCCGAAGTGTCCGGCGACCGCCGCCGCTGTGTCTGCGGCGTCAGTTGACCGGGACGAGAAGTCTATCGGAAGCAGGATCTTTGCGATGGTGAACATATTTGCGCTGTCCTTTCGAGCCCGGCCTCCCAAGTCCGATTCGATTTCAAGGTCGTTCTGAAGAGGTTGCTGCAATTAGCTCGGCCTTAGAGTAGCAGGCGGCACTTCGGCTCCGGCTCAAGAATTTGTGACACAAACAGTTGCGGCCAGTTTATCGTCCGCTTGTTTGCGTGGCTGGAACTCAGACAAAGGTTGATTTGCCTCTCTAATTATAAGTCATATCGTCACTCCAGGTCGCGCGCACGGGCACGCTACGTTTTGGGGTTCCTGTCCCAAAAGTGCAATTGAAGTTGAAGGGCTCTAGATGCAGCAGGTTGCCGGCGGAGTGGGCCGCCTGAATCTCAGCTCAGCCACCGACCGCAACCCCAACCGGTTTGGGGAGAGACCGAGCACCAGTTGCACAGGCTTTAGCCTGGGTCTGGAGGCTTCACCTCAATTGGTGAGGCTCGTGTGCCGGCCAGTGGTTTCGCCGTGCAGCCAGATGTAGAGGGGAGCGTGCGGGGCAGGCGCGGGCCACGGCAGAGCTACGCGCAAAACCTCTTCGCCAGGTTCGCCTACGACCGGCGTGGGGATGCCCGCTACGAGCTGGCCTGCGCCGGCGTCCCACCCGGTCTTTTCGATCACGTCCAGGTCTCGTCCGCGCAGCGTTCCGGCATAGACATTGGCACCGAGAGACTGGTCGGTAAGAGTGAACTGGTCAAGCACCGGCAAACGCACCACGCGGCCCAGGGGAAAGGGATCGGATGCGCCTCTGGGGTCCGCCCGAACGCGGGCCGCCAGCTCGCAATCGGGATAGCCGACAGAGCCGGGATCTATGGCTAGAAAAAGCGCGTCGGGACCGGCGAAGCTCAAACTGGCTTGCTTTGTGCGTTCGTCCGGCTCAAGCGTCAAGGCCTTGCGCAACTCGCCGGAGCTGCAACTCAGGTCCAATTGCGGCCGCCCGGCTTCACCGTTCGATTGGCGCAGGTGGCTCACCGCTAGAACCAGGCCGACGCTGGTACCGGCGGGCAACTCATCGTCGCGGATTTCGATCGGCGGGTCGGGCGGCAAAGATTTTTGCACGGACGAAATCGACGGCCTAGGGCCGACCACCAGAATGGCGTTTTCCAGCGTGAGGGGCTCTTGCCTTCCTTGCACTTTGAGAAGGAGCGAAAACCGCTGGCCGGGCTTAGCCTCCGGATTGAGTTGAATCTTGCCGGCCCAGGCGTCGCCATCCGCATCGCCGCTGATCGCTCCGGCGGCGGACGATGCCGTTTCCACTCTCGCTAGTCCGCTGCCTTCCAGGCGTAACTCCTGCTCTTTCTCGCCGATATTCACGCGAATGGGAAGACCAGAAATCTTGGGATTGGGCGGCAGGATGGCGATCGGCAGAGCGTGCGCCGCGCCATCGGACCGGGCGTCGCCGGACTGAGCGAGGAGCAGCCGATACTGGCCGGGCGAGGCGGTATCGATGTCCACGGTCATAGTCTTCTGTTCGCCCTGGCGCGCACCCAGCGGCAGATCGAACAGCACGGCCGAGGGCTTGGGCGCGTGCGGAACGACCTTTTGCAATTCCACTTTATTGACAAACTCGAAATCGGTGCCGGTGAGTTTCACCGTCACTGTGCCGCTACCCTCGACGAGTTTGTCGCGGGAGGCTGGCGGGATCTCGACCTTCTTAAGGTCGCCGAAGGGGCGCAAATGGACGGTACCCAGGCTCACGGAGTCCCAATCCCAAGCGGCGGTGATGCGATAGTCGCCGGCGGCGAATTCGGGCTTAGTCAGGTCAAGCTCGAGCGAATCGGGCGTGGATTCGATGGCGACGGTGACGGGGGCACCGATGCCGCCCGACAGCGGAACTAGGCGCCAATCGCGGGCGCGCGCCAGCGATTTCCCGGTGGCCCCATCGGCGGTCTTCAACTGCACGGTCGATTTTGCGCCCAGCGGCAGACACCGCGCGCCGGTGAGCGCTGCCACGGGGAACTGTTCGTGGGGAATGCGATAGGCCCACAAGTAGGCGAGGTGGGTACGCAACTTCGCCGGCTGGCTTTTGGCGCAGAACGCCAGCGCGCCGGATTCCGCCGACTGGGCGAAGGCCGAGCGGAATTCGGTGTTGGGAAACAGGGCCGACTTCAGATTGGTGACCAAGGCCGCGCCACCCGCAGCCAGGCCAACGCCGTTGCCGAAGAACAATCCTGCTACGGACGCCGCCAGGCCGCTGGTCTGTTGCATCTGAACGTCGGCCGACGCCAGCGGATCGTAGCTGGCGGTAGTGGGGAGAGTGGCCCTCAAAATGGCGGCTGCCTGCTGATTGGCAGATGCACTGGAATCGAGGCGCGGGGTGACGACACCCCAGCGCGAAGCGAAGCCTTTCAGAGCCGCATCGGTGCCCGCGCCCCTCTGCTCGGAATCCGCCAGTTGCTGAACCAGGAGTTCCACTGCCGAAGCCTGTTGGGCATAGTCGGCCAGTTGCGTCAATAGATCGGTATTGTTGGCCACCAGCGATTTCACCTTGTTTATGTTGAGCCCGTCCGGACCCAGCACCAGGGCGACCACGTCGGCGTAATCCGGCAGGTCCCATTCGAGATATTGCTTGGCCGGATGCACGGGCAGAACGATCAGGTTTCCGCCGCCGCGCGGCACAATCAAGATCGCGATCTCGCTTTTCTCGGCATCCCGCAACGGCAGGCGTACCGGGTCCCATATGAGCTTCGCACAGGACGGAATGGCGGCCAGCTCTTTGATCGGAATGAGCTCGCTCTTGCCGGGTAAGTACACGGATACGCGCACTTTGCCGAGAGTCGCATTGCCGAGGCAACCCGGCGGTGTGGCCAAGGACGGGGAGGTTGCGGCGATACTGCCCGCCGCGCACCAAAGAATCACGTAGAGAATGCGGCCCACTGCTATCAGACGCGTCGCGGGCTCGGAAGGCCGAAAATGGTTCACAATTTCAGGTTAAACAGCCGCGATGGTAGCAGGTTATCCTGTCCGGACAGTAGCGGGTCAATGCGTCAGGGAGTAGATAACGTCATTGACGCCGATACGGATGCTGAGGGCAGAGTATTTTTCGGGGTAGCGCGGGTCGTCGCCCCCTCCCAGGAATCGCCCCCGCGCGGTATTGAAGCAATAAACCACCCACAGAGTCGCACCTCAAATCGCCACTACCGGACATGGTGACTCGCGCAGAATGGCATACGCATTCGTGCGAAGCCGTCCTAGCATCCCGGACTCGCGGCCGCGTCCAATTACGACGAGATCGGCCTTCCGCTGGGAGGCCAAGTCGCTCACCACCACCGGCACGTCTCCGATCTCGACCATTACCAAACCTGCCGTCTGGAGTTCCTCCTGGAGCCGGACGATCTGGTCGCGCGCGGCGGCGGCCTGGCTGCGCCACTCCGGCTGGCTGCGCCACTCCGGGTCGAAGTAGTCTCTCTCTAACTCGATAGGCGGCTGCGGAAGTACGTGAACGATTGCAAGTTCCGCGCCGAACTCCCGCGCGAAGCGCCCGGCCCACTCCAGGACCGCACCGCTGCCTCTAGCGAGATCAATCGCGCACACAACGCGCCGAAAGCAGATGGTCGCGTAACTAGGAGCCTCTTCCAGGTGGGGCCCCGTCCACACCGGACACGTGGCGTCGTGCAGCACCTTGGCGGTCACCGAGCCCAGAAGAAACCGCCGGAAGGGTCCGTATGCATGAGTTGCCATGACGATCATGTCGACATCGTGATCTCGCGCATAGTCGACGACCTGTCGGGCCGGTTCGCCTTCCACCACCTCCTGGGTTAGCGAGATATCGGGACATTGGCCACCGCCCAAGTAGGTCCGTAGTTCGATTTTCGTTTGCTCCACTCTCTCCGCGGTCAGTTCGCCGGCTGTGGAGTAGCCCAGGGCAGTGGGTGGCATGTCGAGGGCCATGGGTGGCGCTACTACGTGGAACAAAATCAGTTCGCTGTGGAAATGACACGCCAACGCCTCGGCATACTGAATGGCGCCACGGCAGCTCGGAGAGAAAGCCATCGGCGCCAAGATTTTGGACAGCCAAGCCATACCATCACCTCCTGGCCTGCGTCGCAGCGGACGTGCGATTTTATTCTACTCCAATAGGAGCGCACCAATAAAACCATTAAAAACCGGTTTCGTAGGTTTTGTAGGTGCCACTTTGTGTGAAGCTCCCACGATTCGCGCGGCGCGATTGTTGGCGCAAAGCCGCAAGCCGACTCCAAAGGGATCGCCGACAGCCAGCGCATAGTCGCCCGCCTGCTAACAGGCGAAGATCAGGCCGACAGATTAAAGAACGTTCATCTTTGTTTCGCTATTTCTTCGCTGACAATCGCCTGTTCCAGGCCTGTTAGCAGCGGGACTGACGGCCGTAGTCCCGCAGGAAGCGCCGAAACACTTCGCCGAGTTCAGCTCCCTTGAGGCCGGAGTGGGTGAGCGCTTTTCTGGCTGTTTCCACATGTGATGAAGTTGCGTCTTTCTGGAACGTCTTCCGCAGCCTTCAGGAGATCGTGGCCGCGACCGAGTGGCAGGCGCACAGCGTCCGCGGCTTCATCTCCGGCAACCACCAAGCCGGGAGTCGTGGTTACTGTACACTCTTTCCGGGAGGTGTACTTTGCGCTTTCTCGATCTCGCCGCGGCTCTTCTCGTCTCTCTGTTTCTCGCGGAGGCCCAGCAAATTGCCCCAGGCTCGACCGTCGCACCTGTGGCGACTCGCGTTTCAATGGACCCGCTGGGACGCGATACACCCCAGAGTGCGGTCATAGGTTTCTTGGAGGCTTGTAGAACCCAAAATTACAAGCAAGCCGCTGCCTACCTGGACTTGCGCGCGCTTCCGGCCGCAGAAAGAGCGCTCAACGGCCCAACGCTTGCAAGGCAGCTAGAGCAACTGCTCGACAGAAACACGGAATTCGATGCCGGTGCCATTAGCCGGAATCCGGAGGGCGACACAGGCGCCGGCGGCCGCGAACCGGTTGCAGCTTTTATGGATGAGGGGCGTGCGTATCAGGTCGATCTAGAGCGCGTCCAGCTTCGTTTGAATTATCCGGTGTGGCAGTTCTCATCGAGCAGTGTTGGGCTCATTCCACAGTTGTACAAGCTGGTAGGGGAATCTGCCTTCGAACGGCGACTGCCGGAGCCGCTGGTCAGTTGGACCCTCCTGGAGACGGCTGTCTGGCGTTGGCTTGCCCTGATTCTGCTGGCCACCCTCCTGACCGCTCTCTCGTCCCTTCTCTCGCGCGGACTGCTCCGCCTCGTACATCCAATACTCCGCCGCGCGTCAGCGCACGTCCATCCGGAGATTCTGGAGACGCTCGCAGCTCCGCTTCGCCTTCTCGTCGTGGTCGCCGGTTTTCGCGCGGGAATGGAATTCATTGGACCCTCCGCGCTCCTGCGGCTGTACCTCGGCAGAGTGCTAACGTTCCTTTTTTCAATTGGTGTGGCATGGGCAGCGATGCGTTTGGTGGAGGTAGCAACAGACCGGATTCGCTTTGTGCTCGCCGCCGACCATGAGAGTATTTCCTCATCCATTCTTCCCTTGGTGAACAAGATGAGCAAAATCGTCATCTTCGTGCTCACTGTCGCGGTAGTTCTCAGCAATTGGGGGTACAACACGACCACAGTGCTTGCCGGAGTCGGCGTTGGGGGCCTGGCCGTGGCGCTGGCCGCCCAGAAGACACTTGAAAACCTCTTTGGGGGCGTCGCTGTGATCAGCGATCGTCCAGTCCTGGTCGGTGATACATGCCGATTCGGAGACCGGACAGGCGACGTTGAAGATATCGGACTTCGCTCAACCCGAATCAGGACCCCCGATCGAACACTCGTCACCGTTCCGAATGGCCAATTCTCGTCGATGACCTTGGAGAATTTGTCCCGGCGGGACAAGATCTGGTTCCATCCCAAGCTGAGTCTGACGCGAGAGACTTCGCCGGCGCAGATCCGGCAGTTGCTCGATTCGATTTCACGATTGCTGGACTCGAACCCCAAGGTGGATTCGGGCAGTCGCTCGGTGCACTTTGCGGCAGTCGGCGCGTATTCGTTAGATTTTGACGTCTCGGCCTATATCCTCACGTCAGACGACGACGAGTTCAGTCGCGTTCAACAGGAACTCCTCCTGCGCATTCTCGAAGCCGTTGAAGCCGCCGGGACGCGCCTCGCTTTCCCAACACAAACAAGCATTAACTACAATGCAGACGCTGCGACTACCGGAACGGATGCTCGGCCTACGGATCGGACCTAACTCGGTTCTCGGGCCTACCGAGTGCCATCACCACCAGGACCGCGTCCACGACTCCCTGAAAAAGGATGCCTCGAATCGCCGCCCGGTCGAAGCGCGGTTCTTAGCAAACGCGACGGTGATTTCCAGTCCTCACTTGGGCGGCTTTCATCATCGGTACTCCTGGCGCGACGCGACAGGGAAGAGCGCCGTTGAAATTCACCTTGCGCCGCACGTGCTCGTCCACGTACCGGAACACCCGCGGAAACAGTTGGTGACGGGACTGGAATCGCGGCAAAGGTTTTCGCACGTCGGTCGAGCTGGTCGCCCCTTGAGAGTATCTTGCAACTCGAAGCCCTCTCTCACCGCGAGTTCGAGGTCGTATTGAAGGATGGATCGCGATCACGTGTCAGCAGGACCTATGGCGCTCAGCTAGAAGAACGACTTGGGGAGTCGCCCCGGTAGAGAAGAAAAGGCCGGTCCCGCCGATAGAGGTCGGGGCCGGCCTTTTCCTGAATGGGTGATAACCGGGGTCAGACAGCCAGATACATCGTGCTGCCCTGCCTGTTCACTAGCAGGAGAGTGGCGTCCTTCGCGTTACGCATGGCAGATTCGAAATCCGAAGTGTTGCGCACCGGTTTGTGGTTTACTTCCTGAATTACGTCGCCCCGCTTTACCTGGTTAAGAAGCAGCCACTGTTCGATCTCGGCATTCCAGAAACACCAAATCTCACCGTTTGGGGAGGATGGAACCTCTCACCTCCGAATCGGACCACATAACCCGCTGGTGAATCAGCCCACCTTCACGAGCCCCGTTCAGAGCCTCGGGCAACGGCCATCAAGAGCGGCGGCTCGAAGGATACGGGCGCGGGCTCTCCTGCATACGCCATGCGCCGCGCCGCGATTCCTTCTTGCAGATTATCGATTCGCAGCAGAGCGCCGATGCTGATCTTCTTGCCTTCGGAAACGCCAAGGCGACGGTGCTCTTTGCCGACGTTGGCTTTGGCGATCTTCGCCCGAAAATTAACCCGCGGCCGTGGAAACCCTTGCTCCATTCCTTGTCGACCCGGCTATGGAGATGTTGGACTCGGCACCAGTAGTCACAGCAGTCAGCAAAGCGAAATCATGGATGTTGTGTTTGAGTGCGGCGGCTTTCGCACAGGCTCCGCAGCCCAGCCCATTCAACTCAGTCTGAGCTTAGCGCGGCACCGGCTATCGGCCGTTCGGGCGCCGACTGCGGCCAATCCCTGCGCCGGCCACCGCCGCCACCGGAATCACCAGCGCGTGCCAGAGCAGGTGTGGCGCCTGGAGATAAGGGCAGTGTAATTCGAGGGCGAAGACGCCCGCCAACGCTCCCATCAAGCCGGCAGCGGCGCCGGCGGCGCTCGGGTGGAGTACCACGCCGCGGCGCAGCCACAGTGCGGACAGCGCCCCCGCGGGCACGGCCACGAGCAACCCCATGGTCAGGCACCCCAAGCCGCGATGGACAAAGTCGGTCGTGGAGCGATCGGGAAAGAGCTGCACGAATACGGCCGTCAACGCCAAGGCGGTCCAGGTTGCCAGACGCGCCGGGCTAGTGAGCCTGGCGCTGGCCGGAACCATTTCGGCAAAGAGCGCACGGCTGGCCAACCAAAGCAAGACAGCCAATTCGCCGAAGATCAACGTAGCCTGGAAGCCGCTCAGGCTGCGAAGGCCGGATTGGCCAACCAACAACGATACCAACAGAGCCAAAACCACCGCGCCCGGCACCAGGATCGCGGAGAGACGCCAGGAAGAGATCATGGGGCGGACTGGCCGGATACCGGGCACGATGCCGCGTGAAATCGCTTCGATGAGGCTCGGGTCAGGGCCGGGCTGGGACATTGCCGAATCTCTCAGAATGCGGTCGAATTCGGGCGGTGTCATGCGCCGTCTCCCTTCAGGACCCCACGCAGCTTTAGGTAGGCGCGGTGGGCCTTCTGCTTGACCGATCCCACACTGGAAGCAGTGGCGCGGGCGACCTCCTCGAGCGTCATGCCCGAGACCTTCAGCATAACGAGCACCTCGCGCTGGCTTTCGGGGAGTTCGGCGAGGACGGCCGCAAGATCGGGGCCAGCCGCACGCGGTTCCGGTGAGGGCGGGTCGGGAAATGCTTCCACCTGAACCTCGCGGGCTTCCGAGCGCAGGCTGCGGCGGTAGTGATCGATGCGGATATGTCTTGCGATGGCATACACCCAGGGAAGCAGCGGCTGGCCGGGGCGATAAGTGTGGCGGGCCTGGTGGATGCGCAGCCAGGTCTCCTGGAGCAAATCGTCGGCATGGCGGCGGCTGCGGACCTGGGCCAGAAAGAAGCGATAAAGCGGCGGACTGAGCCGCTCGATGAGGGCATGCGTGCGAGCGCCGTCGCCTTGCTGATATCCGGCCATGAGCGTTTCGAGCGGGTCGTCTGGGAGCATGTTGCCGCAGCTTTTCCATTATGCCGCCCGCCGCGCGGCCCGTGATCCGGAATTTGCGGCCGATCACCCCTACCGCCCATATAATATGGATTCGCTCGCGGCACCCGAAAGGTTATCATGTCCCTCAATCGGTCAATCTGCGGGCCTGGTGGGGTACCCTCCGGGCTCAATAGGCGTTAAAATAAGCCGCCGGACACCACCGCATGTTGTGGACGGCAGAAATCGCGTTTCCAAGATCTTGCGGTCGGGACGGCATATTTTAACGCCTATTTCCGGGCTCGGCCCTCCCTGTGGGTTTGGTTCGGGTGACGGTTTGTGCCACTATTGATGACGCGAAGAGAATGGCTTGCCCTGATTGCGGCGACACCCGTCGTCAAGGCTTATGCGAATCCCTCGGCGCCCGCCGCCCCGGTGGTGATCGCCCGCTGCCGGACATAACGACGACGACGTAACCGCCAAACTGGGCTAGCCTCGATTTCCACGCGTAATAATTCAGTAACGGGAATGGCGTGTTGAGCTGTTGAGCGATGACGTCACGACTCAGGCAAATTGAATGATCAGCTTCTTGCCGCCGAACCAAGGC
>Ga0187888_1004388_pt1 | contig 10375 bp, 7 predicted proteins | sample June2016WEW_7_40_FD_132987 | JGI IMG/M metagenome (GOLD analysis project Ga0187888, IMG submission 132987) | Peatland microbial communities from SPRUCE experiment site at the Marcell Experimental Forest, Minnesota, USA - June2016WEW_7_40 | ecosystem: Environmental > Terrestrial > Soil > Wetlands... | reverse complement strand
TGCCAGCAGTGCGAGAATCCGCCCTGCACCAAGGTTTGCCCCACAGGCGCCACCTGGGCCGAGAAGGACGGCATCGTGGTCATCGATTACGACTGGTGCATCGGCTGCCGCTACTGCATGGCGGCCTGCCCCTACGGCGCGCGGCACTTCAACTGGAAAGCGCCCACCATTCCCGAAAACGAAATCAATCCCCACACCCATTACCTCGGCAACCGCCCGCGGCCCAAGGGCGTGGTCGAGAAGTGCACCTTCTGTATCCAGCGCTCGCGCGAGGGCCGCTACCCCGCCTGCGTGGAAGTCTGCCCGGTGGGCGCGCGCAAATTCGGCAACATCCTCGATGCCAATAGCGAGATCCGTTACATCATCGAGCACAAACGCGTGCTGGTCCTGAAAGAGGAGTTGAACACCGTCCCGCGATTCTTTTACTTCTATGCAACCTGAGAGTGCAGTCAACAGCATCCGCATGTTCGGCGGATTCGCGCGTGGCAGCCTGAAGCTGATCCTCCGCGGCAACCGGATGTATTGGACGTGGCTCGCGTTTCTGGGCGCGCTGATCGTCTCCGGCGCGCTTGCCTATTCGCGGCAGGTCGAAATCGGCCTGGGGCTCACCGCCATGCGTGACCAGGTGAGCTGGGGCTTTTACATCGGCAATTTTACGTTCCTGGTGGGCGTGGCGGCAGCGGCAGTGGTGCTGGTGATCCCGGCCTATATCTACAACTGGAAGCCCATCCGCGAGATCGTCATCTACGGCGAGTTGCTGGCCATCAGCGCCATCACCATGTGCCTGCTGTTCGTCCTGGTGGATATCGGCCGCCCCGACCGCTTCTGGCACCTGATTCCACCCTTCGGATTTCTGAACTTCCCGAGCAGCATCCTGGCCTGGGACGTGCTCGTGCTGAACCTGTACTTCATCTTGAACTTTTCGGTGGCCACCCACATCCTGTACCGCGCCTTTCACGGCAAGCACTATATCAAGAACCTGGTAGTCCCGCTGGTGCTGCTTTCCGTCCCCATGGCGGTCGGCATTCACACTGTGACCGCGTTCCTCTACAACGGCCTGGCTGCGCGCCCCTACTGGAATAGCTCGATTCTGGCGCCGCAGTTTCTGGCGTCGGCCTTTTGCTCCGGTCCGGCGATTCTGCTGATCGTGCTCCAGGTGCTGCGCCGCTTCACACGCTTCGAAATCCAGGACGCCGCCATCTGGAAGATCGCCGAGCTGATGGCTTACGCCATGTTCCTGAACCTGTTTCTACACGGCGCCGAAGCCTTCAAGGAATTCTACTCCAACACGCAGCATCTGCTGTTTACACGCTATTGGTATTTCGGCGTGGGCGGGCACCACACCCTGGTCCCCTACGCTTGGAGCGCGGTGGCGCTGAACCTGCTCGCGTTCGGATTGTTCATCTCCCCGGCCGCGCGCCGCAATTTCCTGACCCTGAACATTGGGTGCCTCGCCACCTACGCCGGCGTATACATCGAAAAGGGCATGGGGCTGATCATCCCCGGCTTGACCCCGGACACGCTGGGCGAAATCTACGAATACTACCCGACGGTCACCGAGTTGCGCGTCGCCGCCGGCATTTTCGCGGTGGGATTCCTGCTCTTCACCCTGATGCTCAAAGTTGCGGTACCGATCTCGCTGGGAGAGTTCTTGGACAGGAAGGAAGCGGCGGCGCACGCGCCAGAACTGGACTTCCCATGCCCGGTTTGAGAGATGGAGAGGCTCGCAGCACTTCAACATCAGCGGGCGTTCTGACGCCGGAGGGCATCGCCGACGACTTGCAACTAACCGGTGCGGTTGGCCACTACAGTTCGGTCCACCCTGGGGACCGTTTTTCTTCACCGCTTTCGGGCCGCTCGAAGCCTCTGAAGCCGCTTTCGAAAGCGCAAAAGCGCGCGCTGGAGCGTCACGAGCGGAATCGGGAGCTATTCGAATTCAGCCGCCGGATCATAGAAGCGAACCCTGAGCGCTTCATGTCCGGCACGGAAGCGGTGTGCGGCGAGACGCGGCGCGCGATCATGCTGGAGGCCGCGCGCTACGGTTTGACGGAAGACGAAGTCCTGGATGTGCTCACCGCTGACGACGGAATGTCTCACGTCATTTCAGCGTTCGGGAGCTTTGGTCGCGACATCAGATATGCGAGCCAAGAGAGAACAGAAGCTGCCGGTCAGCCCGATATCACGGGGCGCGATGAGAACGGGAACGTGGTGCTTGTCGTCGAGGTCAAGTTTTGGGCCGGCCTGACGGACAACCAGCCCGCCCAGTATTTGCAAATCGTTAAGCCTGCGGGTCTCCTTCTGGTCGTCTCGCCGGAGGTTAGGCTCCAGGAGCTTTGGTGCCAGTTGATTCTGCGGGCGCGGAACTGTGGAGTGACGACCGAGGCTGGCCATGGCTTTGAGAAGTTCGCTGCCACAGTCGATGGTCGAACTATGGCTCTGATAAGCTGGCGGCGACTCTTGGACGCTCTCGCGGAATCCGCCAAAGAAGCGGGTGACCGCATTGCCGGCTCTGACCTGCAGCAGTTGTCGGCGCTGTGCGAGCAAATGGATACCGAAGCATTCGTTCCCCTTCGCCAAGAGGAAATCTGCGATGTCGGGCACGCCAAGAGGAGCCTCCAATATTGCGAGCTAGTCGACGCGATAGCTGAGGTGGCCAAGCACAAGGGTTGCCGGATATTTCGACCATCGGCTGGTTTTGGCTATTACGGTGTTGACCTCCGATTCGGTGAGCTTAGGGCGTACCTTGCATTTAGCCCTCGGTATTGGCTGACGTGGGGCATTAGTCCGCTGTGGTCGCAGGTCCGGAACGCGGGAACTCATCGACGCCGCGCTCGGGCAAGCATTCCACGCCCGGTCGGCGCTGGAACGCGGAGATCGGGCGATGATTCGATACCTACCTGCTCCTGAAGGAAGACCAGGTGATGCCGCGGCAGACCGCTCACCAGTTCGCCAGTCCTCACGCTAGGAGGGCCGATCAGCCCTCAGCGCAGACGGAACGAGTCACCGAGCCGACGAACCCCAACAATATCAGATCCACTGCCTGGGCTCAGTCGGAGTACCAAGTCGCGTACCGCGATTCGCTCCAGGCATGACTTGTCGACGAAGCCCCTTTCAATCTGTCAGCGAAAGGCGCCTGACTCGGATGCTGGTCGGCCAAACATCCAGTTGACGCATCACGCCCTACCCGCGGATGTGGACAGCCGCGGTTTCGGTAGGGCAGTCAGCTTCGGCGGCGCGCGCTCGGATCCCTGCCGGAAAACAGTGGCCGATAATTAGCGAATATCGCGGCGTGAAAGGGTGCCGCTTGTGTCGGCAAAGGGGGTTATCCCGCGACGCGCAGAGGGCGAGGTGGGCCACTGTCCAAGTGTCCGACAATTCACTCGGAACCTGCGCCACACCACTTCCGCGGTTGGGGGTTACGCGGCAACTTGATGCACGAAAGCCCAACTTTTCCGCGCCGAATCCGGTAAACTGAGCTGACTGCTCGCATCGCGATTCCTCTTTGCATTAGTAAGTTGTTACGGAGACGCGGAGCACCAGCGGCTCAGAGCTGAAATCCAGCCCCCCATCGGTCTGGTCGCCGTTCAAGAGACGGCGGAACTGGAAGACACCGTTCTGGTAGGTACCCTCTTCGACGCGTAGAAAGCGGCGGCGCTTATCCGGCGCGGTGGGACGAAAATCGACGCGGGAGTAGAACCCGGACACCAGAAACTGGTTGTCGTTGAGTTGGGCAACCAGAGCGCCGCCCATGGGCTGGGGATTACCCTCCGGACGGCCGAACCGCGCCCAGACTCCATAGGATACGGTCGCGTACCATGCTCCGAAACTTAGCGTCTGCGTGAGCTTGCCCTGCTCCTCGGCAACGGCCTGAAGCTTGCCTTCGAAGTTCAGGCGGGCGATCTCTCGCGCCATGGGAGCGATCATGCGGTAGGTGGGCACGAAGGGGGCGACGAACTCTTTAGTTCCGGTGAGCGCCCACGGCGGAAGCAGTTCCTCCTTCGGCCGGGCGGCGTCGGGAATCTCCTTAATCCTGGTGAAGTCCAGGCCGAAGGGCGAAAAGCCGATGGCCTGGTGGCCCAGGGCGAAAAAGAAAAACCGCGGACTGCCGCCGGTCTCGGGAATAAACAGTGAGTTGTCGTCGCGGCGGTAGATCTCCAGCATCTTTACATAGCCGGCGGCGTCTCTGGCATAGTCGTCGGGTGAGATCATGTCGAGTGCGGGCGCGGCGGCCTTCCAGATGGGAAGGTTGTTGCCGCTCGGGCCGCCGCCTTCGTAGCTGGGCAGCGCCGGTTTGGCGGGATCCCGCCACACGGCGCAGCGGTCGGTTCCGGGCGCGGCGTTGACATACAAGGGAAGCTGGTAGGCGGCCTTGCCCGCGGCGGCGACCTGTCCGATATACTGCGCCACAGCCCAGTTGTGGAAGCATACATCGGCGTCAGGACCGAAGACATCTTGCCAGTTGGGCGCAGACGCGCCGGAGGGCACCTGCATGGCCTTGAGGATATCGGCGGGGACCGGGCTATCGAATAGCTTCTGCGCGGCGGGAGAGTAATCGCGCAGGTTGCCCCCGGTGCCGGGTTCGTTCTCCACCTGCACCATCAGCACGGTGCGCTGGGGGTCCGCCGTCTTGAGGTGGCGCATGAAGGCGGCGAAGGCCTTCTTGTCCGCTTCCAGCGAGGTCGTGGCGAAGGGCGATGGGGAATCCACCGGGTGGCCGTTCTTGTCGACCACGTACGGATAGCGGTCGGGCTCCAGCTTCATCCACTCCGGCATATAGTGGGGATTGCCGTTCTTCCAGGTGCCGAACCAGAGCAGGACCAGGCGCATCCGGTGGGCCCGTGCCTGGGTGAGCAGGGTATCGACGACGCCGAAGTCGAACTGCCCCTGCTTCGGTTCGAACTGCTCCCAGTAGACCGGGATCTCGACCGTGTTGGCGTGCAGGAACTCCATGGAGGACCATACCTGCGGCAGCATGGCGGGCCAACCGCTGGAGTTATTCACCTGCGCGGCCAGCATGAAGTAGGGGGCATCGTCCACGAGTAAAGCGAAGCGCCCGTCCTTCTTCACGACACGGGGAATTGGCCGCTCCTTCACCTGGGCGAATGCCGTCAGTGCGGCGAAGGCAAATGCCAAGGCCACGAAACCGGAGAACGCGCGTTTGGTAATTAGTCCGAATCGATTCGGGGTCATGTCGTTTGCCTCAGCGGTAGCGGTAAAGCGTTACCCGGTGGATGCCCTTCTGACTCGGACCGAACAGGGCCGGGCGATCGGCCGGCTCATAGAGTCTCGGCAGCACCAGGCTGTGCGCGCCGGTATCGTCGCCGGCCAGCCGACGCCCCGGAACCCAGCGGCCGTTCACAAAATCACCTTCCTCCACAGTGGCCAGTCCAGCGAGCGGAGGCCCGGGCGTGTTCGGAGTAAAAGTGACGGTCACTCCGGTGCCCGCGGCATAGAATTCGTCAGGGCCGGCCGCGATGAAGATTGCCGCCGCGTTGGGAAAGGGTTCCTGTGGTTGCGGCGACCCGGGCAGCGCACGCGGCCGCAAGAACGAGACTTCCAGCGTGTAGTTCCCCACCTTGACCTTCTGCGGCTGATCCTTGGAGCCCAGCAGGACGGCGGACATCGTCCCGTTGCCCTGGTGCTCCGAAATCAGGGGCGCCAATTGCGCGATCACGTCGTAAGCGCTGGTCAGTTCGATATCGGGAACCGCCGGCCTTTCGATCCCCATGGGCGAGAAACCGATGGCATCGTGGCGTCCGAAGGCGTAGAGCACTCTGGCCCCGAGGGCGTTCGGCGGCAATCCCCTGGTCTCGGGTATGAACAGCGGGTTCCCGCTCCGGTTGTACGCCGCGCACATCCCCGCGTAGTCATAGTCGTAAATGTCGGGCGAGAGCATATCGATTTCGGGCGCCGCCGCTCTCCAGACGTCGATCGCGTCGGGCATCGGGCTGCCCACCTGTCCGTTGGCGCGTTGGTTCTCCTTAGGGAAACCTGGTGCCCATGCGTTCACGAACATCGGTATCGGGTATTCCGTTTTGCCCGCCTCCGCCACGCGGCCGACGTAGCGTGCGAACCACCAGGACATGAAGATTTCATCGACGGCGGCGCCCTCGCCGAACACTTCTTCCCAGCTCCCGGAAGTCTTGAAGCCGGCCGTCTCCCAGACTTTGAGAAGCTCCGGGATCAGGGACTCCCTGTTCTTCTGAAGGTAGTCCATCAGGCGCTTGGGTACCTGGCCTGCGTAAGCCTGTCTGGCCGCGGGCGAACGGTCACGGATGCCATCCGGAACGCCGATTTCGTTCTCCAGTTGAACCATGACGACCGTGTGCTCGCGGCCGTCCACCGCTTTGACGTGCCGCATGAGGGCAGCAAAGGCGCGCGCGTCGGCGTCCCGGTTTGCATCCGCGAAGGGGCTGAGCAATTCGATGCTCCTCCCTCCCACGACCTGGGTGCGCGGGAAGCGCTCGAAATCCTTCTTCACCCAGTCGGGGGCGTAGGTGGACAAACCGTTCTTCCAGCTTGCGAACCACAGCAGCACGAGACGCATGTTGTGGGCGCGCGCATCCCGGATCACGCCGTCCAGGACAGTGTAATCGAACTTACCTTCCTCCTGCTCGATCTAAGCCCAGGAAACGGCGGCCAGAACGCTGTTGAGCCGCGTGTTGACGAGTCTGGGCCATACCGCCTTCATGTACTCGAGGCTGTTGGCGGTGTTGTTGCCCAGTTCGCCCGCCATCGCCAGGAACGGCTTGCCGTCCACGATTAGTTGGGTGGCTGTCCCCTGCTTCCGCAGGTGCGGGATTTCCGGAGCGGCGCCGGTTTGGCCGTAGCCCGCCACCATGGCGGCAAAACTCGCGAGAGTCAAACAAAACCACGTCCGGAATTTCATCATGACCTCCAATCGGCGTTGCCCGGATTGCGCCCACCGCAAAACTTCGACGGCTAGAAGAAAACCTTCCACTCAACATCCGCGCCCGAAGATGCCGTGTAGTCCACTGTCAGCAGACGCCCGTCCAGCGCCAATTTCCCGGTCAGGCCGCCGGACAACTCCACCCGCTTCGCGGTGAACCCTTCCGGAACGTAAATGCGCAGTTGATACGGGTCTCCGGCAACCGCGCGCGAGACGCCGCGCAGGGCGCGTAGCGGGCCGTCCCAGGCGAGGTCCTTGATATCGAACGCCATCTGCCGGACGTGGCGGCTGGTGGAAATCAGCACCGGACGGTCCAGTTTCTCGACAATGCTGTAGATGTCGGCGTCATAGGCGCCGATCGGGCGGATAGCGAACGTCCCTTTAAACGTCCCGATCAGTTGTCTGGTCCAGAACTCGTAAGCAATGTACTCTTTGTCCGGATCGAGGCGGAGATCTTTCGCGGCGTCCAACGTGGCGCTGAACTTGCGATTGCCCAGGCCCGTGTAATTGAATACCGAGAGGACCGACCACTTCCCAAACGCCCGGTCCACCGGCATGTTGAAAATCCGCGCCGGTCGCCGCACGAAGAGATCCACCGGATAGGACACGTCCATGGTCGGTGGGCTGATGCGTTTCAGGAGTTCGATCCGGTCGGCCGGATAGGGAACATTGAATGCCTCCGACACGAATAGCGTGTTCCCCACCATGGCGTGGAAGTTGGCATCGACTTTGGCTTGGCCGGCGGTGAAGTCTTTGCCATCGGGAGCTTTGAACCGGTAAATGTGAAAGCCGTCGGCGTCGTTCCAGAACACGCGGCCGTTGTAAAAGAACCGGTTCGCCGAGCCCAGCACGGTCTCCGTGAACAATCCCGTGAATTCCTTTCCCAGCAGCGACGAGCCCGGATCTTCATAACCCTGGTCGGCGTCCTCGGAGATCCGGCAGATATCGACAATCCCGTAGGAATGATCGACGGGCTGCATGTTGGAGCGGATGACCATGCGCGGCGCCTTTTGGTCGATGGTCTCGCGCCAGGGGAGCCCGGCCACGCGGTACGTCTCCAATGGGCTCATAAAAGGGTCGAACTGTCCCGGCCACGCGTCCCACCAATCCGCGAAATCCATCTCCGCCCGGCCCGTGTTCTTTTCCTGACCGGCCACCCACTTGAGGATGCGCTCGCGCTCCAGTTTGACGGTCAAGGGATTGGAAAAGTCGATGACCCTTTCCCCGTCGTACTTGACCGTATGGATCGGAAGGAAGCACTCGGCCGGATAACTCACCCGGGATGGGCGCCCCTGCGTGCCGCCTCCCGAACCATAGATGCCAAAGCTCCCCTGCGGACCGGGGCCTCCCATGCCCCAATAGAAATCCACCAGGCCGTTCTCCTGAAAGAACTTCTTCGCATCGGCATTACTGCCGCCCGACATCCAGCCGTGAAAGCGGCTGTAGTCGTTCGCCACCAGTTCCCGGTCGTCCAGGTTAATGGGCCGCCGCGTCTTGAGACGAACGTCGTGCGCGAGGGCAATCAGGTCCCCCTGGTGTTCCATGGCCCGAAGCGCGTCCCGATTGAAGTCGATCAGCAGTTTCTCACCGGGGAAACTCTTTCCCGGAGGAATCGTAATCTTGTAGCTACAGTATCCGCGGACCTGCATCCTGTCCGGGGTCTTGCCCTGCCAGCCGGACCTCACCTCGAACCGCGAGGCACCCTTCAGTGCCGTCGCATGTCCCATCAACAGGCTGTTGCCGGTGTCGCTGTCGCGGACCACATGATTTACCGCGTACATCTTGGGAGTGATCAAATTGATCACGGCGGCCAGTTCGTACAGGTCGCGATTGCGGGAGTGGGTGCCCAGGGCGATCCATTTGTCGGTGGAGCCGCCGAGGCGCGCATCCGCCGACACAAAGTAATCCACGTCGCCGAGATCGACCGCCTTGCCGGTGTGGTTGGAGCGGCCCAGGCTGACCAGAATGTCGTTGTTCGTCTTGCTGGCGGAGATCTGATAGTCGAAATCGAGCTGCCCGCTTTTCGCGCCGTGGAGGGTTACCGTAACGAACGATCCGAATGGGTTGGAGTCGGCGTGGTTGATGGAACTGGTCACTTTCCAACCCGAAGGGTCGTCACCCGGAAGGAAGTAGACATCGTTCAGCCGCATGGGCGTCCCTTTGACTTCCGCCGACCAGCGGCACGCAGTCGCGTCGACGGTGACCAGGAGGTTCCCGGTGTCGATTTTGATCGGTGCGGCCGCGTTTGCCGGCAGGAATTGAAAAAACATCGTGGCGGCGAGGATGTTGGCCGCCCTCACCTTAGTCGCGCTGCGCATGACTCCCTTTCAACCGAACTCTAGCCTGCTGATACTATAGCTTCGGGCGCGCACCGTTGCCAGCAGAATGTGGTTAAGGGAAGATGAAACGCTGGAGCGATAAATAATTAATTACAGGGCCGTTGCACCAATCGTTACCAGATTTTCTTAGGGTTAACGGTACGCGTAACAGCCTTGCGGGAGGCACTGGACACGTGTCGCGAGGGAGACCCGCCACGCGTCGCACTACGGTGGCTCCTCCGTCACTTCCTCCCCAGGCTCATCTTGCATGAGACAGACTGAAATGGGTGGACCTGAGGACAAACAGATATACTTATACTCAGCCCGGCGAGGACATTGGCCGTCAGACACTGCGCGCCGTCTTTGATCGGCAGTCGAAGCATCCACTCATGCCGGCCCAGTATCGTGCTGATCCCCCGCGGCGATGCGCGGGTCCCGCCCGTCGGCCAAGAACTGGCCTAGGAAGCGGTAGGAACCGGCCATTGGGTCGCGACGTGCAACCTGTAGCACGCGAACAGCTAGTGGCGTATCTATTCCAATTTAGAATTCAACCTTAACAACGTTGCCCAGACCATTTGCCCAGGATTGCCTCGCAGTCCACTTGGCAGGCGCCTACTTGGAAACGCCGGTGTAGCGCCCCGTACCCACGGCAAGGTACCGATATTGAATATTAACGTTTCGCGCGGAACGTTGAAATCGCAGTACGCCCAACTCCAACCATCGCTGCGTGTAGAATCTCTTCATGACGTTTACCAAGCGACTTCGCGACGGAGTTCGTCGCGGCGAAATCACTTGCAGTGTCCGAATTTGGATGCGTCCCCACGTCAAAGTGGGCAACCGGTACGGTATGGAAGAAGGTGAGATCGAAGTGGATTCGATCAAGCCAATCGGCTTTCCGGATATCACCCCAGCATTGGCGCGAGAGTCGGGATTCCTGGGCGTCGTCGATCTGCTCAAGGTGGCCAAGCACGGTAAAGGCGCGAACATCTACCTAATTCGGTTTCACTACGTGCCTCCACGCGCCAAGCGCCCCGGTCGGCGCAAGCGTGCCTGAAGGAGGTTTTACTGCTGTGCTTAAGCTGGAGCGAAAGGCTACCGATATCTGGTCTTAACGCCGCGTGGAAAAGTCCGTTCGTGTCCTGTGCGA
>Ga0187888_1004387_pt1 | contig 10375 bp, 8 predicted proteins | sample June2016WEW_7_40_FD_132987 | JGI IMG/M metagenome (GOLD analysis project Ga0187888, IMG submission 132987) | Peatland microbial communities from SPRUCE experiment site at the Marcell Experimental Forest, Minnesota, USA - June2016WEW_7_40 | ecosystem: Environmental > Terrestrial > Soil > Wetlands... | reverse complement strand
ATCCCGAACGCATGGTACAACAAGCTGGTGGACATGCTGTGTCTCCAATCTGAAAGGAGTACTTGACGCAACATTAGATTGGGCAAGCATGTCCACTTTTTTCAAGGCCTGTACGCTTCCCCCGGATGAACCTGTTTTTCGGCACCGTGCACGGTGAGCTTCACTGCCTCGCGGCGGAGTCCGGCGATGTGCTCTGGAGCGCGGAAGTCGGCGAATCTGTCATCTTCCAGCCGGCCATCGCCAGCGGTCGCGTCTACGTGGGAACCGAGGCCGGTAGCCTGATTTGCCTGGAAACCGGTGACGCGGGTGACGACGGCTGGCTCATGTGGGGGGCCGACGCAGCCCACAATGGAAGGCTAGAGTGCTCCTGATCGCACCCGGGAAGGATCAACCAGGAAAGCTGCGGTTGCCGGCCCGCTGCGAGCCGACGAACGGCGTTTCTGGAGCTCAGAGAATGAGATCTTCATCCATGATGAAGCCAACTCTTGAAGTCGTTCGGGCAACCAAGACTCAGCGGATCTGCGAGATCAAGGGGGCGGACTTCCACATCGGTCGTCTGCCCAACCTCGACCTCTTCATCGACGACAACCGGATCTCACGTCCACACGCCCGCATTCAGCGTCTGCCTGATGGCTCTTATGAGTTGATGGATCTGGACAGCCAGAACGGCACTCACCTCGGTGGCAAGAAGCTGGCGCCGTTCCAGCCCGTGCGGCTCCGCGATGGAGACCGGATCAAGATCGTCGAATACGAGCTGATCTTTCATCAACCAGGCCCCGTGGTTCACGAGCCCCAGGACGACGGCACGACCGTGGTGGGCTCACTCCATGACCTCAGCTCCGATCACCTGGTCAAGCGCTCGAAACACCCTGCCGAGGCGCTCAAGGCCATCCTCGATGTGGTTCGTGCACTGGGCGGCGGAGCTGATCTGGGTGAAGTGCTCAGCCGGGCGCTCGACGGCCTGATGGACGTGTTCCCCCAGGCTGAGCGGGGCTTCATCGTGATGGCCGAGGATGACGGGTCGTTTCCGCTGGCCGCGTATCGACGCCGGCAAGGGCACACCTCCGCCCCGACATTGAGCCGGACAATCCAGGACCGTGTTCTCCGCAAGGGAGAGGCCGTCCTGATCAAGGACATCACGGTGGACAAGATCCTGGGCGATGAGGGCAGCCTGGTGTCCACCATTCGTTTGGCCATCTGCGTTCCGTTTCGGTCCCACGACTGCAAGACGATCGGGATGGTTCAGCTCGACCGCCTTGGCGACTCCGATCATTTTCAGGAGCAAGACCTGGACCTGCTCGCGGCCCTGGCCTTGCCCATCGGTGTGGTCGTGGTGAACGATCGGTTGCTCAAGGAGCAGGCATCCTGGGCGGCAGCCAGGGAGATTCAACGGGCACTCTTGCCCCGCGTTCAACCGCAGATTCCCGGGTACACGTTCTGGGAATGCTACCGACCGGCTCAGGTCGTGGGGGGCGACCTCTACGACTATATCCCGGTGGAGGAGGCCGGGTCATCGTCAAATGGCATACAGCGATGGGCAGTCACGCTGGGTGATGTCGCGGGCAAGGGGATGCCCGCGGCCCTGGTCATGGCCGGCATTTGTCCAGAGGTCCGCCACCTCGTCCGCGCAAGGGTCACTCCTGTCGACGTGCTTTCCCAGGTAAACCGGCATGTGTACGACCATGGGGTTGCGGGTCGTTTCGTCACGCTGGTGATCACCATGATCGATTCCCGTACGCACGAGCTGACGATTGCCACCGCGGGCCATCCCCACGTGCTCATCCGCCGCGCCGGCGGGTCTGGTCGAAGAGATCGGCTGCGATGGAACTGGACTGCCCCTGGGCGTATCCCGGGACGCCACTTACCGGGCGACCCTGGTTCCACTCCAGCCAGGCGACGTGGTCGTTCTCTTCTCCGACGGAGTGACCGACGCCATGGACCAGAAGGGCCAGTGCTTTGGGCTGGATCGCCTGCGAATTAACCTGGCCGAAGCGCCTACGGGCGTTGCCGGGGTCGGCGAGTCGATTCTCGCAGCCGTCCGCGACCACTTCGCTGGCCGGTCGCAGTTCGATGATATCACGATCGTCTGTTTTGGCCGGGATCCGTCATGAAGCGGGTATGTTTTCAAGAGACCGGGCAAGCTTGCATTTTCAGGAGTTTGCCCGATGATTGAGAACCTCGATCGCCAGCAAGAGGCGGTCGGGCCACCGCTGGGCGGCAGTCCGGCTCCTGTCTACCGTACATTCACGGCAAGCCTGGCTCCGGGAGACTGGGTTTTTCTCGCCTCGAACGCATCCACAACAGACCTTATCTATTCCTGGCGTTACTTTGGATTCGAGGGATACAGAGGCACCGAAACCCCGGGGGCGGCGATGATCGCCAGCTTCCGGCAGAGAGCGTTCAGAGATCCCCCTGCTACCGACGTTGCGATCTTCTGTTTCGGACGCAAGTGCGAGTGATGCGGGGCAATCGCCAGCCAGAGCGGCTCAGTCCGGATTCCGCTGGCCCCGCAGGCCGCCCAGTTTCTGAACCTGGGGAAGCGCCTCGAGCTTGAACCTCGGATTGGCAGACGGACCCAGCACGTGAACGATAAGGAATTGCCCGCTGGCCTCGCGCATCAGGTCGCTGACGATCGGCAAGCGGCGACCGCGGCCATACAGGACCCTGAGTTGTATGTCGAGGTTCCCCAGGGGATCGCGGTTGCCACTTCCTTGCAGGCTAACGGCGCTGCCGGTGAGCTTGATCGGGTCGAGGATCGCCGTGCCATGGTCGATCCGGAACGCGACGTCCGCGGAATCGAAGGCGGTCTTTCCCGAGGTCCGCGGCGACTCGAGCAGCGACAGGTTGCTGTTGAGGAAGTTGATGAACCGCAGCGCGACGGGGAGCTCGCCTAAGTCTCCCTGAGTGATGTGTGCCTCGCCTTTGCCCTGGATGCTGCGGACGTTGTTGCCCAGGCCGCTCAGATCGATCGCGGCGCCCAGCGCACCGCGGTACGACTGCCGGCCCGGGAGCGTCCGGGCATATTCCTCGAGCTGTGCACCGGCAAGTCTCAGCGAGGCGCTATACTTCGGGGTGGCATCGAGACTGATCGTGCCGCTACCCTCCAGATCACCTCGGAGTAGTTTTCCCCGCAGGCTGTCGAGCCGGGCCGATCCGCGCTCAAGGTGAAAAGGCGATTCGACGTCGGTGATCTGCTGCCCCAGCAGAGTGATGCTGTCCAGCTTGACAGCCCCCTGGATTTCCATCGTCTGTCCATTGGACCAGCCGCGAACATACTCGAGCTGGCCCTGGATATGTTTTAGCGGAATCCCGGCTTCGAGGGAGTTGTCGATAAACACAACCCGGGTGTTGTCCCAGCGGCACCAGGCCGGCACGCCTTCCTCGCCCGACCAACCGATCTGGAGGTTGCCGCGGGCCGTGAAAGGCCTGCCGTCGTCCAGCCGGAGCGCGAACTGGGCCATCAAGGGCGGCATGATCGTGCGCAGGCTCGAGTCCAGCCGGATCTCCTTGACCCAGAGTTCGCTCACCGCCAGGGCGAAGCGGCCGCTGTCCTCGACCATCACGTCTCCCGAGGCAAACTGGACCGGGGCGCCATGGAAGAGGAAATTGACATCGTTCATGGCCACCTTGCCGTTGTCGAAATCAAACCGGCCGTGAACGTTCTCCATGCGCAGCTCGAAAGTCCCCCCAGGATCGAAGCCCGGCTGGGGCGTGCGAGGGATCACCAGGCGCACGCTCGAATCGGGAAGGGGCATGATCGAAATATGGTTGGTGTCAGGACGGCCAGGCTCGACGTGAATGGTGGCCTCGACGTCGCTGGCTCCGGTCGGGTTGATGATCGACCAGGTCTTCTGCCAGGCCGGCTGCAGCGCCTTGCGAAGGTCTTCGTTGAAGGGCAAATTCTGGGCCTGGATCTGCAAGTCGATCTTCAGTGGCGGCTCGCCGTTTGGGAGGTTGGGCCCGACGAGTTTCTGGACCCGGCCGTTCCCCTTGATGATCGCCTGGCCGTTCCCTCCGCGCATGTTCTTGAATTCCCAGAGGTCCGGATGCAACTCGAGCTGGCCGGTCAGATTGCGGATCGGGTAGGGCAGGCCGGCCCAGGTGATCTCGCACCGCGGGTTGAGGTCGAGATCGGCATCAATGACCAGGTGCCCCTCGGGCTTCGCCCTGGGCCCGACCATCGGCCAGCGAAGGATGCGAACCTTGCCCTTGACTGAACCGGCGGGGTGAAACTGATCGACGACCTTGCGGACATCCGGCGGTAACGCGGCCAGGAACGCGGCATCGATCGGTACCGAGTCGGCCTGGATATCCAGCCGGACGAGCGCGTCGGGCCCAGGGTTTTCGATGGTTCCCTTCAAAAGTGCCGGGCGCTCGCCGATCAGGCCGCGCAGATCGACGGTAAGCCGCTGATTCTCCAGCGTCAGGCTGCCACCCATGTGCTCCACTGGGTAGGGAAAGTGGCGATAGACGGCCGCTACATCGCGGCAATTGACCGTGGCGCTGACACTCACCGGGTCGTTCTCCCGTTGTCGCGCCAGATGAATGGACGCATCGACCAGGCCGCGGGGCTTGAAGACGTCCCAGAGCTCGGCGAACTGAGCCGGGGTCCTCTCCTGGAGCCGGTTGTCCATCTCCAGTTGCACAAGGTCGAGACGCAGATCGAACGGACAGGTTGCCGCCTGACCGAGGGCCAGAGAACCCACGGCACGGAGGATCGTACTCCCGTTGCTCCCTTCGGCGTGCTTGATCGAGACGAGGCCGTTGTTGATGGCCACGAACGCGGAGAGGTCGTTGACCGGAAAGGGGAGCGCGGGACACTCCCAGACGCCGCCGTGCAGCCGCGCCAGCACGTCATATTCAAAGCGGCGGTCTCGAGGGGCCCCGGGGTGAAGCGCCAGCCGGCGCAATTCGAGATCGATCTCGCCGCGGTTGAGCTCCAACGACCCGAACTGCGAGCGGATCTCCGGCGGCAGGCGGCGGCGCAAGTTTTCCGAGAGAGTTAATCCCGCAAGCTCGCCGCGCAGGACCGTGTCGCCAGTGATGGGATCGATCGAGCCTTCGAGAGTCAGTTTTTCGAACAGATCGCCGTGGGCTGAACCCTCGAACCGCAGCCGTCCTCCCTCGCCCGCCTCGATCCTCAGCGAGACATCGCGCAGAATGGCCACGCCCTGATTGGGTAACGAACCGGCTGGCCCGGGGCTCTGGCTCTTGGTCGGTGTGGATTCGCGCGCGGTTTGAGTCGCGATGCCCTGCCTGACGGCCGGCAGTGCTTCCGCGATCGCCGCGTCTCCTAGCGGCCGCGGGGTCGAGTCCCTGGCCCTGACGACTTCGTTGTCACGGTCGAGCTCACGCACCCGGGCCAACCGCAAGGCGGAAACAGGCAAGCCCACCGCGTCATCCTCCGCATCGAAATCGCCCACCAGCTCGATGGTGCCGTTGCGGATCACGATCGGGGGAGGATTCTCGATCGTCGGCCCCGGCCAGGGGTCTGCGATCAAGCCCTGAATATTCCAGGTCCCGTTACTCCGCCGGCAGAGTCGTAACGTGGGCTGGCTAACCACCACCTCGCGAGGCGCGAACCGGCCGTGAAGCACCTGCCGTGGATCAAGCCGGACGCTCAGCCAGGGAACTCTCGCAGTCAGGAATGACTGACCGTCGATCCGCTGCAGCACGTGGAAATGGCTAACCGTCATCTCTCCCTTCCAGATGCCGATGTTGACTCGTCCCATCTCGACGATCGAACGGGGCAAGAACCGCGCGGCCTGGGCCTTGATCATCCGCGCGGCTGTCTCACTGTCGGTGACGAGCGCGTAGGCGAACCAGGCAGCCCCAGCCATGATCAAAACGATCAAGGCCAGCCCCCAGAACAAGATCTTCGCCAACCGTCGCCACAGCCGCATCCGCCGCTTCTCCTTCCGTGGAGACCTTCACGGCCCAGCCGGGCCATGAGCCTGATCGAGCCATTGCTCAGGAACTGATGCGCCGAAACGCCACTTTTCGCGCGATGGTCATCACCCCGATGGCGGCCAGACCCATCGCGGGCAGCTCGCCGGGAATCCGGTACCGCATTGAGCTGGCGAAGACCAGGTGCACGAAGCAGAAATAAAAAAGCGGGCCAGCCAGCAGCACCCAGGCCCGCGGGTCACGCCACCGGCCCCAGAGCCCCAGGCCCGCGAGTGCCAGCAGGGGAACGACCACCAGCGTGCTGACCACGGCCAGAAGCGGCGAGCGAAATCCCTCCGCGTTGGGCCAGGGGCTCCAGTACCGAGCCAGCTTGAAGAGCGCCAGCTCCAGGGCGCGCCCAGGCTCGTCCTGGACAAACACCAGCGCCCGCCGCGTGAGCTCGCGATCCTGATCCAACTCGTCGAGCGGCCAGATATCGGGCGACTCGAGGAACTTCATGTCACTGGCGCCTGTGGCGTGGGGGTTGAGGCCGTCAGAGAGGCTGGCCCCCATCCAGACCGCCGTCGGCACGAATCGCCCGAAGACCTGCACATTACGGATCCACCAGGGACTCATCACGATGCAAAGGCCGAGCAAGACCACTGCCGCGACTCCCGCCGCGTTGAGAATGCGAAGCCGCGGGGGAAAGCCGCGTGACACGGCAACGCTCCACAACCAGGCGACCAACATCACCGGCACGAAGAGGGCCCACGACGGGCGAACCAGGATTGCCGCTCCGCTGGCCGCGCCGACTCCAAGGGCGATCACCAGCGCTCGCCGGTTTACTGCACCCGGGGGCGCCGCGGTCTCGTTCCAGACTGCGGCCATACCCCAGAGCGCAGCCAGCATCAAGGGAAAGAACACGGCCTCCGAGAGGATCAGCACCGACATCACGACGAAGTAAGGATGCACGGCCGCCAGCAACGCGGCCACCAGAGGGACCGTCCATGGCCGGCCGTCGGCGCGGCCTGTGATCGGGCCGACGGTGGTCATCGCTGGATTCTCGTTCCTGCCGGCGACTTCCCGGCTTAATTGATACATCAGCCAGACTGTCAGCACCCCGAGCCCAGCCTGCACCAGACGGGCCGCCAGTGGACGCTCGCCCAGAATGGTTTGACAGGCCGCCAGGAAGGCGGGATAGCCCGGGACCCGCAGCGCGAAGTGGGGAATATCGCCCCATTCCACCATTTCATAAAGCGTTCCCTGGCGGATCGTTCCAGCAAGGGCCCAGTAATACTCGGCGTCGTCAAAGACGCAGACCCGCGGCGTGCCTCGCCGCCGGACATACCACTCCACGGCGACCGCCGCCGACAGGCGCGCGAAGAGCGCGAGCTCGAGAATCCGCCGCAGCGCCGGTGCTTTCATCCGACTGTTCCGGCACTTCCAGACCCCAGCCACAGTCCGCGAAATCGGGTCAAATCGAGGTTTCGGCACGGACATGGTCGGCCACTCGCTCTTGGGACGAGGACAAATTCGAACCATCCGTGGGGTGACCGAGTCGGGCATGGGATCGTATGCCAAAGCCGCCAGACCGTCAATCACAACTCGCGTGCAGTGAGTGATCCTGATCTTGATCCTGATCTTGATCCTGATCATCATCGAGGGCAACACAAGCCAGGTGGGCGCCGACTGGTTCCGCATTTGACATCGCGCATACCGAACCCTGCGGGTCAACTTGCCAGCGCAGGCCGAGTGTTCGCCGGGTCTGCTCGGTCACCCTCACGCGGTCGGCGATCCGGTGGCCGACCACCCAAACGATGCCGGCCGCATCACAGAGCAGGGGGGTGCGAGCACGTTCCTCGGGAACGATGCTCCGGCCCCGGAAGAAGTCATTGAGGGGAGTACTCCTGCCCTTCATGCCCAGCGGTTCGAATCGGTCGCCGGGGACCGGAGCGCGGACACACAGCGACGGGACAATCCGGTCAAGGTCGATCGTCTCGTCCCGCAGGGCGCCCGGTTCGAGCAGCGTGGTGATCTTGCCGGTGCCCCAGGGAACGCATCCGGGTACTTCCATGGGGATTTGCTCGATCGGGGCCGGCCGCCCCGAGGACGAACCGTTCCCCCCAATGCGTCTCAGTACGAAACCGTTGGGAGGACATCCACTGGCGCCGGTCGTCGTGAGCTCGATGCCGCACCCGATTGCCATGCGGCTGATCCGCTGGCTGCGTGCGAGCGAGGCAAGGCGAAGCCACCGCTCCGCCGACATGCCGGCCTCGGGCCAGCCAGCCAGCCGCCAGACCCGTCGCAGGACTTCGGCACAGAGGAAGAGAGGAGATTGCAGCAGCCGATCGCGACGAAGCTCGATCTGGTCGTGGCTTAGCAATCGAGTCGCGTCGTGCTCCAGTTCGATCACGTGCCGCTCCATGGTCCGTTCGGAGGCTCCAGCCAGCATGCCCAGCCGAACGATCGCCTCGGCGACGAGGGGATTGTATTCGCGGGCCAGCCGGGGGAGAAGGTCGTGGCGAATCCGCGCCCTGGTCCGCGCCTGGTCGGCGTTGCTGGCATCCTCCCGAAAATCCTGTCCCAGTAGTCCCAGGTTTGTGCGGATCGCCTGCCGTGAGACCGAGAGCAACGGGCGGATGAGGGTGACAGGCGGATCGCAGCTCAAGACGCGCCGCGATGGCATGCCCGCCAGGCCCCGCAGCCCGGTACCACGGATGATCCGGTGCAGGATCGTCTCGGCCTGATCGTCGCGTGTGTGTCCGACCGCAATGGCCGAGGCGCCTCGAGCGGCGGCAATTTCCAGCAGCCAGGAATATCGGGCGCGACGAGCGTCAGCTTCGAAGTGCCTGGCGCGCGTCGGCCGCCACTGGCCGAGATCCAGCGGTAGACCGAGCGAACCCGCCAGAGCGTGAACAAACGCAGCGTCAGCCCGCGCCGCCTCGCCCCGCGTGCCGTGATCGAGGTGGGCGACCGAAAGCGTCAGGCTTAGCTCGGGCGCCAGCCGGTGTAATGCGCGAACTAAACCCACACTGTCGCCGCCTCCGGAAACCGCCACGATCCAGGTGGTTCCCGCGCCCGTGGCGCACCATCGCCGCGCCCGGCGGCGAACCCGCTCCAGCCAGGCAGGCGTCCAGTCTTGCTCACGCGGTTTGTCTTGTTCCATCGGTCAACAGCACCGCTTCAGGACTCGAATCATCCAGGGTATTGTCGCCGTCTCCCCTGAAAAAGGCCAGGAATCAGGCGGAATGGGGCGGAAATGAGCTTGCTTCCTGACGTAAAATCGGATCATGAATCACGAACTGATTTCGTTGGTCGCGTGCCCTCGATGCCGAGGCGCACTCCAGATTGCCGGTGATCCACCCCAGACTCTCGATTGCCCGGCGTGCGGCTCATGCTATCCGGTCGTCCGGGGGATACCGAGGCTTGCCGGCGACACGTGTGCAGAGAGCTTTGGCCGGCAGTGGAACCGCTACGACGTGGCGCGCAGCGAGGAAGACGAGGCAACGTTTCAGGTCAAGACGGGCGTTGCGCCAGCCGATCTTGCGGGCAAGCTCATGCTCGACGGCGGTTGCGGGGGTGGTCGCTATTCCCATCTGGCCGGCAGCCATGGGGCTCGGGTCCTCGGCGTTGACCTGAGCACGGCCGTCGACAAGGCGGCCTCGCTGTGCGCAGGGCTTCCGGACGTATGCATAGTCCAGGCCGACCTTCTCGACCTGCCCTTGGCCGATGCCGTTTTCGACCTGGTCTTCTCGATCGGCGTGCTCCATCACACGCCCGACCCGCGCCGGGCGTTCGCCCAGATCGCCCGGAAAGTCAAGCCCGGCGGACGCCTGGCAGTCTGGCTCTACCGCAAGAACACGCCGCCCCAGGAATGGCTCAACACGGGCCTGCGACGCGTCACAACCCGGCTCCCCGCGCGTGTGCTCGAACCCCTTTGCGCCGGGCTGGGTGTCCTCGGCAGCGTTCCCATCGTCAACCGGACGCTGAACAAGGTCGCCAACTTTTCCGGACACCCCGACTGGACCCTCCGCGTCTGCGACAACTTCGACTGGTACGCCCCGCGGTACCAGTCGCATCACACCCAGGCCGAGCTGAAATCCTGGTTCGCGGAGGAAGGTTTCCACGAGATCGTCGACCTTGCCCCGGCGAGGCGCGATCCAGTTTACGACTGGACCTACCGTCACAACCTGATCATCGGCAGCGGTGTCAACGTTGCGGGCACCCGTGGGTAGAAGTGATCACGGGTGATGCGGGAGAGCGGGGCCCGCGACACAAAACGCGCGCCGACTCGCTTGACGCCAATACCGTTGAATTAGTAATAACACCCTTGGCCGAAGGGATTTATGGCTCCTTCTCCCCTCGAGGGAGAGGGTTGGGGTGGGCTGATGAAAACAGCCGTTTTTTGGAGTGCTTCTGGGTTGACATCGGGACGTGCATCTGTTGCGCTTGTCTCCGTTGAGGCATGGTTGCCCCCTTACGGAGAGTT
>Ga0187888_1004386_pt1 | contig 10376 bp, 9 predicted proteins | sample June2016WEW_7_40_FD_132987 | JGI IMG/M metagenome (GOLD analysis project Ga0187888, IMG submission 132987) | Peatland microbial communities from SPRUCE experiment site at the Marcell Experimental Forest, Minnesota, USA - June2016WEW_7_40 | ecosystem: Environmental > Terrestrial > Soil > Wetlands... | reverse complement strand
CGTACATCCGCTGCAGCATCGCCTCGGTGGTCTCCAGGCCGAAGCGGCGATTGAAAGCCGCCCAGACCTCCCGGTGCGCCGGGTTGGAATCGATCACCACGCCGTCCATATCGAAGATCAGCGCCAGGCGCGGATCAAGCCGGCCGGAGGAACCCGCGGCCGTCACTGGGAGTCGTCCTCCTTCTCGCTGAGGCTTGCCTCGAGCCAGGCGAGGTAGGGGGCCGACGCTGCTAACACAGGCACCGCCAGCACTTCCGGTACTTCGTAGGAATGCGCCCGCTCCAGCGCGGCGCTGAGAGCCGCGAATTGCCCCCGCGCCGATTTGATGACCAGCAGGCACTCCCCAGCCGTCTCCACGGCACCCTGCCAGCGGTAGTAGCTGCGCACGTTCGGCACGATGCTGGCGCATGCCGCCAGTCCCTGCTCCACCACCAGGCGGGCCAGCTTTTCCGCTTCCTCTTCCGAGGCGCAGGTGCTGAATACGACGATTTTGTCGGTCATGAAAAAAGTGCGTTGAAGAATTCGCCGCGGTGTTACTATTATCTTCCAGGGCACTGTTTGATGAAAGCGCCGTTCGGCCGAACTGTATATATTGTGGTCTTCCTGATGGCCACCACCTACGCATTGGCGACCCTCAGCGGGGCGCGTGGTATTCCCGCCGTGCTGGCCCGGCAAAAGCAAATCCAGCGCCTGGAAGACCGCAACGCCCAGTTGGCCCGCGACATCGAGCGCAAGCGCGACCATATCCGCCGCCTGCAGAACGACGCGTCCGAGCAGGAGCTCGAAATCCGCGACCGCTACAAGCTGGTCCACCCGGGCGATACCGTCTTTATCACCGGCCAGCCGGACAAGAAATAGGTCCGCTGTCGAGCGCATCGAAATCTAACCGTCCATGGGCAAACGAATCATGATCGCCGTGGTGGGCGCGGGCCTGGGTTCGCTGGTTGGCCTTTTGGCTTCATTCCTCGGCGCAGGCAACGGCGCGCTGATCGTCGGCGCTGTGTTGGGCGCCATTCTCCCTCTGGTCGTGTTGGGCGCTCCCGGCCGCTGATTTCACTTCCCTCCCGGCCGCAAAAGATGTAATGTAAATCCTCAGTAAGCGAAAGAACATGTTCTGCTCAAATTGCGGCTCGTTCATGGCCGATCGCGCGCGGCGGTCTGGCCTACGGGGCTGCGGCTGTGGTAATGTGGCTGGGCGGGTGGACCGCGCAATTCCTGAACGCCTTGCATGGCGGGTTGGGAAGATAGGCTGCTCCTATTCAGCCGGATTTGGTGCGAGTTATTAAGGAGGACGTCTTATGCCGTTTTGTGCAAGCTGTGGTACTCAAGTTGATGGAGCGTTCTGTCCCAAGTGTGGCGCTCCGGTGGGCGCGGCTGCGGCTCCGCCGCCGGGAGCAGGCACGCCGCCGCCCGTGGTGGGCGCTGCGCCGATGGCGGATAACGTCGCCGGCACGCTGTGCTATGTCCTCGGCCTCATCACCGGAATCATCTTCCTGGTGTTGGCGCCGTACAACCAGAACAAGGCGATTCGGTTCCACGCTTTTCAGTCGATCTTCATGCACGTGGGTGTCATCGCTCTGTGGATCGTTCTCCACATCGTGATCGGCATTTTCGGCTATGTCCCGGGTTTTGGGTTCATCTATCTATTGTTTGGGCTGCTCTGGCTTGTGTTTGGGCTGGCCTGTTTTGGCCTCTGGGTATATATGCTCATCCAAACCTACCAGGGCAAAACCGTGGTTCTGCCGATCATCGGCCCTCTGGCGCAAAAGCAAGCGTAGGCGTCGTCGGCGGCGGCTAAGGACGCGTTCAGCGATCGCCCGCGCACCGGTCGGTTGAAGAACACGCCCGCACGTCGGGAAGAAAAGCCGGGATGACTCTCGGCTTAGCCGGCTGGACAGTCGGCGCCACGGTGCTTGGTCAAAAGGGAGCGGTTGCCGGCACGATCAGTTCTCCACCGGCGTCTTTTCGGAGTGGTCGACGACCAGCAGATCGAGCGGGCCTTTCTTCTGCTCCAGCCTCAGCCCGAGCTGTTCCTGAAGGGCGGTAAAGAGGCTGGCGGCTTCGGTCTCGGGCGGATTGGCGCTTGGTCCGTCCCCTCCGCCTCCAGGCGGCGGGGGAGGCATCATGCCGCGCCCGCCTAGCGAGCCCTCCGGGTCAAACTCCAGGGTGAAATCGTAAGTGCCGGCGAGGCCAGTCTTATCCGTCACGGGACGGCCCAACTGGCGCGCCAACGCATCGACCAGTTGAGAAATGGGCTGGCCGGCGCCGATCAATCGAGCACGCCCGGGCATCATCATCATCATCACGCCGCGGCGTGCCATGCCAGGTGGCAACATCGGAAAACCATCCTTGCCCAGTTGCAGACGGGGCGGGCCGGGCTCGCCGGGCGGCGGACCTGGGGGTGGACCGGCCCCGGGCCCCCCGCCTGGAGGAGGCGGAGGCGGGCCGCCGTCCGCCGGCCCGGCGCCATCTTTGGCCGCATCTTCGGAGGCCGCCGGCGGAGCCGATGCCTTCAGTTTCGGCCCGTTCTTCGCTACCACCAGCAGGTATAGCGGCAGCTCTTTGGTCTCGTGATGGAGGGAAAGCTTGAAGCGCTCCGCCAGCAGGTTTTGGATCATCACCTGGAACTGTTCCTTGGTAGCGCCTTTCGGCACTTTGGCGACAATGTCATAGCGCTCGCTTGCGAGCCAGCCGGGACCCGAAATCTGGTAGTCTTGCACGCCGTAGGCCTTGGCAAGCAGGAGCCGCTGGGTGACGTTCGTGAAGGTTACCTGCCCCGGGTCGGAGGTTCCCGGGCCGCCGCGCATTCCTATCGTAACCATTCCGGGGGTTGGCGGCGCGGCCGGCTTTACGGAAGCGACCTCAAACGTCAGGTTGTCCGCTGTGGTTTGTGCCAGTAGAGCGCCGGCGGGCAAGAGCGCCAGCGCGATCCGGATGATGGCTTTCAGCACGGGATATCTCCTTCACTCGGGGATGCGGCCGTCATTGTTGCCGGAAGACCGCGTTTGTATTTGACGATGGAGAGCACAATTCGTTTAGCCGTATTCTCCCACGCCCACATAAACTTCAGAGCCTGGCGGCTTCGAGCGGCTATAATCACGATTGAATGCTGCTGCTGCTGGTGGTGGAGAACTACGCTGTGGTGGAGCGTCTGCGCGTCCGTTTTCACTCGGGGCTGAATCTGCTGACCGGGGAAACTGGCAGCGGCAAATCGATCGTGGTGGACGCTTTGGGACTGCTGCTCGGCGGCCGCGCCTCCGCCGACATGATCCGCACCGGCGAGCCGCAGGCGAGGGTGGCCGGTATTTTCGACGTGCGGGAGAACGGCGCGGTGCGCAGAATTCTCGAGCCGGCCGGCCTGGAGACGGAAGACGGCGAATTGCTGATCGAGCGCGAGATCCTGGCCAGCGGCAAGTCGCGCGCTTTCGTTGGCAGCCGGCCGGTGGCCGCCGCTGTGCTGCGCGAACTCGCCTCCTGCCTGGCCGATATTCACGGACAACACGAACAGCAGCTTTTGTTTTCGGCCGATGCGCAGCGCGACCTGCTGGACGCCTTCGCCGGGAATGCGGAATTCGCCGGACAGGCGGCCGAAGCCTTCCGCGGATGGCGCGCCGCGGCGGCCGGGCTCCAGGAACTGGAGAGCTCGGAACAGGAGAAGCTGCGGGCGCTCGACCTGTGGACTTTCCAGCGGCGGGAAATCGAAAGCGCCTCAGTCCAGCCGGAAGAAGACGCAGCGCTCGAGCGTGAGCGGCGGGTATTGCAGAACGTGCAGCGGCTGCAAGAAGCCGCGGCCACGGCCTACGCTTCGCTGTACGACAGCCCGGAATCGGCACTGGCGCTGGCGCGGCAGGCGGCCCGGCGGGTCGACGAGTTGTGCCGCATCGACCCTTCGCTTGAAGGCCTGCGCGAGCACCTGAAGGCCGCCGATTTGAGCCTCCAGGAAGCCGCCTACGGGCTGCGCGATTACCTTTCGAAGCTGGAGGCGAATCCGCAGCGCCTGGAAGAAGTGGAAGCGCGCCTGGCCGCGCTGGACCGCTTGAAGCGCAAGTACGGCGCTTCGCTGGCGGCCGTAATCGAGTTTCTGGAGGAGGTTCGCCGGCGGATCGCCGCGGTCGAAAATGCAGGGGAGCGGATGGAAGAGCTGCGGCGGGAACAGGCGCGGCTGGCCGCGGAATTTGAAAAGTGGGCCGCCGAGCTGACCGAGCGGCGCGCCGCAGCCGCGCGCAAGCTCGAGAAACGTGTGGCGGCGGAACTGGCGCCGCTGGGCATGGAACGCGCCGTGTTCCGCGTGGAACTCGACCGCGCGCCGTGGAGCGAGCACGGCGCCGACGCGATTGCATTTCTGGTTTCCGCCAACCCGGGCGAGGAGCCGCGGCCACTCGAAAAGGTGGCCTCCGGCGGCGAAATTTCGCGCATCGCCCTGGCGCTGAAGACCTGCCTGGCAGCGGCGCGCCGCGCGAGCGATAGCGGAGCGCAGCGCACATTGGTATTCGATGAAGTGGATGCCGGCGTGGGAGGTAGCGCGGCGGAAGGTATCGGCCGCCGTCTGAAGCGGCTGGCGGCTTCGTCCCAGGTGCTGTGCGTCACGCACCTGCCGCAAATCGCTTCGTTCGCCGATCATCATTACCGGGTGGACAAACAGGAGATTCGCGGCCGCACCGTAGCCACGGTCGAAGAGCTCGACGCGGCCGGCCGCACCCGCGAAATCGGCCGCATGCTCTCCGGCCAGACACTGACCCCCGAGGCCCTCAAGCACGCCGCGCAACTCATCAAGCTGAGCGCGGAGTAAGGGCTCGTTCTGTAACAACTGAACCAACCGGCTGAACCTACCCTCGATGAAAAGGCGGTTGGGTGTAGACTAATCGGGAACCGGGAGCCCGGGAAAAACGTACTCTTTGGTAATGTCGATGAGCCTTTTTGCTGACGTGCGCTATGCCGGCCGGACGCTCGGGAAGTCTCCGGTCTTCTGTTCCATTGCGATCCTTTCCCTGGCGCTGGGTATCGGCGCCAATGCCGGGATATTCACATTGCTCGATCAGGTGATGCTCCACCTGCTGCCGGTGGAACAGCCGCAGCGGCTGGCACAACTGGTGGAGCGCGGCAACTGGTACGGCTCCACCAACGGCATGAACGCGATCTCCTATCCGATGTATGAGGACCTGCGCAAACAGAACGAAGTCTTCAGCGGAATGTTCTGCGTTTATAACACCGACTTCGCCGTCAGCTTCGAGGGACGCAACGAGCGCGTGTCGGGCGAGCTGGTTTCGGGGACGTATTTTCCGGTATTGGGCGTGCGGCCGGCGCTGGGCCGGCTGTTCACGCCGGAAGAAGACCGGACTCCCAGCGGCGCGCCGCTGGCCGTGCTTGCGTATAGCTATTGGCAGAACCGGTTCGGCGGCGATCCGTCGGTGGTCGGCAAGCAGATCCTGGTGCGAGACCATCGGCTGACGATCATCGGCGTGGCGGAGCGGAAGTTCGAAGGAGTGCAGGCGCTGTTTCAGGTGCAGATGTTCGTGCCGGTGGCGATGGCCGGAGAGATGACGGACAAGAACAAGCCGCTCGAAAACCGCCGGGAGCGTTGGGTGCAGGTTTTCGGCCGGATGAAGCCGGACGTCGGACTAAAGGAAGCGAAGGCGTCGCTCGCCCCGCTCTACCATCGCACGCTGGAGATGGAGGTCCAACAAAAGGAATTCGCGCACACCACGTCGTACACGCGGCAACAGTTCTTGAAAGGGACGCTGGATGCGATACCGGGCGGGCGCGGGCAGGACGTGGTGCGGCAGTTCCTGGAGGCGCCGCTGTGGGCGATGACGGCGATGGTCGCGCTGGTGCTGCTGATCGCCTGCGCCAATGTGGCGAACCTGATGATTGCGCGGGCGGCGTCGCGGCAGAAGGAGATTGCGGTGCGGCTGGCGCTGGGCGCGGGACGGGCGCGCATCGTCCGCCAGCTCCTGGTGGAGGGCCTGCTGCTGGCACTGGCCGGCGGAGTGGTGGGCTTTGTCATTTCGCCCTGGGCCATCCGGCTGCTCATCGGCATCATGCCGGATATCGATCCCCCGCTGCGCTTCTCCACGGATCCGAACCTGCGCCTGGTGTTTTTCACGATGGCGGTTTCCGTGCTGACGGCGGTGATCTTCGGGCTCGCGCCAGCGTTGCAGGCGGCCCGGCCGAACATCGCGCCAGTGCTGAAGGACCAGGCAGGCGCAGTGGCGGGAGGCGGACAGGCGCGCTGGCGCAAGATGCTGGTGGTGGCGCAGGTGAGTCTTTCGCTGCTGTTGCTGATCGGCGCCGGACTCTTCGGGCGCAGTCTGTACAATCTGAAGAACCTCAATCCCGGATTCGATGTGAGCAACCTGATCAGTTTTCAGGTGGACCCCACGTTGAACGGCTACAATCCCGAGCGAGCCAAGCTCTTCTACCGGCAATTGCAGGACTCGCTCGCAGCGCTTCCCAGCGCCAGCGCGGCGGCCCTCTGCGTGGTCCCGCCACTTACTTTCGATGAATGGGACAGTACGATGACGGTGGAGGGTTATGTTGCCAAGCAGGGCGAGGACATGAGTCCGCGCGTGAATCATATCTCGCCCGGATATTTCGGCACGCTGAAGATTCCGCTTTACCAGGGACGGGATTTTACGGAGCGGGACGCGCTGGGCGCGCCGAAAGTGGCGATCGTCAACGAGAAATTCGCCCAGCATTATTTCGGCGGGCGCGGCGCCCTGGGGCGGCACATCGGCATGGGCGGCGACCCCGGCACGAAGACCGATATCGAGATCGTCGGCGTGGTGCGCGACACCAAGTACAGCCGCATGAACGAAGAGCTGCAGCGCCAGGTTTACTTCCCGTACCTGCAGCACGACTGGGCCTCGCAGATGACCGGTTACGTGCGCACGCCCCTCGGCCCCGACCAGACGTTCCCGATGATCCGCGCGGCAGTGCGCAAGCTGGATGCGAACCTGCCGGTATCCCAGATGAAGACGGAGGAGAAACAGCGGGACGATTCGCTGAGCGTGGAACGCCTTTCGGCTGCGCTCTCGAGCGCATTCGGCGCGCTGGCCACCGTGCTGGCCGCCATTGGGATCTACGGCGTGATGGCGTTCCTGGTGGCGCGGCGGACACGCGAAATCGGCATCCGCCTGGCCCTCGGCGCATCGGCGGGAGACGTGTTGTGGCTGGTGATGCGGGAGGTGCTAGTGCTGGCCGGGGCGGGCGTGCTGATCGGGCTGCCCGTCGCGCTGCTGGTGACCCGGCTGCTCGAGAGCCAGCTTTATGGGATTGCACCGCACGACCCCGCGATTGCCATCGCCGCCACGCTCGGCCTGGTGGCCGTCGCGGCGCTGTCGGGTTACTTGCCGGCCCGCCGCGCGACGCGGGTAGATCCGGTGACTGCGCTCCGTTACGAGTGATCGATGTGATGTGCTCAGGGTAACTGGCAAAAAGCGGCAGCAGAGGGCGGCGTGTGGCGGCGGACGCGCAACTCCTTAGTAAGGTGCTGAATCATCTGCCGCTTGCCGCCGCTTTTCAAAGCTGGGAATTGGCCATGGAAAACCGCGCACGGTATCTGTCAAGCTGGGTATTTTACTTGACTCCGGTACCTACGCCCTAAACTCCTTCGCAGCCCACTTCAGGATAGTGCAAGCTGATCCACGGTTCGCAAATGGTGAGGGCGTCATGTCTAAAGAACCCGGATTTGGCCTGTTACTTGTATGCCGCAATTCCGGTAACCCGTTCGCCGATCACGAGGGCGTGGATGTGATCGGTGCCCTCGTACGTTTTCACGGTTTCGAGGTTGCAGAGGTGACGCATGATGGGGTACTCGTCGGTGATGCCGTTGGCGCCTAGCAAATCGCGGCTCAAGCGAGCGCACTCTAGCGCCATGGCGGTGTTATTGCGTTTCAGCATCGAGACATGGGCCGGCTCCAGCTTGCCTTGGTCCTTGAGCCGCCCGGCGTGGAGGGCCAGCAATTGCGCCTTGGTGATTTCGGTGATCATCCACGCCAGCTTTTCCTGCACCAGTTGATGGGAAGCGACGGGACGGTTGTCGAACTGCTTGCGCAGGATTGTATACTGGCGGGCGGTTTCGTAGCAATCCATGGCCGCGCCGACGACGCCCCAGCCGATGCCGTAGCGCGCCTGCGTCAGGCAAGCGAGCGCAGCCTTAAGTCCCCTGGCTTCGGGCAGGCGGGCGCTATCGTCGACGCGACAGTCCGCCATCGACAGGGTCGACGTTACCGAGGCCCGCATCGACAACTTGCCATGAATGTCGCTGGTCTGGAAGCCGGGCGTACCACGCTCGACCAAAAAGCCGGCGATGCCATCGGCCGAGCGCGCCCACACCACGGACACGTCGGCCACGCCGCCATTGGTGATCCAGGTCTTCTCGCCGTTGAGCACCCAGCCGGCGCCGTCGCGAACCGCGGTCGAGCGCATGCCGGCCGGGTTCGAGCCGAAGTCCGGCTCGGTCAGCCCGAAACAGCCGATGGCGGTTCCGTTTTGGAGGCGCGGCAGCCAGCGGCGCTTCTGCTGCTCAGAGCCGAAGGTGAGGATGGGGTACATGACAAGCGCGCCCTGCACGGAAACGAAACTGCGGATGCCGGAATCGGCGCGCTCCAGTTCCTGCATGACGAGCCCGTACTCGACGTTGCTCATGCCCGCACAGCCGTAGCCTTCCAGGTTGGCGCCGAGAAAACCGAGCTCGCCCAACTCTGGGATAAGCTCGGAGGGGAAACGCGCGTCGCGGTAGCAGTCACGAATCAGCGGCAGGATGCGCTCGTCGGTGAAGCGCCGCGCGGTCTGCCGCACCATCCGCTCTTCTTCGCCGATCAGCGAATCCACCAGAAAGTAATCCACGCCGCGGAAAGACATAAGAAATTCGCTTCCCTCATTAATTGGAACACGGCGCGTGGCGGACGAAACGTGGCGGCGGGGCATGCTTTTGCTTGCCTCAAAGCATCGAACGAGTGAGCGGCACCGATCCGGTGCCGCCAGGGCTGGTGGCTGCGCTTGAGGATTAGCCAAGGTCAAGCGCTCCGGGGGCGAGGCACTACCGCCTCGCGCGCAAAGGGCGGAACTGGCAGCGCTGTATAATCGGGCCATGGCCAAATCGGCGGAAACGGCGGCCAAGGAAAAGCTGGAAGCGGCGGAACGGGCGGCCGGCTTGGTCGAGAGCGGCATGGTGGTGGGATTGGGAAGCGGCACTACGGCGGCGCTGGCGGTGCGCGCGCTGGGACGCCGGGTGGCGGCGGGGCTGGACATCGCCGGCGTGCCGACCTCGGAAAAGACGGCGGCGCTGGCGCGCGAGCTGGGAATCCGCCTCTCGGACCTGGCGCAACACGAGCGCATCGATCTCACCATCGACGGTGCCGATGAAGTGGAGCGCGGCACGCTCCACTTGGTCAAGGGCCTGGGCGGGGCGCTGCTGCGGGAGAAGATCGTGGCCAGCGCCACGGTGCGGCTGGTGATCGTGGCGGATGAAAGCAAAGTGGTGGACCGGCTGCGGATCGGTAGCGGCCCGATTCCGATCGAGCTGGCGGCCTTCGGCTGGCAATCCACGGCGCGGCGGCTGCGCGCGATGGGCGGGGAATTCCGCCTGCGGCTGGGCACCGGCGGCCAGCCGTTTGTTTCCGATGGCGGCCACTACATCGTGGACGCGGGATTCAGCGGATTCCACTCGGCCGAAGAACTGGCGCAAGCCCTGGATGGAACGGTGGGTGTGATGGAGCACGGGCTCTTCCTGGGAATGGCGCAACAGGCGATTGTCGGCGGGCCTGCGGGCGTGGAGGTATTGGAGCGCCAGCCATGAAGGCGGCGGTTCTGCGCCGGCCGCGCGATGTGGCGGGGGCGCCGCTCGAGCTGGAAGAAGTTGCGGTGCCACGGCCGGGCGCCGGGGAAGTGCTGCTGCGCGTGCGGGCCTGCGGCGTGTGCCGCACCGATCTGCACATCGTGGAAGGGGAGCTGGCGCCGCGGCGGGCATCCATTATTCCCGGCCATCAGATAGTGGGTCAAGCGATGGAACCGGCGCCGGCCGGGCTGGCGGAGGGCGCGCGCGTGGGGGTGGGCTGGCTGGGCGGCACGGATGGCGCGTGCTGGTATTGCGGGCACGGCATGGAGAACCTGTGCGATGCGCCCACCTTCACCGGCTACGACGTGAATGGCGGCTACGCCGAGTACGCGGCGGCGCGGGCGGATTTCGTGTATCCGCTGCCGGAGGCGTTGAGCGATCTGGACGCGGCGCCGCTGCTGTGCGCCGGCATCATCGGCTTCCGCAGCCTGCGCGTGGCCGGCGTGGAACCGGGCGAGCGCGTGGGGCTGTTCGGATTCGGCGCGTCGGCGCACCTCGCCATTGCCGTGCTGCGGGCGTGGAAGTGCGAGGTCTACGT
>Ga0187888_1004383_pt1 | contig 10381 bp, 10 predicted proteins | sample June2016WEW_7_40_FD_132987 | JGI IMG/M metagenome (GOLD analysis project Ga0187888, IMG submission 132987) | Peatland microbial communities from SPRUCE experiment site at the Marcell Experimental Forest, Minnesota, USA - June2016WEW_7_40 | ecosystem: Environmental > Terrestrial > Soil > Wetlands... | reverse complement strand
GCTCTCTTCCGCGCCAAAGACGAGGGGCGCGACGCGGTGCGGTCTCACGACTAGATAAGTGGGCCTACCTCTCCCCGAGCGGCGAGTGGGCCATGGTTTCTATCGGGGAGAGGGTCAAGACGCGCCGCCCGTTTTTGTTTACCGGTGACGCTCGTCGTGCTTGCTCTCGTGCTTGGCCTCGTTCCGGTGTTCTTCCTTGACCGCCCGCCCGGCCTTGGCATCTGACCGTTCCTGCTGCGAGCGGCGTTCCAGTTCATGGTGTTCCGCCGGACGCGGCGCCGAGCGCGCATAGCGCTGGACGGCATACGGGTGGACGTAGGTTGCACGATTCACCCAAGTCCTGCCCCACGGATGGTTGTTGACGATTACGACGTGATGACCCCAATCGAAGTGGGTCCAGCCGAAGCCCCATCCCCAAGGACGAAACGCCAGGCCAATGGCTACGCCAAAGCCAAAGCGGATGGCGGCGCCCACGACGAAGCCGACGCGCGGAGCCGCAAACACGATCCCCGGGCTGTACGCGGGAACCACAACGAAACCCGGGTTCACGGGCATGATCGTGATGTACGGACCAGCCCCCACCACAACGGCCGTATTCGACCGCAGATAGCCGTAGTCGTAGGCCCGCCTGCGCATCACCTGCACCGCATCCATCACGTCCGGCCGCTGCGCCAGGACGGCGTTGCCCAGTTCCTCTGTCCATTGCATGGCAGAAGCCATCATATCGAGCACCGAGGGAAAGGGCAGCAGCGCCTGCACGCTGGGATCCCAGGGTAACTGGTCGGCGGTGATGGCCTGCGCCAGCGCGTCGCCGGTCAGGTAGTGGTGCTCGTCGGCCCACTGCGCGGCGGCGGGAATATCGTTATAGAAAGTCGATGCCGTCAAGACCTGCGCCAGCAGCGGATCGGGATAGAGAGCGATAGGTGACACGATCCTCTCCAACTCCTGCGGCGGAAAGGACGGCGGCGCCTGCGGCGGAGGCCCTTGTTCCGGCGGCGGCCCTTGATCTGGCGGCGGCTCCGGCAGCGGCGCCTGCGCAAACAACACGCCGGTGAACACTTGCGCCGCAAATACCAGTCCTAAAGAGGCGGCAATTAATCGCGCGACGATTCTCGCTTCTCTGGTTCTTAGGTTCAGCATTTTAGATCCTCCTTTTTTGAGCCTCCGGCTCAAGGACGACAGCGTTTCAGCTCAGCTCCGCGCCTGCGTACGCTACGGATCGCTCGGGGCGCCGGCGCCATCGAGTGGACTCGCTATAAAGTCTTGCGTGATGTAAAGACTGCCCTCTGGCCCTTGCACAACTCCGATTCCCACGTCGGTATAACTCGCGTTCAAGATGTTGCCTCGGTGGTTGTCTTGAAAGCGCGGCTCGTTCATGAAGGCGGATTCCGCTCCCTGCACCGTATCGTAGACGGCGATGTTCTCTCCCGAAGCCTCCCAGGGAATCCCCGCCCTCTTAATGCGCATCGCGAACGTCGTGCCGTCGGGGTCGTTATGCGAGAAGGAGTGCTGCTTGAGCATGTTGAGCGAATGCGCTCGCGCCACCCCGGCCAGACGCTCGTTCCACTTCAGCGGACGCGCTTGCCCGCCCGTTTCAGCGAGTGCCTCAGGCCTCAACCGGTCCCGGTTGACGAGCCCCCACATCTGCTTCTCCAAGCCCGTCATGCGCCCCGCAACAATCTTCCCCGCGGTTTCCTCCGAGCCCACCTTCGACGCACCCCGGCTCGTGCCTGGCGAATACACCCCAACCGATGGACCTCGCCGCGCCACCGAGGGGTTGTCCTTGTCGCCGAAATGATGCCACATGCCCCCGGTCGGGAATTCGTGCTTAGGCGCACTCGGCGTTCCGTGGGTCGCGTTCTGCGGCTTCGCCTCGTCAGGCTTGCTGTTCGTCTGTGCCGCCTCAGAAACGGCAAAAGCGAAAGCGGCGGCTCCTAAGATTGCAACCCAACAAGCCGCCCATCGGAATTGAACAGCGGATTTCATTTGGCGTCGTCTCTTCATAGTTCGCGACCACCCGATCGAGCGCTCCGAACAACTCGCCAATGTGCAAGGCAAGTCAGTTGCCAATCAGGGCTCTCAGCGGGAAATCTATCACCTGTATTTTGTGCGGGTTAGGACCATTGCCAGCGGATGGAGGAGAACCCGGGTGGTCCATGGCCGAACTCGGCCAATCCATGGCCGAATTCAGGCACGGGTTCCGCAGCCGCAGTCCTGGCCGCTTCCACCTCGATGTGCTTTGGAAATCCGTCATGGCGCGGTCTGCGTTTGCAATCTCAGGTCGCCGATTATATAATTCTATACTGCTATATAGAAACGCCGAAGGGTTGGAGACAATGCCGTTGAGTATAAAGAACCCTGTTACTGAACGCCTGGCGAGGCAACTCGCGAAGGAGACAGGCCAATCGATTACCCTAGCCATTCAGCATTCTCTGAAAGAAAGCCTGCAGCGCCTGCCTGACCGCCGGCGAGGCCGTATCATGTCCGGAAGGCTCGAGGACATACTGCGGCGTGTGGATGCCCTTCCCACCTTGGACACGCGGCCCCTCGACGAAATTCTAGGCTATGATGAACGGGGGCTCCCGACAGATGATCATTGACACATCCGCTTTGCTCGCTATTTTTCTCGGGGAACCGGAACGTCGGAGGTTTCTGGATGCGGTGATCCAGGCTGAAACGCGTTCGATCTCGGCGGCCAACAGCCTCGAGACCGGCATTGTATTGGAGGCGCGCCGAGGAGAACCTGCCGGCCGGGAGTTCGACCTGTTCTTACATCAAGCAAAGGTAGACGTGGTTCCCGTAGACGCAGACCAAGTCGAAATTGCCCGCCTGGCATGGCGCACGTACGGCAAGGGTCGCCACCCGGCAGCTCTCAGTTTTGGCGACTGTTTCGCGTATGCCCTCGCAAAAGCTTCAGGGGAACCGTTGCTCGCCAAAGGCAACGACTTCGCCCAAACGGATATCCCGACCATTTAGAAGTTCAGCAATTCAGCCCTGCATCGGAAACAACGCTCCGGCTCAGAACCCCACTGCTACGCAAAGCGCCGCCACGTCGCCGATCCGTTCGTCGAGCGCCGCAGGCACCACCTCGCAGTGTGCCAGTGCAGGAGCCAGCGCTTCCCGCCGCATCACTGACCGCGCCGGGTCGAGCAGCAAATCGCCCAGCCGCATAGCCAGGCCCCCGATCACGATTCGTTCCGGGTTCAGCAAGTCCACGAGAATGGCAAGCACCGCGCCCAGCCGCCGCCCCGTCGATTCCAGAATCCCCATCGCCACGGCGTCGCCCTTTTTGGCCGCCAAGCCAACGTCTTTGGCGGTTAGTGTCTTGCCGGATTGCAGGATTTTACTGAGGACCGTCTTCTGTTTATGCTTGGCGGCCTTGGCGACGGATTGGGCAGCCACCTGGGCCATGCCGCCGCCGCTTGCCCAGCCTTCCGCGGAGCCCGCCTTGTTATGGCCCACCGGTCCGGTCGGCGTCAGCCGGATGTGTCCGACCTCGCCCGCCAGATCGTTCGTGCCGTGATAAAGGCGGCCGTCCGTGATGATGCCCGCGCCAAGCCCTGTGCCCATGGTCAGGAAGACCATGTTTTGCGTCCCCAGGCCGGCGCCAAATCGGTGCTCCGCGACCGCTCCGGCGTTGGCGTCATTCTCCACCTGGCACTCCACGCCGAATTCCTTCTCCATGATTGCCTTGATGGGAACGTTATCCCAGGTGGGAAGATTGGGCGGCGACTGGATGATCCCCGCGATTCGGTCCAAGGGGCCGCCGCAACTGACGCCAATCCGCTTGATGGCGCTTACATCAAGCCCCCGCTGCGCGAGCAGTTCACGAATCCCTTCCTTGGCAAGTTGCAGAGCGCGGTCCGCTCCCTTCGCCGGAAGCGTGGCGAATTCCGTTCGCCCCAGAACTGCCGGAGGCTCCGCGGATATCACGATCGCTGTCTTAGTTCCACCCACGTCTAATCCGACCCACACATTCTCAGTCATGGTCAGTACCTGCCCTACGCCAGCAGTTCTTCCAAGCTGACAAAAGTGAAACCGGCTCTCGCGGCCCCGTCAAGAATCAGAGGCAACGCCTGCAAGGTCGCCGAACGGTCGACTCGTTCCGGCGCGCAGGCCCTGCCGCCGTCGTGAAGCAGAACGATGGAGCCAGGGCCCAGGGCCTTGAGGGTTTCACGCACAATCCCGTCCCGGTCGAGCATCCAATCGTATCCCGTGTCCGACCAGTTCACCAATCTCAGGCCGCGCGCCTCGAGCACGGACTGAAGACCCAGCCATCGCGCCCCGAAGGGAGGTCGAAAAAACTTCGCACGCTTCCCCGTCACTTTCTCGATCACCTCCTGCGTGCGGTCGACCTCCCGCGCAAAGAACTTGCGCCTGTGAAAGAAAGGAAAGGGGTGCGAATAACCGTGATTCCCGATGGTGTGCCCCTCAGCGTGAATACGCCGCAGAAGCTCAGGACTGCGCTCGACGTTCCGGCCGCAAACGAAGAAGGCGGCCTTCACTCCCCGTTCATGGAGTATGTCGAGAATCGGCTCCGTATAGCCGGCGCAGGGACCATCGTCGAATGTCAGGGCGATACGGTTGCCGTCGGCAGGACCGCGCAAAATGGCTGGTGCGAACCATTGCAGGGTGGGAATGCTCCACGCGTAGACATACAGGCCGAAGAGGCCGCCAAAGAGAATTGCGCAGAATGCGATTAGCCAGAAGTGAGTCAATTCAGGCCCTCATATTTCGTAGAGGTGGCGGGTTCGCCCCGCCGGTTTGAAATGACCCCTCACCCGTCACGCTCCGGCTGATGAAAGCGCCGGAGCGTGACACCCTCTCCCCACGGGAGAGGGCCGCCATGTCGGAGGGTTTTCTGCTTTCTCCCGTCAGACCAGCACCAGATGCGGATGGTAAACGCTTCCCTGAACGTGGCGGGCCACGGCGATGAGCCGCCGCTCGGGATTCAGGATCTTCAACAAAGCGGCGACCGGCGAAAGGCCCACGCCCCGTCCGATCCGCATGGATTGTGCCAGTTCGAAAGCGTGTCCATGGCGCACGCCCACCTCCTGGCGTCCGCGAACAATCAGCTCAGGGAATTCCGGCAGCAGCGCTTCCAGCGGCACCAGGCAGCTTTCTACCTTCTTCTGCCCGGCCGCCTCGGCCAGGCGCTCCAGTGTGACGGCTTGGCTCTCTTTGAACTCCGCCACACCCGTGCGCCGCAAATCGGCAAGATAAGCTCCCGAACGAAGTCTCTGGCCGAAGTCGTGCGCCAACGACCGCACGTACGTCCCGCCCGAACACTCGACCGCGAAGTCAACGTCCGGCCCCGCGACTCCCAGCAACTCGAGCGCGTAGATTTCCACTTCCACCGGCTCGAGTGATACAGGTTTTTGCTGCCGGGCCAGTTGATAAGCGCGCACGCCGCCCACGTGTTTCGCCGAAAAAGGCGGCGGGGTTTGCATCAATCGGCCGGTAAACTCTTGGAAGAGCTTGTCGAGAGTTGCCCGATCGAGCGACACGGGCTGATCTTCTGAGGTCGCTCGGCCGGTCGAGTCGTAGGTGTCGGTTGAATGGCCGAAACGGATGGTGCCCGAATAGGACTTTCGCGACTTCAGATAGAATTGCGCAAAGCGCGTCGCCTTACCCACGGAAACAGGCAGCACGCCGGTAGCAAAGGGGTCCAGTGTGCCGAAGTGTCCAACCTGGCGAATGCCCAGAATCCGCCGCACCTGCGCCACGACATCATGCGAGGTGAGCCCCGGCGGTTTGTCAATTATGAGGACTCCGGAGATTTCGGCGGCGGCTTCAGTCATGATTGGTTTCGGCAATGGATGTGGACGTCAGTTGTCAGTTGTCAGTTGTCAGTTGTCAGTTGTCCGTTGTCAGTTGCCAACGACCAGCAATTAATCACCATTCCGGCCTCAACCCAACAACGGACCACTGACAACGGACGACGGACCAACAGCAATTACGATTCCGTCTTCACTTTCTCCAGCAGCGTTTCCAGCTTCTCATCAACCTCGGCTGTATGGTCGAGCACAAAAGCCAGCTCAGGAGTCCGTCTCAGTCCCAGCCGCACGCCGAGTTCGTGCCGCACGTAGCCCGTAGCCGAAACCAGCCCCTGCAAGGATCTCTGCTGCTCCTCAGCGCTACCCAACACTGAAACGGACACTCGCGCCAGGTGAAGGTCCGGGCTCAGGTCAACGCCGGTGACGGTTGCGAAGCCGATGCGCGGATCTTTCAATTCACCCGAGATAATCTCCGCCACTTCGGCGCGAATCCGGTCCGCCAACCGCTCTGGCCGATGTCCGTGAACAGGCATGGCAACACCAGTCAAGAGTCGAGAGTCAAGAGTCGAGAGTCAAAAAACCAGAGTCGAAAGTCGAGAGTCGAAAGTCCAGAGCTTCAGCGTTCCCGCTGCCCGGTTTTTGACTCTTAACTCTTGACTCTTGACTATCGACTCTCAATAAAACTCCACAAAATAATTCGCCACGTCGTCGCCCAGGATTTTTTCGGTCTCGGCCAAGACCTGCCGGAACACAGATTCCAGCAAGGGCTGGCTATCGGAGACCGAAGCCACTCCCAGCGTGGCGTGCTGCCAGACGTCCTCGTGACTCAACTCAGCGACGGCGACGTTGAAGCGCGAGCGCAGCCGATCGCGCATCTTGCGCAGCACAGCCCGCTTTTCCTTGAGGGAGTGAGCGTAGGGGATCTGGATCTCCAGGGTAAGTAGACCAACGGGCATGCCAATTACACCCAACCTTGTTGCGCGGACAAGTGAAGGACTCAGAATGACCAGGCTGAGGGTATCACGCCATAACAGGCTCGGGAACTCTCTCCTTCACGAAGGCCTCGATGACGTCCCCGATCTTGACGTCGCTGAAATTCTCCAGCGCGATGCCGCATTCCATCCCGGTCCTTACTTCGGTGACGTCGTCTTTAAATCGCCGCAAGGATTTGAGGCGGCCCTGGTGGACCACCACGCTATCACGCAGCAGGCGAATGAGCGCCTCCCGGGTGATCTTGCCGTCCTGAAGGTAACAGCCCGCCACCATTCCGACGTTGGAGATCCGGAACACCTCCCGCACCTCCGCGCGGCCCAAGATCGTTTCCTTGAAAACCACGGCCAGGAGCCCCGTCATTGCCTTCTTGATTTCGTCGGTGACGTTGTAAATGATGGTATGCATCCGGATGTCGACCTGCTCCAACTGCGCAAGGTCTGTAGCCTTGCGCTCCGGCCGCACGTTGAATCCAATCACCACCGCATTGGACGCCGAAGCCAGCAGCACGTCGGTCTCGGTGATGGCGCCCACGCCGGCGTGAATCACCTTCACCTTCACCCTGTCGGTGCTCAATTTGTTCAGCGTGTCGCCGAGGACTTCCACCGACCCCTGCACATCCGCCTTGATGATGAGCGGTAATTCCTTGACGTCCCCGGCCGCCAACTGGGCGTGCAACTGCTCGAGGGTCAGCCGCGCGCTCTTAGCCAAGGCGGCTTCCCGCTGCTTGGCCTGGCGATGCAGGGCAATTTGCCGGGCCTTTAACGTATCGTCGATCACCTGCAGCCTGTCGCCGGCTTGGGGAACATCTTCCAAGCCCAGCACCTCCACCGGCGAGGAGGGCAGCGCTTCGATCACCGGCTGGCCGCGGTAGTCGAACATGGCTCGCACTTTCCCGTAAATCGGGCCGATGATGAAAGAATCGCCGACTCGCAGAGTTCCATTCTGCACCAGGAGCGTCGCCACCGGGCCCCGGCCCCGGTCCAGTTTCGCTTCCAGCACCGTTCCGGTCGCAAGCCGCTTGGGATTGGCTTTCAGTTGTTGGAGATCCGACACCAGGAGAGTCATCTCCAGAAGCAAATCGAGATTCTTCTTCTGCTTGGCGGAGACCTCCACGGTCACGGTTTGTCCGCCCCACTCTTCCGGCATCAAGCCATGCTCCGTCAGTTGCCGCTTGACGCGTTCCGGTTGGGCATCCGCTTTATCAATCTTATTGATCGCAACCACGATGGGAACATTGGCCGCGCGGGCGTGGTTGATGGCCTCGAGTGTCTGAGGCATGACGCCATCGTCAGCAGCCACCACCAGCACCACCACGTCGGTCACTCGCGCCCCGCGCGCCCGCATCATCGTGAAGGCCTCGTGGCCCGGCGTGTCGATGAAAGTCAACTTCCGCCCCTGCACCTCCACCTGGTAGGCGCCGATGCTCTGGGTGATGCCGCCCGCTTCGTGCGCCGCGACATTCGTCCGCCGGATGGCATCCAGCAGCGAGGTCTTGCCGTGATCGACGTGTCCCATGACCGTCACCACCGGCGCACGCCCCTCCAGGTCTTCGCGGCGATCCGTCACTTGTTCTTCCTGGAGGATTTCCTCTTCGTAGCTCACCACATTGGCTTCCGCTCCAAATCCCCGCGCCACCTCGGTTGCCGTCTGGCCATCCAGGGTCTGGTTGATCGTTGCGAAGATGCCTTTATCCAGCAGCCGCTTGATGACGTCTTTAGCGCGTACCTGCAACTTCTCGGAAAGCTCTTTGATGGCGATGCCTTCGGTAATCGTGATCTTGCGCGTAAGCGGAACTTCTTCCGGCACCACCGGCTTGGGCGGCGGCGGGGGATAACTCACAGGACGCGGCGGGGCCGAGACGGGGCGTCCCGCCGGTGGCCGTGTTGCAGGTACGCCGCCCGTGGCCACGGCGCCGGCCGCGGCACTCGGCACGGAGCGTGCCGAAGTGGGATGCATGGGCCGCGGCTCGCCGGGCCGGCGAGGCATGATCGGGCGCGCCGGCGCGACTTTGGGCTTGGCCGCGTGGGGGTAGATCGGCTGGCTGGAGGAGGGGTCCCGCCGCACCACGCGCGTGGCGCGCGCCCCCTTGCCTTCCGCAATCGCGCGGGCCACCAGGTTCGGCACGTCGGGCACCCTCGGCGGGGCTTCCGTCACGCCACTTGCGCGCGCCACCAGCGCAGGTGGCACTTCGCTCTTCGCGACGGGCGGTGCGGGCAGAGGAGTTGCAGGGCTGACCCCCGGCCGCACAGAAGTCTCGGGCGGCGGGGTGGGCGCGATCTGTCCGCCGATGGCTCCGACCGCTGGCGCAACCGGAATTACCGGGCGGACAGGCAAGGGTGGAGTGGGCGCAGGCTTCTGCACCGCAGTCGCCGGCTTCAAGGCCGCTGCCGGCGTCTCCGGAACATGGACCACCCTCGGAGGGGGCGGCGCCATCGCTCTTCGCGCGGCATTCTTGATCTCTTCAAGGGTCCGCGTCAGCGGAGTTTGCAATTCGGCCTTGATGATATCCGGTAGCCGCTTGGGCTCGAGAACCACATGCGGCGGTTCTTTCACCGCAACCGGCGCAGGCGGAGGCGCTACAGGTGCTGCCTCAAAAGTTTCCTCCGCTTCGCCCAAAGCGCGGAAATGTTCTCGTACCTTGTCGGCGATGTCGTCTTCCAGCGCACTGGAGTGAGACTTCTTCTCAACCCCGAGTACCGTCAGGTACTCCAGGATCAGGTGACTTTTGACTTCCAGCTCGCGCGCCAAAACGTTTATTCGTATGTTGCCCATTCGGTCTTCTGTTCTTACTCTCCCTCACTTCCCGCCCCTCGCAAAAGGATTGGGTGAAATCTGGACCCGAAGCACCTTCGAGGCCGGCGGCAGGACTTGCCAAGCCGCCGCCTTCTGGAAGGGCAGCGCCCAAACAGTCTTATTTCATTCTTCCTTCCCTCCTTCCTCTCCGGCGGAGGTCTTTTCTTCGCTCGAAGCAGCTTCCTCACCAGCCGGCTGGGAGGCCTCCGGCTGGGCAGAAACCTCGGCGTTCGCCTCTTCTTCTCCCGCCTCTTCCACATCGCCGGCAGGCTCTGCCGGCCGCTCTTCAGCCTGCACGCCTTCCGCTTCCGCCGTGGCAACTTCTTCGCCAGCGGCCTCACCACGATCCTGCTCAAAATAATCCGTCACCACGCGCCGAATCTTTTCGACGGTCTTTTCGCCAATGCCCGGGATCTGCGTCAGGTCATCGGGAGTCATCTGGGCCAGTTGCTCGACGGTCTCGATACCTTTCTCCCTCAATCTCTGCAGCGTCTTTTCGCCCAGGCCTTGCAGCTCCGAAATCGAGGCGCCGCGCAATGCCATCGCCGCCATCTGCGATTCGATCTCCTGGCGCTTCTCTTCTTCGCTCTTAATATCGATGTGCCAGTCGAGAAGCTTCGCGGCCAGCCGCACGTTCTGCCCTTTCTTCCCAATCGCCAGGGACAACTGGGTGTCGTCAACGATCACTTCAAGGTGCTTTTGGTCGAGTTCCAGAATCGAGACGTGGTTGATCTTGGCGGGGCTCAGCGCGTTCGCGGCAAAAACCAGCGGGTCGTCATTGTATTCGATGATGTCGATCTTCTCCCCGCGCAGCTCGC
>Ga0187888_1004379_pt1 | contig 10388 bp, 10 predicted proteins | sample June2016WEW_7_40_FD_132987 | JGI IMG/M metagenome (GOLD analysis project Ga0187888, IMG submission 132987) | Peatland microbial communities from SPRUCE experiment site at the Marcell Experimental Forest, Minnesota, USA - June2016WEW_7_40 | ecosystem: Environmental > Terrestrial > Soil > Wetlands... | reverse complement strand
TCTTGTTGAGCATAATCGTCAGCGCCGTAACCATCAGCAGCGCCACCACAAAGGCAATCAAGCGTGGCACGGACAGGCTGAGACCGGCCATGTGGAACGCCTTATCTTTGATGGGTGTGTCAACCGAAAAATATTCGGCGCCAAAGATGACCAGGACCAGGTTCTGCAAAACGATGGACAAACCGAGAGTCAGCAGGATGAAGGCTTCGTCGGGTTTGCCAATTACCCGGATAATGAGAAACTTGAATACCAGATAGCCGAGCGCGTACATGACAGCCCCGACGATCAGCAATCCGGGATAGGGACTAATACGGGCAAATGTTGCCAGCATCCAACTGACATACATGCCCAGCATCACGAACTCTCCCTGGGCAAAGTTGACGATCTTCATCACCCCGAAGATCAGCGTCAGCCCTACGGCGACCAGGGCGTAGACGCCGCCCACCATCAACCCGTTGAGAGTCGTTTGCACAAAGATAGTAGGATTCACTATCCTATCTCCTCCGGCTTAAGAAAAGGGGGTGTCTGAGCGGCACCCCGGATGCAACTTGCTCTCATTTTTTAGGGGGCTGATAGCTGCGCGTTGCATCAGCCTCAGGGTAAATGGTCCGCGGCTGGTTATCCTGCCACTGGATCATGATCGGATGAACGACACCGTTGAAGCCGGTGCTGTCAATCTTTATCGTCCCAGGCTGCATGAAGCCGCCAACCGGGCCGCTGTCGTTGAAAGCGGCCAGGTAGTCGCGAATCTTCTTGCTGTCGCTCGACTTGGTCGCCTCCATCGCCTGGGCAATCATGCGAACGGCCGCGTAGCTGGGCCCGGCATGCTCGCCCATGAATACCCCAAACCTCTTTTGGTAACGGTCGGTGATCGCCGCCAGCTCCGGTACGGAGGAGATGCTTTTCGAATCCCAGTTCCAGGAAGCAACCGAGACAAAGCCGTTGGCCGCGGCTCCCATTTCGGTAAAGAACGCCGGCCAGATGAAGCCCGCGCCACCGCCGACGATGACCGGGTGCACATTCATCTGATTCATGGTGCTGGTGATCAGCTTCGCGTCCGTGGTGTAAGCAACCGGGAACAGCGCCTGCGCCTTCGACGCCTTAACCTTTGTTACCAGTGACGAGGCGTCGGTGAATCCGTGCGGATACGACTCGTAAAGCACCAGGTTGAATCCACCTTGAGTCACAAAGTCCTTAACGCCGCCCGCCGTCGAAACCCCGTATCCGGAGTTTTCGTAGACCACGGCAACGTCCTTAATCCCCAGCTTGTATTTGTCATTCAACCATTTCAGGAACTGGACCTGGGTGTTGCCGAACTGGCTCCCGTGGGGCGCAATCTGGAAGGTGTACTTATAACCCTGACCGGAGATCTGGTCATTGATCGAATTGCAGATGACCGGAATCTGCGCCTTCTCCGCGATCGGCAGCATCGGCAAAGCAATTCCGCTGATGCCGGGGCACTTGGCGGCAACCACTTTTTCGGTGCTGAAAGTACGCTCGGCGGTGGAGGCGGCGTTCTTAGGATCGCTCGTCATATCGACCGCCACCAGCTTGAGCTTGGCGCCACCGAGCGCCTTGATGCCGCCGGCGGCGTTGATGTCGTCCACGGCAAGCTGCGACCCGTTCAGATCCTGTATGCCGGCATCGGCGTTGCTGCCGGACAGGCAATCCATGTCAGCAATTCTGATTTCCTTTTCTCCGCCACCCTGGCAAGCGATCAATGCTAACCCAAGGAAGGTGAGTAGCATCATGAGCACTACTGACCACAAAACTCGGTTTTTCATTCTGTTGCCTCTCGTAGATTGATTCTCTATTTCTTCTCGGAATAGTTGTAGAAACCGCGGCCGCTCTTGCGGCCCAGCCAACCCGCCTCGACCATCTTGACGAACAGCGGACAGGGGCGGTACTTCGAATCACGCATGTTTTCGTAAATGCCGGTTATGGTGGCAAGCGCAACGTCAAGGCCAACAAAATCCAACAGCTCCAACGGCCCCATCGGATGATTGCACCCCAACTTCATGGCGGCATCGACATCCTCCGGCTTCGCGCCTTCCATCACCAGGAATACGGCCTCGTTCATCATAGGCAGCAGCAGCCGGTTGACGATAAAACCCGGATAATCATTGGCAAGAACCGGCATTTTGCCGATCTTTTCGACGTAAGCCCGGCATTCGTTGTAGCTCTCGTCGGAGGTCGCAAGGCCACGAATCATCTCTACCAGCTTCATCCTGGGGACCGGATAGAAAAAATGCAGACCAATGACTTTCTCTGGCCGTTTGGTGACAGAAGCAATCTCGGTGATCGACAACGCCGAGGTATTGCTCGCCAGTATGACCCCCGGCCTGGCGATGGCGTCCAGCTTCTTGAAAGCCTCTTTCTTGACCGGCATATTCTCGTAGACGGCTTCGACGATGAACTCCGCCGATGCCAGTTCGTCGTACGATTCGCTGCTCCGGATACGGGAGGATACATCCTGCGCGGCGGAAGCCTGAAGCTGGCCCTTTTCCACTGACTTGTCGAGACTGGCTTTGATGCGGACTTTGGCTTTTTCCAGAGCCTTGCCACTGACATCCACCAGCAGCACGCTATATCCCCCTCGGGCCGTCACTTCGGCAATGCCCGCGCCCATGAGGCCGGCTCCCAACACGCCGACACTGCTCTTATCCATGCTCTTTATCCTTTCGGGACACTGTGAATGCACGTGAATGCAAAATAATCCACGGCGCCGACCCAGACAAACTTAGGCTACGGTCGCGGGATAGTCTTCCGATGGCGGCCAGATGGCGGGAGTAGTGTACCAACTTTCCCACTTCCAAGACTCACATTTTTGGCGTCGCTCCCCCACAAGCCCGCTTGTTGGGGTGGGGGCCGTGGTCCCCGACAAGCCCGCTGCTGGCTTGTTGGGGTTGGGGACGCCCCGGCACGCTCCGTGATTGCGCGTGGCGGAATATCTACGCCCACGTGCATGCCGGGTCACAACAGAAAACCCCATCCTTCGCCCCCGATGGCGCAAAAGATGGGGTCTTCGAAATGCAACGCCGGACGTCTAGCCCCCGAGCGCGCCCTGCGTGTTCACGTACACCGAGTAGAGTGAGTGGGCGGCAGCCATGAACAGGCGATTCCGCTTCAGACCGCCGAAACAGAGGTTGGCGCACCGCTCAGGCAACTTGATGTGCCCGATCAGTTTGCCTTGCGGCGAAAAAATGCTCACGCCGTCGAGCTCTTCGCTGCCCATTCCCCAGCCGCACCACAGATTGCCGTCGACGTCGACCCTCATGCCATCGATCGTTCCGGGCCCGGCATCCAGGTACACCCGGTTGTTGGCCAGCTTCGTGCCATTGTCAACCACGTCGAACACGCGGATCAGGCGCGGCGAAACCATGTTCTCGCAGATATACAGCTTCGATTCGTCCGGCGAGAAGGCCAGTCCGTTCGGTCCTTTGATATCGCAGGTTGCGACCGTGGCCTTTCCGGTTTTTCCGTCGATGCGGTAAACGTTGAACGGCAACTCCGGCTTGGCCACCGTGCCTTCGTACCAGTTGAAGGTACCGAACGGCGGGTCGGTAAACCAGATTGAGTCATCGGATTTAACGACAATGTCATTGGGCGAATTGAGGCGCTTGCCCTCGAAGCTGTCCATCAGCACGGTAATCGTGCCGTCGTACTCGGTCCGGGTCACGCGACGGGATTCATGCTCGCAAACGACGTATCGTCCCTGGCGATCGCGCGTTGTGCCGTTCGCCTTGTTGGAGGGCTTGCGGAAAACGCTTACCGCACCGGTTTCCTCCTCCCATTTCATAACCCGGTCGTTGGGGATGTCGCTCCAAAGCAGGTAACGCCCGGCCGGGAAGTACGTTGGCCCTTCGCACCAGCGCATTCCCGTAGCAAGGCGTTCGATGCCGGAATTGAACACCTTGTATTTCGCGAAGCTGGGGTCAATGACCAGCACGTTCGGTTCGGGATACCGCTCACTGGGCGCCCACTCAGCCATCGCAAGCGGATTCAACGCCACCACCGCGGCAGCAGCGGCGCCGGAGGCCAGGAATGTTCTCCTGTTGATCTCTACGATGCCTCGTCCAGACGCCGGCTGATCGCCGTGGTCTTTGGTTCTCTGTTCAAATGAGTCTTTCATTTTTATCTCCTTGCCGTTACGACCAGATGAACACCGGATGTCGCGTGAATTTGAATTTCTCATGGCACGAAAGTCAAGCACGAAGAACGAAACGTCCTCGCCGTTCCCAGCACACGCCGTGCGCCAGTGCGGGTTATTGTGGGTTTGTCCTGCACAAAACCTGCCGATCGTCTCCGTCGAGTTTCCGTTGCATCAGGACGCTGTCGTACCAGCAGTCGAACTTGAACCCAACGCTCCGGAGAATGCCCACCAGAGAAAAGCCAAGTCTCTCGTGCAAGCGTATGGAAGCCTGGTTGGCGGAATCGCCAATCACGGCAATTACCTGGCGGAATCCCCTTTGTGCGCATTCGGCAAGCAATGCCGCCATCAGCAATTGACCGACTCCTTGCCTAAGGTTGCCGGGACGAACGTAAACCGAGTTCTCCACCGTAAACCGGTAGGCAGGCCGGGTCCGGTAAGGCCCTGCGTAGGCATAACCAATCACCTCACCATCCCGCTCCGCCACCAGGTAGGGAAATCCTTTCTCCAAAAGGCGTGTGCGCCGAGCCATCATCTCTTCGACGCCGGGAGGCTCCAATTCGAATGTCGCCGGCGAATGCAGTACGTGATGGTGGTAGATGGCAGTGATCGCGGGCACGTCGCGGTCTTCGCTGGCACGAATGCTTACGCTCGACGAGTTCACCGAATGCCTCCCGCTGGGGTCTCCGACACGCGCCGTGGTTGCGCGTGTCGGGGTGGAACTATCCTATGAGCCAGCCAGGCCAAGTTCGCCGGCCACGCTTCGCATGGCGTCAACGCAAAAGGCGATGTGCTCCTCGAGCTCGATGCCCAGCTCGGCGGCGCCCTCTGTAATGTCGCTGCGGCTGACGGCGCGCGCAAAGGCCTTGTCCTTCATCTTCTTCCTTACACTCTTGGCTTCGACTTCGGCTAGCGACTTGCTCGGCTTAACCATGGCGCAGGCGGTTATAAAGCCTGCCAGTTCATCGCAGGCAAACAGCGTCTTTTCCATCTTCGACTGCCGCGGCACGCCGCTGTACTGCGCATGGGAGAGAATGGCGCGGCGGATCTCCTCCGGGTAGCCGCGTTCGGCCAGAATTTTTTCGCCCACAAACGGGTGCTCTTCCGGGGTCGGGTGCCGTTCGTAGTCGAAGTCGTGGAGCAGCCCCGTGATGGCCCATGTCTCTTCGTTTTCGCCAAACTTGCGGGCATAGGCGCGCATGCAGCTCTCGACCGCCAATGCATGTTTCCGCAAACTTTCAGACTGGGTGAACTCAGTTAGCAATTCCCAAGCGTCTTTTCGTGTCATATTTATCAATCACTTACAAAATATTGTTAGAGTTTTGTGCTAGTTTTGTGCTACCGTGAATTGCTGAAAAGGACGGCCACTCATGGAAGCGCCACTCATTACGATTTTCGTCCGACATAATAAGGACTGCAAGTACGCCGGGGATGAATTTTGCAAGCGCTGTAACTGCCGCAAGCACCTCCGCTGGAGTCAAAACGGCAAGCAGTTCCGCAAGGCGGCCCGCTCGCGCTCATGGGTTGGGGCAGAAGAGAAAAAACGCGAGCTAGAGGACCAGCTAGCGGGCCGTGACCCCGAGCCGAAACAGGAAGGCTTGCTGCTCTCCGAAGCAATCTCCATATTTGAGTCCAACAAAGAAGCACAGGGTATCAAGCCGAAAGTGCTTTCGATGTATCGGCGCGAGCTACGGCGGCTCTGCGAATTCTCGGAGCGGCGCGGGCTGATGACTGTTAAGCGGGCGCTCACAATCGACAACCTGATTGCACTCCGCGCCACATGGACGCCCGTTTATAAATCGTCATATAGCCGGGCCGTAGTCCAGAAGCACTTAAACCACTTCCTCCGGTTTTGCTACAACGCCGCATGGATTGAGCGCATACCCAAACTCTCGCAAATCAAAATCAACGAGCCCGACACAGAGCCGCTAACGGACGCCGAATACGAAGAAATTCTCAAGGCCGCCACAGGCAAGACGCGAACACTAATTGAGCTGATGCGCTGGAGCGGCTTAGCTGTGCGTGATGCGTCCACGCTGAAGCGCACGGACTTGTGCTTTGACAAAGAAAAAGACATGTACAAAATCATCCGCGAACGCACGAAGACCGGGGAGCCCCTATACATTCCGATCAAGAAGGAACTGGCGGAAGAATTGCTTAAAGTGCTCAACGGCAGCCCCGTATACGTTTTCTGGAATCGGCAGACGGCGGACTCATCCGAATATAGGCACGCCGGTTACATGGGCGAGCAGATCGCGAAAGTGTTTAAGGATGCGGGTGTGTCCAGTGATGGGCACAATCACATGGTAAGCCACCGGCTCCGCGCTACGTATGCCGTGGACATGCTGCAAAAGGGCATGCCACTTGAGCACGTTTCAAAACTGCTCGGACATAGGAGCGTCACAACAACAGAGCGCCACTATGCGCGATGGATTAAGGGGCGACAAGATCGGCTGGATTCACTGGTTAGCGCGACATGGAAGGCGTAAACAGAGCGCGAATGGCACGGAACGGAGAACAGAGTTCCGTGTGGGTTTTGCACCTTCTCTCGCGTCCGGTCTAGGTCAGCGGATGACACCTAAGACCACAAAAAGCAGTGATAATCCAACAAACAGAGCGCGGATAGAGCGCATTGGAAAACGATTAAGGGACTCCAGCAAAATCCTGCGGGCGTCCCACCACCCTATGGCAAAGGTGTGAGCGGTTGAAACAGGCGGTCTTGAAATTTTCCTGCCCCACGTTACCCAACGCAATATCAACAACTTACAGTCATCCTGAACGTTCCGAAATGACCTGATGTTACGTCATTCGGCAGTTTCGGGAGACTAATCGGGAGACCGGGAGACTAATACGATTCGTCTATCAGGTAAATACCAGCTCCGCTTTCCTGTAAGTCATGACCCGATTCTTATTTCCCAGCTCCAGTCGCACCAGCGGCAGCTACAGCCTTGTCTTGTTGAAGGCCCGCCCTACTGCGTATCTTGTCTAACCAGCCAGAAAGCCGTACTTCACCTTCCGACGTGCCAAGTTCAGCTCTGATAAGCAGCCTCGCTATATCCCCACCCGCGATCAACAGCACCGGGTGTCGATCCTCAATAAGCTCGTTTTGCACCTGAATATCAAAAAATGACGTGGTGACGAACACGCCTAGGTCGCGGTGCTTGATGCGAGACAGTAGCCGTGACATAGGTCTTACCCCTACAGATTGATCACATTTCCAGTGCTTTGCCTCTACGTAAACGTCCAGAGATACATGATGGGTATCGTGGCCGACTCGATACCTGCCAACAACATCCCGTCCGTGATCTCGAACGGCTGGCGTGACCTCCAAACTCGTAAACCTGTCATCCATGATTCGGACTAACTCGGCTGTCAAAAACTCGAATTCTCTGTCCGTCAATCCAGTTCTAACAGTCTCAAGGACGCTCCACTCCTCTTCAGAATGCGAGAGTTGCTCGGCCTTCGTACGTGGACGTTCCTGTCGCTCGCAGGTGAGTGCGTCATAAGTTCCCTTCCGTACCCAGTCGGACCATAAAGTAGGACAATGCTTCGAGTCCGTGCTAACCATGTTAGAAACAAGATCCTCAAGCCATGCGTGAGAGATGGATTCTTGGCGCAAAATAGTGAAAACGGCGCGATAATTCTGGAAACGGTTATTGTCCTTTACACGCCACACTGCCACAAGGTCCTGCAGCGACGAAAATTTGTCCGCCCCAGGAACAGCAAGTCCGAGAAACCGCATAAATGTACCTTCATCACCGATGTACTTTTCAAAGCACAAGAATGGAGGAATCTCGTTACGCTTACCTGTGTGAAGCAAGGAAAAGACATGCTGCAAAAGTTGGTTGCCTCCAACAGGCGTGTCGTGCAGGGACCTGCCGGGGCGACGATTGTCTCCGTAGTAAGTGAATATGCCTTGTTCGCGATCTAGGTGGTCGGGCCATTCAACCTTCCCGAATGTCGTCACCAACAGGCAAAACGCACACTTCGTTATTTCTGTCATCTCGCCCTTCTTGCTTTTTGGGCGAAACCCGGCAGCATTGTTGATAGATTTTCCGTCAGCAAATCTAAAAAACCTGCCGAATTGGTCTGCAGGGTCTTTCGGGTTATTAACATTACGGTACCGTCCGCGAAGCGGCGCGGCTGCAGACTTTCCCGGACAACTACTTCTTTGCCGGCACACGTACGTCCCAGTACCGGCAAGTCGGAAACGCTGTACCACCGCTGCTGGCGCGGCAGCTCGCCGGCACTGTCAGTGAAATTCTGAGCGGGGTCGAGTGATGGATCGCATCAGCCGTGCGCACCGCAGCTGGAACATGGCTCGAATCACTGCCCGGAATACCCGCCCTGAGCTGGCTGTGCGCTCGCTTCTGCACCGCCTTGGCCTCCGCTTCCGACTGCATTGTGCTGATCTGCCAGGCAGACCGGACATCGTCCTGCCCCGCTGGAACACCGTGGTTTTGGTTAACGGCTGTTTCTGGCACCGCCATGCGAACTGCCGTTTCGCCTACACACCGAAATCGAGAGTCGCTTTCTGGTCCAATAAGTTTGCCATGAACGTCCAGCGCGATAGAAAGGTTCGCGAACAGCTGCTGCAGGCCGGCTGGCGCGTGATCACGGTGTGGGAGTGCGAGACCAGCTGCCCGGGTAAGCTGTCCGCCCGTCTTGGACGTCTTTTTCGGAAGTAGCGTGCTTACAACATATGCAGCACGGCTGTATTTTCTGTTTTCTTTTGCCGTTAGGCCCTGCTATGTTCCGTTTTCAGCAAACCTCACATCGCACGCGGCAAATGTCGGGATTCACACCCTTTTAGAACAAGCCTGCCGAGATTCGGCTCCCTGTGATTTTGTCGGGTAGTGACGGCATCAAGCGCGTGTTGCGTCCTGAGTTAAAGCTGCACGAGCAAATTCTCCTACTAGTCGCGTCGTCCGTCCCAGACGCGGGCGTCGATGAACTGATCGAGTGGGTCGAGTACGGGGACACGAAATACGTCAGGCGCACGATCCGCAACTTGCACGTGAAACGGCAGGTCGAGTTCACCGAAAAGACGGGCAGAGTCCGCATCCTGCCGCCCGGCACGAAGGCTGTCCAAGACCTGAACCGGAACAAAAACCTGACGGGCATAAGCTAAGGGCATATCCAGATTCAGCGACCGTGCTGGTGTTCTGTAACGGAGCGCGTGGACGGCTGTTTCGCAATGCAGTAACATTCGTCACCGATATGAAAAGCGTCTTCATCATGACAGACACATTCCTGGAGGCGCTCGCCCGCGCTCCGAAAGACATAGCAGCCAAACTGGCGAAGGCTTTGAATTTCCTCCGGCGTGATCCGCGCCACCCAAGCCTCAATTACGAGTCGTTGCATCGCGACAGCCTCTTTTCCTTTCGAGTGGATCAGCAGTACCGAGTGATTTTGCGCGAGTTGGAGACGGCTCCTGCCCTGCTGTACGTCGGCAATCACGACGACGCATATCGGTTTGCCGAGCGCACACCAGAGTGGGGCATGGAAGCCCCACCAGATACTGTTGCTGCACCGTTGTTCAGTGTGCAGCGAATGGTCGAGCGAGCAATATCACCCGATGAGTCAGTCATCGAGGTGCTCGTCAATGGACAAAGTCAAGGCAGGCTTCCGACAAGAGGACTGAGCCTGCGGCAGTTCGCCGAGCTTCATGCGTTAGAGCATGGAATCCGTGCGTTCGTAATGCATGTCGACGGCACGAAGATTGCCCCGTCTCAAACTGATGTTTCGACTGTGGGCGTAAGCCGCATCGAGATCATTGCGAAGGACAGGCGCGGGGCTGGAGTTGAGGAGCCGCCGATTCGTTATCGGTTATCCACTGCCCCCGCGCCGTTCGAAATGGTTGGAGCGCTGATACGCACGCGCAAGTACCTGCCGCTGGCTCATCTGCTGTTGTCGAGACCAGTGGAAACCGCCGTCCTGGAAATGGCTTTCGCTGAGGTAGAACGAATTATCGGGGCAAAGCTTCCGGCATCAGCGCACGAATACGACGCATGGTGGAGAGCCACAGATCACAGTCAAGCATCCGCGTGGCTGTCCGTAGGCTGGAAGGTTGCGCACGTCAGCCGCACTCGTCAGCGGGTCACGTTCGAGCGGATCAGGCCTGAACACGATTTCAGTACCCACTCCGATAGTGGGTCAGTTTGAAATCCCGGAATAAATTGCACTCCGCGTGACAGTTGCCTTGCCGTCCTTCGACGCTCTAAGGATGTCTGCTAGG
>Ga0187888_1004373_pt1 | contig 10396 bp, 10 predicted proteins | sample June2016WEW_7_40_FD_132987 | JGI IMG/M metagenome (GOLD analysis project Ga0187888, IMG submission 132987) | Peatland microbial communities from SPRUCE experiment site at the Marcell Experimental Forest, Minnesota, USA - June2016WEW_7_40 | ecosystem: Environmental > Terrestrial > Soil > Wetlands... | reverse complement strand
TTATTGGCCCAATAGATGGGATGGATTTGGCGGCTGTAACTACGGCCATTGGTGATGCTAAGACTCAAAAAAGCAAGCCAAGCCTTATTATTTGCCATACTGTTATTGGTTATGGAAGCCCCAACAAGGCCGGCACCGCGGCCGCACATGGGGAACCTCTGGGAGAAGAAGAGGTTCGGTTAACTAAGAAGAACCTGAAATGGCCCTATGAAGAACCTTTCACTATTCCCCCCGAAGTACTGGCTAATTTTCGCAAGGCACAGTCGAGGGGTGAGCTCAAGCAACGGGAATGGGAGACTCAATTGTCCGCGTATAGTCAAGTCTATCCACAAGAAGCCCGGCAACTGCGGGAAGATCTTGACGGAAATTTGCCGATTGGGTGGGACCATGACTTATCAGCAATTTTTGAATCGTCAAATAGGCCAATTGCAACACGCGAGGCTTCTGGTTTAATTATGAATGCAATCGCGAAAAAAGTGCACTCGTTTGCAGGTGGATCAGCTGATTTAGCCCCCTCTACCAAAACTTTATTGAAAGATCACGGCGATTTTGGATTTGACGAGCATGCTGATCATAACATGCACTTCGGTGTCCGGGAACATGCAATGGGAGCTATCGCTAATGGCATGTCTCTGCATGGAGGAATCATTCCATATACAGGCACATTTCTTGTCTTCTATGATTACATGCGACCACCGATACGCATGGCCGCCCTAATGGGCATTCGGGTGATTTATATCTTTACTCACGATTCAATTGGTTTGGGAGAAGATGGCCCGACACACCAACCGATTGAACAACTCATGGGTCTTAGGATGGTACCCAATTTGGTAACCATCCGCCCCGCAGATGCAACCGAGACCGCTGAGGCATGGAAAGTGGCAATTGAATGCCGAAACGGTCCGACAGCTCTGGTGCTCAGCCGACAGAACTTACCAATACTCGACAGGACCAAACTGGCTGCAGCCATTGGATTGAGACAAGGTGGTTACGTTCTTTGGCAGTCAACGGCAACGCCGGAAATCATTCTTGTAGCTACTGGTTCCGAGGTTCACATCGCGCTGGAAGCAGGTATGGACTTGCAACAACATGGGATATCGGCGCGAGTAGTTTCGTTGCCATCTTGGGAATTATTCGAGGCCCAGCCAGTGGCTTATCGTAATGAGATATTACCGCCAAATATAACCGCGCGGATTTCTATTGAAGCTGGAGTGCCGCTGGGTTGGGAAAGGTATGTTGGATTGAATGGCGTCGCCGTCGGCATATCCAGATTTGGTGCTTCAGCGCCGGGCAAAATCGTCTATGAGAAACTGGGACTTACTGCGCAGCGAGTAGTAGACGAGGCACTGAAACTGTCGCATCGAGAAGCTGCTGCAGAGCCTGAATAACCTGTTTCTTCTCGAAGAAAAGTTCGGAATGCTTCCAATGTGTGCTACTGGATTGTTGAACTTTTCATCCCTACGTTTGGGGAGCAGGCTCAAGGCCAAGTAAAGGTCAAGGAAAAGATTTTAGAGTTAATAAATTGATTTTGTTGATACTTCCAATGAGTTCTCGGTATCGTCCTCTTCGGTGGGCCATTCGGAACAGTTCCCGAACTCTTATTTGAAAAGAAAGGGTTGATTCCCCATTTGCAGCAAATGCTTATCGGAGTAAACAATCTTCTTTGATTCTAATCCCCATGTCCAAAAAACGTCGTAGTTTTATCCCGCTCAGGGAAAGTCATGTGACTTTTTCCGTTCAGTTTATTAGAATTCGGTTCTTTACTTTATCTTTACCCATCTTTGCTATAATTGCAATGTGAAGATATTAGTTGTTGAAGACGAAAAGGATCTGGCTGATGCAATTGCGCGGGGGTTAGCTAGGCAAGCTTATTCGGTCGACGTAGCTTATGACGGTCTCAAGGCCCTAGAACTGTTCGAAATTAATAGTTACGATCTACTAATACTCGACCTGAATTTACCTGGATTAGACGGGCTGGAAGTCTGCAAGCGAATAAGAACCAACGATTCCCGGACTGGAATCTTGATGTTGACGGCAAGGGCCGGACAGGATGATAGGGTTATGGGATTAGACCTGGGAGCTGATGATTACTTGGTCAAGCCCTTTCATTTCCCTGAGTTGATTGCCCGGGTGCGCTCGATACTCCGCCGTTCGGGAGAAGTCCGCCGTGTCATCATCCGGGTTGACGACCTCGCGCTTGACCCGAACTCCATAACCGTCTACGCTGGCGAACAGGGAATTACCCTCACCGGCAAAGAATTCGCAATTTTGGAATATTTGATGACCAGTGCTGGCAAAGTTGTTAGCCAAGAAGAATTGCTGGAACATGTCTGGAATGAGGATGCCAATCTTTTTACGCAAACAATCAAAGTACACATCAACAACCTGCGTAAAAAGCTAAAAGAAGCCGGGAGAGAGGACTTCATTCGGACTATCAAAGGCAAGGGTTATGTGGTGGGGGCGTAATGAAAATACCGTCATTTATGAAGACAATACGCTTCCGGATAACACTCTGGTACGTGTCATTTTTTATAATACTCGTATTCGCACTTGTACTCGTACTCAATGTAAAAATGGCGCAAACAATTGTGGTGAATTCTCCCTCCGGGAGTCAAACAATCTCACAACTGCCACTAAGCGGAGATAACGGTGTTACCTCTACCTTGCGCAACTATTCCATCATTGGCGTAGCGATAGTCATTGTGGTCGGAGCTATAGGCGGTTACTTTTTATCGGGGACAATGTTAAAACCTATCGATAAAGTTACCTCGGTTGCCAGAAGAAGTTCGTACTTGAATCTTAAAGAGCGGTTGAGCTATACCGGACCCGATGACGAAGTTAAACGCTTGGCTGACACATTCGATGATATGCTTGACCGCCTGGATGGCGCAGTGGAATCTCAAAAGCAATTTGTTCAGGACGCTTCGCACGAACTCAGAACGCCCATAGCGACGGCTCTTACCAACATCGAAGTGCTGGAAATGAATTCAGAAGCGACTATCGCTGACTATCAAGAACTGAACCGCGTTTTAAGGCTTAGCCTTGACCGCATTAATAATATCAGTAATAGCCTGCAGCTTCTCTCCGTGGACGCTAACCCTGCAACCAAGTTTACAAAAGTAAATGTTGAGGAAGTCATCTCCGAAGTGGTAAAAGAGGCGGAAATAGAAGCGAAAAGGCAGGGGATCATTCTTAATTGGAAACCTTTTGCCGCTGAAGCCGTTGTTCTCGGCGACGCTTTTCAAATGAAGCAGGTGATTTTCAACCTGGTCGACAATGCCATCAAATATAACCGCCCCGGAGGGTCTGTAGGCATCACGGTTCACGTCGAAAACCGGTTAGTGATTATCAAAGTAGGCGATACCGGTATCGGAATTGCCGCCCAAGATTTACCGCGGATATTCGACCGGTTTTACCGGGTAGATAAATCGCGTTCTCGCCAGCGAGGCGGCAGCGGCCTTGGTCTGGCCATTGTTAAGAAAATAGTCGAAGAACATAATGGTACGGTTTCCGCGGAAAGTACTTCCGGACGCGGAAGCACTTTCCGCGTCGAATTGCCGCTTTATCTGCAGGATTGAAAACTTTCATTTCACAACACTTCTCCATTCTTTACCGTCTCTTTACCTGCCGTCCGTTAGACTTATATAAGAACATACCAAGAGGGAGGTCAGGAAAGAGTCTATGAGTCTTATCAAACGTTCATTACTTAACCTATTGCGTAGTCCAGCACGAACAATAGTGGTAATAGTTATGCTGGCTATCAGCCTGGGATTGGGCTTAACCATCTTCGAAGCGAACAGCACTTTAGCGAATCAACTCGGGGCAATCAGCGGTGAAATTGGCAACGATATTACCGTCAATCCCGCAGGTTACGAAGAAGGGATGCCAAATAGTAATCTGATACTTGCCCAATCAGATATCGCAAAACTAAATGACCTGGCACATGTGGTCTCCGTCCAGCCTTCCTTACAGGTTGCTTATTCCGGCAGCTCATCGATAACACCGGGTAATCCTAACGGAGCCACTCGTATTCAGGCTTTGTCAGTGATGGGTTTTGACACGGCTATTGCCGACCCAACTACCCGGAACAACCAGAAAATCACCGTTGTAAAGGGCACTTATTTTACCGCCAAAGACACAAATGCGGATGTGGCTGTGGTCGGGCAAGCTTTAGCCGAGGCAAATAATCTTGGCATTGGTTCAACCATTGATGTTACGGGCACTTCAGTGCGGGTCATCGGCATTTACAACAGCGGACCGCAGACTGCCGACAACCTGATCATTATGCCTATTGCAGTGGTTCAAAGTTTATACGGGTTGCCGGGAGCTAACGAAGTGATAGTGGCCGCAGATAACGTCAGCAATGTCGATCCCGTTGTTCAAGAAATCAGAACGGTTTTCGACGCAAAGACGGCTGACGTGCTGACTGCCACCGAGGAGTATAACAAAATCAACCCCAATATCAGCGGCGCTACCGGGGCTAGCTGGACGAGCATGATTGTAGCTTTTGGAGTGGCAGCACTCATAATCCTGTTGTCAGTATTCCTGGTCATGCGCCAGCGTGTGCGCGAAATAGGCATCATGAAAGCTCTCGGCGCTTCTAACTGGCGTATCGGGTTTGGTTTCGGGATTGAAACGCTGTTTATCTGTCTGGTGTCCGCTGGCGTGGGCGTCGGGATGTCTTTATCCTTTTTCAGGGCGAACGCTGGCGGTGTCCGGATGAACAATTATTCTCCCGTCTTGCTTCTGTTAGCGATTGGCGTCACGATAGCGCTGGCTCTAATATCCAGTATAGTCCCGGTGTGGTATATAGCCAGGGTCAGGCCGGCAGAGGTATTACGTAATGAATAAGCAAGAGGATAAGCATATGAATCAGGCGAATGCAAATATAATCGAAACAAAGGGCCTTGTGAAGTATTTCCGCTCCGGAGGGAACACGGTTAAAGCAGTTGACGGGATAACCATCCGATTTCCCAGGGGCAAAATCATAGCTTTGAAGGGTTCGAGCGGCAGCGGCAAAACAACCCTTTTGAACCTTATCGGCGCACTGGATAAAGCCACCGCGGGTAGCCTGATAGTGGACGGTGTGGATGTCACGAAGGTCAGCGGCAGTAAAGAAGGCAAATACCGGCTAAGGGAAGTAGGTTTCGTTTTCCAATCTTATTTTCTAATAAATAACATGACCGCCCTGGAAAACGTATGTCTGCCGCTGGAATTGTCCGGCATGGGCAGTAAGGAAAGGAAACAGCGGGCCAAAGAATTGCTCTATAAGGTTGGCATAGATGCCAGTCGACAGGCGCGGCGACCGACGCGGCTTTCCGGAGGCGAACAGCAGCGGGTGGCTATCGCGCGGGCACTGGCCAACGACCCGCCGATAATCCTGGCTGACGAACCTACGGGTAATCTGGATTCAAAAAACGGCAAACTGATAATCGAACTGTTATGTAGTCTCACTAACGACGGTAAAACCGTTTTAATAGCAACCCATGACACGGATATTGCGGCACAGGCGGGCATGACTATCGAAATGGCGGACGGCAAGGTTGCGAAAATTCAGCCGGATAAAACGTCCGTAAATTGGCTCGAGTGACCAAGGTATATTTTTGTAAAAATAATAAAAACTAATTAACAATAGGTCACGAATACTCATTCTGTGATTTTGAATTCGGATAGGAAGAACATCTTTTTTAACGTTTATCTGTAAGCCAAGTTTACGAATCGGGAGGGGGAAGATGACCTTCATGCGCTACAATTCATTGAAAATCGGCGGTGCTTTGTATATCATCGCAGTCTTTCAGTTCTTCGTTTTCGAGCTGGTCGCGGAGACGCTCTACCCCGGTTTCAGCATCTCAAACAACTACATCAGCGACCTTGGCGCCACCTGTTCCGCTCCACCTAGTATCGCCAGTTGCGCCGTGTACCAACCCTCAGCCACAATATACGACACTACTGTCTTCCTCTTGGGCTTGATGCTTCTTGCGGGAACATTCTTTGTGTACATCGGAACGCGAAAAAAGGCGTATGGCATTGCCGCGCTGGTAGCTGACCTCGCCATCCTCCTCACAGGACTGTTTCCTGAAAACACCGGCTGGATCCACGCTATCATCTCGGAGTTCGCTTTTGCTTTCACGGGAATCTCGCTCATCCTCGCTTGGCAGTTAGCGAAGAAGGGAGGCGTCTTCAGATATCTAATAGTAGCGTTTGGCATCCTGACTCTCGGGTTCACCTTCTTCGGCGGCCTATCAGGTGTGGTAGGCGTCGGCGGAGAGGAATGGCTGATCGTGTTTCCTGCCCTGCTCGGGGTATTGGCCCTCGGTGGGCACCTGACAGGTCAAGATTTACCTGTACTAGAGCAATCGGCTAAATAATAGGCTATGTTATCTGTAATGCCGACGTAGCAATATAATCAATCGATTTGGTTTTCGCCGTATTGACAAAAAAGCAGCCGGATCCCAGTTATCTCCAGCCAGACTAACACATTCGCCACAAGAATGCGTTCATATAAACCAAACCAGCTTATATTTTGTGGCAAAAACAGTCTCCCCACCGCGAGAGCCAATGCCAAGATCCCAGATACAATCGTATAATGGAAAAACCCGCGCCAATTAGGATCATCTCTTATGCTTGACAATAACAAAGCTAAAGCAACAGGGAACAAGCCAAGAACGCTGTAAGCGGCCCAGACGTGGATTCTGCCGGACAAAGTGGGCAATCCCCCAATTGGATTAGTCCGGAAAAGGCCAATCAATGCCAAGCCAAAACCAAAAAAAGTCAGCAGTCCGATACCGAGATCAAACAAGTGTTTCCTTCGAATATTGAGGAACAGCCCAGCCGTGAAAATCTCCACCAGCAAACCGAAAACAACAAAACCGATTGTTTGAATCCATCCCAATGAGGTCAGGCCAAGAGCACTGATTGAGTCTCGAATTAAACTGTACTTCGGTTCAGAAACAGCTGCAGCAATATCCAATGCAACTAACACTAAAGGTCCCACCATACCAGCCATAGTTAAAATACCAAAGGCATCTAACACCCCCAAAATATGAGCTAGAACCCTTTCGATGTTTTTTAGAGTTCCCATCTAGATCCAGCGATGGACTCGAGCAAAGTATTGTTTATAACTGTCTCCGAATGTTTTCTGCAATTCTATTTCTTCATAAGGTACCACAATTAACTGAAGATATACCAGCGTCAAAATTAAAAAAGAGCGGCCAGACTTGAACTAAAACTCCCGCCTCCCCAAGATAAATAATAGCGAGACTAACATACATTGGATTTCGGCTGAAACGGTAGGGTCCCCATGTCACCAGTTTTGACGATTTTTCGACTGGAGAGGTGGTAGTATGATTCGATTGGAAAATAATTAAACTCCAAGCTGCCAGCGACAAGCCAACTACAAGCAGTATTCCCCCGGCAATACGACTTCCGAGAAGAATTCCCGTACCGTTCACCGGGACGGGTATAAGATATTGCAGGGCTAGTCCGATGAGGTAGGCTAAAACAAACACCCAAGGGACTGGAATTGGCAATGCCCTGATAGGTTTATTAATTTTCATAATTCCAACGCAACCACTAAGTTTAATATTTCGAGACTATTCGTCCTCAATAATGAATACCTCCTCCAGCGTTGATTTAAGGGCTTTTGCTATCTTGTAGGCCAACACTAATGAAGGATTATATTTGCCTTTCTCAAGGTATAGCATGGTTTGTCTGGTAACACCAACCATGTTCGCCAAATCATCTTGGGTTAAATCGTATCTAGCCCGTAGCTCTTTAATTCTGGTCTTAATTATCATAATTTCTTCCTAGTGCATTTAATAATTGCATTTTTAGGACTCCTTATGAAAGAAATAAATGAACGAAACAATGAAAGTTAAAACACTAAGCGCAAATATCAAAAATAGCAATAACGAATCGGAGGCATTTCTGCTTGATGAATAAATGGGATCGATGCCAGCACTTAATCCTAGAAAAGCCGCAATATAGCCGTTCCGGGCACTCTTGCTCTCGATGGTCTTAATTCTTTCATCCACATCAATATCTTTAAAAATCTTCTTCCAAAATAATGATAGAATCAGCCACAAGACAAGACAGATTGCGGCGATGATTACCAAGTTTAATAAAAATAAGTATGTGCCTGTCCAATTCATATTGATTCGTGCATAATAGTCGGCGAGCATTCCGACGGCGAACGCGGTAAATAGTGAAGTCATTCTAATGTAGATATATTTCATTCATTTCCTCCAAGATGTAATATATTATTAACTAATTGTTATAATTATATTACATTACCGGAACTCTGTCAAATGGGTTAAACAACAGAATTAAAGGGTAATTTACTGGGAATTTTATAGCTCACTCACTCTTTTAATAGCCGATTTTAGTGGACACCCACATGTCTGTTAGCCAGCATACATTGAAACTTAGCCAATTGAGGATTAACATTAAAAATATTATTCCGGCCCTAAGGAGTTCTTATGAAATTCAAAGGCGTTACCTACGACGTTGGGATGGTGATGGATGGCAATTGGCGCCCGTCATTCGATATGAAAGTGGTGCATCGTGAGCTTGAAATCATCCAGAACGACTTGCATTGCAACGCCGTCAGAATTTGTGGTTTTGACATTGAGCGCTTAATGAAGTCTGCGGAGGATGCTCTGGAACAAGGACTCAATGTTTGGCTCTCGCCCGCAATGTGGGATAAAAGTCCCCAAAAAACTATGGCCTACATCATAAAAGCCGCGGGACGAGCTGAAATGTTGCGTCAGAAATGGCCGGACCATCTGGTCTTAGTGATTGGGGGGGAACTTACACTCTTTATGCAGGGCATTGTACCTGGCAAGAACGTGACGCAACGATTTGGTAATCCTGCATCACAGGAAATTCTGAAAGCCGGAAAGCACAATGCGCCGCTTAATGCCTGGTTGGCACTGGCGAATGAAGGCGTCAGAAAGGTTTTTCACGGCCGTGTAAGTTATGCATCGCTTGTCTTTGAGACAGTTGATTGGAGCCGTTTCGATTTCGTTGGCATCGACCATTACCGGGCGGCGAAAATAAAAGATAAATATATAGAGATGCTGCAGCCGGCGTTTGCCATAGGAAAGCCCGTTATCATTACCGAATTCGGCGTCCGTACCTATAAAGGGGCCGATACCTCCGTCGAAGGTTTGGCTGGCGACATTACTGATTTTCGTCCCAATTTGTTTATTATCGTCAGCTATGTCATAAACAAAATGCTTTCAACACCCTTCGGTATTCAAAGAGCTCCTGTAAGATTTAAGCTTAAAAATGGTTTTATACGAGACGAGGAGATGCAAGCTCGCGAATTGGTAGACCAGCTTGAAACACTTGACAAGGCAGGTGTTGAGGGCACTTTTGTTTCAACTTTCATCTCGCCGATCGCTCCATATAATGATGACGCGCGATATGACTTCGACATGAATAGTTACAGTTTAGTTAAAACGCTTACCGGCGGTAAGCACGGCACAACTTACCCTGATATGGTATGGGAACCTAAAAAGTCATTCAAAGCCGTTTGCGATTATTACTCCCAGCATCAGCTGCCGGGATAACGAGAAGTTAGATATAAAAGCTTAGGACATTCAGGAAAGTGATTGAGGCAACCGGACATCAAGGCCTCTGTTTTTGGCAGTTATATAGGGCAACTGATAAAACCCTTTTTCATGGACCACGTTGCAAGCTGCCGATTTGCTGAGGTGCATTTGGCTGGCTATTTTACGACAGCTTAGGCCTTGTGCGGCTAATTCTCTTATTTTATTGACCTGAAATTCGGATAATGGCTTTTGCCCGAGACGTTTTCCAGTTAATTTTACTGCAGCTAATCTCTGGGTTGTCGCCTCACTGATTTGCTCCCGTTCCAATTGTGCGAATACGTAAATCAGCTCTCACATGGCTCTCCCCTTGGCCGTTGACGTGTCAAAACTCTCATTTACCGATAACACTTTAATGCCTTTGTTCTAGAATTCATCGATGAGCAAGGCCAGTTCCCTGGAGTTACGGCCCAACCGATCCAGCCGGAAAACTACCACGCCGCCGTATTGCATTTGGCGTAATTCTTTCACCATACGATTATGGCACTTGGGTGCGGTCTTCTTGAACCAGGTTAATACTATCTGTGTGAACGATCGAGCTATTGAAAAAGTACATAATCCATAATACAATAATGCTGAAAGTTAGTTATGCTATTAACAAAATTAAACCAAATAATTAACAGGAGAATTAATCGTGAGTAAAAAAGTTAAAACTCAAAAAATGATTATTCCAGCCTCTCCCCAAGAAGTTTATGATAGCTATGTTGACTCAAAAAAGCGCAGTGAATTTACGGGACACAAAGCCACCGGCGGTAAACCGGTAGTCGGCGGTAAATACACGGGCA
>Ga0187888_1004372_pt1 | contig 10397 bp, 10 predicted proteins | sample June2016WEW_7_40_FD_132987 | JGI IMG/M metagenome (GOLD analysis project Ga0187888, IMG submission 132987) | Peatland microbial communities from SPRUCE experiment site at the Marcell Experimental Forest, Minnesota, USA - June2016WEW_7_40 | ecosystem: Environmental > Terrestrial > Soil > Wetlands... | reverse complement strand
TGCCAATCCTTCTGGAGCACCAGGTGGCCTTCGCCCCAGGGCCCCCAGTTAAACGCGCCGCTGGGGCCGAAGAGGGCCACCGCCGGGGTGTCTACCGCCGCGGCCAGGTGCATGGGGGCGCTGTCGACGCCGAAGAAAAACCGGGCCCGCTGGATGAGGGCCCCCAGTTCCTTGAGGGTGAGGCGGCCGGCCAGATTGATGGGGGCCAGCCGGCTCTCCCGGAGGATGGCGGCTAACAGCTCCTGCTCGTGCGCCGCCCGGCTGCCGGTGAGGATCACCGGCAGGCGCCAGTCGCCTTGCAGGGCCTCCAAAACCCGGGCGTATCCCCGGGAGGTCCAGCACTTGAAGCGCCAGCCGGCCCCGGGGTGCATCACCACAAAGGCGCGGGAGGCCAACCCCCGGGAAGCCAGCAGCTCCCGGGTGCGCTCTTCCACCTGCCGATCCCAATAAAACTTCAGCCGCGGTCCTGAAGGCGAGAGGCCCAGGGCCCGCAAGGCCTCCAGGTTCTGGTCCACCAGGTGCATCCTGACCGCGGGCCGGGGCAGGAGGCGGGTAAAGCAGCCGCGGCGCTGCCAGAAAGGCCGGCGGGGGTGGTCGAAGCCCAGCCGTTCCGGAGCCCCGGAGAGCCGGGCATAGATGGCCCCCCGGTCGCCGCCGGAGAGTTCCAGGACCAGGTGGAAGCGGCGGCGGCGCAGTTCCCGGACCAGGCCCAGGGCCTCCCCCCAGGATTCCTGGCGCCGCTCCACCACCAGGAGGTCGTCAAGCCCCGGATGCCCGGCCACCATCTCTTCGGTCCCCTTAGGGACCAGGTAGGTCAGGTGGCAGTGGGGCCAGGCCTCTTTGAGGGCGGTGATCACCGGGGTGGACACCAGCACGTCCCCGGGCTGCTTCAACTTGATCACCAGGATGCGTTTAGAACTCATCGTCCTTCCGGACCTGGCGGGGGCCCATGGCCACTCCCCGTTTGGAGGCACGGATGAAGGCCAGCAGGTGGGCCACCTCCGGAGTCTGGGGCACCTCGGCTTCCACCTGCTCCAGGGCCCTGGCCAGGTTGGTGCGGCGTCCGAAGAGGGTCTGGAAGGCCTGGCGCAGGGGGGCGATTTGGGCCGCGGTAAACCCGGCCCGGCGCAACCCTACCAGGTTGAGGCCTTTGACCGTGTGGGTGTCGTCGATGTTGCTGTAGGGCGGCAGATCCCGGGAGGCTCGGGCCCCGCCCCGCATCATCACCAGGGTCCCCACCCGGATAAACTGGTGCAGCAGGCAGTTGGCGGAGATGAAGGCCCGGTCGGCCACCTCCACGTAGCCGCCCACCAGGGCGCCGTTGACCACGATGACGTGGTTCCCCAGGGAGGAGTTGTGGGCCAGGTGGCTCAGGGCCATGAGGAAATTGTGGTTTCCCACCCGGGTGGCGCTCCCGGGCTTGCTGCCCCGGTGGATGGTGACGTACTCCCGGATGAGGTTATGGTCGCCGATGACGGTGTAGCTCTCCGCGCCCTTGAAGGCGTAGTCCTGGGGCTCGTAGCCGATGATGGCCCCGAAGCCGATGAGGTTGTCCTGGCCGATGGAGGTATGGGGACCGATATAGGCGTGGGCCAGGATGCGGGTGCCGGCCCCGATGCGGCTGGGGCCGTCGATGGTGACCCCGGGACCCACCGTAACGTCGGGGGCCAGTTCCACGTTGGCGGCGATGCGGGCGCTGGGGTCAATGGGCATCGAGGTCCTTCCCCCGGGTCAGTTCCAGCAGATAGTGATATTTCAAGAAATTGTAGCGGCTGCCCTGGAGGGCCAGGGACATTCCCAGAGAGCCTTCCAAAAACCCGGCCTTCAGGAAATAGAGCTTCCAGAAGGTAAAAAATGGACGCCAGCACCGCTCCCCCGGGAGGGGGCGGCGGCCGCGGCCGGCCATCTCCCGGGCGGCCAGCCGGGCGTAGCGCTCCTGGCGCGCCGCGTATTCCCGGAGATCGTTATAGGAATAGTGATCCAGGGGGGTGCGCAAGGTCCCCCGCGGCCCGGCCACTTCCACCTCTTCGTGGACCTGCCGCTCCCGGAAGCGGCCCCGGCCCCGGCGGAACAGCCGCAAGGTGTAGTCGGGATACCAGCCCAGGCGCCTGATCCAACGACCGCCCAGGTAATTCTTCCGGGGCACCCGGTAGCCGTCCCGGGGTCCGTCGGCCCGGACCACCGCCAGGATTTCCTGCCGCAGGGCCGGCGGTACCCGTTCGTCCGTGTCCAGAGAAAAGACCCAGTCCATCCTGGCCTGATCCAGGGCGAAATTTTTGGTGCCGGCAAAACCTTGCCAGGGGGCGGTAATCACCCGGTCCGTATACTCCCGGGCCAACTCCACGGTGCGGTCGGCGCTGCCGCCGTCCACCACCACGATCTCATCGGCAAAGCTCACCGATTGCAGGCAGTCGCCGATGTTGGCCTCCTGGTTCATGGCGATGATGGTGACGGAAAGGGACGGCACAGATAGTTTTTCCGTTTTCCGTTTTCCGTTTTCGGGATGGTTCTTATCAGTTACCGAAAACCGAAAACCGAAAACTGTCATTTTAACGGTTTGGCCTCTTCGATGAGCATGATGGGGATGTCGTCCTTGATTTCATAAAGGAGGAGGCATTTGTCGCAGATGAGGCCGTCTTCCTTCTCCGTCAGCTTAAGGTCGCCCTTACACTTGGGGCAGGCCAGGATCTCCAGCAATTCCTTGTTGATGGGCATGAGACCTCCATTTTTTGGTGGGGGCGGCGCCCACCCTAGATAAATCATTTTCGCTAAAGCTGAAAGCTGACGGCTGCAAGCTCACGGCTTTATCAACTCATGTACCAGCCGCCGTTGACGTTGATGGTCTGGCCGGTGATATAGCCGTCGCGGGCCAATAGCACTACTACGGCGGCCACTTCATCCGGCGTCCCGAAGCGGCCCACCGGGATCATCAATGGGGTGACGTTCAAGTTGCCGGTGACCATCTCGGTCTCAATCAAGGCCGGGGCGATGGCGTTCACCGTGATCCCTTCTTTGACCAGCTGGCGGGCGTAAGAATGGGTCAGCCCCAGCAGCCCCGCCTTGGAGGCGGCGTAGTGCGGCCCGGTGACCCCACCGGTCTGGGCCGCCACTGAAGAGAGATTGATGATCCGTCCCCAACGCCGGGCCCGCATGCCCGGCAGCACCCTTTGGATCACCAAGAAGGCGGACTTGAGGTTGACCGCCAGCATCTCGTCCCAGTCAGCCTCGCTGATCTCCGGAAGTGGTTTGGCGCTGACGATGCCGGCATTGTTCACCAGGATATCCACCTGGCCCAGGTCCGCTTCGATCACCGCCACCATGTCGGCCACTTCCGTGGCCAGGGAGACGTCGGCGCGGACCGGAACGGCCCGACGCCCCAGGCGTTCGATGCCCCTCACGGTTTCCAGGGCCTGAGCCTCCCGGTGGCGGTAATTCACGGCGATATCGGCGCCGGCCTCCGCCAGGGCGAAGGCCACGGCCTGGCCGATGCCCCGGGAGGCCCCGGTGACCAGAGCTACTTTGCCGGTAAAATCGTCCAGCATTCCCATCACCTCCACAGGCGAGACGCAGTTCCACCTTCTCCTCGGGCAGGCATGGAGGCCTGGCCCACCACTATTAAATCATTTTAACCGTTAACTTTAGCAGTAAACAAGATTTTCTCGCAGGCCGCCAGCACCGTCTCCGGGGCCAGGTCCGTCAGACAGCGGGGCGCCTTGCAGCGGCGCTGGAAGCAGGGGCTGCAATCCAGGCCCAGGCGCACCACCGCGTGGCCCTCGCCGCAAGGCCCGGTGCGCCAGGGCGCGGTGGGCCCGAAGAGGGCCGCCACCCTGGTCCCCAGGGCGGCGGCCAGGTGCATGGCGCCAGTGTCGGGGGTCACCACCAGAGAGGCCTGGCGCAGCAAGGCGGCCAGTTCCGCCAGGGAAGTGCGCCCGGCCAGATTTATGGCCGGCCCCTCAACCTTCTGCAAAATTTCTTCGGCTAGCCCCCGATCCGCGGCGCTGCCGGTGATGGCCACCCGCAGGCCCAGAGTCTGGTTGGAACTGAGCCGGTCCCCCAGGCGGGCCCAAGCCGCGGCGGGCCACTGTTTGCTAGGCCAGCGGGCCCCGGGGTGCAATACCACCAAGGGGCGCCGGCCCTTAACATAAACTTCCGGCAACAGATGAGAGACCGCCGTCCCGGCGCCCAGGCCCAGCCGGAGGCGGGGCGGATTTGCCGGAGCCCCCAGGTGGCGGGCCAGGTGCAGGTAACGGAAAATGGCATGGGCCTCGGGATCGAAAGGGGCCAGGCGCTCGTTCAGGGCCAGATAGCTCAACTCCCGGGTGCGGTCATAGCCCAGCTTGCGAGGACTCCGGGCCAGGGCCACCCACACTGCGCTTTTCAAGAGGCCTTGCAAGTCGATGACCACATCGAAATGGCTGGTCCGCAAACGGCCCAGCAGCCTCCCCAGCAGGGCCGGATTGGCCCCGGAAAAGATTTCCCCCGGCCGCAGCCGCGGCGCCACCCAGACCTGGTCCAGAGCCGGATGCTTATCCAGCAGCGGGGCATAGGCGGCCTCCACCAGCCAGGTGATCTGGGCCAGGGGATGGGCAGCGCGCAACGCCTCCAGGGTGGGCAGGGCGTGGAGCACGTCCCCCAGGGAGCTGAGCTTTACCATGAGGATACGCGGATGCTCTTCCGACAAGTGACGATCCCCAAAAATTCGCGGCAAAGACGTGGGCCTCTGCCGGCGCAGGTTTTATAAGATAGTTCTGGGACGCAATTCCAGGCGTAGGGCGCGTCTTACGCGCCGTTATGGGTGCGTGAGACGCATCGCCCCCCTCGCAGTTCAACCCTTCTTTAAATCTTCCAAAATCCAGGCGGCGGCGCCCTCCAGGTCCCGGGCCACATAGACCGGTTGCACTGCGGACTGGCTGCGGATAAATTCAAATTCCCCCCGGCCGTAGCCGGTGAGGACCAGGACCCCCTTCACTCCAGCGTTGGCCGCGGTCTGGACGTCGGTATAACGATCCCCCACCAGGTAGGAACGCTTAAGGTCCAGGTCCAGGTCGCGGGCGGCCCGGAGGATCAGTTCCGGATTGGGTTTGCGACAGGAGCAGCGGGCGCTCGGATGGTGGGTGCAGACGTAGAGGCCGTCCAGTCGGGCCCCCCTGTCGGCCAGGAGTTGGCTGAGGTGGCGCTGCACCTCTTCCATGAACGCCAGGGGGAAATAACCCCGGGCTGCCCCGGACTGGTTGCTGATGACCACCACCTTCAGGCCCGCCTCATTGAGGCGGCGGATGGCAGGGGCCGCCTGGGGGAAGACCCGGAAGCGGCTCAGATGGTTGATATAGCCCATCTCTTCGTTGATGGTGCCGTCCCGGTCCAGAAATACCGCCGGACTGGGCATCAGTCCTCCGTGAGCCAGGCCCGGGCCGCGGACAAAACCTCTTCCACGCCGATGGCCGTCAGGCAGGCGTATCCAAGGCTGCAGGTGCGCTGCCAGCAAGGGCTGCAGGACAGGGGCTGGCGCAGCACCGTGGCTCGGGGAGTAAAAGGCCCGGTGGCCGCCGGGTCGGTGGAGCCGAACAGGGCCACCAGGGGCACCCCCAGCGCGGCGGCGGCGTGCATCAGGCCCGAGTCGTTGGTGACCAGCAAGTTTAAGTGGCTCAAGACCGCCAGAGCCTGGCGCAAGTCGGTTTTGCCCGCCAGGTCTAAAACCGGCAGGCCCAGCTGCGCCTTTACCAGGTTGGCCACCGGGGCCTCTCCCGGCCCGCCCAGCAGCACCAGGCGGGCCCCGAATTCCCGGGCCAATTCCCTTGCCAAGGCGGCGAACCGCTCCGGCGGCCAGCGTTTGGCCGGGCCGTAGGCCGCGCCGGGGCTCAAGCCCACCCAGGGGCCGGAGCCGGAACCGGTGGCTGCAAGCAACTTCGCCGCGGCCGCGGTCTCCTCTTTCCGCAGGTAAAGGGCGGGGGGCGTGAAGGCCTCCACCTCGCCCAGGGTCTTCAGCAGGCCCAAATAATAGAAGACCGTGTGCAGGCCGGCCAGGCGCCGCCGCCCGGACACCGCCGGGTTAAGGAGAGGCCCCCGGACGTCAGCGGCATAGCCCAGCCGCACCGGGGCTCGCAGCAACCAGAGCCCCAGGGCCGATTCCAGGGAATTGGCCAGGGTTACGGCCAGGTGAAAACGTCCTCGCAGACCCCAGAGAACCCGCCATTTTTCCCGGTCGGCGGGGTACGTGATGACCTGCGCCACCCCGGGCAGCCCCAGGAACAGGGGGGATACCCGCCGGGCCGCCAATACCGTGATCTCCGCCTGGGGAAAGAGGCTTCTTAACCCTGAGCGCACCGGCAGGCTCATGACCGCGTCCCCCACCCAGTTGGGGGTGCGCACCAGGAGGCGGGGCGCCGGCCTCGGGACCGGGGGAAATTTCCGCACCGGCCGCAACCGTTGAAAGCGCTGCTTCACTTCCGGGGGCAGGGGTTGTTCTTTAGACTGATAAGGAAAATTCATTATTCCTGAGGCAGGCCTGGCCCGCCCGGTCGGGGGTGAAGGCCCCCGCCGGAAGCACGGGCGGGGCGCCGGCGCCCACCGGTAATCCAGGGCGTGCCGGTCACCCCGAATATTTTGTTATTTTTGTTATATCGGTTATTCACTTAAACCCAACAAACAATGGATTAGTATGGTTGACATTTTATTAGTTAAAATGCAATCAATGCCCATTTGCAAACAGGGGCCCGACTTAACTCCCTCCCCCTGAGAGGGGGGAGGGTTGGGGAGGGGGTGGCGTGATCTTGACCTGCATCGGATACTCGCCACCCTCCCCCTAACCCCCTCCCCTCAAGGGAGGGGGAACTTTAATGCTTCGGTCCTTGTGCATTTTTCATCGTTTTGCTTTTACCCTTGTTAGGGGCGGCCATATGCCGCCTTTAACCGGTTCCCAGGTTGACCTTGGGAACCGGGCGCCCTGCACTGCCAGGTAACAGCCGAGGGCGGGGGTTCTCCAAGTTTTTTCTAAGTTCTCCAATTATTATCGCACGAGGGGCAGGTTAAAGGAACTCCAGTAACTCCATAATTCTCTCCGGCTGGCTGATTTGGGCCTCCACCTCCAGGACCCATAGGGGCATGGTCTGATCCCAGCGTTCAGCCAGGCGGGCCCAATCCTTGGCGGTGGTGACCAGGGCCCAGGCCCCGGCGGTTTCCGCCTCCCGGACCAGGGCCGCCAATTCCGCGGGCTGGAAGGGGTGATGGTCCGGAAAGACCCGGAAGCCCCTGAGCCGCACCCCCAACTCTTCCAAGGTTCGCCGGAAGACCTCCGGCCGGGCCAGGGCAGCGAAGGCCAGCAGGGCTTGATTTTCCAGGATGGTGGGGGGCTCCGGCGGGCCGGCAGGCGCGAGGCGGACCGCGGCGGGGGTGATGCTGGCGGTCAGCACGGTTTTCTCGGGAAAGCCGCGTTGCAGGTCCGCCAGGGTGCGGCGGTCCCGGTCCTCCTGAAAGCGGGTGAGGATGAGCACCTGGATCGCGGTTTTTTTTGCTTTTTTTGTTTGTCTGGTTTTTTTGGTAAGCGCGGCCCGGGGTTCCCGCAGTATGCCCCGGGGCAGCAGCCAGCCGTTGCCGAAGGGGGCGGCCGCGTCCAGCAGAACGATGTCCAGGTCCCGGTGTAGCTGAAAATGCTGGAAGCCGTCGTCCAGCAGGAACAGGTCCGGCCGGACCTGCTCCCAGGCGGCTAGGCCCGCGGCATAACGGGAGGCCCCGGTGTAGACCGCGGCCCCGGGCAGGGAGCGGGCCAGCCAGTAGGCCTCTTCGCCCGCCTGCGGCGGTTTTTGGTAAATCTGCCGGCCGTCGGAGATGCAAGCGACCCCCTGGTTTTGGCCGCCGTAACCCCGGCTGAGGATGGCCACCTTGCGGCCCTGAGCCTGAAAAAGACGGGTAAGGCAGGCGGTCACCGGGGTCTTGCCGGTGCCGCCCACGGTCAGGTTGCCGACGCTCACCACCGGGGCCGGCAGACGCCTGGCCCGGAGAATGGACCAGGCATAGAGAGCCCGCCGCATCCGGGCCCCCAGGTCGTAGAGCGCGGCCAGCCCCCCCGCCACCGCCACCAGGGAACACCTGGGCGCCGAGGCCTCCTCCCCAGCCTGGAGACCATCAAAGAGGCGGTGCCAGAAAACATGCATAGGCGTGGTGTGAAATGTGGTTATCTGTTTTCTGTTTTCGGTGAAAGGCAGAATCAAAGTCAAGGGCCCCCTTAGCAGAGAAAGAAAACAGAAAACAGAAAACAGAAAACTGCTTCATCATCATCCCGCTGAGCCGTGTAGTCGCAGGGTGCGTCTTACGCACCGAAGCGCCTTCCTAATGGATATTAACTTTGATTATTGGGAAGATGGATTAAAAGAATAACAAGACAGCCGTAGGGTGCGTCACACGCACCAATAATGGCGCGTAAGACGCGCCCTACGAGTGCCGTACCAGGATTATCTTGCCTACGTATTAAGGTCTTCTCTCCTTCCCGCTGAGAGGGGCAAGGGTTAGGCTCAGTGTGGAAAGTTAACCTATTTCACCTTCCCAGTAACAGAAAATTCGGCTTGACCTCCGATGATCACGCAGTTCTGGTCTTTCTCATTCTGCGATGTGTCATCATGCCTGGTCTCCGCCAATCCACATGCTGATACTGAGGCGGCCATAATCAAAAATAACAGTCCGAAAATTAATTTTCTGGTCATTATCTTAACCTCCAAAACTTTGATCTGACTGCCACTCAAAGTATTTGGCAATAGCTGAGATAATGCGGCTCGCCTTGACCGCCGCAGTCCCCAAAAGGTTTTTGGGCTTATTTGCCCGGAAAAACCCCCGAAAACATATTTAATATTAATAAGTTTCTTCATCACTTCGCTGAGCCGCGCCGCGTAGGGTGGGCACTGCCCACGAATAGGGCCGGCTCCTTATCCTCCTCCCGGGCGAACTGCATCTCGTAGAGGCGGCGGTAGAGGCCGCCGGCGGCCAGGAGGTCGGCGTGCCTGCCGCTCTCCACCACCCGGCCCTCTTCCAGGACCACGATGCGCTGGGCATTCCTGACCGTGGACAGGCGGTGGGCGATGACCAGGGTGGTGCGCCCCGCGATCAGCCGGTCCAGGGCCTGCTGTACCTCCCGCTCGGCTTCGGAGTCCAGCGACGAGGTAGCCTCGTCCAGGATAAGGATGGGCGGGTCTTTGAGGAGGGCCCGGGCGATGGCCAGGCGCTGGCGTTCGCCCCCGGAGAGGCGCACCCCTTGCTCGCCTATGACCGTATCCAGACCCTGGGGCAGGGACGCCACAAAATCATAGGCGTGGGCGGATTTCAGGGCAGCCAGGATTTCTTCTGTGGGGGCCGAAAGCGAGCCGTAGGCCACGTTGTATCGCACCGTGTCGTTGAACAAAATGGTCTGCTGGGTGACCACCCCGATCTGGGCCCGCAGGGACGAAAGGGTCACTTCCCGGAGGTCCCGGCCGTCGATCAGGATGGCTCCCCCGGTTACCTCGTAGAAACGGGGCAGGAGGTTCAGCAGGGTGGATTTACCGGCCCCGGAGGGACCCACCAGGGCCACGATTTCGCCCCGGCCCACCGTGAGGTCGATGTCGCGCAAGACCTGGCGGCCCTGGTCATAGGCGAAGCTGACCCCCCGAAAGACGATTTCCCCTTGCAGGGGAGGCAGGGCCGCGGCCCCCGGGCGGTCCTGGATCTCCGGCGCCCGGTCCATCAGGCCGAAGACCCGCGTGGCTGCGGCCAGACCCTCCTGGACGATGTTCTGCACCGCGCTCAGGCTCTTGATGGGCTGGTAGAGCATGAGCAGGGCCGCCAGGAAGGAGAAGAAGGTGCCCGGGGTGGAGGTCCCCCGGATGACCGCGTAACCGCCGTAAAAGATGATGCCCGCCATCCCGAGGGAGCCCAGGAACTCCATGGTGGGGGGGGAGAGCTCCCGGACCGCGTTGAGGCGCATGCGGGTGCGGAAATAGTCCCAGTTGGCCCCCCAAAAGCGCCGCTCCTCGTAGTCCTCCCGGGCGAAGGCCTTGACGATCCTCTGTCCCGCCAGGCTCTCCTGGAGCACCGTGTAGAGGCGGGCGTTGAACACCTGGGTGTCATGGGAGACGAGGCGGGTGCGTTTCCCCAGCCAGAGGATGAGCGCGACTGCCAGGGGAAAGACCGCCATGGCCAGCAGGGCCAGGCGCCACTCCCGGTAGAAGATCACCGCGCTCAATCCCAGCACGGTGAAGGAGTCTTTGAAGAAACTGGTCACCACCCGGGTCATGGCGTCCTGCAGCAGGTTGACGTCGTAGGTGAGGCGGCTCATCAGGGTGCCGGACGCCATGACCCGGGTGGTGACCAGTTTCTTCAAAGACTCCTTCACCGTGCTGGGATTGAGCGCGGTGATCTTCTACCGGGAGTGG
>Ga0187888_1004365_pt1 | contig 10411 bp, 7 predicted proteins | sample June2016WEW_7_40_FD_132987 | JGI IMG/M metagenome (GOLD analysis project Ga0187888, IMG submission 132987) | Peatland microbial communities from SPRUCE experiment site at the Marcell Experimental Forest, Minnesota, USA - June2016WEW_7_40 | ecosystem: Environmental > Terrestrial > Soil > Wetlands... | reverse complement strand
CTGACCTGCCAAAAGTCGCCGACCTGCGCGGAGAGCTACTGCTGCCCGACGCCACTGATGTCGAGCCTGAACCCGTTCTGCAACGGCAGTGCATGCCCGCCACTGGACGCCGGTAACTAGCGGATCGTGAAGGCGGTCGAAGTGAAAGCCACCCCGGAGAGGCGACGGACTGAAGGGCGGATACGGCTATGGGAGCCATCTTGATAGTCGACGACGAGAGGAACATTCGCGAGACATTAGCCATGTACATTCGGATTCTGGGGCATACGGTGGAGACGGCCGCGGACGGGGAGACGGCCATGGAAGCCATCGACCGCCGGGAGTTTGCTCTGGTAGTGTCGGATATCCGCATGGAGGGATTGGGCGGCCTTGGATTGTTGAGCCAGATTCGAGAGCAGCAAAGCGGCACCGCCGTCGTGCTCATGACCGCCTACGCCACCGCATCGCAGGCCGTCGAAGCGATCCGTTTGGGAGCATACGGATTCCTGATGAAGCCTTTCTCTCCTAATGACGTGCGTCTGCTGATCAATCAGGTGCTCGATGTCCGGACATCGCAGCGGAAGGATGCGCCCGTTCGGCGCGGAAGCAACCATCCGGGTGGGCCGTCCAGTGTGCCTCTAAGGGTACTTCATCAGGTCAAGCACGGGCCGTTTCCTTTTGGACGGGAGGGACAGTCTTGAACACGCGAATCGATAACACAGCCTCTCTGTTTCGAGGGTCGCGGGTTACGGGCCGATTGGGGAGAATCTGGATCGCGGCGCTGGTTGGTGGCTCGTGTGTCAGTGTGGGCGGGTCCCAGCCGTCGGCCTACGTCGTCGAAACCGATCTAATCGCGGACCAGGCGTCCATGTCCGTGGCCCACGTGGACCCGAACCTGATAAATCCCTGGGGCCTGGCCTACGGGCCGCAGACCTACCTCTGGGTGGCCGACAACAGCAGCGGGATGTCCACCGTCTATGACGGTAGCGGCGCTCCCATGCCCACGCCACCGCTCGTCGTGACCGTTCCACCAGCCACCGGCGGTAGCCAAGGCAGCCCTACGGGCTTGGTCTTCAACGGCACTGGAGATTTCGACGGCGATAGCTTCATCTTTGCGTCGCTGGACGGCACCATCTCAGGCTGGGCTAGCGGGGCCAACGCCACACTCAGGATGAACAACTCCGCCTCCGGTGCGGCGTATACCGGCCTGGCCATCGGTACAGTGGGTTCGGCCGACTACCTCTATGCAGCCAACTTCGCGGCTGGCACTGTGGACGTGTTGGACGCGAACTACGCCCCCACAAACTTGGGATCCAGTGCCTTCATGGATCCCACTCTGCCAGCGGGATATAGCCCCTTCGGCATTCAGGCCCTAGGTGGGCTGCTCTACGTGGCGTACGCGCAGCACGCGCCTCCCTCCAAGGTGGGCACGGCTGGGATTGGGCTCGGCTACCTGAGCGTCTTCAACACGGATGGCAGTTTCGCCAAGCGTCTGGTTTCCCAGGGTTGGCTCAACGCCCCCTGGGGCATGGCCCTTGCTGCCTCCGGGCCGGCGGGCTTCGGCAGCGCCCTGCTGGTGGGCAACTTCGGCGACGGCCACATCAGTTCCTATGACCCTGGCACCGGGGCGTCGAACGGACAGTTTGTGGATGTCAACGGCACGCCCATTGCAGTCGACGGTCTTTGGGGATTAGCTTTCGGGAACGGCGCCAACGCGGGCAGCGCGGACCTGCTCTACTTCACGGCTGGGCCACAGGGAGGGACCCACGGCCTCCTCGGCGCCCTCTCAGTCACCCAGCCCGTGGTCACCGGCAATGGAATCTTTGGCCTATATTGACCTGCGAATCCCGGGCGGCCGAAGAAGGCTGCAACAGGGAACAGCCGCCCCTGCGGCGACGCAAGTTCTGCGCGCCAGCGCCCCTTTCGTGCTCCCGCCAGCGCCACCAGCCGGTAACCGCAAGATGGCCGGCAACATCGGATTAGGGCGGCCACGTTGGCCAGAAAGGATCAACGATGCGGACCGGCGGAACGGGCACAGGCAGGCGCCGCGCGACGCGGCCGATTGAGGGAACGGAACGATGGTCGAAGGAGAGAGCACCGATCGCCAACGGCAGCCGTCGCGCAGTCCACCGAGGAGGTTGCGCTGGCCCAGCGGCCCCGTCGTTCAAACCCCACGCCAAGGAAGGGACGCTGAGCGACCACACAGCGATTGCATGCATCACAAGACCTCCTCTGTCATGTGCCCTGACACTCGCACTTCTTGTCGCGAGTCTCGCACCACGACAGGCAAACGCGCAGGCTCTGCCTGTGGCGTCAAACGCCGCAGCGGTTGCGGCTGCCGGAGATGAACTCCTCCAGAGACTTTCAAATGTCGCCGCAACGATGCCTGGCAATGCCTCAATCATCGTCAACGACGTGGCGCACCAACTCTCGGCAAACATTGAACAACTGCGCGTACTGGCTCACGACGAGATCGACAAACCACTCGCAACCGCAAGCCTTGAAATGCGGGCCCTTGCGAACCAGATTGGCAATACCACCGCGCGGATCGATGCCCTTCTTTCCCGGCAGCGGCAATGTCTGTCTCAGGATCTCGACGCATTCCTTGCCGGCCTCGAAACTGAGCTTCTGGAGCTGAAGGCCGGTGCCCCCCTGGTCGAAGAGGGGCGACCTCGCGTTGCCTCATTCAAATTCGGCGATCACTTGCCAAACGTGGTGCCGCCCGATGGGGGTCGTTTCGTCGTCAGTGGATCTCGCTTGTGGAGTGGGCTCGACGCCGCAGTCGACCTCATGGATGAGTCGCGAAAGGTGGTCCTCCGTAAGCTGACCGCCAAGCGTGCCAACGATGATGACAGTATTTCACTTGTACTAGATCGGGGTCTGATCAGCACCAACGCCGGTAGGTGTCTCCAGCTGCACCTCCGAACGAAAGACAGAAAGTCATTCCTGCACTTCTTTCATAAGAACGAGAAGCTGGCTGCGGACCTGTTCGTCCCCATGTGCATCGGTGAGCACAGTTCAAAAGTCGTCGTCTCGTCGGGAATCGACTACTCGTGTCGCCGGACGGAACGGCGCCGTCTTGAACCCCAGGCCTTTCGGTTCGACAACAGTTCCTGCGACGCTCTGAAGAAGGTGACCCTAAGCAAGGGGTGGTCCATTCCCCCCGGCTGCGCCATCACAAGTGTCGAGGTGCATCCTGAACAGGTCCGGAATCGGTACGGCATAGACGTTGCGTTCGAGGGTAGCGTTGTGACTGCGTCGGGATGGATCGACACCGCGTCTTGTGCGGAGTTTTGCGCAGCCCCAATCGAATGGGGTGGCTGCGGGATGCGCGTCGAGAAACTTTTCCACTCTACCATCTGGTCGAGCACAGTGGTCCCGATCGTCACGTGTGAAACCTCCGAGGCGAGACATGCCGAAACGGTGTCAGAGGCTACGCCAATCACCACTCCGCGGACTGACGTTTGCCTCGATCTGCTTAAGGAGTGCGACTCCGACACGAGTTCGTTCTGGTACACGGTTTCGCAAGTAATCGGGACGACTCAATCTGGGGTGCTGTACGCCAGTCCGCACATCAACGCGAATTCTGCTGGAGCCAAAGATCGGGGTGGAACGTGGTCGTCCTACGAGGTGTCCGCTGGGTACCTCACTCGTCGCGGGAGCCAAACGGCTCGCATCTGTGTCGGTTTGGTCTCTAGTGGGTGCGACTACTGAAGAGGTCTCGCCCATCGTCTCGTCCGACCGCGCCGGGATGGTGAGGACAAAGCCAATGGTGCGCGCGAGCACGTCCGCCTAGCGCATGTGGATGGAGCCGAAGGCCAGCGCAAGATTTTCGCGAGTAGTGAAGTCTCTCCGCTTGGCACTTTCGAAAGACTGGCGACGGCCACCCAACCTGCGGAATCAAATCTACTCGGGAATGCGCGTGAAGCGCAGGGAACGGTGAAGATGGGACACAGCAAGGGAAGCGTTGATCGGGAGGGGGCGCGGACGAATCTACAAGCTAGGCGCCACTGGTTTGGCTGGCCACAGGCCCGCGGGGCGATGTCGAACTTCAGCCGGCCGCCGACGCAGCCCCGCCCCGGCTTGTGGTTGGTGTTTTCTGCTGCCGCGACGCTGCTCGGATGCCAAAGGCGCCCGCCGGCCCTCCCGCCGCCCGACGTTGAAGTCGTCACCGTCTCGCCCACGGACATTCCCGTCTTTCAGGAGTGGATCGGTACCCTCGATGGCTTCGTTAACGCCCAAATCCGCGCCCAGGTCAGTGGCTATTTACTCACGCAAGCTTATGCCGAAGGCAGTCAGGTCAGAAAGGGCGACCGGCTGTTCCAAATCGATCCCCGCACGTTTCAAGCGGCCCTGGAGCAGGCCAAAGCCAAACTCGCACAGGACCGAGCTCAGTTCGGGAAGACCCAACTGGACGTGCGACGCTACACCCCGCTGGCAAGGGAGCAGGCCATCAGCAAGGAAGAATTGGACAATGCCGAGCAGGCCAACCTAGCAGCCGAAGCCCAGGTGAAGGCCGACGAGGCCGCAGTGAAGATCGCGCGGCTCAACCTCGATTTCACCAAGGTCGCCTCGCCCATCGATGGACTCGCCGGAATCGCGCTTGCCCAAATCGGCGATCTGGTCTCGCCGAGCACTGGTCCTTTGACCACGGTGTCCACGATCCACCCGATCAAGGCGTATTTTCAAATCAGCGAGCAGCTGTATCTGAGCATGGGGTGGCACGACATCCTTTCAAAGAGCGCGTCATCGGGCGTCGAACTCGAACTCATCCTTTCCGACGGATCGGCCTATCCCGAGAAGGGAAGGGTCTACTTTGCTGATCGCCAGATGAACCCCAGCACCGGCACGCTCCAGATCGTCGGACTCTTCCCCAACCCGAGGTTCACCCTGCGCCCCGGCCAATATGGCCGGATCCGGGCGCAGACCGACGTGAAACGCAATGTTTTGGCGCTGCCCCAGCGGGCCGTAACCGAACTTCAGGGAAGCTATCAGATCGCCGTGATCGGGGAGGAGAACAAGGTCCACGTCGAATCGGTCAAGGTGGGCGAGCAAGTCGGCTCGATTTGGATTATCGAAGCCGGACTGCAGCCCGGCGATCGGGTGGTGGTTGAAGGACTTCAGAAAGCCAGAGAGGGCAGGGTGGTGAATCCCACATCCTTCAAAGGGAGCGCACCCACTCCTCAGCCGCCGACGTTGGGCGTCGCAAGTCCGATTTCGGGACATCGGCCTGCGAACTAGCCATGTATCGCTTTTTCATCAACCGCCCTATCGTTGCCATTGTCATTGCTATTCTCGTAGTCATCGTGGGCGCGGTCACGGCGCTGACTCTGCCCGTCGCCCAGTTTCCCCCCATCGTTCCGCCCGAAATTCGCATCCAGACCACCTACGTCGGCGCCGACGCGCTGACCCTGGCCCAGTCGGTGGCCACGCCAATCGAGCAGCAGATGAGCGGGGTGGACAACATGAACTACATGTATTCGGTGAGCACAAACAACGGCGCGCTCCGGATGATGGTCAACTTCGATGTGAAGACCGATCCCAACGTCGATCAGGTGCTGGCACAGCTCCGGGAGAATCAGGCGGAACCACAGCTGCCGCAAGACGTGCGCAATTACGGCGTCAGCCTCATCAAATCGCCGACCAGCCCCTTGATGTTGATCGGCCTCTTCTCGCCCCAGGCTACGCATGATGCCACGTGGCTGGCGAACTACGCTTACATCAATCTGGTGGACCAGATCACACGTCTCCGCGGTATCTCGAACATCCAGGTCTTTGGCGCCGGCCAGTACGCCATGCGCTTCTGGGTCAGGCCCGATCGGCTGGCGGAGCTGAATTTGACGGTCAATGAAGTCATCAATGCCGTCGGTCAACAGAACACGGTCAACCCGGCCGGCCAGATTGGTGGGCCGCCCGCGCCCAAGGGCCAGGAATTCACCTACGCCGCCATCGCGCAGGGGCGACTGACCTCGGAGAAGGAATTTGGCGAGATCGTCATCCGCGAGAATCCTGACGGTTCGGTCGTGCGGCTCGGAGACGTCGCGCGCATTGAGCTGGGCGCGCAGCTTTACAACATTCGCGGGCGTTTGAACGGCCAGCCGGCAGCGATTCTGGCGATCTATCAACTTCCTGGCTCCAATGCGCTTGACGACGCCGACGAGGTTCGCCAGCTCATGGCGCAGGTGAAACCAGGCTTCCCAGCCGACCTGGATTACGCGATCTCGCTCGATACCACGCGAGCGGTCTCACAGGGCGTGGCCGAGATTCTCAAGACCCTGTGGATCGCCTTGGCCCTGGTCATCGTCGTGGTCTTCATCTTCCTGCAAGGTTGGCGCGCCTCACTGATTCCGATGCTGGCGGTGCCGGTGGCGCTCATCGGGACCTTCGCGTTCTTTCCCCTCTTCGGCTTTTCCATCAACACGCTGTCGCTCTTCGGGCTGGTGCTGGCCATCGGACTCGTAGTGGACGACGCCATCGTTGTGGTCGAGGCTACCGAGCGGCATATCGAGGAAGGACTGGCCCCCAAACAGGCGGCGTTGCAGGCCATGCACGAAGTCGCGGGTCCTGTGGTGGCGCTGGCGCTGATCCTGGCGGCGGTCTTCATCCCGACGGTGTTCATAGCAGGCATCACCGGGCGGCTCTATCAGCAGTTCGCCCTGACCGTCGTGGTTGCGGTCGTGCTGTCGGCATTCAATGCGCTGTCGCTGAGTCCTGCGCTCGCGGCGAAACTGCTCAGAGGCAAGACGCCGAATGCTGAACGGCCGATTTCCGGTTCCGCGCGCTCCCGGTGGCGTTCTGTCCATCCCTTGCAGAGATTCTATGCCTGGTTCAATCGCAGGTTCGATGCCGGCCGGAATCGCTACCTCCAGGTCAGCGGCGTGATGATCCGTCGTAGCGTGTGGGCGCTGCTTGGCCTCGGTGCCATCGCGGTCACCGCCGTGTGGCTGGCGATGCACCTGCCCGGCGCATTTCTGCCCGAGGAAGATCAGGGTTACGCCTATGTCACGGCGCAGCTCCCAGTGGCGGCTTCCATCGAGCGCACGGAAGAGGTTTGCAAGCGCATCGAGGCGATCCTGAAGGACACGCCCGGAGTTCGCAGCTACACCACGGTCGAAGGCTTCAGTCTCTTGAGCCAGGTCACTGCCACCTACAACGCATTCTTCTTTGTCACGCTCAAGCCGTGGAACGAGCGCACCAGAGCCGAGGAGAAGTACCCCGCCATCCGGTCGCACCTCAACCGCGAGCTCGCGAAGCTTCCGCAGGCCACCGCGTTCGCGTTTTCGCCCCCGTCGATTCCCGGAGTTGGCACCACAGCCGGATTCACATTCATCTTGGAGGACCGCTCAGGCAAGCAGGACTTGGCGTTTCTGACCGGGAATCTGGAAAGGTACCTGGATAGTGCCCGAAAGCGCCGCGAGCTCGCCGAGTTGAACACGACACACTTGCCGAACGTGCCCCAGGTCTTCATCAAGGTCGATCGCGACAAGGTCCTAAAACAGGGCGTTCTGCTCGCCGACGTCTACCGCACCTTGCAGGTCTTCATGGGCGGCTATTTCGTGAACTACTTCAACCGCTTTGGCCGGCAGTGGCAGGTCTACCTCGAGGCCGAAGAACAGTATCGCGCTCGCGCCGAGAATTTGGAGCTCTTCTACGTCCGCAACAATCTGGGCCAAAGCGTTCCGCTTTCGGCGTTCGCTGAAGTGCAGCGTCGCACAGGCCCGGAGTTCATCCTGCACTACAACGAATATCCGAGCGTCCAGATCAACGGCACCGCCGCAGCCGGATACAGCTCAGGCCAGGCCATGAAGGCGCTCGAGGAAGTCTTCGCGCAAACCATGCCGACCGAGATGGGCTACGACTACTTCGGGATGTCGTTTCAGGAAAAAAAGGCGGCCGAGGGTGTTCCGCTCGCGGCGATCTTCTCCCTGTCGATCCTGTGTGTGTTTCTCATCCTCGCCGCGCAATTCGAAAGCTGGTCTCTGCCCTTCAGCGTCTTGCTCGGCACCCCCACCGCGATCCTGGGGGCGTTTGTCGCCCTGAATGCGCGCGGTTTCCAAAACAACGTCTATGCCCAAATAGGGCTGATCATGTTGATCGGGCTGGCGGCCAAGAACGCCATTCTGATCGTGGCCTTTGCCAAGAGCGAGTACGAAAAAGGTAAGTCCATCATCGAAGCCGCACAGACCGGGGCGCGTATCCGTCTGCGCCCCATTCTGATGACTTCGTTTGCCTTCATTTGCGGCTGTATTCCGCTGTGGCTGGCTTCCGGCTCGGGCGCGGTGTCCCGCCGAACGCTGGGCACGGTCGTCATCGGCGGAATGTTGGGTGCGACCTTGGTGGATACGTTGATCGTGCCGGTCACGTTCTGCGTCGTCGAGAAGGTCGCCGCGCGTTTTGGTGGACAGCCGGAATCTCACGTGGCCAACCCACCTGGACCGGATCCATGAGGGGCGTGGGAGGGCGCATGGCGAGAGGAGTAAGCCCGGTCAGGTCGCGCGGGATTGCGGGAGCCGGGGTAATCCTTCTGGCCCTCGGCGGGGCTTGTGCGGTCGGCCCCAACTACCAACGTCCGCCGATCGATACGCCTGGGGGTTTTCGCGGCAAAACCGCCACCTCGACCGGATCGTTAGCTGATCTTCCGTGGTGGAAGCTCTTTCGAGACGAGAACCTGCAAGGACTGATTCGGACCGCGCTTGCTGGCAACTACGACTTGCGCATCGCCGTCTCGCGCGTCGAACAGGCACGCGAGTTCGCGGCACAGGCGCGCGGGGTTCTTTCCGCAAGTCGACTACGGGGCCGTGGCAGCAAGGGGCAAGAACGTCACTGCACTCAGCCTTCCTGCACCCACGGGCACGGTGGGCAGCATCTTTGCAGCTGATTTCAGCGTTTCCTGGGAAATCGATCTTTGGGGCCGCATCCGCCGCCTCACCGAATCCGCTCAAGCGCAATTTCTTGCCACCGAGGAAGCCCGTCGCGGCGTGACCATCTCAGTCATCGCCGAGGTCGCGCAGGACTATCTACAACTGCTCGCGCTGGAGCGCGAGCGGCGGATCGCGGAAGAGACCAGAGACGCGTTTGCCGGCAGCCTGCAGATCTTCAATGAACGACTGGAGGGTGGCGTCGCATCGAAGCTGGAGACAGCCTCGGCCGAGGCACTTCTGGACGCGGCCGCCGCGACCATTCCCAATATCGAGCGCCAGCTTCTTCTGCAAGAGAACCTTCTTAGCGTGCTCTTGGGGCGCAATCCTGGACCGATCTCGCGGAGTGGGTCTGGGTTTGACGAACAACTACTGCCCGAGATTCCCGTGGGTCTGCCCTCAGCCCTGCTGGAACGCCGCCCGGACATTCGCCAGGCGGAGCAGCAACTGCGTTCTGCCAACGCCCAGATCGGTGTGGCAGAGGCGGACTGCCTTCCGCAACTCAGCCTGACCGGGCTACTCGGCCATGTCAGCGCGCAACTCGCGAACCTCTTGAGCGGCGGCGCCCTGGCCTGGAGCGCTGCTGCCAGTTTGACCGGACCCATCTTCCACGGGGGCCAATTGCGGGCTCGCTATCGCCAGGCCAAGGCCGCGCGCGACGAGGCTGTTTTGCAATATCAGGCGACGGTGCTGCGGGCGCTCCAGGAGGTTGCAGATGGCCTGCTCTCGCGCCAGAAGCTTGCCGAGGAGCGCGTCCAGCAAACGCACGCGGTGGCAGCCTACCGCGAGGCCGTGAAGATTTCCTTGGAACGCTATCGCCACGGCAACGCGAGCTACTACGAAGTTCTTCAGGCGCAGCAACAGCTCTTTCCTGCGCAGATCACCCTGGTGCAAACCCAGCTCAACGAATTACTCGCGCTGGTCCAACTCTACCGCGCGCTCGGCGGCGGCTGGAGCGAATGACGATGGCTTCAGGTTCAGCCAGCGACACAGTCTTCGCACAGATGGGATGACGTCTGGCCGCCGCGGAATTGGGTCAGGATGGGGCTTTTGGCAGGCTCGACCGCCACCGACGTGATGGCCTTCTTCTTGGTCTTCTTGATGTAGCGCGAGACTCCGGTGATGGTGCCGCCGGTATTCTCCGGGCGAAGGGGGCGAACAGAACCTTCCGCCAGACTGTGGCCGGCCACGACGCGGACATGCGATGCGGCCACCCAGCTCAGAAAATCCTGGATCCACTCGGATCGAGAATCCCTGGACGTTTCCCTTCTTCTGGGGGGGGTGTACGGGTCCATCGACAATCGCCAGTGAAAGACGGCTACTTTGCCCACGCGATTCCAGGGCAGATTGACTCGCCGAAAGTGCGTCCGGCCATCGCTTCGGAGATGCCATTGACCTGAAGTGCGCCATTCGACGCTCCTTTTGGGACGTCAGGCAGACGTCACCCATCTGTGGGAAGACTGTGTCGCCGGGGTACCAGTCAGTCGCCCCGTCGGATCTCGATCTGCGCCAGG
>Ga0187888_1004351_pt1 | contig 10430 bp, 7 predicted proteins | sample June2016WEW_7_40_FD_132987 | JGI IMG/M metagenome (GOLD analysis project Ga0187888, IMG submission 132987) | Peatland microbial communities from SPRUCE experiment site at the Marcell Experimental Forest, Minnesota, USA - June2016WEW_7_40 | ecosystem: Environmental > Terrestrial > Soil > Wetlands... | reverse complement strand
GCCTGCGCCAATGTCTGTCCCGTCTATGCGCTGGTGGGCGGCCACAATTACGGCCATGTCTACATCGGCGCCATCGGTTTGATTCTCACCTATTTTTACCACGGCCGCCAAAACGACCGGGCTATCGTCCAGAACTGCCTCAACTGCCTGGCCTGCAAAGCGGTCTGTCCCGTGGGCATCAATCTGCCCCTGATCATCAAGGAAGTTCATGGGGAAATCCTGGCCGAAGAGAATGAAAGACCGCTGAAGAACCGGATGCTGCGGAGGGTCCTGAAGAACCGCCGCCTCTTTCATTTCCTCCTGCGCCGGGCCTCCCTGGCACAGCGGCCTTTTGCCCGGAAAGGATTTATCCGCCATCTCCCCTTTTTCTTCGGCAAAGAACACGAGTTCCGGAGTCTGCCCACGGTGGTCGCCACCCCCTTGCGGGACCGCTGGCCGCAGCTGGCCGGCAAAGAGGCGGCCCAACCCCGGTCCCGGGTCGCCTTGTTCGGCGGCTGTCTGGTCGATTTTGTCTATCCGGAGCAGGGCGAGGCCCTGGTCAAGCTGTTGAGAGACCGCCAGGTCCGGGTGGACTACCCCCAGGACCAGACTTGCTGCGGCCTGCCGGCCAAATGCATGGGTGAGCTGGATCTGGCCCGGGAGGTGGCCATCCAGAACCTGCGGGCCCTGGACCCGGCGGATTACGATCAGGTCCTGGTCCTTTGCGCCTCCTGCGGCTCGCATATCAAGAACACCTATCCCCTCCTCTTGGCCCGGGAACCGGGAGTGGGGGTCAAGGCGCACCAATTGGCGGCAAAGTTGATGGACTTCAGCTCCTACCTGACCGAAGTCCTCAAGGTTAGCCCGGAAGAGTTCCTGGCTTCGAACCGGAAGGTGGCCTACCACGCCCCCTGCCACCTGTGCCGGGGTCTAAAGGTAACCCGGCCTCCCCGGGAACTATTGAAGATCGCGGGTTACCAGTACCTGCCCGCCCAGAATGAAGAGGTTTGCTGCGGCATGGGTGGCACCTTTTCGGTGGATTTCCCGGAAATCTCCGGGGAGCTGCTGAAAAACAAGCTGGACGCAGTGGCCGCCACCGGCGCCGACCTCCTGGTGAGCGACTGCCCCGGCTGCGTCCTGCAGCTCCGCGGCGGACTTGAGAAGCGGGGCGGTAAGATCAAGGTCCAGCACATCGCCGAGGCGGTGGCCGAGGCAGCCAAAAGGAGGTGATTAACCGCTGCCTTTCCAAACACCTTACGCTTTTGGAAGGATTTTCCTGCAAATCGATTGAGAGCACTTATTTTTCATAAAGGAGGGTGCATTGATGCCGTGGATTCAAAATTACATACCTTTGGGCCACCTGGGCCTCTCGGCCCTGGTAGCCGCGGTTCCCATTCTCATCCTGGGCTACATGCTGGCGGTCATGCGTACCAAGGGGCATCCCGCCGCCTTTATTTCCGTCCTGGCGGCCGTCTTGTTGGCCATCCTGGTTTGGCGCATGCCCGTGTCTCTGGCGATCATGGCCACCCTGAACGGCATGTTATTCGGCCTCTTTCCCGTGGTCTGGATCGTCATCACCGCCATCTGGATCTATAACATGTCGGTGGAATCCGGCGAATTCGAGATCATCAAGAACTCCCTGGCCTGCATCACCGATGACCGCCGCCTCCAGGCCCTGTTTATCGCCTTCGCCTTCGGCGCCTTCCTGGAAGGCACCGCGGGTTTCGGCACCCCGGTGGCCATCACCGCCGCCATGCTGGTGGGCCTCGGTTTTCAGCCGGTCTACGCCGCCGGCGTCTGTCTGATTGCCAACACCGCGCCGGTGGCCTTTGGCGCCATCGGCATCCCCATCGTGGTGGCCGCCGGGGTCACCCATCTTCCCTTGATGTCCATCAGCGCCATGGTGGGCCGGCAGCTACCCTTTGTAGCCGTCATCGTCCCGCTCTGGCTGGTGGTGACCATGAGCGGCTGGAAATCCGCCATGGAAGTCTTGCCGGCGATCATCGTTACCGGGGTCTGCTTTGCAGTCTCCCAATTCGTGGTCTCCAATTTCGTCGGCCCTTACCTCCCTGATATCGTTGCCGCCATTGTCACCATCATCGGCCTGGGGGTCTTCCTCATGTTCTGGAAGCCGCCTACTATCTGGCGATTCTCCGGGGTGGCGCCCACGCAAAAGGTCACCTGTCTCTATTCCAGCAAGGAAGTGGTCCGCTGCTGGGTGCCTTACATCATCCTGGCCATCATGGTGTTTCTCTGGGGCCTCGGTCCGGTCAAGACAATTCTGGCGCCTATCGGCTTCACCTTCCAGTGGCCCCTGCTCCATAATCTGGTGATCAAGGCTGCCCCCATCGTGGCCAAGAATACCCCCATTCCCGCGGTCTTTGCTGTTAATATCGGCAGCGCCGCCGGCACCGCCATCTTTATCGCCGGCCTGCTATCGGTTCTGTTCATTCCCAACTACGGCTTCGGCAAGGCCTTTGCCTGCCTGGGCCGGACCATCAATACCCTGAAGTGGGCCATCGTCACCATCTCCCTGGTCCTGGGCCTGGGCTGGATCATGAACTATTCCGGCATGAGTTCCACATTGGCCCTGGCCGCAGCCGCCACCGGGGTTTTGTTCCCCATCTTCTCTCCCATCCTGGGCTGGCTCGGGGTCTTTCTCACCGGTTCCGACACCGCCTCCAACGCCCTGTTCGCCGGCTTGCAAAAGAGCACCGCCGAACAAATCGGAGTAAACCCCATCCTGATGGTGGCGTCCAACTCCAGCGGCGGCGTGGTGGGGAAGATGATTTCGCCCCAATCCATCGCGGTAGCCACCGCGGCCACCGGCATGGTGGGGGAGGAGGGCTCCATCTTCCGGTTTGCCTTGAAGCACAGCGTCTCCATGGTCCTGATCATCTCTGTCATCACCCTGCTCCAGGCCTATGTCCTGAAGTTCATGGTGCCGTAAGCCCGCGGTTATGATAAACTGAACCAGTGGCGGACCCGGTCCGCCACTTTTTTTTGGCCCTCGTCCATTTTGCCCCTATAATGATTTGCCAAGGCCGGCCTCCATGGGTTAATAATCCCTCATGAACACTTGCACCTCGCCGGAAAAAGCACACCTGGCCCTGGTGATTATCGACACCCAGCAGGATTTTGTCGTCCCGGGCGCCCCGGGGTTCATCCCCGGAACCCTGGAGGCCCTGCCCCGCATGGTCCGGCTGGTTGAGAAATTCAGGCAAAAAGGGCTCCCCGTCATCCACGTGGTGCGGTTGTACCTCGAAGACGGCGGAAACGTCGATCTGTGTCGCCGGACCGCGGTGGCCCAGGGATTAAAAATGGTGGCTCCCGGAAGCCCCGGCGCCGAAATCATGGAGGAATTGAAGCCCTTTCCCCAGGTGCGCCTGGACGCCCCCTTGCTGTTATCAGGCAAGCTCCAGGCCATCGGACCCAGGGAATGGTTCATGTGTAAGCCCAGGTGGGGCGCCTTTTATCAGACACGCTTAGAGGAGCACCTGCGGGCCCTGGGGGTCAACACCCTGGCCCTGTGCGGCTGCAACTTCCCCAATTGCCCCCGGACCACCATCTATGAGGCCAGCGAACGGGATTTTAAGATTATCCTGGCGCCCGACGCGGTCTCGGGCATCTATGAGCAGGCGCTCCTGGAGATGCAGAATATCGGCGTGAGCCTGATGACTGCCGGGGAATGCCTGGCTTGGCTGGACTGACCGCGCCAGGCAATAAAGGCAAAAGTTAAAAGGTTAAATTAAAGATTTATTACAGAGCTATTGTGGGCCAACTACCGAGCCTGGGAGGGCCTCGATGCAAGCTCCTGATAAGTCTCGAATCGGCAAATTTCTCCCCCTGCTCCTGGCGGTAATGTGCATTGCCACGTGCAGTTCCGAAAAGCAGACCCCGCCGGTGGCGGGGCCGACCGTGTCATTGCCGGCCTTGGAACTAGAGGCCTTTGGCGCCCTGCCACCTTCGCTGTCCGCATCCGTCTCCCCCGCTTCAAAGGAACAGGCTATGACCCTGGACCGGGCGCTGAACTTTCGGCGGGTCACGGCCTTTTTGGGGGTCCGGCTCACCCCGGGGCAGAAAAGATTTTTGAACGAGCACCGGTTCCTGCTCATTCCCAAAGGCGACACCCGTTTCAAAGGGCAGGTGGAACTTGGGGGAATGGGATTTCATTATGATGAGATGCTGGGGATGTTTGACTATCTGAGCGGGTATGAAGACCCTATGCTCCGCAAGCCGGAGAACTGCCACTTCGTCAATCCGGATGTGATGCTGCACGCCTTCCACAAGTATCTGGAAAATTCGCTGGAGTATCTGGAAAAGACGGAGCTGGCCGAAACCCTGCGCCGCTTTTTGACTAATCTCCAGGACAAGGCCCTGGAGGACAAGGCCACGGCCTCCGGCCCTCTGGCGGGGCATTATGAGCTTATCGCCGCGCAGCTCACCGTTCCTCTGGTCATCCTGGAGAATGCCCGCTGGCCCAACCCCAAGGAATCGCAAGAAATCGCCCCATGGCCGCCCAAAGCGCCCCTGGCGGATGACGGCGACACCCTGGAAAACGGCCTCAAGATTCTGGACGGGTTCAAGGGCAAGTTCTCCGAGCCGATGTTCAACCGCATGGCCGCCGAATTGCGCTTGATCTACGCCGGCCGGGACGTGGCGCCCTCTCCCCTTTATGGCCAGTACGCCAAAGGTAGTTACGCCGATTACACCCAATTCACTCCCCGCAGCCATTATGTTAAGAGTTCCGTCCTGCGGAGTTATTTCCGGGCCATGATCTACCTGGGGAGAAATAGCTATCCCTTGAAGGATGACGGCGTCAGCGATGCCCTTTTGGTGACCCTCCTCCTGGCCAGCCCGGGCCCACCTGGCCAGCCGCTCCTGAAAGACTGGCAGAGGCTCATGGAGATCACCGGCTTTTTCGCCGGGCAGCCGGAGGACATCAGCTACCCCGAGTGGCGTAATTTCCTGGTCAAGGTCCTGGGCACGGATAAGCTCGCCGCCGGAGAGACCCTGGACCCGGCCACGCTAACAAAAATTTCCCAGCACTTGGGAGAACTCCAGGGTCCCCGGATTCTCTCCGACGTGGTCGTGGCCCCGGAAGTTTTGGCCTCCACCAAAGCGCAGTTGTTGGCCGCGTCCAAAGGCTTCCGCCTCTTCGGGCAACGCTTCACCTTTGACGCCTGGATCTTTAGCCACCTGACCGCCGGCCAGGAGAAGACGTCGGTGCGGCTACCCTCCATGCCCTCGGCTCTCTTTATCCCGGCAGCCCTGGGGGATAAGGCCGCCCTGGGCTTTGCGGACCAGTACCTCCAGAACCTTTCCCCCCCTTTCTCTCCGGAGGAGACAGCCGGATTCAACGGCCGGCTGCAGCAGGTGGCCGCGGACCTGGAAAAGATCAAGGACGCGGAATGGTTCAGTTCCATGAGTGGCGCCTGGTTGAAGCTGCTCGGCACCCTGACGTCCTCCTACGGCCGGGGTTATCCGCTCTACATGCAGGACCGGCTCTTTCCGGTCAAACAAGTGGAAAGCTTCCTGGGATCGTACACCGAACTCAAGCATGACACCCTGCTGTACGCCAAACAAAATTACGCCGAAATGGGCGGCGGGGGAGAGGAAGGCACCCCGCCCCCGGTACCCAGAGGGTTTGTGGAACCCAACCTGCCTTTTTGGGAAACCCTGGGGCGATTGGTGGCCTATGTAGAAGCTGGCTTTAAGAAGTACGGGGTTTTTAAAGGGGAACTGGAGGAGTTCGGCCGCCTGAACCGCTTTAAAGAGCAGATAGCCTTCTACGCCTCCCTGGCCGCCAAGGAGCTTCAGGGGGGCCCCTTAACCGAGGAAGAATATGAAAAACTGCGGACCTACTCGCTCTCGGAGATGGCCGCGCCATTAGAGAACGGCCTAATCTTGGAGGACAAGGATATGCGCGCCGGCCTGATCGCCGACGTGCATACTGACGCCGGGCAGGGGCAGGTCCAATATGAAGCCACCGGCGAGCCATACGTCATGCTGGTCCTGGTGGGCAATGAGGGCACCGTGCGCCTGGCCGTGGGCGTGGCCTACAACCATTACGAATTCACCGGGCCTCTGACCACCCGTTACACCGACGCCGATTGGCAGGGCCAGGTATACGAACACCGCGGCGTTCTGCCAGAGAAGAACTTCTGGTATCGCAGCCTGCTGATTAACTAGATGCGCCAACTCGCCTTGATCGCGCTGATCATGCTGCTGGTCGCCTCTTGTTCCGGCACGGATCGGTCCCCGGGGCAAGAGGCTTTTGCGCCTCTTTTCCCCGACCCGGAGCTGTTTCTGGCCGCCATCGGCCAATGCCGGGTCAAACCTTTACCCCAGAAAATCAGCGGCCTCACCGTTCCCCATCACCTCCTGGCCGCGGACCTCATGGCCGGGGCCTTCGCCCGGGTTCAGGGCCAGCATTACCGTCGGATTATCATCCTCAGTCCGGACCATTTCTCCCGCAGCCAGAGCCCCTTCGCCGTTACCCGGAGAGACTTTGAAACCTCCTTGGGACGCCTCGCCACCGACCGCCCAGCGGTTAACCGCCTGCTGGCCAACCCCCTGGTGACCGAGTCCTCCCTCTTTTCCCATGAGCACGGGGTCCAGGCACTCCTGCCCTTTATCGCCCATTATTGCCCCGGGGCCTTGATTGTCCCCATTGCCATCCGCTACAACAGCCGGCCGGCGGAATGGGACTCTCTGGCCCGCACCCTGGCTCCCCTCCTTACCCCGGAGACGCTGCTGGTGCAGAGCACGGATTTTTCGCATTACCTCACCGCCCCCGAGGCCCGGCGCCGGGACCAGGAAACCCTGCGGGTCCTGAGCGGCGGCGACCCGCGGGAGGTGCTGAGCCTCAGGCAACCGGACCACATCGACTCCCTTGGTTGCCAGTATCTGCAACTACTTCTGCAGCGGCAGGTCTTTGGGGCCGGGCCCACGGTCATCGCCAACCGCAATTCCCAGGAATATACGACTGAGCCGGTAAAGCAAACAACCAGCTATATCGTCCAGCTTTACAGCGCTGAGCCCTTGCCTGTAGATGGGGGCCAATCCTACTTCTTCGGAGGGGACACCTTTTGCGGACGTCAGGTGGCGGCCAGACTGGTGACCCCGGAGAGCCGGGAAGCCCTGGTCAAGCAAATTCTTAAGATTACCGGGGGCCGACCCTTGATCCTCAACCTGGAAGGGGTGCTTACAGAGCAGTGCCCGGAGGCGTCCGCTCCTTATACCCTGTGCATGGAGAACGCCCTGACCCTGCCCCTGTTAAGGGAACTCCACGTCCGGGCCGTGAGCCTGGCCAACAACCACAGCTTTGACCTGGGAGAGGACGCCTACCGGGCCATGCACCGGCATCTGGCCGAGGAAGGCTTTGCCTGTCTGGAAAACCGCCGGGTCCTGGACCTCGGCGCCTTTAACCTGGCCGGTTTTACCGATGTGGATAATCAGAGCGCCGAGAAGATCGATCGGCTCACCCGGCAAGACCTGAAAGGCCTGGACGGTTTGAAGAGAGACAAACCCATATTCGCCTTGATCCATTGGGGCCGGGAATTTGCCGACGCAGCAAGCCCCCGGGAGCAAGCCCTGGCCGCTCTCCTGGAAGAAAAGGGGGTGGAAGTCGTGATCGGCTGCCATTCCCACCGAGCCGGACGCTTGGAGGGGACCCTGAAGTCCTGCCGGATCTTTTCCTTGGGGAATTTTCTTTTCGACCAGGACAGCCCTCGGGTCTCCGGGGTGCTCCTGGAAGCCATTTTTTTTCCTCAAGGCACCTACTTCCTCAAAGTGCATCCTCTTAACAATCTGTTCACGTCCCTGCGGAAATCCGGTTAAGAGGATCAGCTAAGCAGGATAACGCCTCTGTCCTGGGCCACTGGGGCGATTTCGAAAAAGCTTCCCGGTAACATGAGATGAAAATAATCGATGTTTATATATACAGTTCGTGGGGGCCAAGATCAGCAAGCGCGCACTGTCTGGTTCCCACGGCTCGCGTGCCACAGTAAAGAATTCCGCTGGTGTCCCTGCTTGCCGCCTGCAGGTCCTTCACGCCTTGGAATTCTTCCTTCAGAAAAGGATAGGACTTTACCTTTCACGACTTGAAACACACCGCCATTAACAACTGGCGATTGCAGGGCCACGCCTACTTTCGTATAATGGCGGCCACCGGCCACAAAACCTTAAGCGTTTTCAGGCGGTATAATACGGTATCCCAGGATGAGCTTAAGGCCCTTGTGGGGGAGAAAAGCTGATTGGATATTCACCTATATATTCACCTATCGGTTTTAATGCCAGCAAACATAGAGCGCCTGTAGCTCAGTTGGACAGAGCAACGGACTTCTAATCCGTGGGTCGCAGGTTCGAATCCTGCCAGGCGCGCCAGTAATAACAAGGGGCTGCCGATTTTGGCAACCCCTCTTTTTAGGCTTAGTGAATATATAGGTGAATATCTAATCCGATTTTCCGTTCACCATCGCTTTCAGTTCATCCTTGCTCACGGTATTGTACCGCTTAAAACACTCATGGTTTTATGGCCGCTGGCCGCTATGATCTTGAAATAGCCAAGGCCCTGGACCCGCCAATTATTTATGGCCGTGTGTCTCAAGTCGTGAAAATTGAAATCCTCAATCCCTGCCTTCTTACTGGCCATGGCGAAACTTCGTCGCACTGCGTCCACAGATTTGCCCTGGCAAGTAAACACTGGCATCCCAGAGGCTAAAGGATGGTTTTCGGGACGACCATCCAATCGACCGCCCAACGGAGGGAATCCATTCGCCTCAAGCAGACAGCGCCGCCCATTTGGAAGTTTATTACCCCGATCTCTTTGTCCCCGGTTAGGAGCAGGGCGGCCAAATTGGCCAGATGGGGGAGATGTCCCACCAACAGGGTATCCTCATCCAGTTGGGCGATCCGGTCGGCCCAGATCTCAGGATCATCTAAAGGCGCCAGCCCCCGGGCTTCCGAGATGCCGGCCTGCGGCTGTAAATGCCTGGCCAGGACCCGGGCGGTGCTTTTGGCCCTGGTCTTGCCGCTATGAAATATCTGACTGACCTGTAAATTAAGCCTTTTTAAGTGGTGCGCCACACTTTCAATGTCCATGCGGCCCTTTTGCGTAAGGTCCCTCGCCGCATCTTCCGCCTCGCTCGCTGCTTCGGCATGCTGCACCAGATAAAGAAGCACGGTAAGCCTCCTCAGATTTTCTTCCAATTAAGATAATAACTTTGCCACCGGTGTCCACCGGCCGCCGCTCGATCTAGAGGCCGCCCGCAGTCCTCCCCCGTGCCCGGTGGCCCGGGAACCTATCTTACCGCAATTACCTTGACCTTTCCGGAAGTTATGACATAAATAGGGAAGGCTGGATATATCATTTAAAATGGTTGCCAGGACTGGACCCGTCGCCGGAGAGGCGCTTGCGCCCCTGCCAATGCTGGTGGCAGGCTGCCTGCCTTTCTGGGCCGGCAGCCTGCTCTCCGGGGTTTCGGGATATCCCCTGCGCCCCGGGGTGCTGCTGGCCGGAACCCTGGGGATGGTGGCCCTGGTCCTGGCCGCCTTCGCCGGCCGGGAGAGCTTTGCCCCCGGGGTTGGCCGCTATCCTGCCTGGCGGCTGGACCTTTTCCGGGGGACCCAGGGCCTGGCCTATGCCTGCTTGGGGACGGCGGCCTTGTTGGGGCTGCTCCTCCAGTTCTGCTACCATACGGGCGATTTGACCATCCCCCTGGGAGCCTTGGGGATTTTGGGAGGCTATTTTTCCTTTGCCCGGCCTCTCGGCTGGCAGCGGCGGGGTCTGGGGGAAATCGCCGCCGCCCTCTGCTTCGGGCTGCTGCCGGTGGCCACCGGGTTTTATTTGCAATGCGGCCACCTGGTGACCGAGGTGCTGCTGTATGGCCTGCCTCTCACCTGGGCCGGATTTAATCTTTTTCTCGGCTATGGCTTCCCTGAAAGGGTAGGCAAAGAAGACCCAAAAAACCAAGAAGCTCCCCAGGGGGAGGTCGCGGCGGCTCCCGGCCTGGCGGCCCGCCTGGGGCCGGTGCCGGCGGCCTTGCTCTACACCGCCGGCAACCTGCTGGTCATCCTGGGGCTGCTGGCCATTTTCTTCTTCCCGGCCTCGCCCCTGCCCTGGCGGGCCGCTCTTTGGCCCTTGCTGCTCCTGGCGGCAGTCAACCAGGAGATGCTCAAACGGCGGGCTTACCGGGTGGAGAGCCGGCTGCGGTGGTTGTGCCGTCTCAGCCTGGCCTTGCACCTGGGGATGGGTGCGGTTTTTAACCTGATGTTGTGGCAGCGGTTGTAATGAAAAGACAGTTTCCGGTTTTTGGTTTCCGGTAGGGAGAGGGCGCCGCCGGGGGAAAGCCTGGACTAGGGGCCGGAGGCCGGATCGAGCGCGTGGGAAGTGAATGATGGGCGATCGGCGGAGAACCAGGTCCACTCATTGGGGGCGCAGGCTGTTG
>Ga0187888_1004348_pt1 | contig 10432 bp, 10 predicted proteins | sample June2016WEW_7_40_FD_132987 | JGI IMG/M metagenome (GOLD analysis project Ga0187888, IMG submission 132987) | Peatland microbial communities from SPRUCE experiment site at the Marcell Experimental Forest, Minnesota, USA - June2016WEW_7_40 | ecosystem: Environmental > Terrestrial > Soil > Wetlands... | reverse complement strand
CCCCCACCCCAGCAACGGCAAAAGCGGCCGTCGCCGGGGACCCCGGCTTCGCTCAGGATGACACCCTCGGAGAACAGTTTTTTCAGCAGCCGCGCTTCCATCTCAGCCTTGTCCACGTTGCGGCTTTCACTCGCCGGGGTCGAAACGATAGCCGACCCACGGTTCGGTCAGGATGTAGCGCGGCGCGTGCTCTTCGGGCTCCAGTTTCTTGCGCAGGTGCCCCACGAAGACGCGAAGATACTCGGGCTGCTCGACACTGTTTTCTCCCCATATGGCCGCAAGCAGCACACGATGAGTTATCACCTTGCCGGAATGGCGCGCCAGGTAAACGAGAAGCTCAAATTCCTTGGGTGTAAGGTGCACTTCCCTGCCCCCTACCTGAACGCTGCGCAATTGCGGATCGATGCGGAAGCTTCCGAGTTCGATAACCTCCGACGCCGGCTGTTGCCCGGTGGCAACGCGCCGCAGCGCCGCTCGCACTCGAGCCAGCAGTTCATTCACACTGAAAGGCTTGGTCACATAGTCATCGGCGCCGGCATCGAGCGCATCCACCTTGATCTTCTCTTCGCCCTTGACGGACAACACGATGATTGGCAGCGGCGACTTCGCCCGCACATGCCGGCAAAGCTCCAGCCCGTTCATGTGCGGCATGCGAAGATCCGTAATCAACAGGTCCGGCATCCACTCCTTCATTACTTGCAGCGCCTCGTCCCCGTCGCTCGCGGTGCGGATCGCGTATCCCTGGCTGGAAAGCGTAGTCTTGAGCACGCGCGTAATCTGCGGCTCGTCATCGACGACCAGAATGTTGCGTCTCTCTGCCGCGGTTGCCATCGGCGTCTATTTCACCTCTTGGGTAACGATGTGAACGTCCACCGGCGGAGCATCCCGCAGGAACTTGTGAATGGCGGAAAGATACAGGTATCTGCGCCAGTTCGTCTGTGCCGAACGTCCGAACACAACCTGGGTGATGTGCTTTTCTCGAACCAGCTTGGCCACCTCTTCCGCCACATGTTTTCCCTTGGCGCGAAGAATCTGCGCACTCAGGTTTTCGGCGAAGCGCAGATTCTGATTCAAAGTGCGTTGACGGTCGGGCGTATCATCGGCGCCAATATCGACGTAGATGACCGCAAGCTCGGCATCGATGCGGTTGGCCATGCGAGCGGCGCGGGCGATCAGATATTGCGCCGAGGGATTGGAGCTGATGCACACTGCGATTCGCTCACGAACCTCCAGCGCCCGTCCTGGCTCTTCCTTCTCCAGGTACGATTCCAGGTTCCGGTCCACGGCGCGGGCAACCTGCTGCAGCGCCAACTCACGCAGGGCATTCAAATTGCCCGGACGGAAAAAATGCCCCAAGGCTCTTTCCGCCCGTTCCAGCGGGTAGATGTCGCCCCGGCGCATGCGCGTTTGCAGAGCTTCGGGCGTCAAATCCTGCAGCACGATTTCCGTGACTCGCTGCATCACCCAGTCCGGCACGGTCTCGCGGATCTGGATTCCCGTAATACTTTGGACCAGCGGCGCCACGCTCTCGATGTGTTGCACGTTCATTGTCGACAGTACGTCGATCTTGGCGTCAAGCAGCTCCATTACATCTTCGTAGCGCTTCTTGTGCTTGCTTCCCTCGATATTGGTGTGCGCCAACTCGTCCACCAGCGCAATTTGCGGCTTGCGTGCAAGGATGGCCTCGGTGTCCATTTCCTCGAATAACGTGCCTTTGTACTCTATCTGGCGCCGTGGCACCGTTTCGAGCTTGGACGACAGTTCCGCAATCGCCTTTCGGCCGTGGGTCTCCACGTACCCGACGACGACCTCTTCGCCACGGCTGGCGCGGCGTATGCCCTCGCTCAACATGCTGTACGTCTTGCCAACGCCGGGCGCATAGCCCAGGAAGACCTTGAAGATTCCCTGCTGCTTTTGTGGAGCGGCCTCCTCCAGCCATTGTTCGGGGGTCTTACGCATGCTTGGTATTATTCTCAATAGCTTGGCAATTGTCGAATAGATTACAATCGCCCGCGTGGGAAAAGTGGCGCGTCGGATACTACAGTTCGTAATCGCCACGGCGATCGACTTTCTGATCGTCGTGGCTTGCTTCAAGCTGCACGTAAATCAAACGACCGTTGGATTTACGTTTCTGCTGGCGATTCTGGCCGTCGCGGCGGCATGGGGATTGACCTGCGCAATCTACATGTCGGTGGTAGCAACGCTGGCATACAACTACTTTTTTCTCCCCCCGATTCTTAAATTTACCATCGCCGATCCTCAAAACTGGGTCGCTCTGTTCACCTTTCTGGTCACTGCCGTGCTCGCCAGTCAGCTTTCGGAGCGGGCCCGGCGCCAAGCCCTGGAAGCCAATCAGCGCCGCCACGAAGTCGAGCGCCTATACGCCTTCAGCCAGCAGTTGCTGCTCACGGAAAACGTTCGGGAACTGCTCAACGTGGTTCCGCGATACATCGTGGAATCCTTCGCGGCCTCCGGCTGTGCGCTCTTCCTTGAGGGCAAGCCCGACGCCTACTATTCCGACCTTGTGGCTCAGTCGTCGCTGCCGGCCGAGCAACTCAAGGCGGTGGCGGGACGCGGAGAGCCGATCCTGGACCCGGAACACTTCGTCTGCTACATGCCCTTGCGGATGGGAGTGCGCTCCGTGGGAACCCTCGGACTGACCGGAAGCATTCCGTCGCGGGAGACCCTGGAGGCGGTCGGCAGCTTGATTGCAACTGCCATCGAACGGGCAGCCACCATGGAGAAGCTGAGCAAAGCCGAGGCGGCGCGCGAAAGCGACCGGCTGCGTTCCGTGCTGCTGGATGCGGTGACACACGAGTTCCGCACACCCCTGACGTCGATCAAGGCGTCGGCCGAGACCTTGCTCTCCGGGGTCGATTTGGACCGGTCGCAGCGCACGGAGTTGCTGAACGTGATCAACGAAGAAAGCGATAGGCTGAATCGTCTGGTCGGCGAGGCGACGGAAGTGGCCCAACTGGACGCCCACAAAATCGAACTTCGGGTACGGCCGTACCAAATCCGCGAGGCCGTGGAGACGGCGCTCGAAGAATCCAAACCAGCGCTTTTGCACCATCCGGTTGAGGTCACAATCCCGGACGGCCTTCCGCCCGTACCGATGGACTTGGACCGCATCGCCGAGGTTCTTCAACAGTTGCTGGACAACGCCGGCAAATATTCGCCGCCCGGAACGCCCATTCACATCACGGCTGAACTGCGACGTTCGGAACTCGTCGTCAGCGTCGCCGACCATGGATCCGGCGTCGACGATATCGAACAGACGATGATCTTCGAAAAGTTTTATCGCGGGCGCAACCAACGAGTCTCGATTCAGGGCACCGGAATGGGACTCGCCATCGTAAAAGCGATCGTTGAATTGCACGGCGGCACGGTCGGCGTCACCAGCCAGATTGGCCGCGGTTCCGTGTTCCACTTCACCCTGCCGATCCGCTCGTGATGGGCTGAGTGCGGGCCGTCGTCGGGGCGCTACTTCCTCAAGTCAAATTTGCGGTTAAAGACGTGCCGCGCCAGCATGTTCAACTGCGCTTCGGTGGTTCCGCCGCCGATCTTGAACATGCGGACATCGCGGTACATGCGCTCCAGCGGACAATCTTCCGCGTAGCCGGCTGCGCCAAACATCTGCAAGCTGTCGCTCACCACCTCGATGGCAATGTTCCCCGTATAGGCCTTCGCCATCGACGCTTCGTTCATCAGCGGCATGCGAACGTTGTTGCGCAAAGGACGGGCATTGCACGCGGCTTGGCAAATCAGCAGATATGCGCAGTTGAGTTTCACCTCCGCCTGCGCCATTTCCCATTGCAACCCCTGGAACTCAGACAGCGTTTTGCCGAAGGCCTTACGCTTCTGCATGTACTGCACAGCCAGGTCGTGCGCACCCCTCGCAATGCCCAGAGCCACAGCGCTGGCGCCTACCCGCTGGCCGTTGTAGCCGAACATCAGCTTCTTGATGCCCTCGGTGCCGTCGCCCATCACCACGACGTTCTCCTTGGGAACAGAGCAATTTTCAAAAATAAGTTCGGCTTCGGGGATGCCGCGCAGTCCCATTGCCTTTTCCACTTTGCCGAAAGTGAAACCGGGCGTTCCCTTGTCGACCAGTATGCCGCCGATCCCCAGCTCTTTCCCGTCCTCAAAAAAACGGGCAAAAATCAGGTTTGTCTGCGAGATGCCGCCGCCGGTAATCCAGTGTTTCTTGCCATTGATGGCGAAGCAGTTGCCCCGCTTGTCGGCCCTGGTCGTGAGATCGGTGAGTGCGGTTCCCGCCTCCGGCTCGGTCATGCCGATGGCCGGCTTGTCACCTTCGGCCAGAATGCGGTGCGCGACCGTTTTACACTGCTCCTCGGTGCCATAGGCCATGATGCAGCCGAGTGCTCCCATGTTGGTTTCCACGATCAGCCGCGCGGTCACGCCACAGTACTTGGCTACCGTCGTGACGGCGAGAATCGCATCGATCAGGGGACGCTCCTGCCCGCCGAACTTTTCCGGTATGGTCATCCCCAGAAAGCCCATCTTCCTGAGCAGCTCAAGATTCTCGGAGGGATACTCGTGGTTCTGGTCCCAACGAGGAGCTTTCGGGGCAAATTCCCTCTGTCCCAGCTCGTCCAATGCTTCGATCATCTGTTGCTGCTGTTGCGTAAGCGTGAAGTCCATTCCTTCCTCCGGCATGAGTGGAAACTCTATGAACTCACACCTTATGGGGTATTGGCAAAGCATTTTGAAGAGAGCTGGTTTCATTAAGATAGTTCTTTGAAGGGGCGCAGCTTCCCCGGGGTCCCCACTACACGCCGCTTTTGCGCGTAGTGGGGTGGAAGCCCCCGAGCCAAGTACCCCGATTTACGCACAACAGGGCAGTGAGCTGTGTCACAGCGGCGCGCCCCGGCGACGACTAAATTATTTTGACAGTCGTGTGGGGAGGATTTTCGTGTCTTTCAAAGTGGATAGTGAACTCGAAACCAAGCTTCTCGGCAAGGCCAGGAACATCTCCAGGCAAGCCGGGGCATTACTCTTCAACCAAGGCGATGCGGTCACCGGTATCTATATTCTCAGCAAGGGCCGGGCGCGTTTGACGCTTCACTCGGCTGACGGCAAAATCCATTTAGAGGAAATCGTTGGCCGCGGCGGCCTGCTCGGATTGCCCGCCGCCATCAGCGGCACCCCTTACAGCCTCACCGCCGAGGTCCTCTCGGATTCGGAGCTCGCATTTGTCACCCGTGAGGCGTTAATTAGCCTGATGCAAGACGACGTCTCGCTCTCTCTGAAGCTGGTGGAATTGCTGAGCCAGGAAGTACGAGCCATGCGTAACGTCATCGCAGGGCCTGCCGGTGCGCAGAACTAGACCAGTTTTGCGAAGCGTATATCCTATGAAGCAGCCGGGCACACGGTGTCCCCGGCAAACGCTGCTTTAGCGCTTGTCGGGGCGACAGTCAACCCGGAGTGATAGCTCCGAGATACACTTACTCTGAAACCGAACCCGGGGGTTCGCAGGGAGCATGCGTCGTGGCCGAAGAGCGTTCTCGCCCCAACATGGATGAGTATCTGATGGGAATCGCCATCGCCGTCCGCAATCGCGCCAATTGCGTAGGCAACCGTGTCGGCGCGGTGATTGCCAAAGACGGGCGCATCGTCTCCACCGGTTACAATGGCACGCCCCGCAACATGCCCAATTGCCTGGACGGAGGCTGCCTGCGCTGCGCCAGCCGCGAATCGCATCCTCCCGGCACCGGCTATGATCTCTGCATCTGTGTCCATGCCGAGCAGAATGCCATTCTCGGCGCCGCCCGCTTCGGCATCGCGGTCGAAGGAGGCACGCTCTACACCACCATGCAACCCTGCTTCAGTTGCATGAAGGAGATGCTTCAGGCCGGCATTCAGCGAGTATTTTACCTGCACGAATGGAAGCATCCCGACGCCGCTTATCGCGCCGAGTATGAAAGACTCCAAAGCCGTTTTCTGCAGGGAGTGCGCCGCCTCGAGATGGAAGACCCCGACGCGCAGTGGGCCGTCTCCACCCGTAGAGCCAAAGCCTAGATTGATTTCGAAAGCAAAGTTCCCCGGCGCCTTTCTGCTCTAGGTTCCAGCCGCGTCCTGCTGAACTTCCGTTGCAGCTTGCAGAGCTGCCTGTTGTTGCTTGGCCAGCTCGCTTTCCGCAAAAAGATCAGGACCCGATAATTCCGGCATGACTTCGCGCGGATTGGCCGCTGGCCCGGCGGGAACCCCGCCCTTTCCCTGGTTGTCTGCGAGTGTTTTAAGACCGTCGCGGACTTTTTCACGAAAATCGTTATACATCTCTTGCAGGTCGGCGACTTCCAACAGCCCCGATGAGCTTGCCGGACAGTCGCCCGGCTTGCTGCTGAGAACCGTGACGGGCACCTTGGTTTGCTCAACCAGGTTGTTACTGGCGCGGACAACGATATCGCCCGGAGTCAACATACACGTTTGACCGCCAACATCGAGCTCCAGATCCTGGGAAACCACAAACGTTCGAAACTTCGGATCCAGGGCTGGCGGAGGTCGGTCATCGGCTGGCCGGGGTAAATCGGGGAGGCTGGCAAAAGGTTGAGCGGCGGCGGTCCGCTCCGCTTCGACCTGTTGTCGGACTTCGTCCGCGATTGCCTGTCTTACTGCTGGAGTAAGTGTCGCTGGCGTATTCTGTGCGGCCGGTGACGCTAGCGATTGATCCGAGGGATCGGCAGCGGCTTGATTCTCGTAGGCGGCTCTGAGATTTGCAGCTAGCAGGTAATCTGTCAGCCAGAGTGACGCATTCGGATAAAACGGCGCGAACGCGAAATAGGGCCCATAGAACCCGTACCACGGATCGGCGCCCCACCCCCAGTCAAATGCTATCGGCGCCGGCCAAGGCTGGACGACCCATCCGTAATATAAAGGCTGGAAGTAGAAGGCTGGCACATAGTTGTAGTAAACCACGCTTCGGTACCTGGACGTCCGGTACACACGCGCGTAGGAATGTCCTCCGACAACATAGGTTCGCGATACATAGCCTGGCCGCGATGCAAGTGGGCGTTCCACATAGCCGCGGTGCGGGCCCAACCCGACAACCCGCGTGTGGTCTGGCCTTACCAACTCGTATCGTTGGCCGTGCGGTCCATTCCTCACCGTGATCTCGCTATGATCGGCACGGACAACATGCGCATGGAGAAGCCTTCCGTTGTCCGCAAATCTTGCATCCGTGCCGGGCCTGGAGAAGTGGGTCAAATGACCATCACGGTTGACTTCCCACTTTCTTCCATCCGCATGGGAGAACGTATTGCTTCCGCCCGGACCCGTGCCAGCTTTGGCACCAGGGGGCGGGCTGAAGGAGTGTCCTGGCATCGCGCCAGGATGCACCGGCTGGGTTGTACTCCCGCTGGGCACCATGATGCTGGCGTGTGCCGGGGGCGTCGTGCTGGAGTGCGTCGTCTGCGTGGCGGCGGGGGGGCGGCGGCGTTAGGCTGGTACGTGGCACCCTCACGCCAGGCGCCTGTTGCGTCGTGCTGGCAGGCGTTGGTTGCATTTTGCCGGGGCGCGCCGGCATAGTGGCACGCGTTGGCGTAGTAGGACGCGAAGTCGGTGTGGTGGTGGGGCGTGACGTTGTAGTGGGACGTGCCGCCGGTGTGGTAGGCCGCGACGGCGTAGTAGGACGCGACGGTGCGGCTGGTGTGGTAGGACGCGGTTGCGGCCGTGGGGCGGCTCTTGGCGGCGGAGGCGGGGTGTACTTCTTATCGTCGGCTCGGCCAATTTGAGCAAAGATTAACGAGATCATGACGATTAAAACTAGGGAGCCCCGGGTTATCTCTGACTTCATCGCGTACCTTCCTGATCTCTAAATTGCCGCACCTGGTTTCACCGGGATATCACGATCATGATCGGTTCGACGCTGGTCAGTACAATATCAGTACAGCTCTTTACAGCAAACAAACCGGCGGGCTTGAACCAGTGCCCGACGTAGTTGTTTCCTTCGGTGCGAATCGTGATGGTTTTCCCATCTTCACTGACTGTGCCGCTGAAATTGTGAGTGGAGCTTGGTATCTGGCAGGTGGTTTCGGTTTGGTAAAAGCCCGGCTGTGTGGCTACGCCTTCGACGGCGAACTCGTTCAAGGTGCCTTTCAAAGTCCACTGGCCGAAGTTGAGGGAGAAGGTCCCCTGGGAAAGTTGAACAGTGGCCGTACCACCGCACCCTTGCTTGCAAGTCCAATTTCCGTTGAGCCCCGCCAGAAGCGCCTGCTTTGCTTGCAATTTTTTGCGCTCCGCCTCCGCCTCGGCGTCTTTTTTGGCCTGCTCGGCTTGAGCCTTTTCCTGTCTGTAATCGATCTGATATATCAAGTCCTTGGCGGCTTTGGTCTGGGTGGGGTCAAGCGCCCAGTTCAAATAAATGGAGAGATTCTCCTTGGCTGCCTTGTATTCGCCGGCGGTGCTCTGAGCCACGCCCAAACTATAGTAAATGGGCCCGTACCACGGCGCCGCGTCGCGGGCGCGCTGGAACTCGCGCACCGCGTCTTTGAACTCTGCCGGCTCCTTGGCATCTTCGAACGCGACCTTGCCGCGGGCCATATAACGGTCCGCCTCTTCCGGCACAGTGAGAGGTGGATTGAATGACGCGGCCTGCCGCACAATTTTTCCACGCAGAGCGCTGTTGGAAGGGTCCTTCTTGAGACTGGCGAGTGCCTGCTCGAATTCCGCTTGTGCCTGCTTGTAATCCGCTTCTTTGATAAGGTCCTGCGCCGCCTGGACGCTGCTCTCGTCGCGCACCGCTGTCATATAGACGCGCAGCGCTTGTTTTTCCTTCTCATAGTCCCCTGCTTTAGCGTAAGCAGCCCCCAGGTTGTAGTAGGCCTCGGCGTACCAGGGAGCGGCTTGGGCCGCAAGTTCGAACTGCTTCGCGGCACCTCTGAAATCTTCTGCATTCGCCGCCTTTCCGAACTGCGCCATTCCCTGTGCAAAATAATCGCGTGCCTCCTGCGGAATAGCCGGAGCAGCCTTCATGCTGCGGGCCAAGCGAATGATTTTGTCGCGTAGATCGGTGTCGCCGGGCTGCTCACGAAACTCCTCAAGGAGGGCGGCTAACTGCTTGCGTGCCGCCACATCGGCGGACTGCCTGGACGTGGCGGCCGGTCTCGTGGTTTGCGCAGCACTGATTGCAATCATGCCCAACAAGAAAAGCGCGAGTATGCTAGCCCTTGTCCTCATTATCTTCATCAAACAGGCTCCCTTTTCCAGCTCTCGATTGCTCGCATTCTACTGCTGATTAGCGGTTTTGCAAGACCAAAATCCCCATCTGCGAGCCAAACGAGGCGCTGCCCCGCCATTCTGGTTTCGCCGCGCAACCGACCTCGTCCTTCGTCGATTCTTCGCACATGGCTTCCTCCAACAGAGAGCTCATGCATCGCCACCTAGGGCGTCTAACCTATCGCGCCACGAGAAAATCCTGTCACCTGAGATCCGCGTCGGGAACTTCAGCCAGCCACCTACAACCTCCCGGAAAGCTTCCACATCCCACTCCTTCGTAAATGGAAACCTGCACCCCATGCGCATGCTGAGACTTCAACAATCGGTTGCCACTCTCGTCTGTCTTCTCCTCTTCTCCTCCGTGCTCACATTCGGCGCCGACGCCCCGACGGAAATCAAGATCGGCACGCTGTATGCGTCTTCCGGCGCTTTTGCCGCCATTTCCATGCCGGTGAATTACGGCCTGAAACTCTGGGTCGACCAGAAGAACGCCGAAGGCGGCGTCATGGTCAAGCCCTACAACAAGAAGATTCCCATCAAGCTCATCGCCTACGATGACCAGAGTTCGACCGCGACCGCCGCGACTCTTTACAACCAGCTCATCACGCGCGACAAGGTTGACCTGCTTATCTCCGATTCCGGTTCGGTGCTCACCTCGGTTGCCGTGCCTATCGCTCGCGATCACAAGATGTTGCTCATCGACCAGACCGGCACGGGCGCCACTTTTTTCAATCAAGACAATCCTTACATTGTGCTGATGTCGGACCCTGTTTCCAGCATCTGGCCGAAGTACGTTGGCGAGTTTCTGAATAACGATGGCTATCAACTGGGCATCCGGCGCGTGGCCATTGTCTATGCCACCAACGATTTCACCAGCACCCAGGCCAACGCCGTTCGCAAGTTCCTGAAAGATGCCGGGAAAGTGCAGATTGTCTACGACAACGGCGTTGCCACCAATACTTCCAACTATACGGTGCTGCTGCAGAACATTCGCGCCGCCAATCCCGACGCCGTCGTACACCTGGGCTATCCTGATAATGACATCGCTTTTCTCCGCAATCTGCAGGACGGAGGAGTGAAATTCAAATGGCTGTTTTGCATCTATCCCGGACTTGAAACCGAGCTGCTGGAGAAAAACGTCGGCGCCAAGGGCTTGCAGTACGTCTATTCGTACGTCACTTCTTCGGTCATCAAT
>Ga0187888_1004343_pt1 | contig 10443 bp, 12 predicted proteins | sample June2016WEW_7_40_FD_132987 | JGI IMG/M metagenome (GOLD analysis project Ga0187888, IMG submission 132987) | Peatland microbial communities from SPRUCE experiment site at the Marcell Experimental Forest, Minnesota, USA - June2016WEW_7_40 | ecosystem: Environmental > Terrestrial > Soil > Wetlands... | reverse complement strand
TCGGCCGCGGCGAAGCCGCCTTTGACATAGGGGAGCCATTGACCAAACGAATATCCGACCTTGCCCGTCACCGTGCCCAGCCAATTCATGTTGGGGGTCCAAGCGCCGGTCGCAGGTAAAAAAGGAGCCGTGAACCTGCCGTCGAAGTTCGCCGCCGCCAACGAGCCTTCAAGGCCGAATACGAAATTTCCCGCTTGGAAGTTGTATCCGAAATTCTCGTTTACCGGACGGGTCGCTGCGCCGGACGATGAAAACCCGTTCGCGGTTCCCAGACCCGTCCACGGTATGCTGTCGGATCCAGCACCGGGATTAGCTCTGAAATAGAATCCCGCCCAATCCGGGCTGTTCGGCTGTGCCGGCGTTGCTGGAAAATAATTCAAATCCATCGCGGCAGCGGCTTGCGCGATGCAAGCGCCCAAGCAGGCAACGACGAGAAACGTGCAAACTCTTTTAACCGGCACCAGCATTCGCCTCGTTTGCGTCCTTGACGGTCACCGACGAGTTACAAAGGGCCAGAGCTAAAGCTCGAATTGAAGACCGCCGCATTCCACCGGCCTTGCCTCCGACTCTCCCCCGCCTTGCCCCGAAACATCATATACGCGTCCGGCAGTAGGGTCGATTCCACAGTTACATCACCTTAGCACGGCAAGTGGCTATTTTTCCTCAGTTTTTCCGGTCGACCCGCGCTTTCCTGCGAGGTGTTGCAAATATGGCTCATTAGAAATGACCATCCCCACAGCCAAATAAGCGAATGGCTGACTTTCGTTGTCGATCGCGGTCGGCCCCTTGCGCGGAACTTAACAGGCGAGTTCTGTACGAAGAAGTTATATTAGCCAGCCTTAGCTCGTGCCTAACTTCGATTTGTCACTGAACAGGCCGGGACCGCGTTCGGATATGTTGCGGAACCACGACGCGTGGCCTTTGGAAAGATAGGCTATTTTGGCTTCGTTTTGCCAAAATATCGATGTTTTATGACATCCTAACGTTGCAATGTGTATTTCTGCAATCATGCTAACGATGCCGCCATGCTTCGTCCAAGGCGCGAATGGCAAATTTGCGCCGCGACAGTGCGCGCCGTTCATACCGGCCTATGGCCAGTAACTGTTTCGTTTCTTCCGACAGAATTGTCGCGAACTGGGCCGGCCCTTCCTGCGTCGTGATGAGATACTTCTCGATGAAGGCTGGCAGCGGAATGTCTGCCAGCTTGGGCGTCAGAAAGTGCTTGGTGATCATTTTCGCTCGCGTAACTGCTCTAGGCTCATAATGGTAAGGGTTCTTCGCCAACGCCTCGGAGAGGAATTGTTGGCGCGCATAACGTACGCGGCGCAAATCGACCTGCGCTTCAGCCACTCGGCGTGCGAGCAATTGGGTGTGAGCGCTGGCATGCGGCCCCGCGATTTGACGCGCGAGGGCTTGCATTTCTTCACAAAGCGCTTGGTCAGACTGGATGGGAAGGCTCAAGCCGTGGCGAACGCATTTTTTGCCGAGCGGGCACGGCCGTGATGGGTTTTCGGCCCGGTGCTAACCTTAGCATTCGCGCGGTTAGCTTTGATCTTGTGGTCGCTCGTCAAGCAGCGCCTCTCCTTTGGCTGGCGTCGTCTCGATCACTTCGGAGTCCTCTACCTCTTGCACGCTCCGGCGCAATGTTTCACTGAGGATCGGCCGACGCCGATCGATCTCGTGCAGGCTGGCATTGCGGCGGCTCTCGGCGATGGTGGCCAGGCGATCGATCCGCTCGATATAGCCGAGGTCCTGGGCCAATGCCTGCGCCGCGAGGGTCTCGATGCTCACGCCGGCCGTGGCGAGATGCTCATCGATAAACTTGACGGCGTCCGGTTCGCGCCGCACGTATTGTTGAGTGAGTTCTTTGGCCTTTCGGGTCTTCCCACGGTTCAGGATATGATTTATCTCCAGACCGATGCCGGCCAGAATGGCCCTGACCTTGTCGACAGCATCCGGTTCATTCCGGGCACACTCGTGCGCCAGCGTCTGCGCAATATCTTCAGCTTGGTCTTCCGCAGGATTGTCCTGAAGGATTGGCGTAAGTTCGTCCACAAAGTGTTCCCGGTACAGATCATAGTCGAGCTTGTCACGCAAAAAGCCCTCTAGCGCCTTAAGTGCGCGGGTTCGAATCAGACTCAATTTCAAGCGGCGCCAGCGCAAGACCTCCCATTCCGAGGCCACCACATCGGCCATGAACATCTCATCAATAACATCGACCGGCTTTACTGCTGCGCAGACCCGGCCAAAGAGCTCATCATAAGCAGCGGCGTTTTCTCCTTCGAGAATCGGCGGCGGCCCAAAGAGGCTCCACCGACTGACCTCTTTGGAGGCTGACTGGCTTTTTGAGTTATTCGTCATGACCAATACTCCACTAAAACGCAACTGGTAGAATTATAGCCTACCGGACCCACTATTAGTATGGGCGAACAGATCGAAAACGGCAATATCTTCGTGGTTGAACATCTGGTGATTAAGAGCTTTGTGCCCTTGCTTCGGTCCGAGTCGGCCATCTCGCGGGAAAAGCCGCTAGTTGCTACGCGTGGCGATGAAAGCGCCCTCTTCCGCCTGCGGATGAAGAAATCGCGGCGAGGCTATTTTCGCTTTGGATGCCTCGGCTTCCGACGCCGAAGGCCTTCCCCGCCCCCGTTTTCGTTGATGAATTCGATCCCAGCGCGCTCCAAAGCGGTTCGGATTGCTTCGACAGCTCCCGGGGAAACTTGTCGCCGTTCTTTCTCGAAGTCGACGACCGTCGAGAGCCCTAGGTTGGCCGCGTGTGCAAGCTGCGATTGCGTGATCTCTAGCAACCCACGGGCAGCTCGGCATTGGGCTGGCGTCATTGTATCAACAATTTTTGTTGACACGCCATTGGGAGTTTCGTATCAATAATTTTTGTTGATGGCGAGTCAGTTGAGACGGGCACAACGAAATCCTCAAAAGGGAGACGTCGATGAACGCACACACTCAAAAGATAACCGATTCAGCACATAGGCGCAGCTTCATCGGCGGCTCGGACGCCCGGATCATCATGGGTGATGACGAAAGCGCCCTCGTGCGCCTATGGCGGGGGAAAAGCGCGGCGAGGTCGAGCCGGAGGATCTGTCCGGCAACCTCATCGTCCAGCTCGGGGTCGTCACCGAACCCCTCAACCGCCTCTGGTTCCAACGCAACGCCGGCCAAGTCCTCACTAGGGTCCAGCACCGTGTGCAGCATCCGGTCCTGCGCTGGATGGCCGCCACCCTGGACGGCATGGTCGAAGCCACCGGAGCGGTGTTCGAAGCCAAGTTCATGCTGCCATGGTCGTTCACCGAAGAGGGGGCGGCCGAAAAATACACGCCGCAACTGCAGCACAATATGTGGGTCACCAATGCCAAGCTTTCGGTGCTCTCGATCATCACCGGCGGCGGCAAGTGGGTCGAGATCAGCATTCCGGCCGATCCGCTTTATCAGCACCTCCTGTTCACCGCGCAGAAAAAGTTCTGGCGCTGCGTCGAAAGTGGTGAGCCCCCTCGTCTATTCGGCGTCGCGCCGCCACGGCCGCGGATTGAGGCGGTCCGGATCGTCGATATGAGTGCGTCCAACTCCTGGGCAGAGTTTGCCGGCGTTTTCCGCTCAACGCGCGCCGCCTTCCTGGAGCACGAGAGGGCAAAGGTCGAACTCAAGGGGCTAATGCCGGAAGACGCCAAAGAGGCCATCGGCCACGGTGTCCGCGCCAAGCGTTCGAAATCCGGCGCCATCAGCTTCGATTTGCTGGAAGTGGAAGGCACTCATGCAGCGCTCCAGTGAATCGATCGGCGCTATCGCGGCGGCGCTGGCCAAGGCCCAGGCTGAACTCGCAAACCCTGAGAAATCGCTGACCGGAAAGATCCGGTCGCCGGTCCCGCGCGAAGGCGAGCGAACTTTCCGCTACGCCCCGTTATCCAGCGGGCTCGACATTGTGCGTAAGACGCTTGGCCAGCACGAGATCGCAACCGTGCAGGCAACTGCGATCGACAACGAAGCTGGACTAATCCGGCTCACCACGACACTCGCTCACTCATCCGGGGAATGGATGTCATCGGATTGGCCAGTGTGCCCGATCAGCGAGACCGCGACCCCGCATCGGATGGGCGCGGCGCTGACCTATGCGCGCCGCTACGCGCTGTTCACGCTCGTCGGAATTGCCGGAGAAGATGATCTCGACGCACCCGATCTCATCGCTCCGACGGTAGCGGATTCAGGACCTACGAGATCGACCATTTCGAGCAAGATCGCCGGACTGAATGGCGGTCGCGGAGGAGGAACAACGTCCAGCCGGCGAAATGGAAAGGCCTCTGCGACCACCATAAACCCTGTGCTCGACCAGGATGGGTCTGCGTCGTTGCGCGATCAGCTTCTGTCAGACGTGGACCTCCTAAGCGCTGCCGATGACGCCGCCACATGGGCGCACCAGTTCATGGCGGCAAAAAACAGCCTAGCCGCAGCCGACGCGCGGCGCGTCGAGGACGCATTTGCGGCAAAATTGGCAACGCTCGGAAGCGGCGATGGAGAGGGGATCAACGCGCCGTCGCCCGCTAAGCCGGATCACCGTCGATCGCCGCGAAATCAGCGGCCAGCAGAGCCAAGCGCGGTGTCAGCTTCCAACAGCGTCGACAAGAGCCTGCTGGCGCTGCCCGAGCCGCGCCGGTTTCGGGACAAGACCCACGTCAAATTCGTGGCCAAGCAACCCTGTCTGATTTGCGGACGAAGTCCGTCAGATGCCCATCATCTCCGCTTCGCGCAACATCGGGCGCTCGGGCGCAAAGTGAGCGATGAGTTCGTCGTCCCGCTGTGCCGTGGCCATCATCGCGAGGTGCATCGATCTGGTGATGAAGCCTCATGGTGGAGCAAAGCCGGAATCGACCCCATCGGCGTTGCCCGGACGCTTTGGACCGAGACACACCCGGTTCGGTCGGTTGCTGAAGCCCCGAACCCTGATCAGTCGACGGCCTCGCGAGCAGCGACCGCCCATTCAACCTCTGTTCCACGGCTGCCCAAGGCCCCCCAAAATCGCAAAAGGAAGCCAATTATTGCGACTGGTGCTCGATGACTTCCTTCAGGCAGATTGAGGCCAACCGGCGCAATGCGTGCAAAAGCACCGGTCCGATTACTGACGAAGGCAAACAGCGCTCGCGCTGCAATGCGGTCCGCCACGGCCTGACCGCCGAAACGGTGATCGGTACGCTAGAGGATGCGGAAGATTACAAAGCGTTCGAAGCGGCCATCATCGCTGACTATGACGCTCAATCGGCCGTGGAGCGGGAGCTGGTGTTGCGGCTAGCCAGCCTGCTGTGGCGATTGCGGCGTGCGACCACAATGGAAACTGGCTTATTCGAAATCCAAGCTGACTATCTGTATGAGTTCAGGCAACGCCGCCAAACAGAACCAAAGTCGCCGGAACTCATCTATGCAAGGTTCGAGGCTGATTCTGTCGATGTCGACCCCGATCGTGTGTCGCCTGGCATCACAAACGGAACGCAGGGCCAGCCTAGCTCGGGTCCGAAATCCGTTGCCACCGACCTCACACGTTGCTTTTTACGTCTAGCCAACTTGCCTAGCTACCCGCTCGATCGCCTGAGCCGATATGAAGCAACCTTGTGGCGCCAAGCCGGCCAGATTCTGTTTGCCCTCGATGCATTGGGTCGGCGCAAACCGCAAGAAAGAGCGCGCCGTTTCCATATCGGTAGCCGGCAAGATCTGCTGCCCGATGGACACGGCGATTATTGAGCTGCTACGTTTACCTCGCAGCTGCTGCTGAGCGTGCTGACGCAAACTCTTGCCAATCGGATCAGGGTGCGAATGGAATCCAATCAGCGTCTCTGACCACGCGACGGGATTGGAGCGGACCGCGCGATCTCGCTCCGTTCATGTTGCTTTTTGCGGCCAATTCGGCGCCAGCATCTCGGGTTGAAGCGACTTTCACGGCTCAATGGCTGGCCTATGTTCTCCCCCCCCGACGCTTCGCCCGACACCTTGCGATGCCCAAATTGTTGTGGGCGCGCCAGGGTTGCGAGCCGCCACCTGCAGCCGCAGCGGCGCCCGCAAGCGAAACCGTCACGAGACCAACAGCGAGAGCGGAGGCCACCCTTTTGAAAGGCATGGGGCACTTCCTTCGTTTTCCGACAGGTCGCTTTACAACGTTTTCGGCATTAGGGGGATCCTTGTCCCGGGAATTAAATTTGCGGCTGATTTCGGCGGCATGCTGGTCGAGAAACAATCGCCTTGACGCCGGCGACCGAGAAGAGGCCGGCCGCCGCCATTTCCTCGATGCTGCGCATCCCAGCGCCGCCCGCTGGACTGCGGCGACCGTCCTCCGGCCGCATCAGTGCTGGGCTGGAGCGCTTACGACGTCCCGCCGTGGACGTTATACTCTCGCCGCACCGAGGGTTCTGGAGGGCTTTATGAAGCTACGGATTTTCTTTCTTACCGTTACGCTGCTGTTCTCCGCCCCGGCGTTTGCGGAATGTGTCGACACCGTGTGCGGCTCAATTCAGAAAATTCTTCAAGCGCGCTCGAGCAGTTTCTCAAAATTGAAGGGCAAGCCTGAGGTCCATCCAATAGGCGATCCCTCGTGGGCAGGCACTCAAACAATTCCCGGCGTAACGGATCATTGCTACGTTTATAAACACGGCGAAGGCCGCCGTTATGAGTATCGCTGCATTGCCTCCGAATTGGCAACAGAGGCGTCCGCCTCGCTGGAAAAAGCTAGACAAATCGGCGAGACGCTGAAGGCCGTCTTCCAGTCCGCCGACCCGAAGTTGCTGTGGTTTGCCGACCCTGACGCTCTCAATCTTGCGAATATCGATGGATTTCAAGGCACAGAGGCTTGGTACGGGGGCTATTCACCGAAAAAGCTTACGATGAAGATCAAGGTCATCGGCTCAAGCTCCACTGGCAGCGAAGTTGAAGTTGCTGTTTTCGCGAAACCCCTGGCGCGGCGCGACCTCAAATAATGTGCGTCCGGCCCTGAACTCATTTGGCTTATCGAGGAGGCCTTCCTCGCCGCCATCGCCATCGCGCAACAGCAGAAGGCGCGGAGTTTTGAGCTGCGCGCCGCGCTCTCATCACGTTAAAAAACGACGCTCTCCCATCGGCTCATCCTGGGAGACTCCATAGTTCCCGCAATTCAGGAATTGTCCGCCACGGGACTGCCTGCTACAGGGTATTCCCTATCTACAGCACAGTCCTTGTCGGACCGGCGGTCGAAGGAACCACATTGCGCAGACGTCGCCCATCCGGCGTTGGTGACCAGAGTGAACCTGGGATATTTGGGCTTCAGTGGTCCTGAGCGAGGCGCTCATATTCCGTCCGTACAACATTTTTGCCATAGACTCGCTCTAGTCGGCGAACGGTGAAATGACCCCGAGCCACCTCCTGAAAATGCTGGATGAACGCATAGTTCACGGCAGCGCCGCCTAGTGCACCGATCACCGGAAGAGCCTGTGCCGCGACTTTTTGCGTCACCACTACGCCAAAGCGGGACGCCACTAGCGTCATGAAGCGGACGAGAACTGGAGCGCCTTCCTCAATAAGGCCCCGCTCTGCGATGAAGCGTGCGGCTTCAGTTACGCTCTTTGCAAGCATGCCCCGCACGGTGAAATAACCGCTTTGAGACGCGTCGGCCGAGCCAGCCCGTCCGCCTAAGGCAAAGACCTGCACGCATGAAAGCGCCACCTCCGGATCGGAAAGATCTTCGCCCTCGCTTCGCGCAATATCCGCGATGGATCTCAGCATGATGATTGTCGAGACAGGAAGCTCAACAGGAAGTGTCGCTAAACCGAAGGCGCCGCCGGCGGCACCGGATGCCGTGGCTAAGGCCTTGTGCAGGAACTGCGATCCAGCGCGAGAGGGATGTTGCATAGTCCGCAACGCTACCTTGAGGGCTGCCTCCAGACCTTTGGAAGTGGCCGTGGCGATAACGTGCGAAGCGGAAGCGGGAAGCACATCTCCAATGAGTTCGATGGGCTTGCCCACCATATTGGTAAGGCGCGCAGCAAGGCCCGGGTGTTCAAGCGACCGAACGGCTCTTCGCAACGCTGCTCGGTCTTCCGGTGTCATGCCCGTCAAGTCCAACCCAACAGGCAGCGCCTCAACTTCCATAGCCATTTAAATTCATCCGCTTCAGTAACAAAAATATCACCCCATAATACCGATGTCTGTGACCGATCTAGATCGCGGCCGAGCGAAGCCTGACTGTAAAGGTTCGCCGGAATGCTCTGCATGGCCGTTTGAGCGGCCTCGGCCAGCTTTTTCATCTGCGCCAGCTGGAGGGTCCTGAATCGTCTGCAGTCTTTTTGCATGGCCTTCCGGCCGGCAGCGCTTTCCTGCAAAGTGTTGCAAATATGGCTCAGGCGACGGCGGCCCCGCTAGGCCGATATAAAAAAACGAAAGGCGCCGCCGGAAATTCCGGCGGCGCGCCGTCAATCATCCTAGCTGTCTCTCCAGTCGCCCAACTGATTGTAGGGGCTCAAACCAGCTTGCAGGCTTCTTAGAACCGGAAGCGCACACCGCTCGTGGTAGCGAGGTTGTTGCGTGTAATATCGCCGTTGGCGATGCCGCCACCCGCCACCGAGTACATTGTGCCAATATACCAGTCCCACTTCGGCAGGAACCGCCAGTCGAGAACCACCGAGGCGGCGTCCATGTAGCCTTGGCACTGTCCTTTCTGAACGGCCGTCGACATGCTGTTACACAGGGTATTGGTAACAAATGTGTTTTGCCATTCGACATAGTTGACGGCGATGAAATCCAGATTTCTGGTGATGCCGTATTTGAAGCCGGCCCACGCGAACTGGAAGATTTCGGCTGTGCAAGGATTGGCGGTGTTGTTGTTGCAGTGGGCGTTGAACGCGTTGTTGGCAATCGTCGTGCCGTTAGCGTTCAACGCGCTAGCGTTGACGTTGACGTAATTAAACGTGAAGCCATCATCTTGGAACGAGCTCGTCTGCGGATCGCTCGGGTTGGCGAGCTGGATCCACTCATAGCCGGCGTACAGCGTGAGCGGGATGCCGGAGGGTCCGGACGGCACAGGAGGTGCTTTGCCCACGACCGGCGGCGGGGTGTTTCCCCAGGAACCGAAGCTATATTTGGCCAACACCGTGATGCTCGTGTTGTTGGAGATCGTCGCCTTGAGGCCGCTGCCGGCGGGGCCACTGGGGAACGAGGTTGGGTAGCCAGTGACAGGGTCCAACTTTTGGCCGGGGAATGTCGTCCCGATATTAACCGCGTCTTTCTCCCAAGTGCCGACGATATCCCACGAGAAGATCCCGGGACCCAAGTTCCTGAAGTCCGAGCCGATTTGGCCTGCGACCGCGCCGTTGTTCGGGTTATAAGCGTTGTACCCGCCGTCCGCACCGCCGATAGGCTGCCCCATCACCGCAAACCGGAAGTCGCCGACATTAACGCGATACTTGATTGCCGTGGTCCAGCGGGCCTCTTCCGTGCCGCCGGCGCCGGCATACTTGCCGGAATAGCCGATCATCGCGAAGGCATACGAGGCGCCCATCGGATCGTAGGCGCTGAGCGAGTCATTCAGCAGCGAGTTCTGCCGGCCGAAGGTCAGCGTGCCAAAAACTGGCTGGCTAAGGCCGACGACATTCGTCGCCGCCAGCCACCCCCACCGGCTCGAGTCGAACGGTAGGGCCTGCAAATTCTCCGCTACGCCGATGCCGTTTTGCATGGCCTGCGGCGCGTTGGCCAAGAGCAACGAATACGGGTCGAACGCAAGCTCGTTCTGGGAAATAAACGACCAGCCGCCCGGCGCAATCGGTTCAATGATCTTGATGCCGACGTTCGATTGGCTCATGCCGTTGGGAGCCCAACCAAATCCCGGGCTCCGGTTCGTCGCATTCCCCCCACCGGCGCCAAGAAGGTAACTAGCGCCGGTTGGGAAGTTCGGGTCGAACGGCGTGCCGTGGGTCTGGTAGGTCCCGCCCATGTCGACGGTGCCGTAGAAGGTGACGCCGTTCCAGCTCAGCGGACACGCCGTGAGGAAGAAGTCGTAAAGGCTGCCGCACGAAGCCGGCGCCGTGATCGCCGGCGGCGGCGGTGCCTTCGTCACCATGTTGTCCATATCCGCCGCGTACGCGGCGCCGCCGCACAGAACCGCCGCCGTGGCAAAAGCCGCAACCAAACCGCAGCTTTTCGCCTTGCTTCCGCTAATGAGCATTGTAGCCCCCCACCTGTATGCCTTTGCGCGAGTCCCCGAAATAGTTGATCGGAAATTAACCTTTGCCGCGTGACAGGTCCATGACATCTGGTTCCCCGGCGTCGGTTCCGGCCTCTATTCACCGCGGTTAGTCCCTAGTCGTGATAAAATTGCCACAGCCTAGAAATCCCAATTCGATCACCTCGCCGGCGCGGTGCGCGGCGTCCGGTTGGCAAGGAGGATCCGCAGCATCGCGTTCATCGATATGATGCGATGCG
>Ga0187888_1004341_pt1 | contig 10445 bp, 7 predicted proteins | sample June2016WEW_7_40_FD_132987 | JGI IMG/M metagenome (GOLD analysis project Ga0187888, IMG submission 132987) | Peatland microbial communities from SPRUCE experiment site at the Marcell Experimental Forest, Minnesota, USA - June2016WEW_7_40 | ecosystem: Environmental > Terrestrial > Soil > Wetlands... | reverse complement strand
GGTTCATTCGACGCGCGTGCCCTATACCTGCCCGCGTTGCGGCATTCGGGGATTCTCGACGTCGAGTTCGACTACCCGGCCATCGCCCGCCGGCTGACACGCCGCCGGCTGGCCGGCCGCTTCGAGCAGTCGCACTGGAGATATCGCGAGCTGCTGCCCATCGGCGCGAACGCCGCACTGCCGGCTCTCTCGGTGGGGTGGACGCCGCTGACTCCAGCCTTGTCGCTTGCCCGCCACTTCGGCGTGCGCACTCTCTTTCTGAAGGACGATGGCCGCAATGCCACCGGTTCGCTGAAGGATCGCGCCAGCTCCGTGGGCGTGGTAAGGGCTCGGGAAAAACGCCGCCAGATCATCGCCTGCGCCAGCACCGGGAATGCGGCATCGTCGTGCGCGGGCATGGCGGCCTCGATGGGGCTGCGCAGCGTCATCTTCGTGCCGGAACGCGCGCCGGAGCCTAAGGTTACGCAGTTGTTGATTTTCGGCGCGACGGTTTTTCGCGTGCGCGGCAGCTACGAGCAGGCTTTCCAGTTGTGCCAGCAGGCCTGCGACCGTTGGGGCTGGTACAACCGCAATTCCGGCATCAATCCCTACCTGGTGGAAGGCAAGAAGACCGTGGGCCTCGAAATCGGCGAGCAACTCGGCTGGCAGCCCCCCGATTGGGTGGCCGTTTCGGTGGGAGACGGCTGCACCATCGCCGGAGTCTGGAAGGCTTTCCGGGAGATGAAAATCTTGGGGCTGACCGGGCGCGCGCCCCGCATGTTGGGCGTGCAGGCGGAAGGCGCCGCCCCCATCACCACGGCTTTTCGCACCGGCGAACCGATGCGGCCCATCGAGCCTCACACGCTTGCCGATAGCATCGCCGTCGGCGTCCCCAGGAACTGGAAGAAAGCCGTGCTGGCGGTAGCGGAATCCGGCGGCGCCATGATCAACGTGAGCGACGAGGAGATTCTCGAGGCCATGCGATACACCGGCCGGCTGACCGGCATTTTCGCCGAACCCGCCGCCGCCACGGCCGTCGCCGGCCTGCGCCGGGCAGTGGCGGAGGGCACGGTCGCGCGCCGCGCCAGCGTGGTGGCGGTAATCACGGGGAATGGCTTGAAGGACGTTCAGTCCGCGCGGTCCGCGGTCACACAGACATTCGACATTGCGCCGGATGGAGATGGCTTGCCCGATATTCTACGCAGGCAACACCTGATTACCTGAATGCCGCGCTCCTTGCTCATCCGCGATATCCACACCCTGGTTCTCATGGACCCGGAGAACACCGTCCTCCGCCATGCCCACCTTTACATCGAAGATGGAGAGATCCGGCAGGTAGGAACGCGGCCGGCCAAACTGCCGCGCGCGGACCGCACCATCAGCGGGCGTTACGCGGTGGCCGTGCCGGGCCTGGTCAACACGCACCATCATCTTTACCAGACGCTGACGCGCGCGTGCCCCGCGGCGGCCGATGCCGAGTTGTTCGATTGGCTGCGGACGCTCTATCCGCTGTGGGCGCGGCTCGACGAGGAATCCGTGCATGTGGCGGCGCTGGCGGGGATGGCCGAGTTGCTGCTCTCGGGCTGCACCACCACTACCGATCACCATTACCTTTTCCCGCGCGGCCACAGCCGGCTGATCGATGCGGAAATCGAAGCCGCCCGCCGCATCGGCATTCGTTTCCATCCCACCCGCGGAAGCATGAGCGTGGGCCGCAGCAAAGGCGGGCTGCCGCCCGATTCGGTGGTGCAAAGCGAAAGCCGTATCCTGGCGGATTCCGAGCGGCTGATTCGGAAATATCACGACCCCGCGCCGGGTTCCATGCTGCGCATCGCGCTGGCGCCGTGCTCCCCCTTTTCCGTGTCCCCGGAGCTGATGCGCGCGACCGCCGCTCTGGCCGCCCGTTACGACGTTCGCTTGCATACCCACCTGGCCGAGACTCGCGACGAAGAAGCGTACTGCCTGAACCGTTTTGGGAAACGCCCCCTCGATCTACTGGAAGATGTTGGCTGGCTCAATGCCAATACCTGGCTGGCGCACGGAATCTATTTCAACCGCCATGAAGTGGCGCGTTTGGGCCGCGCCGGCGTGGGCATCGCGCATTGTCCCAGCTCGAACATGCGCTTGGGCTCGGGCAGCGCCCCCGTGCTGGCTCTGCGCAGCGCCGGCTGCCCGGTCGGACTGGGCGTGGATGGCAGCGCCTCCAACGACAGTTCTCACATGCTGGCCGAAGCCCGCCAGGCCCTGCTGTTGCACCGCTTGCTGCACGGCGCGGCCGCGCTCAACGTTGCCGACACGCTGCGCATGGCCACGGTGGAAGGCGCACGCTGCCTGGGCCGGGACGACATCGGAAGCCTGGAAGCAGGCAAGCGCGCCGATGTAGCGCTCTTCGATCTGCGGGACGTGGGCTACAGCGGCGCCGGCGATGCCGTTTCCGCCCTCCTGCTATGCGCGCCCACCCGCGTGAGCACGCTGGTAGTGGAAGGCCGCGTGGTGGTGGAGGACGGCGAGTTGAAGACCATCTCGCTCGACCCGGTTCTGGCGCGACACCGGCGGCTGGCGGCGCGAATGCAGGGAACCACCAACGCTATGGAGTGGAAATGATGGCTGGCGGAGAGGGGGAGATTCGAACTCCCGGTACCCGTAAAGGTACTCCCGCTTTCGAGGCGGGCGCGATCGACCACTCTGCCACCTCTCCGCGTTGAGAATTCCAGTTTAGCATGGCGGTGATTTTGCAGTTCGAAGCGACCACGGCGGGGGCCGTGCCGTCGGATTTATGCAAGTTACAAATCCCTGCCGTCGTCGAAGAGCAGCTACCATGGGTACGTTGTGGCAAACTCCACGAATAGCCCACCACCGCCTGTGTGGCTCCGCTTGGTGCGACAGGTCGACTCTGCTGTGCTGACAAGCGTTGAACGCGCCCTTGACCGGCATCACCCGAACCCTGATCTCGGCATCGTACCATACGCGGCGGTACTGCATCTTCGCGCCTGTTTGGAAACTGGTCTTTGGGCAAATGCCCAGGGATACCATTCCGCAGCGATTGGTGTGCTCCGGCATAGCGTTGAGGCTCTGACCCTCATCGATCTGGGGTTTCAAGAGCCGGAGTACAGCTCGCAGTTACTGGAAGGCTGGAAAGCTGGCAACAAGTCAGCCGGAGAGATTCGAAAATACTTGGAGCGGGATGTGTGGCCCCGTTATGGGATTGGCCTCTGGTCGGAATCGTGGGCTGATTTCTTTGGCAACCTAGCCCGTGCTGTCCAGCCGTTCGCTCACTACTCGAGAGAATTGATGTATTGGCAGCTTTTCGTTCCGAGTCAGCCGGCTCCAACTCTCTCCGAGGCGACCCATAACATTCTGGCGGCCCTGCGGTGTCCCACAAACGATCCCGTGAAGGCCGCGTTTGACGCTGTTGAGCGCCATGATCGTCTGGACGTTAGGGAGGATTCTCATGGCGAATCGACCCTCATGGCGCGGCCCCCGCAGCGAACTCGATGCTTTAGGCTTGGCGATCGGCGGCTCCAAGCTGCTCGACCAGGGAGAAACCTGGAGTGACCAACTGCTGGGGATGTACTACTTTAGACCAGGCTTTGACTGGGTAGACCCGTGACATCTGGTTCTCTGGGTCGCATCTCAAGGCATCTCACTGCCTGTGAACGATTTTGTACAACGATTCCGTCACTACTTGCGGAACTCTGCAACACCCACTAAGAGAGCCCTGCAGAAATCAATCACCTGCCTATTTTAAATATGCTACCTGGAGACCTAAATCCGACCCTCACAGCCATGATTTCGATCGCGATGCGACGTTACCATGAGCGTGCTTCCGCCGGCCCAAGTTGAGCTGCGGATCGTCGTCGGCGATGCCGGACAGCACGACCGGAGCGCGGTCTGGGAATTCAGCGACAAGAGACAGATTGCCGCCCATCGCTTCGACGGCCTTCCGAAGTGTCGACAGCAGAAGATCGCTGCGCCTTTCGAGACGGGAAACGCTGTCCTGGGTGATCCCGAGAGCCTTGGCCATGCGAACCTGCGTGAGCTGCCGTGCCGTCCGGAGCTCACGCAACGTCATTTCTTCTTCAATCAGTTCCGCCGCGCGGGCCTCGACCTTCTTGCGCTGAACGGGGTCCAGCTTCCTGATTTTGTCATTCACGTTCACCGCCATGCTTATTTCCTTTCCTTTTTCAGCCGGGCAAGATGGCTGTCGAAACGGTGGTCGGCCTTCCGAATCATCTCGCGGTAAAATCGCTTTTCGCTCGCCCCCGATTTATCGCCGGCAACGACTTGCCGCGCCCGATGGCTCGGCAGCTATTCCGCAGGCTACCCCGCCGCAGGCCCCAGGAAAGCCTTCGTCCAGCGGATGCTCGCTTCCACATCTTCAAGTTCCCGGGCGGCGGCAGCTTCTCCGGGAAGCCGCGGCGGCCCCTCGCGTGGCGTTCCTTTTTCGGCCAGCGCCACGATGATGAAATCCAGCCGGCATCAGCCTCCCATTACACCGTCATCGGCGCACGAGATGGATGAGAGCGAACATCGACCAATGATGCGGCCACCTGCAAAACCCCGATTCGAGGTTGCGCCAAAGATTGAACGTCATTTCCGGCATCAACTGACGCATGGAAATCCCTCCGGAAACGAGATAGCGAAACGGCATAAAGGGCCGCACCGTCCGAATTTGAAGTTCGCGGAATTTCGATTCGAAATCCCGCCGGTCGCGTTGAAAAACGATCCACGGCAACGCAACGTTGGCGCACGAGAGAGGACCCGTGCCGGGGAATGTCCAATCCTCGGCGCCTGGGTCGAACGGCTCGTGGTGCAGACCGGCATAGATCAGCCGCGACCACGTCGAAACCCAAGGCTCAATCATCGCCACGCTGCCCCCGGAACGCAGGCACCTCTGAGCTTCGGTCAGGAAGGCGCGATTGTCGGAGATGTGATGGAGGACGTCGACCAGAACGATAGCCTTCAGGCTGCCGGACGAAAATGGCAGCCTGCGGGCATCGAGAACGAGCTGAATATCGGAACATGGGAAAACTTCCGACGCGATCAGACCCGGTATATACTGCGCCAGAAAACCAGCCCCGGAACCCAACTCGAGCACTCTGCCGGGCCCCCCCGGTACGCAGGCTGCAATGAATCGGTACCATTCGTCGTAAATCCGCCATAGGAACCTGTTGCTCTGGACGATGCGTCGCCGCCCTTGGGTGGTGCGCGGATCGTCGATTCCGAGGTCGCGCGTGTCGGGGTGCGCCAGCAGTCTCTTGATGGCTTCGATCATTGGTTCCGGCTACATCTCACCTGACCGGCGGGAACCGATCATTCGACGATGACCACGGGCGAAGGCTCGTACGCATTCAAATCGGACACAATAGTTGTCGTACCAACCGCTTGGTAGATCTTCGTCGTGTAGGTCCCTGGCGGTAGCCGGATGCCCGGCTCCTGGCACTTGATCCCGGCCATGCGGATTGACGGCAGTTTGAACGCGCCGGCCAACTCCGGGCGGCTGTATCGGATGGCTCGCCAATAGTAGTGCTGGCCCGTGACCGAATGGGTCAACTCGATCCACACCTCCTCCGGCGTGGAATTGTCGGCGTCGTCGAAAGCCCACCCAAGGCAAGATTGCAGATCTCCGCCCTTGACCACGAATATACGTCCTCGATGGCCCTGCGTCGGCAGTTTACCGTTCACCCACCCTAAGGACGATTTTCCACGGCTCAGAGGCTTGCCCCGCGAGACCGCCTCCGGTGTGCTCCCAGGGTCGACAAGAACCGGCTTGACCCGGTTGTCTGTCCCGCCCGGTCCCTCCTGAATCGCCTTGGTGCCGGGGTCGAATCGAAATATCACCACACCATTCCGGCTCTCGAAAGGAACCTGCGTGAATCGCGAGTCGCTCCGCATCCGCTCCAATACCCGAGACGACACCACGTTCAAAAAATTCGGCGTACTGCTCTGGTGGGATTCGTCGAGTGTGATCAGGAACCGGGTTTGAAACTCTTCGATGCGCCGCATCGTTGCGCCGATGTCCGTTTGGGCGTAGCCGACGGAAGTGTAGTAGCTCCGCGGTCCGCCCTTCAAGCTTCGCTTGGCCGCAAAGAACGACGCGGAATTTGCATTCAACCATGGCTCCTCTACCGCCACGATGTTATATTGCCCCGGAGAATCGGTCAATTGAACCGCGCGAGTCATCTCATCGTATTGAGACCGGTCGGACTGGGCAGGCTCAAGCCATTGGGACTGATCCGAAAGGTCCGCGGCGATTCCCAGGGAGACGCCGTTGACCAGCGCCCACTGCACGGCGCCGACGGCCATCAATGCCGCTAGCGCTTTCCCCGGCAGGAAGGCGCAAATCTGCATGAATAGAATCGATGCGCATGGAAGCAGGGCATACATGTATCGGGAATCGACCGTTATGTTCAAAGAAAAGACGAAAAGCATCAAGCCGATCTCTACAGCGCTCAAAACGGCCACGGGGTGTACCGATAGCCGATGCTTGCCGCTCGAGGGGCTTCCGAAGGAGGGGTAGACCACGCTTGCAACCAGGATTGCGATGAGGCAGCCCCATGAGAGGCAGGGGCCGAGGAATGACTGCACTAGCAGTCCCCACCAGACCACGAGCTTGTGGGATATCGGTTCCCGGCTGCCATAAGCCAGGGCAACATCGCCGGAGGAGGCATCGCGAACGTGCTGCCATACATCGGCAAGGTGCCTGCAATACCAGAGTGCGCACACCATTGCCAGGCACCCGAAGACCACTATGAGAATGCGCGAAGGCCACAACTTCCATTCCGCCTGAAAATCCGGAGCCCCGGGCTTACGAACCAGGAAATAGCCGCAATACAGGCAGGGTGCCAGGCAATAAAGAGGAGTGGTGGCTTTTGCTAATAGACCTAATACGAGCGCTGCTCCCAAGTGAACCATAATCCTGGATTTCGGCCAGTCCGGACACTTCACGGCAATGTAGAACACCCATACTGTCGCCAGCCCCTGCAAGGGTTCGACGAACATCTGGTGCGAAAGACCGACGAATAATTGAGATGCAGCGGCGAAGAGGACACCGGCCGCCGGAATCAGGCGCCTGCCCGGGACGATCCCGACTCCGACTCGGAAAAGAAAGAACAGCATGGCGACTTGAGTCAGGAGAACGGAGAGAAGCAGTGCTGCCTCAGTGGACCCGAATACGGCCCCTAGCGGCACGAACGACTGCCCGAGCCACGAGATCCCCGGCGGTTTCATGTAGAGAGCATCGGCCATTGTGGCAAGCCACTGCCTTAACGAATGCCCCAACCAGAACCAGAGATCGGCGCACACCTGCCCGTACCAGGCTTGGTCCCAAGGCCAAACCGAATGATCTTTGCAAATCCAGATGAAGCTGGGCGCGATCAGGAATGCAATCCAGAGGTAGCTCCAGTAGTTGGTTCTAAACAGATCCCCGAGATACGATACTGGTAGCGTGATCGATATACTTTTCCTCCGGTGGTCTTCCATCTGAACTGTCGAGATCTCCTTTGGAACCCTAATTCTAGCGTCTGCGCCACCCCGTGACAAGCGGGTCGGGCAAACTGACCATCGCGAAGAACCCTTGGACCATTTCAGCCCTAAAGCAGAAACTCGTGCCAGCCGATCCTTTACATGCATGAGCTGGAATCTTCGGAGAAGTCTCAGTTGCTGCATTAGGATCTGTGAGTTGCTCGGTTGCCTGAGCGCTGTCGCGATGGCGTCGGCAGGCGGCGTCTCCCAACGCTATGGAAACCTTCCGTTGCGATTTGAGCGCAAGCTCGGCCAAGCCGCGCCAGGGGCCCGGTTTGTCATTCGCACCCAGGGTGCGGAACTGTCTTTGGACTCGGGCGGATTCACTCTGGCGACCGCTACGGGTACTGCCGCCGCACCGCTTCGGACGCGTTTTGTCGGCGGCCGGACCAATGTTGCCCTTACTGGCGAAGACCAGCAGGGCGACAGCCACTACTTCTCCGGGGATCCAACGCGGCGGCATACCAATATAGAAACCTATGGGCGAGTCCGTTATGGCGGTGTTTACGCTGGGGTAGATATCGTTTGCCACGGCTCCCAAGGCCATTTTGAGTACGATTTCGTGGTCGCCCCGGGCGTGGATCCTGGCATAATCCGCCTCGCGTTCGACGGAACGGCGAGCATCCGCCTGGATCCCGCCGGAGATCTTGTCCTGGAGGCGGGCCAGGGAGAGGTCAGGCATCGCAAGCCATTGTTGTATCAAGAGCTTGCGGGCGCAAGACGGCCCATCGCGGGCCGCTACGTGCTGGATTCCTCCAACCAGATCGGCTTTGAAGTAGGCTCGTACGATCCAGCGGCAACACTGATTATCGACCCGGTACTGAGTTATTCCACGTATCTTGGATGGTCTGAGTTCACTGAAGGGAATGGCATCGCTGTGGATGCAACTGGCTGTGCCTATATCGTCGGGGACACTTGGCTCTCGGACAAACCCGCGGGCGGAAACTCGGCCGTATTCGTTACTAAACTCAACGCGGCTGGTACCGGAGTGCTTTTTACGTCGTTCCTTTCGGGCAGTTCGCGGGATGTTGGCAACGCTGTCACTTTGGACGCGAACGGTAACGTTTACATCACCGGCTTTACCTTGTCGCCCGATTTCCCCACAACCAGCGGGGCTTTCCAAAGGCAGCCGGGGGGACAGGAGGACGCCTTCATCGCCAAGCTCAGCGGCAGCAACGGCACTCTTCTATATTCCACATATCTAGGCGGCTCAGGGACCGACATAGCGACCTCCGTGGTCGTGGATGCGGCTGGAGCCGTCTATGTGGCGGGGTATACGAGCTCACAAAACTTCCCTGTGTCGGCAACTGCCGCTCAAAAAACCTTTGCAGGGGGGTATTACGATGCCTTTGTATCGAAGCTGAACCTGTCCACTTCCACTTTAACTTACTCCACTTATCTGGGAGGCAGCGGCTCCGATGTTGCGTATGGAATCGCATTAGACAGCAATGATGACGCCTATATTACGGGCTACACGGATTCAACCGACTTTCCTTTGGTGGCGTCGATTCAGCAGTATGCCGGAACAGGGGACGCGTTTGTCGCAGAGGTCAATGCCACCGGCTCGTCGCTGATTTTCTCGTCATATTTCGGCGGCATCGGAGCAGACTACGGCACTGCCATTGCCGTGAGTTCTTCTGGCATTTACGTTGCGGGAACCACGTACTCTACAGACCTGCCTACGACGACTGGTGCCTTCCAGACCTCACTGGCCGGCGGTTGGGATGCATTCGTTCTCAAAATCGCTAACGGCGCCGTGTCGTACTGCACATACTTGGGAGGATCGGCCTCGGATGCGGCCACCGGCATCGTGGTAGACACCTCCGGCAATGTTTACGTCGCCGGCTATACCTACTCATTCGATTTCCCGACTGTCAATAGCTTTCAAACGGAGGCGGGAAAACAAGACGCATTTGCTGCAACCCTAAACAGCGCAGGATCGGCTCTGCTCTTTTCATCCTATTTGGGCGGATCTGGGGACGATGCTGCCACTGGGCTTGCAGTGGATTTGAACGGCAACACGTACGTCACGGGCAGGACGGCATCCGATGACTTCTTGGCGGCTTCCGGAGCCACTCGGCGAAGCTCGACAAGCACAAACACCGACGCCTTCGCAGTGAAGATTACCGCGGTTGCCGCGCCCGCGGCGCCCAGCGCCATCTCTGTGACTCCGTCGTCCGGCAGCGGTCTCAGCCAGACGTTCGGCTTTCGATTCTCCGATCCCGGGGGTTACGCGACGATTGCCTCAGCCGCCATTCGCTTCCTGGGAACCGATGGTTTGGATTGCACCTTCGATTACTCGCAGAGCGGCAACAACCTGGAAATGTACAATGATTCAGACACGGTCTGGCAGGGGCCGGTGACGCTGGGCGGCAGCGGCACGCTCCAGAACAGCCGGTGCGTGGTGAACGCAGGCGGAGTCTCGGCAACCGGCTCCGGCACCACGCTGACTTTCAACTTGCCCATCGCCTTTCAAACGGTGTTCGCGGGCACCCGGACGATCTCGGTGCAGTTGGTCGGCACCAACGGCCTCGTCTCGTCCTGGCAGCAGATGGGTTCCTGGACCATCCCGCAGACTTCCGTGGCGCCCAGCGCCATCTCGATGACTCCGTCGTCCGGCAGTGGCCTCAGCCAGACGTTCAGCTTTCAATTCTCCCATCCGGGGGGATACGCCATGGTCGCGGCAGCCTCCATTCGTTTCCTGGGTACCGATGGTCGGGATTGCACCTTTTATTACTCGCAGGGCGGCAACAGCCTGTACATGTTCAACGATTCGGACACGGTCTGGCAAGGGCCGGTGACGCTGGGTGGCAGCGGCACACTCCAGAACAGCCGGTGTGTGGTAAGCGCAGCCGGAGTCGCGGCGGCGGGTTCCGGCGCCACCCTGACTTTCACCCTGCCCATCGCATTTCAGTCGGTGTTCGCGGGCACTCGGACGGTTT
>Ga0187888_1004337_pt1 | contig 10454 bp, 8 predicted proteins | sample June2016WEW_7_40_FD_132987 | JGI IMG/M metagenome (GOLD analysis project Ga0187888, IMG submission 132987) | Peatland microbial communities from SPRUCE experiment site at the Marcell Experimental Forest, Minnesota, USA - June2016WEW_7_40 | ecosystem: Environmental > Terrestrial > Soil > Wetlands... | reverse complement strand
CCTCGATCGAGGAATGAGTCACGGAGATGGAGGCGCGACTTCTCAGCAGCGGAGCTTCGGAGGCGCGCGCCTGACTTTTTACTGTGCGCGCCGCGACAGATGTTGTCGAGCCAGCCGCCGGCGACTGAGTCGCCCCAGACGCGCCAGACAGGACCAGCGAGTTGACGAGCCCAGCCAGTGCGACGGCGGTGACAACGCCACCGGCAAGCATCCGGCGCCGACGAACTGGTGACGCCCAATAGAAGAACTCTCGGGCACGAGGCAGTTCAGGCCTGCTGAGTCTTGATCCGCCGAGAGCGGCCTTAGGCCGACCGCCCTGAGTTCCCGAGACCGAAGTCCGTTCCGTATTCACTTAGCGTGTATCGACCACCACTAAGCGTGACTTTAGGGCGATTTCGCTGTCCCCCGCTGATCCAAACATGCCACGTTTTCCTCTTCCAGGAATGGAACCGGCGCTGCCGCGCTCTAGTAACCAGGGCATTTAGGACCCAGCTGCCGAATCCGGTGGTCGCTAGGTTGAGCGCTGACGGGGGACCGCTCGTTCTTAACGGAAGAGTTCCGCGTCGCCGATCGGGTAGCACCCAGCTGACGCCGGGTTCGACCATCAGCCGTTGTCTAGCCGTCGTCATCCGCTGGCACGAGCTCAGGTGGGACCCCCTTGGTCGAAGGGTCCTCCAGAGCCACGCACTCTGTCACTCGAGCGTCTCGGTACTCTGTTGGGTGCCATCAAGTGGTCTGTGAGATCGACATGAATGGGTGCAGAGTTGAAACACATGGTCTTGGAGCGACGAACGGGTCTCAGGAAGATCGGCTAGTAAGGAAGCACCTGATGGTGATCTTGTGATCTCATTCGTCGTCATCGCGTACAACGAGGAACACAACGTCCGTCGCTGCGTGCAGGCTATCGAGGCTCAGGAAGGACTCGAAGAGCACGAGATCATCGTGGTGGACGATGGTTCGACAGATGCCACTGCCGACTTGGTGCGCGAAATGCAGATCCAGAATGATTCGTTGCGTTTGCTCGAGCAGGTCAACCGTGGCCGAGGATCCGCCAGGGTGGCAGGGGTCAAGGCTGCAGCGGGAGACCTAATCGCCATGGTCGACGCTGATATCTGTCTACCACGCAACTGGCTTTCTACTTGTGTATCAAGCCTTGAGGAGTACGACGTAGTTGGTGGTACGGCAATGCCGGACGGCGATGTCACCTATCTCTACAACAGGTTCCGGTTGGTCCCGCTAGGGGCCCCTGCCACAACATCTGTCACGGGGAACAACGGTCTGTACAGACGGAGCGTGTTCGATCGCGTGATGTTCGACGAGCAGCTGCGCGAAGGCGAGGACGTCGACATCAACCATAAGCTGCGTGCCGCTGGTTCTCGGCTCGCCTGTCTGCCGGGCCTCCAGGTCGAGCACCGCGAGAACAAGTCATTCGGTAGGTCAGTCACATGGTTGTATGAAAGCGGACGCGGCGCGACACGTCAGTTTCTCCGTTATCGCCAGATTCGCCTGCCAGATGTTGCCTTTGGAGGTGCGCTTGTCGCAGTGACAACTTCGTGGCTTGCGCGATCAAGGTACCCGCGGATCGCTCGACTGCTGCTTCCGGCGTACCTGCTCGCGACGAGCGAGCGACACGTAAGAAGCAGGTTCCGCGCGTCGGGCTCGGCCCGCTACCGCGGCCGCTACATCGGAGCGGTGGCAGTCGACGCTGTTCTCATCGCGGCCTACTTTGCGGGACGAACCGCCGGCATAGCTGACTTCGCCGTGTCTCAGCTGGGAAAGAACGAGCTAGCTGCCAAATGAAGTCCGAGGACGGCCCGAGGAGCCAGGAACCTCTATTGCACGGCCTCCGGAGCCGCCCGTCGTCGACACGCGCCACTCACTAGGGTTGGCTCAATGATCGACCACTATTCCGTCCCCTGAAAACCGAGGAGGGTTGTTCAAGCGTGAGCGACGAAGCATCGGCCGTTACCACTCCCCGCATAAGCGTCGTCGTCTGCACTCTCAATGGAGCAAAGCGGATCGAGAAGTGTCTCGCTGCTGCCCGGCGGCAGTCAATTGGAGAGGATCTGCAGTTGATCGTTGTCGACGACGGTTCGACTGACGAGAGTGCCGACGTGGCTGCTTCCTACGGTGCTGAGGTGATCCGCCATCACGTCAACCGCGGCTTGGCGGCGGCTCGCAACACCGGAATCGCTGCCGCTCGCGCTCCGGTCATCGCGACCCTGGACGATGACTGTGAACCCAATCGCGAATGGGCCGAATGTCTGCTAGCCGGATTTCTTGACGGGGTGCTCGGAGTTGGAGGTCCCGCAGTGCCCGCGTCAACGGACGGCTACTTCGGCGGCTATCTCGACCGTAACAATCCGTTAGCACCTCTCGAGATCGATTTGGCCTTCAATACGCGCGTCACGTACCGCTTCGCCCGCTACTTGCTTAGAAACGCGCGCCCCGCGCTATCAGGCGCGCGGCCCGTTCACGCCTTTGCTACTGCTAACGGCGCATTCCGAACCACCGTTCTGCGCCAGCTAGGGGGCTTCGACGAGCGCTTCCGCAGCGACGAAGGCGGTGAGGACCTCGACCTCTGTCTCCGCATAGGGGACTCGCATGCTCCAGGCGCGCTTCGTTTCGAGCCTTCGGCCATTGTTCGACATCACTTCGACACAGATCCTCGCGCACTCCTCCGCCGCAATCGTTCCTATGGCATGGGGGTGGCCCGGTTGTACTGCATGCGCAGGAACCTGCCCCCGACAGTGTTCCCGTTCCCGCTGCTCGTTGCTGGCCTGCTCGTCTGGTCGCGGGGTCGCCCCGCGCGGTTGGCTGTTGCCTTCCTCGTGCCCCAACTGCTCTTCTCGAACGGTTGGCGGAACGCGCGTCGGCTACATTCTGCAGCGCCACTGCTCGACTGCTATGTCAAGCTGATCGAGGAAGCGACTCTGAACCTTGGATTCGCAGTAGGGCTGTCGCGCTTCCGCGATCGGCTAACGCTCGATACTGCGAGCTAGCGAAATCAGCTTGTGCACGCCGCAGACCGAAGTGCCAGGTCATGGCCAGTCTGGCGCGGTAGGATTCGGTGCCGTTTGCTCCAGACCTCACTCGCCAAAGTTCACCATGATGGAGCCCATGACTTGACATGTTTACTCAATCCTTCTCTTTCCGCGCGGTCAATCGAGAGGCGCAACACAACGGGAGGATTGTTGCTGCTGGGATTTTGGCAATCGCGCTCATTGTCATCCAAAGTGGGTTTGGTCAATCCATACTCAGAGATACCGGGCTATCGCGTACGGCCGAGCCCTTCGTTGAGCTGTACTTCTCGAACGCACGCGCACTCCCATCGAATGTGCCGACGTCAGATCACCTCAACATCGGTTTCGCCATGGGCAACGTTGGGCCGACAGCTCACCGGTTCGCCTGGCGAGTGTCCGAGGAAACCGACAAGATAGCAATAGGGTTGGCATCTGGTCATACTGTCTTACCGGCGCGTCAGACAGCCCTTGTTTCGCAACGGGTGCGGGTCTATTGCTTGAGTCGGCGAGTCCAGCTCCTCGTATCGGTCGCGCGCTCCTCTGCCAGGATCACACTGTGGCTGAACTGCCCCAGCCAGCGATGATAAAGGGGGCGTCGCTCGCCTGGTTGCGTCGCCCGATTACCGGCCCTTGGGCCATGGCTCCGGCCACGTGGATCGTCGAACTCATTCTCCTGAACGTCGCCGTCGCCGAGAACTCCGTCTGGTTGCTTCGTGTCGTCGCCGTTCTCTTGCTTGCTATACTTCCGGGCCAGCTGCTTCTCCGCGCGCTGAGGGTCCCAGCGGCGTCGATACGTCGGTACATCACATACCTGCCCTGCGCTTCGGTGGCGGTTCTCATCGCCAGCAGTCTGGTTGTCGACCTCGTCGGACCTCTCCTGCGCGTGCACGAGCCTCTGCGTCGATGGCCGTTGTTGATTGTGCTCGACCTGGCTCTCCCGGCACTCGCTCGCCTCGGACACCGGGCGGCTCCCTATTGCGAACTGAGGATTTCAGAGCTCATCGGACAAGTGCGCTGCTTCTGGCCTCTGCTCCTGCCTCTCGCCTCGGTCGTGGCCGCCGCGAGACTCGACAACGGCGACGGAAACCTGCTTGCCTTCGCCGTCCTCATTGCCGTCGCCATCATGATCCCCACGTGCACTTTGGCGGCAAACCGTTTGCATCGCAGTCACACGAACCTCATCCTCTACGGAAGCGGTCTTGCGCTGATGCTCCTGACCAGCATGCGGAGCTCATACGTCATCGGTTTCGACATTAACTCCGAGTACTTCGACCTCCACCAGACCGTGGTGAACGGTTTCTGGCACCTGGGACACTTGAATCCGTACGAAGCCATGCTCAGCCTGACGGTGCTCCCGGCGTCACTGCACGCCCTGATCGGCGGCCAGGACATCTGGATTTTCAAGCTCGGCTATCCTGCGCTCTTCGCCTTCTTCCCAGTTGCGGTCTTCGAGCTTGGAACACGCTTCCTTTCTCGGCGCGCCGCATTCGTCGCTGCCGCTATCGTCATTGTGCAGGCTTACTTCTTCCAGCAACAGCCTGAGATCGCCAGGCAAGAACTCGCGCTCTTGATCTTCGCGGGAATCATGGGCGCGCTGCTCGACTCCTCGTTGGGGCGGCGGCCACAGCTCGGACTTGTGTCCGTCCTTGGCGTGACGCTCGTAGTGTGCCACTACTCGACGACATATATCGCGATTTTCCTCTGTATTTCGGCCTGTTTTCTGGCTGTAACCGTAGCCCGGCGCAAGCACGCACCGCTTCCCGTTCTCCCGTGGCTCGTCTCCGCGTTGGTCATGTCGGTGTCGGCCCTGATCTGGTACGTGCCAGCCACGCACTCAGGAAGCAACGTCAGCGATGTCGCGCAGTCACTACGCCAAAGTGGCATCAAACTGCTTCCAGGAAGACTCAAGGGGGAGAATGTCATCAGCGCCTATTTCAATGGGCCGCGCGAACCGCCGGTTTCCCCGAGGCAATACGAGAACTCTGTCGCCACGTACTATGCAGAACATCTCCGTTACCTGGTGCCACTCGGTGCTGCCAAGAATCCCTCGTACAACGTGCGGGCAGCGACACCGCCGAGTCTGCCTGATCACGCCCCGTTGGCAGCTTCGGGCTTGGCCGATGCGGAGTTGCTCGTTCAACAATTGATCAACGCGCTTGCGGTTGTCTGCTCCCTCTTGTTCGCGCTGCGGCGCAGGGGAGATCCCCTGACGCGCATGATCGGCAGCGTAGGAATCGCTTCCCTCTTGCTGCTCGCCGCGAGCCGCCTGAGCGGCACACTTGCGGCCGACTACAACTCGTCGCGGCTGTTTCTCCAGTGCCTCTTTATTCTTGCTCTCCTCGAAGCCGCTCTTTTCGAGATGGTGGTTACGCGCCTCAAGTCGCGCTCGTGGCCAGGACTAACCGTGTTCGGGAGCTTCAGTCTTCTGCTGTTAGTGGCTTTCGTGGGCAATTCAGGTCTTGACGCACCTGTGACTGGAGGAAATCCGCCACTGATCCTCTACAACCACGGCGAGGATTACGCGGGTTTCTATCCGAGCGCCCAAGAACAGGCGACAGCACAGTGGTTGGCTGCCGCCGTGCCTCCGCATCGGGTGATCTACGCGGACTACTTCGCTCAGCTTCGGTTAGACCAGTTCACAAGTCTTCGGACCGCGGTCTTCAACGACGTCACGCCCCGTACAATCGACCAACACGCGTGGATCTTCGCTTCGACGACGAACGTTATCGATCATCTGTCCTGGGGACCCACGACCTCTGGGCTACTGGATATCGTCTTTCCGAAACAGTTCCTCGATCAGTACTTCAATGTCGTCTACTCCACCGGGTCAACCGAGGTATTCCATCGATGATCTCTGCATTGCCCATCACTTTCCCAGTCTGGTGGGTCGATCTTGACTCGCGGAGATTGAGCGTAGCGATCCGGCACCCCAGCAATAGAGGGATCACCGAGGTCGGCCGCGCACGATGAAGGCTTCAAAGATTGTCACCAGCGTTATCTACAACTACCTGAGCACTGGTTTCATAACTGTGACAGGTTTTGCCTACACCGCCTTCATCGTCCACCGGATGAGCCACGGCCGGTTCGGGATCTTTGTGCTCACCTCGTCGATCATCGGCTACTCAAATGTGCTCGACCTGGGCATTGGCGTGACCGTGCAGAAGATGGTTGCTGAGCGCGCTCACGGTGGCCCGAGCGATGAGATCACGACCATCGTCCGTAACGCGGTGATGATCTTCGTCATGATCGGAATGGTCGTCTTAGCCGTCCTTCTCGCCATGGAACCGTTTCTTGGTGAGCTGTTCAAGGTCTCCGGGGAGAATCTCCATCTCTTCCGGGTCACGCTCGCCATCGCGGCAGTCGGGATCGGCGTCTCCTTTCCTTCGGCCATCTACACCGCAGTGCACCAGGCTCACGGCGACTACCGCTACATGAGCATCCTTGGGATCTGCAGCCAGGCACTTCAGGTGGGCATCGGTATGGGGCTCTTGTTAAGCGGCTTCGGCATCATCGCACTCGTGACTTTGGGCACGACCGTCAACGTCATTGGCTTCCTTCTTAAAATAGGCCATTCCCGCAGGCGGTTCGGTGTGCAGGTGAGGCAGGGTAGGTCCAGTTGGGCTGTCACGCGGCAGATGTTCTCCATGAGCGTCTGGATCTTCCTGATGAACCTCTCATCTCATCTCATCTTCAGCACCGACAACATCGTTGTCGGTGCTGTGTTGGGGACGTCGGCGGTAGCTTCGTTCCAGGTTGCATTAGGTCCGTCGTCAGCCCTTCAGACAGCTGGCAACCAGTTCGACGTAGTATCGCTAACAGCCGCCGCGTCGCTCAGAGCCCAACAAGCGATGGACGACCTCCGGCGACTGCTCCTCGAAGCCACCCGGGTTGTAGCCGCGGTGGCGATGCCGGGAGTCGTTCTGTTCGCAGTGTGGGGTCGCCAGCTGCTCGCGCTCTGGGTCGGACCGTCTTTCGTAACCTCGTACTCAACCCTCATCGTACTGTCACTTGGCTACCTGTTCGCCACGCTGACGGGCGCTGCAGGCCAGGTAATGCTCGCGCTGAACCGCTACAGGCTCATCTCGCTACTGTCCGTGGGGGAAGCCTGCGTGAATCTGATACTGAGTATTGTGCTCGCCAGACACATCGGGATCATCGGTGTAGCTCTGGGCACGACCATCCCGCTCACCGTCATTTCCTTCGGATTCTTCATCCCCTTCGCCTGCCGGCTCATTGACCTTCCCTATAGTCGTCTTCTGCGTCGTCTCCTTCTTCCCTTGACTATCAATGCCGTCGCCTACGGCATACTTCGATTGGTAGCCGGCAAGCCCCACCTCTTCTCAAACCTCATTGTGCTCGTGGCCGCTTGCGTCGGAGTCTTCGTAGTTTGCTTCAGTGCATCATTCCTGCTCGACTCGAACGAACGATCCACCTACCTGGGTATGTTGCGCCAGTTCGCGCTGAGAGAGCGGACCTAAAAAGGACGTACTGGGCCGAAGAAGAAGCTCCCTCGGCCAAAGCGCTTCACTCAACGCAAGTCGCGGCTTCAGTCCGGCTTGGCGAGTTACTTTGCCACCAGTTTGGTCGCTCTTCGCGAAATCGTTCGCACATAGGCCGCAACCGAGTGCGGCGCCTCGGTCCTGTTGAGCTGGTAAATGTTGTCGTTACCAACATTGAACCACGCCTGGTAGGCAACGTCGTGGCTCGTGACAAAGGCGCCCATATGTGCCACGTAGTTGCCGTCATCGCCGATTTTGACCACCGTGGCCCACTCGGGGATGCTGAGTGGCTTGTGGTGCAGTCTTGCAAAGGCGTAAACGACATCTAGGCCCATCGGTTCGCTCGCGAGCGCTTTCCACCGAGCTGGAGAGCCCACTGGTGGTAGGTAATACCCGCTTTCGTCGTATTGACTGATACCGATAATGTCAACGAATGCATTACCGGGGTAGTAATCGGCGAGCGGAATGTTCCGGTAACGTCCATTGACGTTCCAGTCGAACAGAAAGTGCGCACCTGGAACGGCCCTCATCGCCTTTACCTCTTGAGCGAAGCACTCCCCCCATTCGTGCCACTCCGCCACAGTTGTCCCGACGTCGTCGATTTCCCATGTGCCATTCATCTCATGGCCGAGACGGATGACTGAGTATCCGAAACCAGCTGCGATCATGTTCTTCGCATACTGCGTCGCATAGGTGTCGAACTCCCCGGCAACGCACTCTGCGGTCCAATTGAGGTTCTTCGCCTCGCTGTCAGGAATGAGATCCTGCGTATCAACAAGCTGGTGTCCCTTGGGGTCAGCCGCCACCCAGGCCACAAAAGGGGCATGCGTTCTGCTGGTGATCCACGGATCCGCCCAAGTGCCCCAGGTTGGGTCGGCATCGCTGTAGGTCACGATGCAATTGAAGGTCAGCCCGGTGGCAGTCTCGGCGAGTCGCAGGGCCGAGGTTCCGGGCGTACCCGAGATGCACGCCCTCTTGGAGTCACCGGCCTGGACCAACAAGGCCGGACGAGCCGGACGTGCCGCGCCGTGCGGCACCGAAACCGGCATCGTCGTCGACGATCGAACTGGGACGCCGTTGTCTCTCCTCACCGGGACGGTGCAAGCTGTCACCGCGCCTGTGCCGACGAACAGGCCAAGGGCAACCACTCCGGTCAGGAAATGACCAGCGCCGCACCCTTGCCTCCGCCTGGCCATCCGGCCTCCAAGCCCAATCGACTTCGAACTTCCTGACACCCTGAGATTACTTCCTCTGGCACAGCCAACTTTCCGACGTGCGGCGTGCCGGTTGTCGAGCGCCTACCGAGCCCGCACTCCCGCTTGCCGAAACAGCGGAGTTGCCCCAATTTCGTCGGTCGCCCTAGGTCGGGAAGGCCTCTTCCGCGCGGACTGCGCACTCACGATCGGTAGCGGCGTATCGAAAGCGACTTGCCCTGACTATTGGCTTCTGAAGCTCTCTCTCTCTCTTTCCTTCGGATCTTCCGGCTGACAGGAGTCCGAGCCCTGCTCCGAGGCTTGTGATGGCCTCTCGCTATCGAAGAAATCAGAGCATCGCGGTACTTCCCGGCAACCACACTCCAGTCAAACTCCTCGATCCAGGTCTCTGGCGGGTTGTTGCCGAGCGATGCATCTGTCAATGCTGCCTCGATACAAGCGGCGAGCGCCTCAACCGTCGGTTCAGTGACATACCCCCGGTCAGATCGCGCCACTAGGTGACGGGCTTGGTTGTCGGGATGGGACGTGGTCACGACCCTGGTACCACAGGCGAGCGCTTCCAGAGGGGCAATCCCAAACCCCTCGCGAAGCGAAGGAAAGACGAAGACCTGAGCTGCCTTCATGAGGGCGAACACTTCAGCCTGGTCCGCAACGTCCCAACGGAACCGCACAGCGTTTGCCAATCCCTTCTCGGCAACCTGGTTCATGAGACTAAGCTTCTCCGGGCCATCCCCAACGATGAGCACCCGGAGCGGACGGTCGGTCTTGAGCGTGGACACCGCGTCGACAAGGAGGTCGACGCCCTTGTGCTTCAGCAGTCGCCCCACGAAAAGGAGATCTGCCGCCTTCTCGGGTCCGGCCGGTTCGATACCTCGAATGAAGTCGAGATCGACTGCCATGTGGATGACGCGTATCGGCACAGAGTCGCCGACGTACGAGCGCAGCCTCTCCGCTGTTCCCGTCGACAACGCCAGAATCTGGTCCGGCAGATTCATTGCCGCTCTCACGCTCCACCATCCGATCCTTCCGGATAACCGGCCGAGGTACTTGGCCCAGTACTCCGGACCCCACACTTCGTTCCACGTGACGACAAGTGGCCGCCGCTTTAGCTTGGTCACTAGCCTCAACGTGAACAGCTGCAGGTAAGGCATGTGGTCGGCCTCTAAGACGTCGAAACGCGTGACCACAAGCTCGAGGCAGGCGAAAGCAAAGACGATCGCTTGGAGCATCGACCTGCGAGCCTCGTGATACAAGGCGAACCGCGGACAGATGGCCCGATACTGAACACCCTGTTCAGTACGCTGACCGGTGCGTTCCGGCCACCAGTGCATGGTATAGACGCGAACGTCGAGGGACTCCTGAAGGCGCGGCAACAACTGGAGGTAACGGATCTCCTTGCCGCCACGGTGATATGGGTAGATCGCGTCCGTAACCACGGCGACCGTCGCCCGCCTTGTCGGACTAGGCATGCAGAACTCGCGAAACTCCCTAGCTCACAAGTCCACTGCGTTAGCTGCTTCCGCCCAATCGTTCACCGCCACGCGGGGAGCGATTGACTTATCCCGCGCCCCGTACGACGTGCGTCCACGGAGCCGAACCTTGAGCAGCACCTGCAGACAGCGAAAAGCATCTGACAAGCGGATCTTCTTCCCCTCCGCGCGCGACCTGCCGACGTAGCTCACCCGGATCTCGTAGGGCCGGAAGCCGCGGCGCAACAT
>Ga0187888_1004334_pt1 | contig 10456 bp, 9 predicted proteins | sample June2016WEW_7_40_FD_132987 | JGI IMG/M metagenome (GOLD analysis project Ga0187888, IMG submission 132987) | Peatland microbial communities from SPRUCE experiment site at the Marcell Experimental Forest, Minnesota, USA - June2016WEW_7_40 | ecosystem: Environmental > Terrestrial > Soil > Wetlands... | reverse complement strand
GAATCGTCTCGCTGGGGGCGACCGCCTCGCCCCGGGTGGTTCGGACTGCGGGATGGAGTGGCGACCAGGTGGCGATTCCAACGGTTGACGCAGCCACGCGCCCGGAGTTTTCGATGAAGTTTCGCCGATTCAGCTCATCGCTCATGGGATCCTCCTCGGGTCGCGCCTGCCTCGAGATCCGGGTCGAAAAGAACGAGCCTGGCTCTCACTTCGGTTCTAATGGCACCCTGCGTGGCAAGCAAGAGAGAGGCGGCCAGGCCGACTTGGTTTGGTTACCTTTGCGCTTGGCTCGAAGCGGCCCGGACCATAACATGGAAACCGATTCCGCCCGATCGGCGGCCGACTCAACTCGGGGGAGAGAACGAAATGGCCCGACGAACCGCGAAAGGACCGAGCAGTCCGGCCTGGGTGCGAGGGTATCCTCGTGGAGCCCTGGCGGTTGCCCTGCTCGCATGCTTCATCGGCCTGATAGGGCCTTCGGCCGCGCGCAGTGAGTCCGCGATGCTCGACCTTTCCCGCGCTGTCGTCGTGACGCCCGAGGCACTGACCGGTCCGGAGCACAAGGCCGTCGAGATCCTCGTCGAGGATGTGGCGCGCCGGTCCGGTATCCGCTGGAGTATCCACTCCGCGGCCACCAGCTTGGCTACCGGCCCAAGACCAACTCTTACGACGGCTGGGACCTTCCCCGCTGGGAACGCTACATCCGCGACCTGGCCATCTTTGGCACCAACGCGGTCGAGCTCATTCCCCCGCGGTCGGACGACGCCGCCGAAAGCCCTCTGTTTCCCCGCCCACCTCTGGAGATGATGGCCGGCATGTCGCGCTTGCTGGTCGACTACGGACTCAACGTCTGGATCTGGTATCCGGCGATGGACAAGGACTACTCCGATCCCCAGACGGTGGCCTTGGCCCTCCAGGAATGGGATGGAGTCTTTCGCAAGCTGCCCCGCCTGGACGCGGTGTTCGTTCCCGGTGGCGATCCCGGCCACACGCCCCCGCCGGTGCTCATGCCGTTCCTGGCCAGGGTGGCCGAGGTCTTGCATCGCTCGCATCCGCGCGCCGCGCTCTGGGTCTCGCCCCAGGGTTATGACGGGGCGGTGCCGGTGGCCTGCCCGCTTCACGGTGCAAACTCGATATTCCCCATCATGATCCGCTCGGTTGGCCTACCGTCCGACCCGTTCTCGACGCGTGCGCTGCCTTCTTCCGCGCAATATCGAGGAACCGCCGCTCGCGCTCGCGAATCTCTTGCTTCTTACACGTCAGTGTGCTCATGGCATCCATCGTTGCCAATGGCCTCGACAGGGCATTCTTCCAGGGCCGCCAGGCAGGAGGCTTGCTGGGCGGGGTCCTGGGGCTGGTGATGGACGTAACTGTGGCCCTCGGCGTCGTTGCGCCGGAAGTTCTGGGGAGCCGTTTCGCGACAGAGGTCGCAGTCGATGCAGGTGGCATCAACATAGAACTGCCCGGCGACATTTTCCGGTAGTTTCTGGGTGAGGTCGGCCATGGTTGAAATCAAATTGACATGATGACAAGGTAGAATGCGAATGAACGGCCTACGCGTCGATCTCCTCCTCTTGTTGGATTTCAGATTCCGCATTCGCTTCCTGCTGCCTGGCCTCCCAGTAATAGAGAAAAAGCAGGCAACTGAAGAAGACCGCGAAGACGCTGATCAGGCAATCGCGGGCGTCGGCGGCCAGGACTTGGTTCTGCAAACCGGCGAGATCCAGGAGTTTCTCCAGCGAAATCGAAAAGGTCATGATGAGCGCGATCGAGACCACTCCCGCCCGGAAGATCAGGAGTCCCTTGCCCCATGTGAGCTGCGAACTGCGCTGGCGAGCGGCCCTGGCACCGGCGCCCTCGAGGACCACGACCTCGTCGATCAGGCTGTAACGGACCGCCAGGACGAGCCCCGGAACAATCAGCGCGACGATGCCCAGACCCACCAGCAGGCCGGCCACGATCCGGGCCCCGAATAGGCGGCCCCAGTGGTGGAGGCCTGCGCGCATCGCCTCGACATACGAAGTTTTCTCGCCCGCCATCCGGGCCGCCAGTGCCGTGATGATGCCGGCGGAGTAGATCGGGCCGAAGACAATCTCGACGAGGTTGCCCAGCTGCAAGGCCGTCAGCGAATCTGCCTGGTTGGGTTTTCCGGCCACCGCCATGTCGATCAGCAAGTGGCCGGGGATCCAGATCGTCAGCACCAGTGCGGCGAAGAGTGGAAGCTGGCCGAGCAGCAGCCGGAAGGCCATGACCATCTTGCCGCCGAAGCTTGCTGGGATGGGGAGCCGGCCGCGGCCATCGCCCGGCGACGACCTCGGTGGGGCATAGGGATTCTCAAGATCGAAATCCGATCCGTTCGGCGGATCCCGGTCGAGCGCGAGCTTCCCTCCACAGTAAGGGCAGACCCCGGCGCCCGCGGTCAACTGGCCGCTGGTGAGCAGGGCTCGGCAGGACGGGCATTCCCTGTAGCTGCTCATGAAGGTGCCTCGGGGCGGCCGGTGCCGCTGCGACCGACCGCCTACACCGACTTGGCGTTGATCCAGGGCATCAGGGCGCGAAGCCGCTTGCCGACCTGTTCAACCGGGTGCTCGCGCTCGAGCCGCTTGGTGGCGTTGAAGACCGGGCGGTTGGCCTTGTTTTCCAGGATCCATTCCCGAGCGAACTGCCCGCTGCGGATCTCCTGGAGGATCTTCTTCATCTCGCCGCGGGTCTGTTCGTTGACGATCCGCGGGCCGCGTGTGTAATCGCCATACTCGGCCGTGTTGGAGATGCTGTAACGCATGTAGTTGAGCCCGCCCTGGTACATCAGGTCGACGATCAGCTTGAGCTCGTGCAGGCACTCGAAGTAGGCGCTCTCGGGCTGATAGCCGGCTTCCACCAGGGTCTCGAAGGCCATCTTTACCAGGGCGCTGACGCCGCCACAGAGGACAACCTGCTCGCCGAAGAGGTCTGTCTCGGTCTCCTCGGCGAAGGTCGTCTGCAGGACGCCCGCGCGGGTGCCGCCAATTCCCTTGGCATACGCCAGCGCCAGGGCCTTGCCCGCCGGCGAGCAGGTCTCGGTCGTGGCGATCAGGCAGGGCACGCCGCCGCCCTTGGTGAACTCACTACGGACCAGGTGACCGGGCCCCTTGGGTGCCACGAGCGCACAGTCGACGCCCTCGGGCGCAACCACCTGTCCGAAATGGATGTTGAACCCGTGCGAGCAGAGCAGCAGGTTGCCGGGTTTGAGGTGGGGCTTGATGTCACGGGCGTAGATGTCTCCCTGAACTTCGTCGGGCAGGAGAATGTTGATCAGATCGCCGGCCTTGGCGGCCTCCGCGGCGGAGACGGGCGTGAACCCGTCGCGAATGGCCGTCTCGTGGTTGGCCGAACCGGGCCTTTGCCCGACCACGACGTCGCATCCCGAGTCGCGCAGGTTCTGGGCCTGGGCGTGTCCCTGGCTGCCGTAGCCGATGATCGCGATGGTCTTTCCCTTCAGCAGCGAGAAATCGGCGTCCTGGTCGTAATACATCTGGGCGGGCATCGGCGTTCTCCTGGACAGCTTTTGGCTCGGTGGACAAAAAGACCCGGGACTGAAGCGATCAATCCCGGGCACCAGACCAGCAGGGGAGCGTGCAACCCCCCTCTTCTTAGAGTTCGGAATGGCCGTGGACCGACGGCTGGTCGTCCTCGATCTCGGCCACGGGCTGGGGCGGCGCCTCTTCGGGGCCTTCGTCCTGGTGCCGCGTGCCCCGTACCAGGGCGATCCGGCCGGTGCGAGCCAGTTCCAGGATCTCGTAGGAGCGCACGGCTTCGATGAAAGCCTCGATCTTCTTCTCCTGGCCCGAGATCTCGATCATGAGTTCCTCGGGACTGACGTCGACGATCCTGCCCCGGAAGATCTGCACCAGCGCCTGGATTTCCGGGCGCTCGGCCGCGGGGACCTTGAGCTTGATGAGCATCAGGTCGCGCTCAACGTAGTCTTCACGCGAGATGTCGTGGACCTTGACAACCGGAATCAGTTTCTCGAGTTGCTTGCGCACCTGCTCGAGATGACGGTCGTCGCCCTTCACGGTCACGGTAATTCGCGAGAGCCGGGGTGCCTCGGTCTCGCCCACGGCAAGACTGTCGATGTTGAAACCCCGAGAGGCGAACATGCCCGAGACTTGCGCCAGGACACCTGGCTGGTTTTGCACGAGCGCCGAGAGGACATGGCGGATCCGGCCGGTCGTGGAGGATTCCCTGGCCGGTGCGGTGGACGGACTGAAACCTTGACCCGCTGGAGTCGACATCGACGCTCCCTCATTCCGGCTTGGCCGCGCGGTCTACGACAACGCGGCCGCCATTCTCGAGCACAACCATCAAAGAATTTACGTTTTCAAGGCCGGATAACGCAAGGGCCTAGCGGGCGGAGCGGCCGCCCGCATCTGGCCCGGTTCAAGGCTGAATCGGCGGCAGGGAATTGGGGAACGAGTGTGTGCCGCCGGGGAACGAAGGCGTGCCGCCACCGGGCGGGTTCGCCGACTCGGCCTTCTTCGGCTTCACCAGGGCGGCCCGGTCGAGGTTGATCGAGCGGAAGCTGTCGCCCGGAGTCACGTAGTACCAGGCCGCGAACCGGTCGGTCAGCTCCGCAACCCGCTTCTTGCCGTCGGCGATTTTCTTCTCGTAATCTTTCTGCTCGCGTTCTGCTCGTTCCTTGGCCTCCTTCTGGTCGGCAAGATACTTGGGATCGTTGGGGTCGGGAGCAAACGGGTTGGCCGGCACTTCGAGCGGCTGGCCAGGCTTGGCGGCCGGCTGTTCCTTCTCCTTGTCGTCATCGCTCTTGGGCTTGGCAATAAGGGTCGGATCGAACGCTACCGTGACCATCACGAAGCGGTTCTCCGTGGTGCCCTCCGCCTTCTTGGTCTTGTCCTTCTCCTTGGATCCGGCCTTATTGCTCGTCTTCTTCTCGGCCTCGTCGGGGATGCCCGCTGTGAGCTCATCGCCGGTACCGAAGAAGACCTCACCGAAGCGGAGGGTGTAGACGACCCCCTCGTCGGTGTAGACGCGGACATCGCCCTGGTTGGAAAGAAGCTGTCCGTCCTTGGTCATGTAGAATCCCTTGCTCTGCAACGAGGCGACGGTCGTGGCCGTGAGCTTGATGCCTTCCTAGTCGCTCTGCTTCAAGTCCCTCGTGAGCCCCGCGGGCTTGGTGCGAACCCCGACAATTTTGAGGTCGGCCAGGGCGTCGGTCAGGGTTCGCAGCTTGTCGCTGTCGAGCTCCTCGTCGGCGGACAGTCCGGCCATCGTCCACGCCGCGCTCGCATCCTTGCGTTCGATGTCCAGCAGCTCGCCGCGCTGGTAGCCCTGCTCGAGGTTCACCTTGTAGTTGTCGAACTCGATCTTGCGGATGTGGCTGGCTTCGAGCTTGAGCAGGTTGGTCTCGATCCAGTCGGCGAACCGGGTCGAAGGCTCGGCCTTGACCTTGACCCCGTACGTTCGCTTCAGGCCGGGCACACGCACGTAGAGCTGGCCGGTCTTGTCCTTGACCTCGTTGCCGATGATGAAGTCAGCCAGGACCTTTTCCGAAGAGTCTCTCAGGGTAATCCGTTTGCCGCGGCCTTTCAAGGTGGTGGTCTTGGTGTCCAGCGGGTCGATCACTCCCATCTCTTCCTGGTCAAGGGCGCGGTCCGAGCGGACCGTGTCCTTGGCCAGGTCCATGACGGCGGCCGCAGTCTTCGACAGGCGGTCGCGGGCATCAGCCGGATAGCGGTAGTGGGAAGGGATCACCCACTTGCCGTCCTCGAACTTGACCTGGAACCGCGAGGCGGTCGCCGTCGAAGGGTCAAAATCGACGACCTCCAGGTCGGTGCAAGCCAGGGGATCCTTGAAGTCGGAGAAAAACGGCTGCCCCTGGTCGTTGAAAGCCTCGTCACGAACTGAGCGGTCCCTGGTGCTGACGAAGGCCGCGCCGCAGAGAACCAGCGCCACCGCGCTGAAGGCCAAGGTCTTGGAGAGTTCGTTCATGATTGATCCTCAAAATCAGCCCGCCGGCCGCAGCCGGCCGTGAGTGACTGTTGCCTGCTCTGGTTGGTCCACTGCGATCCGCTGCGCTTGCGAGGCCTGACCCCGATCGGTCACGCCAGTTGCTTGGGATTGGCCCCCAGGTTCTCACGGCGGAGACGAGTGGCAAAGACGAAGAGGCCCAGGATCAAGGGGGGCAGGGGAGGGATCACCGCGGCCATGTACCGCACGCGGTTCTCGATGGCCCGGGTCTTCTGTTCCGAGTCCGCCTTGCCCTCGCGGATCCTGGTCAACTTCTCGTCCTCGATCTTGGCCTTCTCGACCTCGAGCCGCCGCTGGGCGACCTCCTGGAGGTTGGCCAGCATGATCTCCTTGGTGCGGTCGTCCAGGTCGGTGCGGCCCTTGACCTGATCGACCTGCTTGTCAAAAGCTTTCTGGGCCTGGTCGAGCTTGTCCTTGGCCGCGTCTTCCGCCGACCTGGTCTGGCGCTGCAGCTCCTCGACGAAGTTCTTGGTCTGAGCTTCGAGCGTGAGCAGGGTGCGATGCTTGGGCCGCTTCTTCCGCAAGGCCACGAACGATTCGTCACCGGCCAGCACATCGACGCAGTTGAGCACGAAGGTGACGTTGTCGAAATCCAGGTTGCCGACCTTCTGCCGCCGCAGTTCGAAGAATTGCTCGGAGATGAGGTCGAGATCGGCAATGGCAATAACCTTGATGGTCGCCGGCTTGTCATCCTTCTTGGGCTGGTCTTTCTTGGGCTCGGCTTTCTGGGCGTCCTTCTCCTTGTCGGCGGCCTTATCCACCGCCGCCGTTCCGGTCAGCCGGGCAGCCAGCGTGTAGCTGGTGTCCGTGGGGACGTGCCGGCGGCGGGGGTTAATGCCCGAGATTCCCATGAAGCCCTGCTGGACCGCATCGGTCCAGGAGACGACGCCGCCCGCGTCATTGGTGCGGAGCAGCGGGACGAATTCCGGTCCGGAACCCCCGCTGCGGGGACGCAAGAGTCCGGGGAAAAGGGTGACGATCTCTTGCAGCCCCGACGACGCGATCTGCTCGGGATTGAACGCACCGTCGGCACCACTGCCCTTGCCGATGAAAACGATCTCCGGCTCGAGCATGGCAAGCTGCGGATGCGGATTGTACGGGTTCCAGACGATCTCTGTGGTTGGCCAGTCCAACCCGATCAGGTCGAGCAGGGGCCGCAGGTTGCCCTTGGGCTCGGGAGGAGCACCGCCGCCGAACGGTCCTCCCGGCGGCATCTTGGGAACCTCGGGGGCGATCTGTGGATTATCGACGGGCAGGGGATCGAGGAACAGGAGCGCCGGCCCCCCCTTCTTCACATACTCGGTGAGGTTGTCGATCTGCCTCTGGGTCAGCGAGGACGGCTGGGCGACGATCAGGGCATCGAGTTCGGCGTTGATCGGCGAATCGGCCGCGACCGAGCTCACTTCGTACTGCTTCTTGAGCTCGGTGACGATCGACCATTCCGGCGTCTGGCCGAAGCTGCGCGTATCGAAGCCGCCCATCATCTTGGCGTCGGTGCTCAGGATGCCGACCTTCTTCCGCGCGCTGCGTGAGACCACCCGGATGGACCGAGTCAGCTCGTACTCGACGGGCAAGCCCCGATCGAAGAACGGAATGACCACTTCCTCGAGCCCTGAGGTGAACGCCACACCCAGGAAGATCTCCGAGAGCATCCGCTTGGCCTGGTCGTCCGAGGCAACCCGCTTGGGCTCGATGGCGAACCGCTTTTCGGCCTCGCGGGCCGCTTCCGAATAGAGTTCCGTCGGCACCAGGTTGAGGCGGATCTTGCCCCGGCTGCGGGCCTCGTACTCCCGCAACAGCCCCAGCAGATCGGACTTCGTTTCCACGTACTCGCGGGGCACATCCGGACTGTAATAGGCCTGGATCAGCACCGGCTTGTCGTCGGGAATCTGCTTGACCAGCTCGATCGATTCGGGCGAAAGAGTATGCACTTGCTCCGAGCTGGCATCGGCGCGCGCGCCCAGCCGCTGGATCATCACGCTCACGCTGAAGAGCGCCAGAATCACCGCCAGGAAACGAATCGCCGAATGAGCCCACAGGCCCTTGCTTGCCTCACCCCCCGCCCAGTGCCGGCGCCCCAGCAAGACCATGTTCAGGTAGAGCATCGCCACGGCCAGCGAGATGAAGTAGAAGAGGCCCGAGAGCGAGATCACGCCGGCGCCGAAGTCGCGGAACTGGGCAGGAACCGACCAGTCCTCGATTTGCCGTCGCAAGCCGGCGCCGGTGGGTGTACCGATCCAGTCCAGGAATACCGGCACGGCGCAGAGCAGGGCGCCCAGGATAAAGGCCACCGTGACGTTCGACGACAAGAGCGAGGCGACCATGCCGATCGCAATCAGCAAGACCCCCATCAGCCAGTAGCCCAGATAGGTGGAGAACATCACCCCGAAGTCGGGATCACCCAGGTACCGCAGCACCAACAGGTGGCTCAGAGAGAAAGCGAGGGCCACCGTGTAGATTCCCAGCGCCGCGAGGTACTTGCCCAGAACCACATCCACGTCGTGCGCGGGCAGGGTGAGCAGAAGCTCGTCGGTGCCCTGCCGCCGCTCATCGGCCCACGAGGTCATCGTGATCGCCGGGATGAAGAAGAGCAGCACGTAGGGCATGTACTTGTTGAGCTGGTCAAGGTTCGCCAGGTTGTTGGCAAAGAACTCGGGCTGCCAGAACGCGACGGCCGAGCTGATGATCACGAAGAGCGTGATGAAGACGTAACCGGCGGGATTGCTGAAGTAGCTTTGCAGGTTCCGCTTGAAGATGGCCCAGATCACGTGGAGGCGGAACGGCCGGGAGCCGCTGTGTCGTTCCGGCGCTGCGGCCGGCGCCTTGCTGGTCGGTTTGGTCTCGAGCGTGGTCACCGGGGAAACCCTCTTGGAAAAACAGTGGCCAGTGGCCAGTGGTCAGTGGTCAGTCAATGGCAGATGGCAAATGGCAGATGGCAGATGGCTCTCCGGCCTTCACTTGCCACTCCTCCCGATCTTCACTGGCCACTGGCCACTGGCCACTGGCCACTATTCCGAGCCCATCACACAGGCTGTGCCGTCAAGGTGTAGAAGGACTGTTCCAGGTTGCCGTTCATTCGCGCCAGGTCGGCCGGCTTGCCGTCAAAAACGATCTTCCCATCATGGATGAAAAGGACCCGGTCGGCCACCGGCTCGACCTCCTGGAGAATGTGGGTCGAAACCAGAATTGTCTTGGACTTGCCCAGGTCCCGGATCAACGACCGAACCCCGCGAATCTGGTTCGGATCGAGGCCGCTGGTGGGCTCGTCCATGATCAGGACCTCGGGGTCATGAAGCAGCGCCTGGGCCATCGAGACCCGCTGCCGATAGCCCTTCGAAAGTTTGCCGATCGGCTTGTGGGCCACGGAATCCAGGGCACACTGGCCGACAACGGCATCGACACGACTGAGCAGCTTGGCCCCCAAGAGGCCGCGGGCTTCGCCGAAAAACTTGAGCAAGCTCAAGGGCGACATGTCGGGGTAGAGCGGGCCGTTCTCGGGCAGGTAGCCAAGGTGCTCCGCGGCGCGGATACGGTCGGACTGGACGTCGATCCCCGCGATCCGGGCCGTGCCGTGCGTGGGGGCGACAAAACCGGTCAGCAGCCGCATCGTCGTGGTCTTGCCTGCCCCGTTGGGACCGAGAAAGGCCACCACCTGCCCCTTGGGGATCGAGAACGACACGTCGCGGACCGCCAGGAACGACCCAAATTGCTTGCACAGCCCATCGGCTTCAATCATGACGGACGTGGACATGCCGGTATCTTCCTCCCAAGCCTCGGATCAACGTCGGCCATCACGTCGAACTCATCCGACCGATCACGCATCGAGCCCGGTAAAGCGGGAACCGGCCCATCGATCGGTCACACCACGGTGCACGAATGCATGGCGCGTGGGCCTCGTTCTCTGTATTACTACGAGGATTGGCCGAACGGGTTCATTATGCACATCCCGGAATCTTAACGCAACCGTTACCTAGCGGCCGACCGGTGCCTACCGAAATTTGCCAGATCCTCGTGGACTCGGGCCCTGCCACCGTGTCAAATTGAACGATCGATCCCTGGCTGCGATCGCGTGCGGGCTGTGGCTTTGGAGGCCAGATCCTTACGCTGTCGCTTCACTGTGGCCTCTCCCTCAAGAGAGGGATCAGCGCATGAGAGCCCCCCGCCCCCCGAACCCCTTGTCGCGTCCCGGCGTCCTGAGACTTGTCATCACTCCGGGGGTTCGATAGGATAAATCCGTCGAAAGCGACGCATACGCACCCGTAGCTCAATTGGATAGAGCATCGGTCTACGGAACCGAAGGTTACTGGTTCGAATCCAGTCGGGTGTATTGGCCTACCATCAGATCATTCCCTCTCACGAGCGCCTCGGAAGTAGGTCCGCCACGGCGATCTGGCCGACGACCTGACCCTCGATGGTCAGATCGACGAACTCT
>Ga0187888_1004328_pt1 | contig 10462 bp, 8 predicted proteins | sample June2016WEW_7_40_FD_132987 | JGI IMG/M metagenome (GOLD analysis project Ga0187888, IMG submission 132987) | Peatland microbial communities from SPRUCE experiment site at the Marcell Experimental Forest, Minnesota, USA - June2016WEW_7_40 | ecosystem: Environmental > Terrestrial > Soil > Wetlands... | reverse complement strand
GGCTGAAACCAATACTCGGTTCTCTAACGATCCAATACTATTGTTGAATTCCGTGACGGCTTTATCCAATGCCTCACCTAATTTTACGAGATGAACGTTCCAATCGGCTATCCGGTCATAGATCTCCCGTCCCAATACGCTAATACGTCGCGCATTTTCGGCGAGTTGCTGTTGTTTCCATCCATGATTGATGACATGCAATAAGCAATATAGACTTGCGGGGGTGGCTAACACTATTCTCTCGGACATCGCATCCTCAAGCAATTCGGGATCTTGCTTTAAGGCTGCTGCTAAAAGGGGTTCGCCAGGAAGGAACAGGACGACAAATTCGGTCGCATCGGAAAGGGCCGACCAATAAGACTTAGCCGCTAATTTCCGCGAATGTTCTCTAATATGTTTAGCGAGCAGGTTCAAAGCTGTTTCTCTCTCATCTTCACTTTCAGCTTTATCAGCCTCAAGATAGTCTTCCCACCAAAGCGAAGGTGCCTTGGCATCTACCACGACCTGTCTTTGGTTGGGTAAATGTACAATCACATCGGGTCTTAAAATTGCTCCTCCTGTCGAGATGGTTGTTTGTTCAGTGAAGTCGCAGTGTTCAATCATGCCAACTAGCTCAATGACACGTCGGAGAGTGGATTGCCCCCACTGACCTCGTCCTTGGGGAGTTCGTAATGCAGCCGTAAGATCTCTGGTTTCTTTAGCTAGTAATGAAGTCATTTGTGTAAAACCGCCATAGGCTTTTAGGCGTTCCTTTTCAATGTTATCCAAGGTATCTTTTAATGGCTTAACCAATGCTGCCACGGCCTGGGTTCTGAGATCGAGGTCTCCTTGTGCCTGAGTAAGGTGTGTTGCGAAATTCTGATTAGCCAATTGTAAAAAAGACTCGTTATTATTACGCAAAGCACTAGTTGCGATAGATTCAAAAGTTTGCGAAAACTTCTGCTGAACTTCTTCAGCTGCTTTTAATTTCGTTTCTAGCGCCGTTCGAGTCGAGGCACTCCGAGCGCTAAACACCAGCCAAACAATAATGCCACCCAAGACAAGCCCAATGAAAAACCAGAAAATTTCCATACAAAGTCCTCCTCGAAGCTGATACCAGTATAGTGCTACGAGACGAGCCTGTCAAAAATATAAAGCAGGTTGGGAAAATAAAACTTGATATATGTATAACAGAAAGCCAGCCGTCATTATAGATTTGAGTTTGGCCGGGATACAGGAGCGGTTGTTATGATCACCACCAACCAACTCTCTCTAAATCCGTAGCGATTGATACTTCGGCGTCCCATAAGAGCCATGACAAGTTATACCAATGACATAATAAATTATTTCTTTAGTAGTTGCTTCCGGGTATTGACACTGGTAAAAGTTGAAGTAAAGTTAAATTAAAGGTGTCAAAAAACATGTAGTTTTGCGATATTAATAACGAATTAAACCCGTATTTTACTCGGGACGAAGGTAAAAAATTCATACGGGTGACAAATGTGAGGAATACTTTTGGAAATATATTGCACGAAGTGCCATTCTAAAAAAGAACTACTGGATGGCGCAAACATAATTACTACAAACGGTAAATCCGTAACTCAAATCGTGTGTGATAATTGTGGGGTAGTTTTATTTTGGTATGGCCGAACGAGCGACAGTTACTGGAACTATCTTCGGTGACATTAAATAACTCATGGTGCCGAATGCATATTAAAACGACTGGAAAAATGTAAGGAAGAAATAAGAACAGTCTTTGCTTGTGGAGTCGACCTCAGCAAGAAATAAAAAATGGCAAAGGTTATGAGCACACGCCGAGCAGCGTCAAAGGGTTTATTTCTAAACAAGAATTAAGCACATTTTATTTTGGCTATAACAAACAAATGTTGTGTTTTGTTGAGCGAAAGATCCGAAGACCATCGAGCTTCTTTTTAGTAAACATATTATTCGGAAACATTAATTTAATAATATTTCTTTTTTTGATCAGGTAAGACCCGAAGATTTAATGTTTGATTGCCATAATTGATTTAGATTATGACCGGTTGTGTTTTTGGCATGCAACAAGAAAATGGATATATAGTAGAGGGATTTAATTGAAAAATAATAAACGCGGTATGGCTATAATGTTGCTAACTTCAACAATTGTACCTTTGTTATTGATTAGTTGTGTCGGGCAAACGACAACGGTTACGACTCCAACAAGGTCTTATAACGTAGTTAAAACTGCCGATATTACCGATTTAGAAGGTACGAAATGGCAAATATATCAATTAAGTATGGTCCTTCAAGGCGGAGGCACTTTTACTATTGATATGAATTTGACACCAGATCATGAGGTAAGCTGCTGGTACAATACGGAACAGCCATCTTCGGGTGGCAGTGTTAACTTTAAGATTGAAGCGGGAGATTCATTAATTTACCCATTGGTTCCTACAAGTTCAACGGATCCAGGAGACACCTCAGACGATTTTACTTTTACTGCATCCCCAGCTGATGGATCCAGCTACAGGCTGATTTTCCATAACAACCTACCGGATTTAAATGCAACTGAGACGATTTACACCGAAATTACCTGTCCAGCAAATCTTTCCGGTGAAGATACTATTTTTGTCCCGTTAGAGACTAACTAAACTGTGTCGATTGAGTACACATTCAAATTGAGTTTGATTGGTTGTAATCCGTCACCCCTGGTTACAAAAAGGGGATAGGATGTGGTAATGATTTTTCCAGCAAAAAACGTAATCGCAAAGATTACTATTCATCACCTTGGAAATGTGGGACATGGGTAACAATCTAATGGTAGATTCCCCGGATATGATAACCTGATAGTGTCTGCCGCTTCTGTGTACCAGAATAGTGCCTCAGATAGAATCGTTTTAGCAGTTGATTTTTACCATAATATACTTTCTGACATCAAGGGGCATCGCCGGTAATGCCAACAACCTCCACTGCCTATTGTATCTGCTTTCAATCCAACTACAAGGATATATTATTTGCATCCGGTGCTTTCAATAATTTATTTGTAATAGTGGGGAATTTTATTTGCGATTTCGTCCTATTCTATTCCGCAACAAAGATATTAATTTATGAGAATCTTAGTGTATATTTTTGTAGAATAAATAATTGAATATAGTTGAATATACTATCGCTATTGACAGGATAAAAGCCTGATGTTAATGTTGAACAAGCAAATGTGTAAATGAATTATCTGCTATCAATAGATATTGAATTGAGTGCCAGGAGGTTAGCAAAGAACTAAAAACTTTTTAACATAATAATTTTGGAAGCGATGACCTGATACCCTTATATGGTCACTTGGGTGTCAGTCAGCTAATAGTGAAACCGGTCGAGATTAAATAATCGAGCCGGTTTTGTTGTTTAAGAGGGCTGATTAGATCTGGCTGAACAAACTGGGACAAATTGAGATTCCTTCGATGTTTTTGATGCTTTATAGCCATAATAATTCGGAGTGTTTTTGCGGGCTGGTATGTATCGTTGTAAATTTAGTATGTATACGAATATTCAATGATTAGATAATTTATTACCATGAACATAATACCAAGATTATTTAAAATCTGTGAACATTGCTTTTTCTTCTTTTTAGTACTAATAACCGGAAGACCCGAAAAATGATTCCGACTAAAAGAATTGCAAGCCCCAAGCCTATCTCTTTAGGAGCTAGGGAAAAAGCTAAGGCGAGACAGCCGATTAAACCTGCAATGGGTAACCAGTGTGGAAACATGCGTAGGGGAGTCGGCAGCCTAAAAGCTGATATATTAGTAATTGAATAATAGAGAAGAATACCAAAACTGGAAACTGCGATTGCTATTGTAAGCGGAGCGAAAGCGGCAATCAAAATCGAAATTGTGCCGACAAAAAGTACGCTGCGCCAGGGGTTTTGCTCTTTTCCTAACTTAGCCAGAACTTTTGGAAGGTCGGTTTCGCGTCCCATCGCAAAAGCAACCCGTGAAACACCCAGCAAGTCGGATAAACCTTCGTTAAATGTTGTGAGCAACGCACTGGTCGAGATGATAATGATGCCGAGCGTGTTTTCCAGCAATGTCATGGTAGTTTCCAATGGCGAAGCAGATTTTGAAACACCGGATGCACCAAGAATTGCCAGGGTCGTCGTTGCGACGAGAAGATATAACACCACAGCGGTGCCCAATGCAGTGATTGTTGCGATGGGAATCGTGCGCTTTGGATTACGCACTTCTTCGACTAAAGTGGCAATCCGGCTGTATCCGGTGTAAGCAAAGAACAGCAGACCTGTTGCACGCAATATTCCGCCTATTCCTCCAGTGTTGAAAGGCGATAAATTTGATATTCGTGCATGGGGTAGGCCAATCACGACGAAGGCCAATAGTGACATGATTGATAAAATAACGACGATATCGGTCACCCGGGCTGAACGTTTAATTCCCCCGGCGTTCAATCCTGTCATAACTAATGCAGCCAAAACTGCGGCCGTCCGCGCCGGGATAACACTCCAAATCGCATGGAGGTAACCACCAAAGACCAATGCACTTACGCCGGGCCCAACGGTGTTTGCTGCTAAAAACATCCAGCCGGCAAGGTACCCTGCCCAAGGCCCCAGCATATGACGACCGAATTCATATGTACCGCCTGAATGTGGAAATACCGCCGCCAATTGAGTAGAAGAAAGTGCGTTACAGAATGCAACAAACGCTGCAATGACAAGAGAAATAAGTAATGAGGGCCCGGCAATCCCGGCAGCAGGAGCAATTACCGCAAAGATACCTGCACCTAAAATTGCAGCCAGACCCGTGGATATTGCATCGAACATACCGAGTTGAGGACGTAACTTGGTTCCATCCATGCCTATTGCTCAATAAATTAATTCTGTTTTTTACGCATAGGAAAATTATAGCAATGTGTAATTGAAAAATCCGTGATTTTATAAATTAAATTGAACCGCCGTTGTTATTACAGTAATTCAGAACTTTGAGGAATAAAAAGTAGGCTTGTTTTCCCCATAAACATTTTTCAGAACGGCCAACCGAGAAAATTGATAGCAAAAATGACATGCACCGTCACTGAAATCCAGAATATTAACCACAAATAACTATGATAACGGTAGAAATTTTTATAGAAATTATAATGCATCAGCTTCCTGGTCAAGCTAAATGCCGGAACTACCCTGCAACTGAATAGTAATAAAAAGCCTGTTACAAGGTTAACAATACCAAGAACAACAATTAGCCTTACAGCAAAGACTGAATGGAATATGCTCATATGTTCGTATGACCAGTCATATTAATCTTTTGGCTTATCGTCTTTGTGTTTCCTAATATCCCGATGAGGTTGTGGTGGTCGTTGCGGTAGTTACGGTTGTAGTTGCTGGTCCAGAAGCTGCCGGGTTAACCGCGAACCATACTCCATCAACTCCCTGTCCGAGTGTAGAACCAGATGCCTGATCCTCATAATAGTAATAAAGAGGCCATCCTTTATAGGTAGTTTGAGATTTTCCATCGGCTCTTGTAATCGAACCAAAATCAGAGGGATTGAGCGACGACGATACTATTATGTTTGATACTGAAAAGACAGGCCAAATAGACAGCGACGAACCGCTCACATTACTCTGACCGGCTGAATCCAGGGTCGTCCAATATAAAGTCATTCCTTTCTCATCGACCAGATAAGTGCCAATTCCTGTTTTTGTACTGGCGCTAATAGTATTTGAAAGAGGAGCGGTGGAGGTGGTAGAAGAAGTGGTTAAAGTTGAAAATGGAGCGGTTGCCGTACTTTGGGGTAATGTGGCGGAATTACTTGCGCTGTTACAGGCCGCCGTAACTAATAAAATCGATGTAATAATCACAATGATTGTAATTTCCAAATTCTTTCTTACTCGATTATTTTTCACTTTTTGTACCTCCAGCAAATCCCACGAAATTTGGCTAATTAGGCCAGGACGAAGTATTTTGCATAAGTATTGGATTAGTTAAGAGTATAAACGGTGTTTAATAAACAAGTTATAAAATTTTGCATATTAATGTAACAGAATTGTGACATTAATAATATTCCAGCAGACACCGGTCTCCCGCTGTCTGGCGGGTATCTCCAGCTGAGTTCAGGTAATACTCGCGTCGGTTGTTTATCAGCCATCTTAGTCAGTACACTGTCGACAAATCCATCTTTTATGATGAAGTATGCCAAATCTTCTTAACACAAAGCGTCCAGTTTCATGGATTCACATTAGGTACAAATACCTCCCAAATGCCACAATTTTGTAATATTATTCTTTTCAATTTTATGACTATTTGATGGCGAACGACATAAAATGATTTCCAAATGCTTGTCGGGAGGTTGCTTGCAATGTCAACGATGGGAATTGAAAATCAAGCACCGTCATATATAATGGCCGATAGTATCGAATCAAATGCAGAGGAAGTTATGGCATTTTGTCCAGCCTGTAAAGCCTTTGAAACAGTTTATCTTAATAATGGTAAATTAAATCAAAATCGTAAGTTTACGCAGTTTGGAAGTCATATTTACCATGATTGTGGTTCGAATACACCTTGCCGGTTGTATTCGACTATTTAACATGCAGCCCTGTTAAAGTTGAAATTAAAATTCAAAAGTTATGTTATACGGGAGGAAACGTGTTCGAAAGAATCTTATTGCCGTTGGACATTTCCGAAGCGTCTGAAATCGCAGTTCCTTACGCAGAAGAGCTCGCGGGTGTATTGGGCTCCGAAATAATTTTGCATTATGTTCGGGAATCAAATAATGATGAACTTGAGCGCTTTTTTCTGGACTATCTTGACCGGTTGGCAGAGACCATTAAACTAAATATTAGAAGAAAGAACGGGAAGGAAGTCGAGATCACAACTAAAGTGGCAACCGGAAAACCCAGCCAGAATATCTGTGAACTTGTAACCAAGAATTCAATAGATTTGATAGTTATGACCTCTGTCAGTGCCTCTGGCATAAAAATAGGTAAAACGTTAGGCAGTGTTGCTGACCACGTTTGCCACACAGTGCCCATACCCGTTATGCTGCTCAGACCACAAAATAGCAGGAATACCGGCGGGAAAAAGCAGCTTATTAATAAAATTCTAATACCGTTAGACGGTTCAATGTTCAGCAAAAAAGCACTGCCGGTGGGAGAAGAATTGGCGGCCAAGTTAAATGTTCCTATTTTGCTTTTCGAAATGGCAACCATGGTTTACCCTTCGACAAATAGCCCCTCGATGTACGGAAGCGATTACGTAAAGGTAGATGATCGTGATGAGCAGGTGATTGATTACAACTATGCCAAAGCGAATGAAGCGGAAAAGAGCAGAAGCCAAGCCGAACTGATGGCAATCGAGCAAGGGATAAGAGAGCATGGGATTTCCGTTGACTACAGAATAACATCAGGAATTGATGCCGCCAGGGAAATCGAGCAAATAAGCAAAGAAATGAGTGTGGACTTGATTGTTATGGCCACCCATGGCCGCTCCGGTTTAGACCGATGGCTGATGGGCAGCGTTGCTGAAAAAGTTTTGCGTTATGGGAAGGTGCCGCTTCTATTGATAAACGTCAAAGCAAGCTGATTCAAACGATGTTTCTGCTTATTCCAGATTGACCGACCCAAACAAATAACCGAGAAGGAAAAATGAGAGACAATATTCAAATCAGAGTTGTATTGGCAGATGACCATGTTATTGTCAGACAAAGCATACGGAAATTGTTGGAAGAATCTAATATTTTGGTTGTTGGTGAAGCATCAGATGGACTTGAGGCATTTAAATTAGTCGAAACGATGCAACCGGATATCTTAATCTGTGACATCAATATGGGAGCAATGAACGGGCTTGAAGTGACCAGAAGAGTGGCAAAACAATTTCAGCAAATTAAGATTATCATTCTTTCAATGTTCGGGGATGACAGCTATGTGATTGAGGCTTTAAGGGCAGGCGCCATAGCTTATTTACTCAAAAGTTCTTCCTCCACTGAGTTGCTTCAGGCAATTCAAAATGCCATCGACGGAAAACATCACTTAAGTGCGTCCCTTTCAGAACGGGCAATTGGTAGTTACATTCAAAAAGCAACTGCGTCAAAACCTGAACCATTTGACACGCTGACCATCCGCGAAAGGGAAGTAATGCAAATGGTCGTTGAGGGAAAGACCAGTGCCGAAATTGGTAAGAAACTATTTATAAGCCCGAGAACAGTTGATATTCACCGCGCCAACCTCATTCGTAAACTCGGATTGCGAACACGAATCGATTTAGTCCAAATTGCACAGCAGCAAGGAATTTTACCATCGGAATTCCAAACGAAAAAAATGAATGCAACGGTTAGATAGGGAAATGGATAAAAAGTCAAAAGGCAAATTTAAACATCAGCGAAACCTGGCTGACGAATGTTTCCTTGATCGACTCAGGGGGTATGTGGTTAGAAGCAGGAGAGGCCAAAACAAACGTATCCAAGCCGCTATTGCTCATATTAAGAAATAGACCGGTATTATAACGCAAATCAAGGAGGAAAAAGATATGGGGACGGCAACGCGCACGGTAACTATCCACGGTAAGCCTTATACCCTTGAGGGACCGGAAATCAAAGCCGGGCAAAAAGCACCGGATTTCACTCTTACGTGGACAGATTTCAGCGAAATTACACTATCTCAGAGCAAGGGGAAAGTACGCTTGCTCAGCGTGGTGCATTCACTGGATACCGGCGTCTGCGACCTGCAGACACAATGGTTCGAAGAAGAAGCCGGGGAGTTCCCCCAGGTGGTGATTTATACCATCAGTATGGACCTGCCTTTTGCCCAGGCCCGCTATTGCGGGGCTAAAGCCATAAAAAACCTAAAAACGCTCTCCGATTATAAATTTGCGTCTTTCGGTAAAGATTACGGGGTTTTAATCCAGGAGTTGCGGTTGCTGAGCCGGGCTGTATTTATCATCGATGCCAATGACATCGTACGATATGTGGAATATGTGCCCGAAGTGAGTCAAGCTCCAAATTACGACGCAGCGATCGCTGCTCTTAAGCAGACCCTGGCCGGGTAGAACAAACTCATCGCTGAATTCTGAATATCTAAATAAAATCGAAAAACCGGAGGGAGTTTATTGTGGATTGGACCGAATACGCCTCAAATATTCAAGAACTGCTTAATTTAAAGGGTGAACCGGTAGCAATCACTTATTCCATGCATCGGGCGTTTGGGGCGCTTAAGGGCAAACACAGGATTTGCGACTCGCTGCTGCTGGCAAACAACGGCGAAACTATCGACTTAACGCTGAACACCTGTGCCTGCCCCGGTGGTTCGTGGCATGTGGGACTTGGCCAATATCCGGAAGGTGAACAGTTTAAAGTGGCACAAGATTTTCTGGTGAAGCGTGAGAAAATTTATTGCTCAATCGCCGTGTTCCACCGCATGAAAACTTTAAATCCGCCGCCGCCGACCGGCCTTGCCGACCATATTGTCCTCGCTCCTTTACGAAAAGCTGAATTTCAACCGGATGCAGTGCTATTTATCTGCAACGCAGAACAGGCTTGCCGGCTGGTAACGTTGGACAGCTACGAAACCGGCATCGCCCCCAAAGTGCAGATGTCCGGCTCGACGTGTTATCAGACGATTACCTATCCTGTTGTCAGCGGGGAGCTGAATGTCAGCCTGATGGATTATACGTCGCGGCAAATCCGCGGCTTCAAACCGGAGGATATGGTGGTGTCCATTCCGTATAACCGCTTCCTGAATATCATCCGCAACGCCGATAAATGTGCCGCCGGCAGGGCGGATATATTGATGCCGCAGCCTGTCCTGGCCGCTTTATCGGAGTATTACAATTGGGCTGTACCCATTGCCGCCGGCTACAGGAAGTCGGAAGACTGGTTAAGAAAATATTCCAATGTCGTTAAGGGGTATTTGCGCAAAGTAGCCTGACAGCCGGTAGATTTTGCGGGAAATTGTCGCATTATTCATCTATAAAGTAACGTTTTCGGAGCCTTATACAATGATTATCATTGCGGCTGCGGTTTAAGTGTCGGGGAGGAAGTCGCCGGTATTTTAGCTTGAGGCGGCTTTACTTCGGATGAATTTGTCCCGTTTGCTTTGGCGGGTAATTTTTCACCACGGAAAATCGTCTCCAGTGCGTCAAAATCGAGAGTTTCACGGGTAATTAGAGCCTGTGCTAATTCTATCAATATCGGCTTATGTTCGGATAATATTTTGAGCGCGTTTTCGTAGCAGCTGCGGATAATCGCGTCCATTTCGTTATCGATTATTTCTGATGTTTTATCGCTGTAATCCTTTTGTTCGGAGATTTCCCGCCCCAGGAATATCAATTCCTGTTTGTCCCCGAAGGTGCGCGGACCCAGTTTTTCACTCATCCCCAGGTCTGTGACCATCCTCCGCGCAATGCCGGTGGCACGTTTCAGGTCGTCCTGCGCCCCGGTAGAAGCCTCATTGTAAATCAGTTTTTCGGCAGCATGACCGGCCACAAAAACGGTAATCATGTCCCGGAGTTGC
>Ga0187888_1004325_pt1 | contig 10464 bp, 8 predicted proteins | sample June2016WEW_7_40_FD_132987 | JGI IMG/M metagenome (GOLD analysis project Ga0187888, IMG submission 132987) | Peatland microbial communities from SPRUCE experiment site at the Marcell Experimental Forest, Minnesota, USA - June2016WEW_7_40 | ecosystem: Environmental > Terrestrial > Soil > Wetlands... | reverse complement strand
AGCACGTATTCGGCGCGCGAGAACGGCCGCGCCAGGTAGAGCGAAAGCGCGTTGTTGGCCAGGTCGGGCGACACCTGCCCCGGCCCCACGAACGCGGCCAGGAACAGCCCCATCATGCTTTGCCAGCCGAGCAGCGAAAGGAAGAAGACCACGTTGATGGAAATCAGGTGCTCCGCGCCCTGCGCATTGATCAGGCTCAGCGCGCTCGCGTTGTGCTGGACCCAGATGATGACGGCGCAGATCAGCGGATAGATGAAACTGCAGACGAAGAAGATGGAAAGGAACCGCCGCCGGTGGAGATCTTCGAAGGCGTAGCGCGGAATCACCAGCAGGCGCGCCCAGCGAGCCGTCAGCGCCCCCTCGTACGGCTGGTATGTCTTCTTATAGACGGCCATCGGCGGCCTCCATGGCCTTCAGGAAAATGTCTTCGAGCGAATCGCGCCGGTGATTGAGACGGCGGATCTGCACGTCCTGCGCGGCCGCGATTTCGTACAGGCGGCGCACTTCCAGCCCCTCCGGCAGCACTACTTTGAGGCGCCCCTGTGCGCCGGGAGCGGTTTCGCAGCCGAGGCCGCGGATGGCTTCGACGAAATTCCCGTTCAATTCGCCGCGCGTTTCCATCTCCAGAAAACGCTTGTTGGCGCGCCGCTCTTCTTCCAGGTTGCAAAAAGCGGCGATGACGCCATCCTTCAAAATCAGCACCTCGTCGCAGCATTCTTCGACGTCGCGCAGCAGGTGGGAAGAGACGATCAGGTGCAGATCGCCGCGATCGCGAATCTCCCGGATCAACTGAATCATGCGCAGGCGGGCGGGCGGATCCAGGCCGTTCGTCGGTTCGTCGAGGAACAGCAGCTTGGGACCGTGGGCGATGGCCTGCGCCAGCTTGGCCGCCTGCTTCATGCCCAGCGAGTAAGTGCCCAGGGCGCGGTAGCGGACTTCACCGAGGCCCACGTAGAAGAAGGCCTCGTGCGCGCGCTCGAGCGCCTCGGCTTTGGGCAGGCCGGCCAGTTCCGCCATCAGCCGCACGAAGCGCACGCCGCTCATGGCGGCGATGAACGAATCGTTTTCCGGCATGTAGCCGATCAGGCTGCGTACCGCGCGCGGCTCGCGGCGGATGTCGCGTCCGAGAATGCGGGCGGTCCCCGCCGACGGCCGGTGAAAGCCCAGCAGCGTATTCAGCAGGGTGGATTTGCCGGCGCCGTTCGGCCCCAGCAAGCCGATCGAGCGGCCGGTGAGCGAAGCCGCAAGCCCCTTCAGGATCACGCGATCGCCGAAGCGCACCTCGAGGCCGTCGAGCTCGATGACGGGGGCCAGCTCCTGAGCCATCACTTCTCTTTATACGCCGGCTTACGCCCGCCTGTTCCGAGGAGTTGGCCGAGCGGCAACGAGCCCGCCGCCCAGCCGCCCCGGTCCGTCAGAAGCGACTCCAGGCGGGCTCCCAGCAGATCGCCCGCGCCGGCCACCGTGATGCGGTCCGGTGCGCCATAGGCGGCGATCAGTGTGGGCTTGAGGTTGCCCAGACGGTCGATCGGATTGGGCTGCCCCGGCGGCAAGTGCGCGCCGGTCATGCCGCTCAACAACCCGGCGAGCGGCGCCAGCGAGGTGCCCAGGTTCTGATACAGCACGGCCGAAAAATTAGCGTAGTGATCGCGCGGCGTCAAAGCCATGAATTTCTCGGCGTGGGTGATGGAGGTCCCGGCCGCCTTCAGATCGAGAGCGCGTTTGACCAGCGCCCGGCTCGGCGCGGCGATCATGTAACCGTCGGCGAAGGTATAGTGCGCCGCAGCCAACGGTCCCAGCGCGGGTGAGTCGATGGTGTAATACGTACGGCCGTCCACGGTCTCCTGCGCCATGTGGATGCTGTGGCCGCCGGATTTGGCGGCCCGTCGATTGGCCTCGGCCACTAGGCGCGTGAAAACCGACTGCAATCGCGGTGGATCGTACACCTCGACCACCAGCTTCCAGGAAGGCACGGGCATTATCGGGCCGTCGAGCGAGACGGCGAACTCGCCACCCAGGCTGTGCGCGAGGTCGTTGCGCAGGTCGCCCTGCGCGCCCAATCCGGCGGTGGTTGTCTGCGCCACGCCGGCGAGCAGATCGGCGATCACGGCGGGGTCGCGCACCACGAACGCCGCCACCGTTCCGGCTTCCGGCGAAACGTAATCGAGCGAGCCCATCGGGGCCGGGTCGGCCAGCCAGGCTGAGATGCGGGAGTGAGCGGGATCGAAGCTCAGCGTGGCGCGCGCTTCCATCTGCTGGCTGATTTCCCTTTCCTCGGCCACGAAATAGCGCATGCCGGCCGTATCTTCGCGCGGTGCCAGGCGCGAGAGATCGACGCAGATCAGCAATCCGGCGCCTTCGCGATAGACCTGCGCGATGCGCGCATAGAACGGCGTGCCTTCGAATCCGCCTGCCGGAGAATCGAAGACCGGGACCAGGCTTTCTACCGCCGCGCGATCGGGGCCGAACACAACCAACCCGTTGCGCACCTTCACCGTCAGAGGCAACCCCCGCTGCGCCACAAACTCGGCGAACCCTTCGCGCTTCAATTCCGACACAAACACGGGGGCCGGCGGCTTGCCGTCCGCCGCGGCCAAAGCCACCATGTCGATCTCGCTGCCAAGGTAGCTGCTGGCGGCGCGCAGGTTCTCGATCACCGGCTGCACCTGCGCCCCGCGCTCTTTCCAGAACGGGGCCAGTTCGGGACTCTCGGCGATCTTGCCGTTGAGCACCGCCTGCGCCTGGCTGAAGTATTCGCCCAGATTGGGATAGCTGACGTAGAGCACGGTCGACGCCGGCAATCGGCTCAACAGATCGCTCTGGTAGCGCAGGCCGGGCAGATGAATCCGCTCCAGGCTGGCACGCAAGTCGGCCAGCAACGCGTAATAACGATCGTGGTTGCGGCTCCAGGCGATGTCGTCCTTCACCGGTTCGGGATCCATCCCCACGCCGGTGACGGTTTGATCGCCGCGGCGCAGCACCTTTTCGCCAGTCCCCTGCTCCACGTGCACTTCGCCCTGGACCACGGAAACGCGCGAGCCCTTCATGCCGGCGCTGACGCCGAAGATGGTGCCGGTGACCGCCACGCGGCAATCGCCCGTATCGACAAACAAGTGGCCTTTGCGGCGCTTGGCGGCTTCCACCATCACGCTGCCGCGGCCCAGCCGAATCGTCAGGTCGTTGGCGGAAGCGGTAGTGAAGAGACTCGACCGCTCGCGCAGTTCCACTTGCGATCCGTCGGCGAGGCGCAACAGTGCATCGGAATCCTTGGCGCTGCGAAGTTCGACGCCCTCCGGTAGATCCTGTCCCTTGGCCAACGGATGGAGTGTGCCATCGGCCAACACCTGATACAGCGCGCCGCTGACCGCTTCCACTCTGGCCCGCCCGCCGGGCGCGCCCGAGCGTTCGATCACGGTCCAGACTCCCGTTCCGGCCGCAATCACCACCACCGCCGCAGCCACCCAAAGAACCGTGTAAGAGCTCCGCCTGGCGGGCCGCGCCGCCGGACGCGCGGCCGGCATGGTCACCACTTTTCCTTCGTAGACGTGCCGGCAGGCGACGCACGCATGCAGGTGATCCTCGACCAGCATGGCGCGCCCTTGCGCGAGGCGCCCCGCGCGGTAATCGGCAAGCAACGCTTGGAAGCCGGCGCAGCCGCGGATGGGCTCGCCGCTCAATTGGCCGGCGGCCTCCGCCAGCCGCGCCCACACGCGGTTTGCGGCAGCCTCGACCACCGCCGGACCGATCGGCTCGTCGCGGATTTCCGACAATGCCTGCTCCAGAGCCGGGTCCTGGAAGCTGTTTTCGGGTGTCATGCCTCGCCTCCCTGGTAAACGCGGAATTCCTTTTCCAGCCGGTCGCGAGTCCGGGAAATGGTGACCGCGACGCTGCCCGGCGTGGTATTGAACAACCGCGCAATTTCGGGATTGTCTTTTCCTTCGAAGAACCGTAACGCAAACATCTGCGCGATGCGCGGATTCAGCCGCGCCAGCGCGCCGCGCAGCCAATCGCGAATTTCGCCCGAGGCCTGCAGGCGGTCCGGCCTGCGATGCGCAGACTCCGCCAGAACCGGCTCCAATTCATCCAACGGAATATTGCGGATGCCCTGCCGCGATCGCACGATGTCCAGCGCCGCATTCACCGCCGCGCGCCGCAGGAAACTTGGCATGTTCTCCACCGCGTCGGCGGCGGCATCGCGTTTGAGCAAGCGCAAGAACACCGTTTGCAGTGCGTCTTCGGCATCGCTTGCGTTGCCGGTGACGCGGTACGCCGCGCGAAATACGGCGGCATGGCTCTCGCGGAAAACTCGTTCCAATTCGTCTATCGAGAAGCGGGCGGATTCCGGCGGAGCGGCCATCAACGTATTCATCCTAACAGGCTCTCTGTTCAAAGGGACGCGTGGCAACGCCGCGATTTAGCACGGCGGCCGCTCAAAATCGACATAAGTAGAGTATTCACGAACTCTTGGCGACACGTGCGGAGATCAGGCGGCGCAAAGGTGGGTAGAGCACCAGTAGCAGTTCAGTCGATCCCAGGAATCCCGAGCGGTCTAGAGCGAGTTGGGGCAGCCCCAAAGGCTTGGCCTAAACGCGCCCCAGTGATGCCACAAAAAAAAGCCCCGTACCGGGGAAGGCGCGGGGCTTTTAGGCCTGCTACATTCTGTCTCGGAGGATGACAGAGTAACCAAATCTTAACACCCATCCTTGCCGAAATCAACCTATTCCGACCAAAAACTCTGTTGCAGACCTCGTTAACACTTTCGACACTGCCATCGCTCACTAAAGTCACTTGCTCCCCGACGCGGCTGAAGCCAGGCGAGCGTGCACGGTCGCGGCGCGAAATCGCGTTGCGCAACGAGATAATGTCCGGCGCGTGGCGCGGTCAGGCCTTTGCGGGGCCGGCCGCCATGGCCTTCAGCGCAGCGGCTTCATTGTCGTAGGTAATAAAAACGGTGTAGAGTTTGGTGATGGTGAGTAGTTCCTTGACCTTGCCCTGCGCGTGCAACAGCCTGACGTCGCCGCCCAGACTGGTCACCGTGGCATACGATCCGACGATTTCGCCGAGGCCGGAGCTATCCAGATATGTTACGTCTCGCAGGTTGAGCAGGATGTTGTTCTGACCCGAACCGACCAGATCCTTAATCGTCTCGCGCACCACTCCGGAGCCATCCCCCAAAACGATCCTGCCGGCCAGGTCCACGATGGCCACGTTGCCGGCCTTTCGAACGGTTGCCTTTGCGCTCATTGTTCCTCCAGCCGACTATTGTACACGCAGCGCGGCCGTCGCGCCGAGGCGTGCGTCAATCGGATACGCGACACTGAGAGTGGCGCTGCCTCGGGGAGACAAAGGGCATACTACAGCTGCCCTATCGGACCGAACCCGCGTCAATCTCCGCCGATCCAGTGCAGCTTGATGCGCCGGCGGTGCGGCGCGGCGCGATGCTCGAACAGGTAGATCCCTTGCCATGCGCCCAGCGCCAACGCCGCGTTCCACGGGCACGGAAAGCTGCGCCAGGGTGAGCGCCGCACGGATGTGGGCGGGCATGTCATCCGGTCCCTCCACGGTGTGACGGTACAGCCGGTTGTCCTCCTCGACCAGCCGGTTGAAGAACTGGTTGAGATCGTGCATCACGTCCGGGTCTGCGTTTTCCTGAATCGTGAGGGACGCCGAGGTGTGTTGCACGAATACCGTAAGCAGACCAGTATTTACACCCAGTCCCGCCACCCAATCGCCGACCACGCCGGTGATCTCGTACAACCCCTTGCCGCGCGTCGGCACCTCGATCTGGTGCAGGAACTGCGCCAGCGGCACGTTATTCGACCGTCACGCTTTTGGCCAAGTTGCGCGGCTGGTCCACGTCGCAACCGCGCCGCACGGCGATGTGATAGGCCAGCAATTGCAGCGGCACGATCTCCAGAATCGGGCTCAACAGCGAGAGCGACGGCGGAATCTCGATGATGTGGTCCGCCATCTTGGGCACCTGCTCGTCGCCCTGCGTCACCAGCGCTACCACGATTCCCTCGCGCGCTTTCACTTCCTGAATATTGGAAACCGTCTTCTCATACAGAATGCGGCTCTCTTCGCTCGAGGCATCGCGCGTGGCCAGCACCACCACCGGCAGCTTCTCATCGATCAGCGCGTTGGGGCCGTGCTTCATTTCGCCCGCCGGGTAGCCTTCGGCGTGAATGTAGGAGATTTCCTTCAGCTTCAGCGCGCCTTCGAGCGCGATCGGGAAATGCTGGCCGCGGCCGAGGAAAAGGAAATCGGTGGCGCGGTGCAATTCCCGCCCCAGCGCTTCGTAGACCGCGTCGTGCGCCAGCACGGTCTCCAGCTTGCCGGGAATCCGCAGTGCTTCCTGCATCAGCGAGCGCGACGTGTTCTCATCCAGACGCCCGTTGGACTGCCCCAGGTACATGGCCAGGATGAACAGCGCGCTCAACTGGCAAGTGAAGGCCTTGGTGGAGGCCACGCCGATTTCCGGCCCGGCGTGCGTGTAGATGGTGCCGGCGGCTTCGCGGGTGACCATCGAGCCCACCACGTTACAGATGGCCAGCGTTTTCGATCCCCGCTGTTTGGCCTCTCGCTGCGCGGCCAGCGTGTCGGCGGTTTCGCCGGATTGCGAGATCACGACGGTCAAGGTGTCTTCGGTGACGATCGGATCGCGATAGCGGAACTCGCTCCCGTAGTCGACCTCGACCGGAATACGCGCCAGCTTCTCGATCATGAACTTGCCGGCCAGTCCCGCGTGCCAGCTCGTGCCGCAAGCGATGATCTTCACCTGGTGGAAGCGGGCGAATTCGGCCGGCTGAATGTCCATTTCATCTAAGAAGATGCGCCCGGTCTCCTGCCCCACCCGGCCCAGCATGGTGTCGCGCACCGCCCGCGGCTGCTCGAAGATCTCCTTGAGCATGAAATGCTTGTAGCCGCCTTTTTCGGCCATGATGGGGTCCCACAGCACGTGGGTAACCTGGCGGTTGACGGGCCGGCCCTGGAAATCGCTCAACCGAACTCCGGCTGGCGTCAGGACCGCCATGTCGCCATCGGTCAGGAAAAACATGTCGCGCGTGTGGCTGAGGATGGCGGGCACGTCGGATGCCACGAAGTATTCGTTATCGCCGATGCCGATGACCACCGGCGGCCCGTTGCGCGCGGCGACGATCTTCTCCGGATCGGCGCGCGAAATCACAGCCAGCGCAAACACGCCGGTGAGTTCCGCCACCGCCGCCCGAACCGCTTCTTCCAGGTTGCCGCTAAAGTGCTTCTCGATCAGGTGCGCGATGATCTCGGTGTCGGTTTCGGTCCGGAACACGTGGCCTTCGGCTTCCAGTTGACGCTTGAGCGCCAGGTAGTTCTCGACGATCCCGTTGTGCACCACCACCAAATCGCCCTTGCAATCGCTGTGCGGGTGAGCGTTTTCTTCGGTGGGGCGGCCGTGAGTCGCCCAGCGCGTGTGGCCGATGCCGAACGAGCCATCCACCGGGCTCAAACGGATGGTATCTTCCAGATTGCGCAGTTTGCCCTTGGCGCGGCGCACGGCCAGGCTGTGATCCCCGCCATACACCGCCAGCCCCGCTGAATCGTAGCCGCGGTATTCCAGCCGCTTCAGTCCCTCGAGAATGATCGGCACCGCCTTGCGATGCCCGACATAACCGACGATTCCACACATGAAACTATTATAGGGAAGCCGCGAGAAGATACTCGCAACCGCCGTGCACAATCGCTATCAACAGAATCTATAACGCCGATTCGCCGCGGGCATCGTCGCGGATTCGGATGGCGTCGGCCACCTCGGAGACGAAGATCTTGCCGTCTCCGATGGCGCCGGTGCGCACGGCCTCCACGAGGGCTCCGATCACTTCGTCTTTGCGGACGGAAGGCACCACCGTTTCGAGCTTGATCTTGTGGATGAGATCCACGTCGTACTCGCGCCCGCGGTAGACCTCTCTATGGCCCTTCTGCCGGCCATGGCCGCGCACCTCGCTGACGGTGAGACCATCGATGCCGATGCTCTGGAGCACTTCGCGGGCCTTGTCCAGTTTGGAAGGTTGGATGACCGCCTCAATTTTGATCATGGGACTACCCCTCGAAATTGTAGCCCTCTTCACCGTGAAGAGACAGGTCCATGCCAGTGGCTTCCTGGCCTTCATTCATGCGAAGCGGCGTCACCAGATCGGTGATCTTGAGCGCGGCCAGCGTGCCGACCACCGCAAGACCAATGCCGATTCCAGCGCCGACGAGCTGATTGAGCACCTGGACGGGGTTGCCGTCGATCCAGCCGAGCGGGGCGGGCTGGCCGTTGGCCAGCCTGAGAGCCGAGTTGACCAGTCGCGTGGCGAACACGCCGGTGAGCAGGCAGCCCACCAAACCGCCGACGCCGTGAACGCCGAAGACGTCGAGCGAATCGTCATAGTGGAACTTTTCCTTCACCGTGGTGACCATGAAGTGGCAAAGCGCACCGGCGACCAGGCCGATGGCCACGGCGCTGAACGGTTGTACGAAGCCCGAGCCCTGGGTGACGGTGGCGAGTCCGGCGACGGCGCCGGAAATGGCACCGAGGGCGCTGGCTTTTCCGTTGCGAATGCGTTCGGCCGCCATCCACGAGAGTGCCCCGGCCGCGGCGGCAAAGTGGGTAGCCACGAACGCGCTGGTGGCCAGCGGGGACGCCGCCAGCGCGCTACCGGCGTTAAAGCCGAACCAGCCCACCCAGAGCAGGCACGCGCCGATGAAGCTGAGTACCAGGTTGTGCGGCATAAACTTCTCGTACGGATAGCCGGCGCGCTTGCCGATGTAGAGGGCGGTGACCAGGGCGGAGAATCCGGACGTGATGTGCACCACGGTTCCGCCGGCGAAATCGAGCACCGGGTACTTGCCGCCGAGGAACGCGTTGAGAAAGCCGCCGCTACCCCACACCATGTGTGCCACGGGGAAGTATACGAAGAACGCCCACAGCGTCAGGAACAGGACCATGGCGCGAAAACGCACGCGTTCGGCAAATGCGCCGGTGATCAGCGCTGGCGTGATGATGGCGAACATGAGCTGATAGATCATGAACGTCTGGTGGGGAACGGTAGGGGCGTAGACCGACGGTTCGGCTCCCACGCCGCGTAGGAACAGGTAGCGCAGGTCGCCGAGGAGCGGATTGCCTGGGGCGAACACCAGGCTGTAGCCGCAGACCCCCCAGAGCAGGGTGATTACGGCCATCATAGCGAAGCTCTGCATCATGGTGCCGAGCACATTCCTCTTGCGCACCAATCCGCAGTAGAACAGGGCCAGGCCGGGACCCGTCATCATGAGCACGAGCGCGGCGCTGACCAGCATCCAGGCGTTGTCGCCGGCCGACTGGGAGGCCGCTACCGCGGCCTGCAAGGCCCGCAGTTCGGCGCGATCCACCGCTGGCGTTTGCGCCAGGGCAGAGGAAGAAAGAAGCAGTAGCCCAACAAACACACGATTCGACAACTTGGTCTCCTCGACGTGGAGTCAGCTCCCGCGAACGGGGCGGGAACACCACACAGTAGATGATGGCGCGCCGCAGAGCCACAAGAAGAATTGAATGCAGCCAATAGAAATAATTTATGGACGCCGCGGCGAACGCCTGGCGGCCATGCAAGCGATTTCGATACAAGACATTACAGGCCGTGCAAGGCAGCGCGCTGGCCAGGTTCCGGTCCTTCGTAGCCGGCCGCCCCGGCAAGGTCGAGCCCTACGTGGCGATGGCTTCCGTCGATTGCGTTCGATGCGGTCGGCGGCGTGAGAAGAGAGCTTTAACTGGTCGTTACAAGACGAGTGGTCCAGGTTCGCCACTGCTCCTGCTGCGTGGCTTCGTCCCGCCGTCCGCTCAGGACACGTAATAGCCTTCCCTGGCTTGCACCACCAGGTCCTTCTTCTTCGCGGTCAGGTGAATGTGCCGGTAAGCCGCGGTTTCGCCGGTCTGGTCCGAGGTGTAGCCGATGCTATATTGGCTGCGCAGCTCTTCTTCGATCTCGGCGAATACCTTGTCGATCGGCAGGTGGTGCGACACTTCGATAAACCTGCCGCCGGTCTCGCGCGCCATCTGCTCCAGCACCTTCTTGCCGTCCCCGCGATTCCCGCTGTCGGGGTAGCCTCCGCCCGGATAGCCTCCGCCGGGGTACCCGCCGCCCGGATAGCCCATCCCTCCGCGGCGCCGCCCCATGCCTGGGACATAACCATTGTTGGTGTATGGGTTGGAACCGGCGAACAGAATCGAGTACACCAGGGTATCGGCGTGCTGCGCGGCGGAAATCGACTCGCCGAGCGTGTACTTGCTGCCCCGATCGACTCCGTCGGTCAGCAGGACCAGCGCCTTGCGTCCCTTCTGCTTCATCATCAGCTCGTCGGCCGCCAGCTTCACGGCGTCATACAGATGCGTGCCTCCGCGGCGCTGGCTGCTTCCGGAACCGCTGCCATCGTCGGGCGGATACCCACCGCCGCGCTGGCGCTGCAATT